>LNFM01001933.1_pt1 | contig 45160 bp, 40 predicted proteins | sample 596031 | NCBI WGS metagenome assembly LNFM01 (sample SAMN04254537, study PRJNA301005) | activated carbon metagenome | isolation source: dual media filters at the Ann Arbor, Michigan drinking water treatment plant | place: USA: Ann Arbor
TCGACCACACGAACAGCGGCATCTTGTGCAGGGTCATGCCCGGCGCGCGCATGTTGAAGATCGTGGTGATGAAGTTGATGGCGCCGAGGATCGAGGAGGCGCCGGCCAGATGCAGCGACAGGATGGCGAAATCCATCGCCGGTCCCGGATGGCCCGAGGTCGAGAGCGGCGCGTAGATGGTCCAACCGGCGCCGACGCCGTTACCGCCCGGCGTGCCCTCGACAAAAGTGGAGATCAGCAACAGCGCAAACGACGCCGGCAGCAGCCAGAACGAAATGTTGTTCATGCGCGGGAACGCCATGTCAGGCGCGCCGATCATCAGCGGCACGAACCAGTTGCCGAAGCCGCCGATCATCGCCGGCATCACCATGAAGAAGATCATGATCAGGCCATGCGAGGTCACGAACACGTTGTAGGTGTGCGCTTCGTGGAACAGCTGGACGCCGGGATACATCAGCTCGATGCGGATCGCGATCGACATCGCCGCACCGATCACCCCGGCGATGATCGCGAACACCAGGTACATCGTGCCGATGTCCTTGTGGTTCGTCGAATAGACGAAGCGCCGCCATCCGGTCGGATGCGCGTGCGCGTGGTCGTCATGTCCGTGTCCGCGGGCGTGATCGAGGTTTGTCGCTGCCGTCGTTGCCATTTTGAAATCCTGCCTTGCAGTCCCTTTTCGGACCTTTCTAAGGTCCCGTCGCCCTTGTCCCGTTGCTGCGCCCTCGCCGGCCCTAGAACCCTGAACTCTGAATTCCTGGGCCCGCCAAGCCTCGGGCTTACTGCGCAGCCTGACCGGCCGCGGCGAACGTGTTCGCCGGGTTGGTCGCATATTTCTTCTTTGCGGCTTCAACCCAGGCCGCGAACTCCTGGTCGTTCACGACCCGAACCGCGATCGGCATGAAGGCGTGATCCTTGCCGCACAATTCCGAACACTGGCCGTAATACATGCCGACCTTGGTGGCCTTGAACCAGGTTTCGTTGAGGCGGCCGGGAATCGAGTCGATCTTGATGCCGAACGCCGGCACCGCGAAGGCGTGGATCACGTCGGCGCCGGTGGTCTGGACCCGGATCACCTTGTTGACCGGGACCACCATCTCGTTGTCGACCCCGAGCAGGCGCGGCTGCTTGTCCGCCGCCATCAGCGAATCGAACTCGAACTTGCCGTTATCGGGATAGGCGTAGCTCCAGTACCATTGTTTGCCGGTGGCCTTCACGGTCAGATCGGCCTTGGGAATGTCGAGCTGCTGGAACAGCAGCCGGAACGACGGCACCGCGATGCCGACCAGGATCAGCACCGGAATCAGCGTCCAGGCCACCTCGATCAGCGTGTTGTGGGTGGTCTTGGAGGGAACCGGGTTGGCCTTGGCGTTGAACTTCACCACCACCACGACCAGCAGCGCCAGAACGAACAGCGTAATCAGCGTGATCAGCCAGAACAGGAAGTTATGGAACCAGACGATGTTCTCCATCACCGGGGAGGCGGCCTCCTGCAGCGTGTACTCCCACGGCTTGGGCTGCCCCGCCAACGCCGTCCCGCCGGAGATGAGCGCCATGCCCGCCGCCGCCAACCCCAGCAAACGCTGGCCCTTCGACATCTTCATGCCGCTCGCGCTCCCTTGAATAAATCCCCTGGGCACCTCAGCCAGGTGGCTGAAAATGCCGCTCGACCCGCGCCTCCAAACCGCCGACCGCAAGAACTTTGCAAGTACACCTTCATCGCAAGTGCGCTTTCAGTACCGAGGCCAGATCGTCAGGACGCGTCAAAATCCAGCCTCTCAAACCATAATTCCAAGGCTCTCGCAATGCAGTAGTGGGAGGTTCGGCCATGCGTCACCTTGTATTCGCGGGATGCCGGGTTTTTCCAGTCAATCACCCAAAATCCGCGGTTTGGTCGGCACGCCGGCTTGACAGGCGGATTGCCGGAGGTAGGCACGGTCAGGGTGTTTTCGAGGAACATGATTCGCGACCGCCGCGGCGGGCCGGCCCCGGCGCGAGCGGACCAACGACCGCCTTCAAGACGCCGTGATTGCGTATCAGTCCGGACAAGTCGGGCGGCAGGGCGCGTGACCCGGTATGGCTTTGAATTGGTCTGCGAAACCCGTCACCGGCGAGGCCGGAAATGTCAGAGGATCGACCCGGATGGGACGCTCGAGATATCAGGCGAAACTCGAGAGGGGACCGACCTGCTGGCTCGGCGCCCTGCTCGCCGCCGCTTTTCTGCTCGGCTTGACCCAGACCGCCGGTGCGCAAGGCGCGGTGCGGTCGGTCCATGGCGACTGGCAGATCCGCTGCGACACCCCGCCGGGCGCGCAAGGCGAGCAATGCGCGCTGATCCAGAGCGTGGTCGCCGAGGACCGCTCCAACGCCGGGCTGACCGTGATCGTGCTGAAAACCGCCGACCAGAAGAGCAAGCTGATGCGGGTGGTGGCGCCGCTCGGCGTGCTGCTGCCCTCCGGCCTCGGGCTCAAGCTCGACAACCAGGACGTCGGCCGCGCTGGTTTCGTCCGTTGCCTGCCCAATGGCTGCGTCGCCGAGGTGGTGATGGACGAGAAGCTGCTCGGCCAGTTCCGGACCGCCAAGACCGCAACCTTCATCATCTTCGAGACGCCGGAGGAGGGCATCGGCTTTCCGCTCAGCCTGAACGGGCTGGGCGAAGGGTATGACAAGCTGCCGTGAGGGGGCTCCCCTTTCGCGACAATCGCGCTTATCTTCATTACTGTCGTCTCGGCCGAGCGAAGCGCGAGCCCGGACCATAGCCGCGGGTGTCCGTGGATACTGATGCGTGCCGCAGGTGTGCCGCAAATTCTGGCGCCTGCGGTTATGGGTCCTGCGTTCGCAACGATGGCGCTTACTTGAAAATCGGAGCCTGCATGACCAATCCCGCCACCACCTCCCTGCTCGACCGCGCCAATCTCGACCGCGATGCCGTCCGACGCGAGATCGCGCGGGGGCTTGAGGGCGCCGACGATGGCGAACTGTTCCTGGAATATGGCCAGACCGAAGCGCTGGCGTTCGACAATGGAAGGCTGAAGCAGGCGACCTACGACACCTCGCAGGGGTTCGGCCTGCGCGCCGTCAAGGACGATGCGGTCGGCTATGCGCATTCCTCCGACGTCTCGCTGCCGGCGCTGGTCCGCGCCGCCGATGCGGTCGCTGCCGTCCGCGGCGGCTACAGCGGCCGTTTCGCGCCGGCGCCGGCGCATACCAATGTGCGGCTCTATGGCGATGACAACCCGCTCGACGCGCCGGGGTTCGAGGCCAAGGTGAAGCTGCTGGCCGAGATCGACGCCTATGTCCGCGACAAGGACCCGCGGGTGCGGCAGGCGTCCATCAGCCTGGGGGCCACCTGGCAGGTGGTAGAAATCCTGCGCCCCGACGGCGAAAGCTACCGCGACATCCGGCCCCTGGTGCGGGTCAACGTTTCCGTGGTCGCCGGCCAGGGCGACCGCCAGGAGAGCGGCAGCAAGGGCTATGGCGGCCGCGAGGGCTATGCGCGCTTCATCGAAACCAAGGCGTGGCGCGAGGCCGCCGACGGCGCCATCCGCGAGGCGCTGGTTAATCTGGAATCGATCCCCGCGCCGGCCGGCGAGATGGACGTGGTGCTGGGCGCCGGCTGGCCCGGCGTGATGCTGCACGAGGCGGTCGGCCACGGGCTCGAAGGCGATTTCAACCGCAAGCAGACTTCAGCTTTCGCAGGATTGATGGGCAAGCAGGTCGCGGCCAAGGGCGTCACGGTGGTCGACGACGGCACCATGGCCGCGCGGCGTGGTTCTCTCTCCATCGACGACGAGGGCACCCCGACCAACCGCACCGTGCTGATCGAGGACGGCATCCTGGTCGGCTACATGCAGGACCGCCAGAACGCGCGGCTGATGAACATGAAGCCGACCGGCAACGGCCGCCGCCAGAGCTACGCCCATGTGCCGATGCCGCGCATGACCAACACCTATATGCTGGCGGGCGACCGCGATCCGGCGGAAATTCTGGCCTCGGTGAAGAACGGCATCTATGCGGCGAATTTCGGCGGCGGCCAGGTCGACATCACCTCGGGCAAATACGTGTTCCAGTGCACCGAGGCCTACAGGATCGAGAACGGCAAGGTCGGCGCGCCGCTCAAGGGCGCGATGCTGATCGGCAACGGGCCGACCGACCTGCATCGCATCACCATGGTCGGCAACGACCTCGCGCTCGACACCGGCATCGGCACCTGCGGCAAGAACGGCCAGGGCGTGCCGGTCGGCGTCGGCCAGCCGACGCTGCGGATGGAGAAGATCACGGTTGGGGGAACGGGGTAGCTCGGGAGGCCGACACGCGGCATCTTCATGAACCGAGACGAATTCCTCGCTGCCGTCCTTCGCAATCCCGCCAACGAAACCATTGCCGATGAACTGTTTCGGCTGGCGCTGCCGGACGCCTGGCTCGTCGCCGGCTGCCTGGTGCAGACCGTATGGAACGTGCTGACGAACCGCGCGGTCAACAACGGCATCGACGATTACGACGTGTTCTATTTCGATCCCGATACGTCATGGGAAGCGGAAGACGCCATTATCCGCGAGTTGGCCAAGCGTTTCGCGACGCACGGGATCGCGGTCGAGGTACGCAACCAGGCGCGCGTCCATCTTTGGTACCCGGAAAAGCACGGCCTGCCCTACCCGCCGCTACACTGCTCCACCGACGGCATCGATCGCTTTCTCACTACGAACACCCAGGTCGGCATCCGCCGCGCGGGGGATGGCTATGACATCTACGCGCCGAACGGTTTCGAAGATATTTCGCGCATGATTGTAAGGCCAAATCCTTGCCCCAACTTTTCCGCGGCAAACTACCGGGCAAAGGCGGCGCGATGGCAGGCGCGGTGGCCCGAACTCACGATCCTGCCCGCGATCGCCGCGTAATCAGCCTAAAACGACGTCGTCAAATCCGTCAACCATTGCGGCGAGGCGTCGACCAAAGCGGCCTCGATCCTTTTGTCGGCGCCGGAGATGATCGCCGCGCCGATCAGGATGAAGGCGGCGCCGAGCAGGCCCTTGCCGAGCGTTCCAGCCGACATCAGCCGCGCACGCACCCGCATCAAGGTGGCGCGCGACAGCCATCCGAGCAGCACCAGCGGCAGGCCGGCGCCTATTCCGAAAACGGCCATGGTCAGCGCCACCTGCGGCAGGTCGCGGCCCTGCGACGCCAGCAGCGAGGCGGCGCCGAGCGTCGGGCCGACGCAGGGCGACCAGACCGCGCCGAGCAACAGACCGATCGCGAACTGGCCGGCGAAACCGGACGATGAAACGCCGGCAAACTGCCGGTCTGCCCAGGCCGACACCGGCCCGCCGGCCGCCGCCAGTTGCGCCTGCCATGACGGCATCAGCAGCACCGCGCCGAGCGCGATCATGACGATGGCGGCGGCGACGCGGAAAAAGCCGGCGTCGACGCCGAGCGCAAAGCCCGCCACCGCCAGCAGCAGTCCGATTCCGGTGAACGAGATCGAAAGGCCCAAGGCCAGCGCCAGCGCGCCGAGCGGATGCGCGGCGACCGCGGCCCCGAGCACGATCGGCACCAGCGGCAGCACGCAGGGCGACAGGATCGACAGCAGTCCGGCCACAAAGGCCAGCGCGAGCGCGGCCATCGGCTTGGGCTACAGGCTCTTGTCGAGCAGCGCCGCGATCGAGGCCTGCCGGGTGTCGCCGACCGAGCGTCCGCGCTCAACCGTTCCCTTGAACACGATCAACGTCGACTGGCTCTGCGCCCTGAATTCCTTCACGGCAGCTTTCATCGCGTCAAAATCGACGCGGAAGATTTTCAGATCCTTGAACTTCTCCTCTGCCGCCAGCTTTTCCAGGATCGGCGCCTGCGCCTTGCAGGTCGGGCACCAGTCGGCATGGATTTCGACCAGGATCGGGCTGCCTGCCGCCTGCGCCGCCTTGAACGCCTCGGCCGAGAACGGGACCGGACCGGCGGCCGACGCCGGCTGCGACCATCCGGCCGCCAGCAGCGACGCCCCGATCACGGCTGCGTGAAAGCACCGGCGCGAGAACCTCATCGTGGACATGTCGATCTCCCTGATTTTGCGCGCCAGACACGCAATCTTCGGGCAGATCGGCATCGGCGCAACGCAGTTACGTCGCGGCCCCCCGCGATGTTACCGCACCACCCCGGAAACAAACCCGGGCTTCCTTCGCGGCGGCTTGATGTCCTTCTTCAGGAAGCAATGCGCCTCGCGGCCGGCATAGCCCGGCCGCGCAAAGGTCCAGGCGCGGCATTTGGCGTCGGCGGTGCAGGCGGCCTTGCAGGCATCGTCGCCTTCGTCGCTTTTCAGGTCGAAACTGCGGTAGTCGCCACCGAAGCGGTCGATCGAGGTTTCCATCGCCCCGGTGCGCGGCTCGACCACGCCGGCGCCACGCACGCCGGAGACGCAGCAATTACCCTGCACGCGCGCCGGCACGCTGCTCTTGAGCCAGCACAGCGCGCCGCCGGCGGCATCGGTCGGATAGTTGAAGCTCCACGCCCGGCAGCGGCGGTCGCGCTCGCACGACAGCGCGCAATCGGCGGGATCGCCGGAGCTCAAGGGCAGGCTGAGATAATCGCTGCCGGGACGGTCGAAATTGGCCTGCGCCAGCGCCGGACGCGCGGACAGCGCCGCCGCCAGCAAGGCAAGCGCCACCACCCCTGCCCTGAACAGGCGACCGATCTCCATCTGCGACTTGCTTCCATCACCCCGCCTCGTCGCGGGCCGGCATTTGAACGGGGGCAACCTGTACGGCGGATGAACGGCGCCGGCGACCCGCAACACGTTCTATCAGAACGCGTATTCCTGATAGGCCGGCTCCACCGAGCCGCCCCAGGCGCCGTGGTATTTCTCCAGCATCTGCTCCGCCGGCGTGCGGCCCGATTCGAGGATCCGCTGCAACGGCTCCAGGTGAAGGCTCTCGTCGCGGCCGGATTGGTCGACGCGGTTGCGCCGCCGCAGCCCGGCATGGGACAGCGTCAGGCACTCGCGGGCGATTTCGAGCATGTCGCGATCCCTGATCCTGGCCTTGAAGCCCAGGCGCGGCACGTCGTCGCGCAACGCCTGGCGCTCCCCGGCGGTCCAGTGGCGGACCAGGTCCCAGGCTGCGTTCAGGCTTTGGTCGTCGTACAACAACCCGACCCAGAACGCCGGCAGCGCCGGCAGCCGGCCCCACGGCACGCCGTCCGCGCCGCGCATTTCCAGGTAGCGCTTGAGGCGGACCTCCGGGAAAATGGTCGATAGATGATTGGCCCAGTCCGACAGCGTCGGGCGTTCTCCGGGAAGCGAATTGTTGCGGCCCTCGAAGAAGGCCCGGAACGACGAACCGGCGACGTCGATATAGCTCTCGCCGCGCTTGACGAAGTACATGGGGACGTCGAGCGCGTAATCGACCCAGCGCTCGAATCCCATGCCGTCCTCGAACGCCCAGGGGATCATGCCGGCGCGCGCATTGTCGGTATCGCGCCAGATTTCGGAGCGGAACGACAGATACCCGTTCGGCTTGCCCTCGGTGAACGGCGAATTGGCGAACAGGGCGGTCGCGACCGGCTGCAGCGCCACCGACACCCGCAACTTCCTGACCATGTCGGCCTCGGAGCAGAAGTCGAGATTGGTCTGCACCGTGCAGGTCCGGTACATCATGTCGATGCCGTAGCGGCCGACCTTGGGCATGTAGTTGGTCATGATCTTGTAGCGGCCCTTCGGCATCGCCGGAATCTGCGACCGCGACCAGGACGGCGTCATGCCGAGCCCGAGAAAACCGATGCCGAGCGGCGTCGCGACCTCGCGCACCTGCGCCAGATGCGCCATCAGCTCGGACTGGGTCTGATGCACGGTCTCGATCGGCGCGCCGGACAATTCGAACTGGCCGCCGGGCTCCAGCGAAATCGCCCCGCCGCCAGTGACGTCATAGAGGCCGATGATGTTGCCGCGCTCCATGATCGGCTCCCAGCCGAGCAGGAGCTGCATGCCTTCGAGCAGCGCGCCGATGCCGCGCCCGCCCTCGTAGGGCACCGGCTGGTGGCCTTCGAGGGTGAACGGGGTTTTCTCGTGCTCGGTGCCGATGCGGAATTCGGACGGCGGCTTGATGCCGGCTTCCATCCACCCCACGAGCTCGTGCCGCGACTGCAGCGGCGTCATATCGATCTGGTCACGCGCCATGAAAAACCCGGATCCTTGGCGATTCGACCGAACGCGCCGTGTGGCTGAAAGGGATGCGGACGACGTTGTCCGCAACATCGGATGGTATCAGGGCGATCATCGGGCGGGCGCGCCGTCGCGGGCGCCCGCCGCCTTGATATCCCCGCAGGAGCAGCCCAGCCGGTCGAGCAGACCGCAGAGCTTGACGGCGTCGGCATCGGACAATTTGGAGCCGACGTGTTTTTCGATCGCCGCCGAATAGGCCTGCCACATCTTCTTCTGCAGCTCGCGCCCGGCCTCGGTGATCTCGACGAACTGGCCGCGCTTGTCGATCTCGCATTCGCGCCGCGCCGCCAGCCCCTCGTCGACCAGCCGGTCGATCAGCCGCGAGGTGGAGTATTGCGGGATCAGCATCTGCTTTTCCAGTTCCACCGGCCGCATCTCGCCGGAGGGCGCGCGCGACAATTCCAGCAGCGCGTCGTACCAGGCCAGCGGCGGGAACCCAGCCTTCTTCAGATCCTGCTCGACGGCGTCAAGCACCCGGCTCTGGACCCGCATCAGGCGGATCCAGGCGGCGGTCGCCTCGGTCGATGGTTTGCGTTTCATGGCCCGGTCCATAGCTGTTCCGGACAGTGTACCGCACTAAATGCAGCTGCATCAATCTTGACTATTGCATGCACATGCATTTAGTCGTGCCATCCGCCACATCGAGGGAAGGAAAACGCCGATGAAACTGTATTATTCTCCGGGCGCCTGCTCGCTATCTCCCCATATCGCGCTGCTCGAGGCCGGCCTGCCCTATGATCTGGTCAAGGTCGACCTGCGCGCCAAGAAGCTGGAAAACGGCGACGACTTCCTGAAGGTCAACCCGAAGGGCCAGGTGCCGGCGCTGGCGCTGGACTCGGGCGAACTGGTCACCGAAGGCACCGTCATCGTCCAGATGATCGCCGACAAGGCGCCGGGCAAGAATCTGGCGCCCGCCCGCGACAGCGACGAGCGCTACAAGCTCCTGGAGTGGCTCAACTTCATCACCACCGAACTGCACAAGAATTTCGGCCCGATGTTCTCGCCGGTGCTGGCCGACGACGCCAAGGCCTTCTTCAAGGACCGGGTGATGGCCAAGTTCAAGTATCTGGAGAGCGCGCTGGCCGGCAAGGACTACGTGATGGGCAAGCAGTTCACCGTCGCCGACGCCTATCTGTTCACGATGCTGTCCTGGGCCGAGCGCCTGAAGTTCGACATGTCCGGTATGCCCAACCTCACCGCCTACAAGGCCCGCGTCGGCGCACGCCCGAAGGTGCAGGAAGCGCTCGTCAAGGAAGGCCTGATGAAGGCGGCGTAGGCGCCGGCGGACAGCGAATGCGAAGAAGGGCTGGATCGATGATCCGCCCCTTTTTTGTTTTTCCCGTCATTCCGGGATGGTGCGTCAGCACCAGACCCGGAATCTCGAGATTCCGGGTTCGATGCTTCGCATCGCCCCGGAATGACCAAGATCGCTACGCCGCCAGCTTCTTCGGCGGGAACTTGCCGTAGAAGGTCTCGCCCTTGGCCGCCATGTCGACCAGCAGTTTGGGCGGCGTGAAGCGCGAGCCAAACTTCGCCTCCAGCTTGCGGCAGAGTTCGACGAACTTTTTCGTCCCCATGAAGTCGATATAGGACAGTGTGCCGCCGGTGAACGGCGCGAAGCCGAAGCCGAGGATCGAACCGACATCGGCCTCGCGCATGTCGGTGATGACGTGGTCCTCCACGGTGCGCGCGGCCTCCACCGCCTGCACCACCAGGAAGCGCTGCTTCAATTCCTCGACATCGAGCGTATCCGGATCGAGTTGCTTCGGCTGCAGCGCGGCAAGGCCGGGCCACAGGCTTTTCTGGCCCTTGCCCTTTTCGGGGTAATCGTAAAAGCCCTTGGCATTCTTGCGCCCCAGGCGGCCCTGCTTTTCGACCAGTTCCACCATCAGTTTCTTCTGGTCGGGGTTGATGGCGTTGGGGCCGAGATCGGCTTCCGTCGCCTTGATGACCTTGAGGCCGAGATCGAGCGCCACTTCGTCCGACAGCGACAGCGGACCGACCGGCATGCCGGCCATCCGCGCGGTGTTCTCGATCATCGCCGGAGGCACGCCTTCCAGGAACATCTCGTTGCCTTCGGCGATGTAGCGGCCGACGCAGCGGTTGGCGTAGAAGCCGCGGCTGTCGTTGACGACGATCGGCGTCTTGCCGATCACGCGCACATAGTCGAGCGCGGCGGCCAGGGCTATGTCGCCGGTGTTCTTGCCGAGGATGATTTCGACCAGCATCATCCGCTCGACCGGCGAGAAGAAATGGATGCCGATGAACCTGCCCTGATCCTTGAAGCCTTCGGCCAGCGAGGTGATCGGCAGTGTCGAGGTGTTGGAAGCAAAGATCGCCCCCGCCTTGAGGTGCTGCTGCGCCTTGGCGAAGGTCTCCGCCTTGACCTTGCGGTCCTCGAACACCGCCTCGATCACGAGGTCGCAATCTGCGAGCGCGGCGTAATCCGCGGTTGGCATGATGCGCGCCAGCAGCGCGTCGCGATCCGACGCCTTGGCGCGACCCTTGGCGACCTGCTCGTCGATCACCTTCTGGGCGTGCGCCTTGCCCTTGTCGGCGCTGTCCTGGTCGCGGTCGATCAGCACCACGTCGAGGCCGGCGCGCGCCGAGACGTAGCCGACGCTGGCGCCCATGAAGCCGGCGCCGATCACGGCGATTTTCTTCACCGCGGTCGGCGGCACGTTGGCAGGACGCCGCGCGCCCTTGTTCAGCTCCTGCATCGACAGGAACAGGCTGCGGATCATCGCCGCCGCTTCCTTGGAACGCAGCACTTGCGTGAAGTAGCGCGACTCGACCCGCAGCGCGGCGTCGATCGGCAACTGCAGGCCCTCATAGACGCAGCTCATGATGGCGCGGGCGGCCGGATAATTGTCGTAGGTCTCGCGGCGGTAGATGGCGTTGCCGGCCGGGAACATCATCATGCCGGCCTTGGAGAACACCGGGCCGCCGGGCAGCTTGAAGCCCTTCTCATCCCAGGGCGCGACCGCCTTGCCGCCGCCCTTGATCCAGTCCTTGGCGGCCTTGACCAGGTCGGCGGCTGGAACGATGGCGTGAATCAGATTGAGCGCCTTGGCCTTGTCGACCGTGACCGGATCGCCCTTGAGCAGGATCGTCATCGCATCCTGCGGCGACACCAGGCGCGGCACGCGCTGGGTGCCGCCGGCGCCGGGGAACAGGCCGACCTTCACTTCGGGAAGGCCGAGCCGGGTCTTGGGGTTTTCAGCCGCGACACGGTAGTGGCAGGCCAGCGTCACCTCGAAGCCGCCGCCGAGCGCCAGCCCGTTGATCGCGGCCGCCCACGGCTTGCCGCAGGTTTCGATACCGCGCAGCACCAGCGAGAAGCGGCGGCTCTGGTCGAACAGCATCTGGTTGGCCGCTTCCTCGCCCTTGTCCTTCAGCATTCTGGCATAGGCGAGGTTCATGCCTTCGAGCATCGACAGATCGGCGCCGGCGCAGAACGCTTCCTTGCTCGAGGTGATGACGACGCCCTTCACCGCGGCGTCCGCCGTGGTCTGCTTCAGGATCGCCTCAAGCTCGGTGGTCGAGGTCTCGTCCAGCACGTTCATCGAACGGCCGGGGATGTCCCAGGTGGCGAGCGCGATGCCGTCGGCGTCGGTTTCCAGCTTGAAATTTTTGAAGGCCATGTTGGTCGCTCCCTCGATGCCGGCTGCCGATGTCAGGCGCGGCGGTTGTCTTGGATCTCGCGTTACACCCGCTCGATGATGGTCGCCGTGCCCATGCCGCCGCCGATGCACAGCGTCACCAGCGCGGTCGACTTGTTGGTTCGCTCGAGTTCGTCGAGCACGGTGCCGAGGATCATCGCACCGGTGGCGCCGAGGGGATGGCCGAGCGCGATCGCGCCGCCATTGACGTTGATCTTGGAAGGATCGATGTCGAAGGCCTGCATGTAGCGCAGCACCACCGAGGCAAAGGCCTCGTTGAGTTCGAACAGGTCAATGTCCGATTTCTTCATGCCGGAGCGCTCGAACAGCTTTTCGGTGACGTCGACCGGGCCGGTCAGCATCATCGCCGGCTCCGAGCCGATATTGGCGAAGGCGCGGATTCGGGCGCGCGCCTTCAGACCGTGCCTGGCGCCGGCCTCCTTGCTGCCGAGCAGCACCGCGCCGGCGCCGTCGACGATCCCGGAGGAGTTGCCGGCATGGTGGACGTAGTTGATCTTCTCGACCTCGGGATGCGACTGGATCGCCACCGCGTCGAAGCCACCCATCTGGCCCATCACCACGAAGGAGGGCTGCAACTGGCCGAGCGACTGCATCGTCGTGGTCGGGCGCATGTGCTCGTCCTTGGCGAGGATGGTGAGGCCGTTGACGTCCTTGACCGGCACCACCGACTTGCTGAAGCGGCCCTCGTCCCAGGCCTTGGCCGCGCGCTGCTGGCTCTGCACCGCGTAGGCATCGACGTCGTCGCGCGAGAAGCCGTATTTGGTGGCGATCAGGTCGGCCGAGACGCCCTGTGGCATGAAGTAGGACGGCACCGCCATCGAGGGGTCCATCGGCCAGGCGCCGCCGGACGCGCCAATGCCGACGCGGCTCATCGATTCGGCGCCGCCGCCGATCACCAGTTCATGCTGGCCGGCCATGATCTGGGCGGCGGCGAAATTCACGGCGTCGAGGCCGGAGGCGCAGAAGCGGCTGATCTGCACCCCGGGGACGGCCTCGCCGAGGCCCGCCTTGAGCGCCGCGAAGCGCGCGATGTCGCTGCCGGCCTCGCCGACCGGATCGACCACGCCGAGGATGACGTCGTCGACCACGTCTTCGGCGAGATTGTTGCGTTCCTTCAGCGCCTGCAGCGGCACCGTCGCCAGCGCCAGCGCGGTGACCTCGTGCAGCGCGCCGTCGGCCTTGCCGCGACCGCGCGGGGTGCGAACGTGATCGTAAATATAGGCCTCAGGCATCGCGTTTCTCCCGTTTCGGTCTCGGCTCCGGTTGAACCAGACGAATTACAGAACAATCAGGTCATTTAACCGTCATTGCGAGGAGCTCGCGACAAAATTGCGAAGCAATTTTGCGCTGAAGCGACGAAGCAATCCAGACTTGCCTTGTTGCGCGATGGATTGCTTCGCTTCGCTCGCATTGACGATAGAATTTTGTCGACGCGTCAAAAGGCTTCCGCCGCCAGCTCCATCGTGGTGTCGCTCCCGCTCTGGATGCGCGCAAGGTGCACCGAGGTCTCCGGCAACATCCGCTCCATGAAGAAGCGGCCGGTCACCAGCTTGGTGGAGAGATAGGGGGTGGCGCCGGTGGCCGCAATCTTGTCCTGCGCCACCTTGGCCATCCGCGCCCACATATAGCCGAAGGTGACGAGCCCGAACAATTGCATGTAGTCGGTGGCGGCGGCGCCGGCATTGTCGGGCTTGGCCATCGCGTTCTGCATCAGCCAGCCGGTGGCCTGCTGCAGATGGCCGAGCGCGGTCGAAAGCGGCGTCACGAACGGCTTCATGGCCTCCTCGCCGCCATGCTCCTTGGCAAAAGCGGCGACCTCGCCGAAGAACGCCATCACGGCGCGGCCGCCGTCGCGGGGCAGCTTGCGGCCAACCAGATCGAGCGCCTGGATGCCGTTGGCGCCCTCGTACAGCATGGCGATCCGCGCATCGCGCACGAACTGCTCCATGCCGTGCTCGGCGATATAGCCGTGGCCGCCATACATCTGCTGCGCCATCACGGTGTTGGCAAAACCGACATCGGTCATGACGCCCTTCATGACCGGCGTCATCAGGCCCATATGGTCGTCGGCTTCCTGGCGGTCCTTGGGGTCGGAGGATCGGTGGGCGACGTCGCTCTTCAGCGCGGTCCACACCACCATGGCGCGCGCCGCCTCGTTGAAGGAGCGGATGGTGAGCAGCACGCGGCGCACATCGGGATGCACGATGATCGGATCGGCCGCCTTGTCCGGCGCCTTGGCGCCCGACAGCGCGCGGCCTTGCAGGCGCTCGCGGGCATAGTTGACGGCGTTCTGGTAGGCGACCTCGGATTGCGCCAGGCCCTGCACGGCGACGCCGAGGCGGGCCTCGTTCATCATCACGAACATGCCCTGCATGCCGCGGTTTTCCTCGCCGATCAGCCAGCCGGTGGCGCCGTCGTAGTTCATCACGCAGGTGGAGTTGCCGTGGATGCCCATCTTGTGCTCGATCGAGCCGCAGGTCACGCCGTTGCGCGCGCCAAGCGAGCCGTCGGCATTGACCAGGATCTTCGGCACCACGAACAGCGACACCCCCTTGATGCCTGCCGGCGCGCCTTCGATCCGCGCCAGCACCAGATGGATGATGTTGTCGGCCAGGTCGTGCTCGCCGGCGGAGATGAAGATCTTGGTGCCTGATATCTTGTAGCTGCCGTCGGGCTGCTTCACCGCCTTGGTGCGCAACAGGCCGAGATCGGTGCCGCATTGCGGCTCGGTGAGGTTCATGGTGCCGGTCCATTCGCCGGCCACCATCTTCGGCAGGAACATCTTCTTCTGGTCGGGCTTGCCATGCACGATCAAGGCGGCGGTCGCGCCCATGGTCAGGCCGCCATACATCGAGAACGCCATGTTGGCCGCGCTCTGGAACTCGGTGACGACCTGGCTCAGCGTCACCGGCAGTCCCTGCCCGCCATATTCCGCCGGCGCCGACAGCCCGAGCCAGCCGCCCTCGGCGACCTGCCGGTAGGCTTCCTTGAACCCCTTCGGCGTGGTGACGCGGCCGTCATCGTGGCGGATGCAGCCTTCGAGATCGCCGATGCGATTGAGCGGCTGCAGCACCTCTTCGGAGAGCTTGGCGGCCTCGCCGATAATCGCCTCGCGCACGTCGGCGGAGGCGTCGCTGAACCCGGGAAGATTATTGTAGCGATCGATCTGGAACACGTCGTTGAGGAGGAAGGTGACGTCTTCCACGGGGGCCTTGTAGATCGGCATGGTGTTCTCCCGGCAGCGGCAGGATTGAAATTGGACGGCGGCGCGAACTGAAATCTGGCGATGTTGGCGGCAGTGAACTCTATCCGGTTACGGGCGTTGCAGCGAGCGAGCCGACCGCGACAAGCGGCCGGGCACGCCGAATTGATATCGTTGCCCGGCCTCTCATTGCTTGGCGAGTTGCTCCCCCATCAGACGATGCAGCAGGTTGATCGCTTTCAGCGGACGCACCATCACCTTGAAATGGGTGATTCGGCCATCGTGGCTAAAACGGATGATATCGACGCCGTTGATCCTGACGCCCTCGATCTCGTTCTCGAATTCGAGCACCGCGCCATCGGCGCTGCGCCATTCGCCGGTATATTTGAAGCCGGGCCCGCCCAGCACCTTCTCTGCACCCGCCAGATATTTGAAGGTGATGTCGCGGCCGCGCTGCGGCGTATGCACCACCGGGCTTTCGAACACCGCGTCGGGGTGCAGCAGGTCCCAGAGCGCCGCGGTGTCATGGGACTTCATGTAGCCGTACCACTTGTCGAGGCCATCCATGGTCATCATGTCTCCATTCCCCGTCCGTAGCGCCGCCGGCGCGGCATCGGCGCACAACCGCAGCCCATCTTTATGCCTGTTGACGCATATGCTACTTTATGCATATTGTCAACGCTTCCGCAGCCGGAGGGTGACGTCTTGGCGCTTGGCGATGCGATCCTGGCCTGCCTGACCGAACGTCCGATGACAGGCTACGAGCTTGCCAAGACCTTCGACGCCTCCATTGGATTCTTCTGGAAGGCCAACCACCAGCAAATTTATCGCGAGCTCACCCGGCTGCGCGACCGCGGCCATATCGAGGGCCGCGAGGTCGTGCAATCCGGCAAGCCCAACAAGCTGGTCTACACGCTGACCCCGGAAGGTCGCGCGGCGCTGCGACACTGGGCGGCGCGGCCGAGCGTGCCGGCCTCGATCAAGGACGACCTGCTGGTGCGGCTCTACGCGCTCGACAGCGTCGACATCGAACCCCTGCGCACCGACCTGATGGCGCGGCTGGAACACCACCGCGACCGCTTCGCCCGCTACGAGCGGCTGCTCAACAAGCGGTTTCCGGACGGCACGGCGTCACCGGCCGATCTCGGCAAGCTGCTTGGACTTCGCATCGGCCTCGCTTACGAGCGCACCGTGGCGGAATGGTGCGAACAGGCGATCGAGGCGCTGTCGGCGCTCGCCTCGGGCAAGCGGAGCAACGTCGTTTCGATCGCGGACGGTAAGCGCGAGAACAACGGTTGAAGCGCGACCCTCCCGTCGCCCGGGCAACTTTAGCGCCGCGATCCGTCATTCCTTAACCCGTTCTTTACCGTGACGCTGAAAAGTCAGGGTCTGAGGCAGACGGCCTGCGCGGAATCCGATTGTCTCTTCAGCGGGACGCGCGGGGCGGCTGACGGCGCAGGTGAAGCGCCTGGGGTCGGAACCGGACGAGAGCATGAATTCGCGCGTATCCTGGAGTGTCGACGGCATCGATCCGTCCGTCCGCGAAAGGGCCGAGGGCGCCGCGCGCCGCGCCGGCATGTCGCTGAACGACTGGGTCAATTCCACCCTCGGCCAACCCACGCCGGCCGATTTCCGCGCGCCCCGCGAGGCCCGGCCGGCAACGCCCGGCCAGGAAAGCGGCGACGTCGCCGACATCCACCAGCGGCTGGATGCCATCGCCCGGCAGATCGAGCAGATTTCGCGGCCGGCGCCGCGCGGCGACGCCCCGCGCGGCGCGCCGGTGATGGCCCGCGAACTCAACGACGCCATTTCGCGGCTCGACGCCCGGCTGTCGCAGATTTCGCATCCCGAGCCGCGCCTGGCCGAGATGCAGGAGAGGCAGCGCCAGGCCGAGATGGTCGAGCGCGCCGCCGCCCAGGTCTATCGCCCGTCGCCGCCGCTCAGCCCGGCCTCGATGGACTTTGCGATCGCCGAAATCGCCGCGCGCCAGCATCAGCTCGACGGCCCGCCGCCGCGGCGGACGCCGCCCGACCCGGGTCCGGCGGCGCACCCCGCTCCGCCCAAATCCGCGCCGCCGGCCGCGCCTGTTGGTCTCGACTTCAGCTCGCTGGAACGTCACCTCCTCAAGATCACCAGCCAGATCGAGGCGCTGCAGCGCCCCGATCATGTCGAGGCGTCGATCGCGGCGTTCCGGGCCGAGCTTGCCGACATCCGCCGCGCCATCACCGAGGCGATGCCGCGCCGGGCGATCGAATCAATCGAGAACGAGATCCGCTCGCTGTCCCGCCGCATCGACGACAGCCGCCAGAACGGCAGCGACGGCCAGATGCTCGCCGGCATCGAGGGCGCGCTCGGCGAAATCCGCCAGGCGCTGCGCTCGCTGACGCCGGCCGAGCAACTCGCCGGTTACGACGAGGCGATCCGCAATCTCGGCGCCAAGCTCGACCTGATCCTGCGCGCGAACGACGATCCCTCCACGGTGCATCAGCTCGAAAGCGCGATCACGGCGCTGCGCTCGATCGTCTCCAACGTCGCCTCCAACGAGGCGCTGGCGCGGCTGGGCGACAATGTGCAGACGCTGTCGGCCAAGGTCGACCAGCTGTCGCGGCTTGACGGCAACCGCGATTCCTTCGCCGTTCTCGAGCAGCGCATCGCCGCGCTGACCGCCTCGCTGGAGAGCCGGCCCGCGCCGGCCGCGGGCGGGCATCCGGAGCATCTGGAGAACGCGCTGCGCGCGCTGTCGGAGCGGCTCGACCGCCTCCCGGTCGGCAACGACCAGGCGTCGGCGTTCGCCCATCTCGAGCAGCGCGTCTCGCACCTGCTGGAACGGCTGGAAAGCTCCGCCGATCGTTCCTCCGCGCCCGCCGTCGACCTCGGACGGGTCGAGGAAGGGCTGCACGACATTCTGCGCTCGCTGGAGCGCCAGCACGCCAATCTGGTGGCGATTGCCGAAAGCAGCCGCAACGCCGTGGCGCCGCCGCCGATGGACCCCGGCATCGTCGATCTCGTCAAGCGCGAACTGTCCGACATCCGCCTGGGCCAGTCGGAGAACGACCGCCGCACGCAGGATTCGCTTGAAACCGTCCACAACACGCTCGGCCATGTGGTCGACCGGCTCTCGACGATCGAAGGCGATCTGCGCGGGGCAGGCTCGGCGCCGGCAGCCTCCCGGCCGGCACCGCCAGCGGTCGAGACCCGTGAAGCAGCCCCGCGGACGACGATGCCCGCGCAGGACTTCGCGCCGCCGCCCCTGATGCAACCGCTGTCGCCATCTCCGAAACCGGAGCTGCCAAATCCGGCGGCGTCGCAGCCGCAATTTGCCGCCGCGCCACGCGAATTCCACGCCGCGCAACCGTCCCCGCCGTCCCTTGTCGGGCCCTTGCCGCGGGCGATCAGCGAAATCCTCGAGCCGCACGCCGCCGCGCCGGGGATCGTCACCGCGCCGGAACTGCCGCCGGATCATCCGCTCGAGCCGGGCACGCGGCCGGCCGCGCGCATGGCGTCGCCGTCGGAACGGATCGCCGCTTCCGAAAACGCGATCAGCGAGATCGCGGCTGGCCCCAAGGCGCCGGTCAGTTCGTCGAGCTTCATCGCCGCCGCGCGTCGCGCCGCGCAGGCCGCCGCCGCGGCCGCGCCCGTCAACGAAAAGGCCGGGCGCTCGGCCGCGAAGGCTGCCGCCGGGAGCATCGGCGGCGAGGCCAACGACAAGAAACCCGCAAGCCTCAGCTCCAAAATCCGCGCGCTGCTGGTGGCCGCAAGCGTGGCCGCGATCGTGCTTGGCACCTTCCAGATGGCGATGACGCTGCTCGACACCGGAAGTTCGCCGCAGCTTCCGCCGCTGGAAAGCCCACATGGGCAGGCGGCGCCCGCGCCGGCTGCCGCTGACAACCGCGCCATGCCGGCAACGCCCGCGCCCGCCGCGCCTGCGATCACCGCGCCGCTCCCGGCCGAGAAGCAGTCGAACAATGCTCCGGCGCCGGATGGCGCGCGGGTCGCGATCCCGCCGCAGGCGTCGTCGTCCACACCCAGCGACATCACGAATGCGATCCCCGCCGTACCGGCCACCGGCGGCAAGCTTTCGATGATCGCGGTCCCGCCCGGCGAGCAACTGCCCGAGGCCATTGGTGGGCCGGCGCTGCGCGCCGCCGCGCTGAAGGGCGATCCGGCCGCGGCCTATGAAATCGGCCTGCGCTTCTCCGAAGGCAAAGGCGTCGCCTCGAACTTCGACGAGGCCGCCAAATGGTATGACCGCGCGGCGCAGGCCGGCGTGGTGCCCGCGATCTTCCGGCTCGGCACCTTCTACGAGAAGGGCCTCAGCGTGAAAAAGGACGTCGATATCGCGCGGCGTTACTATCTGCAGGCAGCCGAACGCGGCAATGCCAAGGCGATGCACAATCTGGCCGTGCTCGACGCCGATGGCGGCGGCAAGGGCGCGAACTACAAGGCCGCGGCGCAATGGTTCCGGAAAGCCGCCGAGCGCGGCGTCGCCGACAGCCAGTTCAACCTCGGTATCCTCTACGCCCGCGGCATCGGCGTCGAACAGAACCTCGCTGAATCCTTCAAGTGGTTCAGCCTTGCCGCGGCGCAGGGTGACACCGACTCCGGACGCAAGCGCGACGACATCGCCAAGCGCCTCGACGACCAGTCGCTGGCGGCCGCCAGGCTCGCGCTCCAGACCTTCAGCGTGGAGCCGCAGCCCGACGACGCCGTCAATGTGGCCGCGCCGGCCGGCGGCTGGGACGCAACCCCGGCGCCGGCCGCCAAGTCCGCCGCCAAGCCGATCGTGAACCGGCGCGCCGCTACCGCGCCTTGAGCGCGATCCCCCGCCGCCACATCCCCGGCCATAACGTCGTATAATCGACCGCACACGTGGTCGCGTGCGGTGCGGCCTGCCGAGAGGATCCCTTGCCAGCGCAAGACAGCCATAAGGATGCAGATCGTTCCCGCAGGTCGCCGACGGGTCCTGCGGTGACGCCGCCGCGCCCCCTCGCCGGCCGGCCCCCTCCGCAACGGAATGAAGCGCCCCGCCGCAGGCGGGATTTCGGTTCCCTCGCCATCTTCCTGCTGCTGGTGTCCGGCGTCGTCATCTCCGCCTATCAGGACCTGTCGCGACCGGAGGCGTGGGACTACTGGAAGGACCAGTATATCTCGCCGAGCACGACGTTCACGGTGATCGCCAGGGCCGATCTCGACGGCGCCGCGGCGGGCCGGCGCGCCCTGTCTGTCAGCGGAAAAATCGGCGCCGCAAGCGCGACCCTGTTTCGCGAGCGGCTTGATGAAGCCGGTCTTGCCGCCGGCGACATGATCCTGCTGTCCTCGCCCGGCGGCAATCTGAACCAGGCTGTTATCATGGGCGAAATCATCCGCGCGCGCGGCCTGGTCACGGCGGTCGGCAGCGCCGATGCCTCCGGCCGCATCAAGCCGGCCTATTGCGCCAGCGCTTGCGTGCTGGTCTTTGCCGGCGGCAAGACCCGCTTCGGCGTACCGGGCTCGGCGCTTGGCGTTCATCGATTTGTCGCGACAGCGTCGGTCAGCGATCCCGTTGCCGAAACCCAGCGGATCGCGGGCGCATTGCTGGGCTACATGACCAAGATGGGGGTGTCGTCCGCGATCGTGGAAGCGATGTCCGAGACGCGGGACATTCGCTGGCTTACGCCGCAGCAGGCGCTGACGATGAACCTCATCACCGATCCCCTGGGCAAGCCCTGACGCGGGCCAATCAGGCAAAAATTTGCCTTCCCTGGCATTTTTCGCCCCGCCTGCCGACGAATTCAGTTATGCAGAGGCGCGGGAACCGGCCAGGCGCCGCGCAATTCGTGCGCGCATCCGGCCCCGCTGCCGGCGAACGGACGAGAAACCATGCCCTGACCGGCCACGGCCGGGCCGGCGGCAAGCGACAAAAGCAGACGCGCGTGCAGCTCTACCTCCCGATCGCCGACATTCCGGTCAATGTTTTCCTCATCCTGGCGATGGGGGCGGCGGTTGGTTTCGTCTCCGGCATGTTCGGGATCGGCGGCGGCTTCCTGATGACGCCGCTTTTGATTTTCACCGGCATCGCGCCTGCGGTCGCGGTCGCCTCGGTTGCGAGCCACATCGCAGCTTCCTCGTTTTCCGGCGCGCTGTCCTATTGGCGGCGGCGCGCCATCGATCCGCTGCTGGCGCTGGTGCTGCTGAGCGGCGGCAGTATCGGCACCGCGCTCGGGGTCTGGACCTTCACGCTGTTGCGCTCGCTCGGCCAGCTCGATCTGCTGATTGCGGTGTCCTACGTGATCCTGTTGACCACCGTCGGCGGGTTGATGTTCTGGGAGGGCGTGCGCGCCATGCTGCGGGTCCGTCGCGACGGCGCAATCGCGGCGCGGCGCCCGGGTAGCCATGGCTGGATCCATGGATTGCCGCTGAAGATGCGATTCAAGCGATCGAAGATCTATCTGTCGGTGATTCCCGTCATCGTGATCGGCCTCGTGATCGGCTTCATCGGCGCCGTCATGGGCATCGGCGGCGGCTTCATACTGATACCGCTGATGATCTACGTGCTGCGGGTGCCGACCTCCACGGTCATCGGCACGTCGATGGTGCTCACGCTGGTGACGATGCTGTTCGCCACCATGCTGCATGCGGTCACCAATCACCTGGTCGACGCCGTGCTGGCGCTGATCCTGATGGTCGGCGGCGTTACCGGCGCCCAGTTCGGGGCGCGGGCCGGACAAAAAATCCGCGGCGAACATCTGCGGCTGCTGCTCGGACTGCTGGTGCTGGCGGTCGGCGTCCGCTTTGCGGTCGAACTCGTGATCCGGCCCGAGGATCTCTTCACCATCCGCGAAACCGGGGGCACCGGATGACGCCGCGCCTCCTCCTCACCATCGGAAGCGTTGCGCTGGGATCCCTGCTCGCGACCGCGACCGCGAGCGCTGAAAAGCTGATCGTGTCAGTGTCGAACCATCGCGTCACGGTGACGCCGAACTATTCGGGCGAAGAGCTGGTGCTGTTCGGTTCGGTGGAAAAGGACGCCGCGACCCCGCCGTTCCGCACCAACTATGATTTGGTGGTGACCGTCTCCGGCCCGCGCGCCGACATGGTGACCCGCCGCAAGGAGCGCAAATTCGGCATCTGGATCAACACCGACTCCCGGCAATTCGTCAAGGTGCCGAGCTACCTGGCGCTGTTTTCCAACCGGCCGTTCGAATCCATCGCCACCGCCGAGGTGCAGCGGCGCCAGCAGCTCGGGCTCAACAACGTGCTGCTGACCCAGCGCGTCGGGCCGGATTTTGCCGACGTCGTGCCGAACGACCCGTTCCGCAGCGCCTTCGTGCGGCTGCGCTCGGAACAAGGCCTCTATCGCGAGGCGACGTCGGCGGTGACGTTCCTGACGCCGACGCTGTTCCGCACCGGCATTCCGCTGCCCGGCGAAGTCCCGATCGGCACCTATGACGTCGAGATCAAGCTGTTCGCCGAAGGCGCGCTGGTGACCAGGACGGAAACCGCGTTCGAGATCGTCAAGGTCGGCTTCGAGCAGTTCGTCGCCAACGCCGCGCACCAGCACGGCTTCGTCTACGGGCTCGTCACCGCCCTCATGGCGTTGATGACCGGCTGGATGGCCTCGATCGTGTTCCGGAAAGATTAAACACCAAAGAGTCCGCGCATAGCGCGGCTCAATGCTCTCTCCCATTGCGGGCAATGGACAATCGAGATTGTCGAGCGACCGCCTGGAGTCAAAGGGTTCCAGCTCCTACCTCGACGCTGGGTCGTCGAGCGCATCTTTGCATGGTTTGGCAGGTGCCGCCGTCTCGCCAGGGACTTCGAGGACTCCGCTGCCATCGAAGTGGCTTGGCCTCTCGTCGTCCATCTCGGGCTCCTGACCCGACGCCACTTTTTGACTCAGACTCTCAGGCTGCGGTCGGTGGGTGGGCCGGCTTACTTGCCGCCAACAAAAAACCCCACGCCCATGGCGACGACGCTGAGCAGCATTGCCGCGATCGACAACCAGCCCAGCCAGTAGAGCAAACCCTCGACGACGAAGCGGCCCATGACGTCCTTGCGGCGCGCCATGAACATCAGCAGCACCATCACCGGCACGGCGAGCACGCCGTTGACGACCGCGCTCCAGTACAGCGCGGAAATGGGATTGATCGAGGTGAAGTTCAGCGCGATGCCGATTCCGGCCGACAGCGCCAGCGCCGCGTAGAATGCGGCGGCTTCCCGGGGCTTGCGCGCGAGCCCGACCGGCCAGCGCCGCGCCTCGCCGACGGCATAGGCGGTGGCGCCGGCAAGCACCGGGATCGCCAGCAATCCGGTGCCGACGATACCGAGCGCAAAAACCACTTCGGCAAACACACCGGCGATCGGACGCAGCGCTTTGGCCGCATCCGCCGAGCTCTGGATGTCGGTCTTCCCGGCCACGTGCAGCGTCGCCGCCGCGGTCACGATGATCGACAGCGCGATCAGGTTTGAGAACGCCATGCCGACGATCGTATCGGCGCGGATGCGATGGAATTCCTTCTGCGCGCCGTAGTGCTTTTCGATCAACGGCCGCTTCGCCGCGTCGACGCGCTGATCCTCGGCCTCCTGCGAGGCCTGCCAGAAGAAGAGATAGGGCGAGATCGTGGTGCCGAAGATAGCGACGATGGTGGTGAAGTAGTCAACGCTCCAGGTCAGGCGCGGAACGAGGACGCCGGCCAGCGCCTCACCCCACGAAACCTTGGCGAAGGCGAGCGCGGCGACATAGGCGAACAGGCTGAGCGTCAGCCATTTGAGCACTGACACGTAGCGCCTATAATCCAGAAAGATCTGCGCCACGACCGATGTCGTGCCGAAAAACAGCACGTAAACGATGCCATGTCCGCCGATCAGCAATTTGGTCGCATCGGCCATGGCGCCGAGATCGGCGGCGATGTTGATCGTGTTGGCGATGAACAGCAGCGCCACCACGACATTGAGCAGCCACCCCGAATAATGCCGGCGGACGTTGCCTGATATGCCATGGCCGGTGACGCGGCCGACGCGCGCGGAGATTTCCTGGATCGCCGCCATCAGCGGAAACGTCAGCATCATCGTCCAGCCGATGCCGTAGCCGAGCTGCGCGCCGGCCTGGCTGTAGGTGCCGATCCCCGACGGATCGTCGTCGGACGCGCCGGTGATCAGGCCTGGTCCGAGCGCCTTCAGCGCATCGCGGGCGCTAAACCGCGTGGCCGACTTAGCCCGTGTCGCGGGCTTCCCATGGCCGGCACCGGGATGCGACTGGTGCTTCGAACTAGACTTGTTACGATCTGCCATACCAAGGTCCAGCCGCGCCAACAACGAACCTGGCACGCGCAGGTTCCCAGGCAACCAGCATTAAGCATGATTTGAGGGTGCATAAGAAGCCAAAACGGATTCCGCTCTCAATGGCAGCGCGAGGCGGCGATGGCGTGGAGTCTTTGGTCGCCGAGCACATGGGCCGTCATCAGCCCCGGCTTGCGGAATATCCTTGCGAAAGCGGGATCGCGGATGTTGAGGCCCCCGGCATAGGCGCCGAAGGCCGGCAGCACCGCGCGCTCGCCGTCGGAAGCAAAACACCGCCGCTCCATCGAACGTCCACGGGTGGCGACCCGCGCCTTGGGATGCAGATGACCGGCGATCTCGCCGGCCGCGCCTGAAGGCTCGTGGCGGAACGCGATCGGCCCGACCGCAATTTCACTTGCGACCGCGCCGCCGAGATCGGACGGCAGCGCCGGATCGTGATTGCCCACGATCCATATCCAGTCGCGCCGCGCCTGCATCGCCGAAAGCGCGGCGCGGTTCTCCGCCGACAGCCGCGCATGGGCGTCGCGATCGTGAAAGCTGTCGCCGAGCGCGATCACCATGCCGGGGTCGTAGCGCGCGAGAACGGCGGCAAGCCGGCCCAGCGTCGCCACGGTGTCGTAAGGCGGCAGCAGCACGCCGCGCCCGGCAAGACTGGAGCCTTTTTCCAGGTGCAGGTCGGAGACGACGAGCAGCCGCCGCTCCCGCCAGAACAGCGCGCCGGAAAGATCGGCGAGCATGCACACGCCGGCGACTTCCAGCGCGCTTTGAGAAACCACTGAAAGCAAAACATTCGCCGTCATGACCGGGCTTTTCCCCGAGATAGCGATGCTGACATGGCGGAGCCGGACAAGTTCATTTCTTACGTCTCTTGCGTTGTCGCCTCCCGGACGAGTTCGGCGGCGGCTTCCGCCAGCAACTCATCGGCCGCTTCGCCATAAACCTGTTCGCGGCCGATTTCCAGCATCACGGGGACCGCGAGCGGCGAAACGCGGTCGAGTTCCCGATGGGTGATTCGCCCCCGAATACGCGCCAGCATATCACCCAATCGCTTGAGATCGAGCAGCCCGCTGGCGGCGTCGGCGCGCGCCGCGCGCAGCAGCACGTGGTCAGCCTGGTGCTTGCGCAGCACATCGTAGACCAGGTCGGTCGAGAACAGCACCTGGCGGCGGGATTTTTCCTCGCCGGTGAAGCGCCGCGCGATCAGGCCCGATATCACGGCGCAGGTGCGGAAGGTGCGCTTCATCAGCGCGGATTCGGCCAGCCAGGCCTCGAGGTCGTCGCCGAGCATGTCGGGATCGAACAGCGCGTCGAGACTGAGTTCGCCGCGCCGGATCATCAACGACATGTCGCCGAGGCCCCAGACGGCCAGCGCATATTCGCTGGCGACGAAGCCGAGCGGGCGGACCCGCGCCCGCTCCATCCGCCGCGTCAGCAGCATGCCGAGCGTCTGGTGCGCCAGCCGCCCCTCGAACGGGTAGCAGACCAGGTAGTGCTTGTTGGCGCGGGGAAAGGTTTCGACCAGCAGTTCGCGCGCCGCCGGCACGCGAGAGAACTGTCGTTGCAGCGATAGCCAGTCGCGGACCTGGTCCGGCAGCGCGTTCCAGGCGCGCCGGTCGTCAAGCAGCCTGCGGACGCGTTCGGCCAGATAGGTGGAGAGCGGAAACTTGCCGCCGGCATAGGACGGCACCTTGGCGTCCTTGTCGTTGGCGCGCGAGACGTAGACCTGGTCTTCCGCCAGCGCCTCGTAGCGCACCACCTCGCCGCCGAACACAAAGGTGTCGCCGACCACCAGCCCCTCGATGAAGTACTCCTCGATCTGGCCGAGCATGCGGCCGCCGCGCCCGAGCGCGCCGGTCGATCCCGCCCCGCCGCCGCGACCGCGCACCAGGCGGACCTGCAACATGGCTTCCTCGACGATGGTGCCGACGTTGAGCCGGTAGCTCTGCCGCACCCTGGGATTGGCGACGCGCCAGCGGCCCTGCTTGTCCTGCTTGATGCGCGCGAAGCGCTCATAGCTCTTCAGCGCATAGCCGCCGCTGGCGACGAAATCGACCACGTCGTCGAAGTCACCGCGCGAAAGCGCGGCATAGGGCGCCGAGGTCATCACCTCCCGGTAAAGTTCGTCGGACAGAAACGGCTCGCCACAGGCGCAGCCCAGCACGTGCTGCGCCAGCACGTCGAGCGCGCCGGTGCGCAACGGCGGCGTGTCCTGCGCGTTCTCCGCGATCGCGTCGATCGCGACCCGGCACTCCAGCACCTCGAAGCGGTTGGCGGGCACCAGCACCGCGCGCGAGGCCTCGTCGATGCGGTGGTTGGCGCGGCCGATCCGCTGCATCAGCCGCGAGGCGCCCTTCGGCGCGCCGACATTGATGACGAGATCGACGTCGCCCCAGTCGACGCCGAGGTCCAGCGACGAGGTGCAGACCACCGCGCGCAGCCTGCCGGCCGCCATCGCATCCTCGACCTTGCGGCGCTGGGCGACGTCGAGCGAGCCATGATGAAGCGCGATGGCGAGGCCGTCGTCGTTCATGCGCCAGAAATCCTGGAACAGCATCTCGGCCTGGCTGCGGGTGTTGACGAACACCAGCGTGGTCCGGTTGCGCTTGATCAGCGCGTACATTTCGCCGAGCGCATGCCGCGCGGTATGGCCGGCCCAGGGCAGGCGCTCGCTGGTGTCGAGCATCTCGACCACGGCCGCCGCCGCGCCGCCGGCGACGACGATGTCGGCGGCCGCCTCGCTGCCGTCACGCTGCGGCGTCAGAAACCGCGCCAGCGATTCCGGCTCGGCCACCGTGGCGGAAAGGCCGATCGCGCGCATCCGGGGCGCCAGCCGCCACAGCCGCGCCAACCCGAGCGACAGCAGGTCGCCGCGCTTGGAGGTGACGAGGGCATGCAGTTCGTCGAGCACGACACGCCGGAGCGAGGAGAACAGGAACGGCGCGTCGTCCGACGACAGCAACAGCGCCATTTGCTCCGGCGTGGTCAGCAGGATATCCGGCGGGTAGCGCCGCTGCCGCTGCCGCCGCGACGCTGGCGTGTCGCCGGTGCGGGTCTCGACCTTGATCGGCAAGCCCATCTCCGCAATCGGGGTCTGCAGGTTGCGCGCGATATCGACCGCGAGCGCCTTCAGCGGCGAGATGTAGAGGGTGTGCAAGCCGCCGGAGCGCGTCACCCCGCGGCCGGCTGATAGGAGGCTTTTCTCGCCTCCGTTTTTTGCGCCAGCGGTAGCGGACAGTTCCACCAGCGTCGGCAGAAATCCGGCCAGCGTCTTGCCCGCGCCGGTCGGCGCGATCAGTAGCGTCGAGCGACCGTCGCGGGCCTTTGCCAGCAGCGCCAGCTGATGCTCCCGCGGCGACCAGCCGCGCGCGGCGAACCATTCGCGAAAACAGCGCGGGAGCAGCTCGGCCGTTTCGGGCGGCGCAAGGGGCAAGGGATCGGGCGACGGCACGCCAGGAGAGGTAAGCCGTCACGATGGGTTCGTCGAGGGCGCTGTTTTCGCGGCGACCGCGACCAGACCGGGCACGGGGACGCCGTCCTCGTTGCGGGCGGATCGATCTTCCAGCAGCGACAATGCGAGTCCCGCCCCCGCGACTGCGGCGCGAACGCAGGCGGTGGCGTGGGCATAGCGCAGCCCCTCGCCGATGATGACGCCGTCGCCGCGGTGGGTTTCGGTCGTGAACGCCAGCAGCCCGCCCGGCATCAGCACGCGCGCGGCTTCGCCGAATACGGGCGCAAGATCGGCAACGTAAACCATCGCATCGGCCGCAAGAACCAGGTCGACGCTGGCGTCGGGCTGCGTGCGCAGGAAATCCAGCATGTCTGCGACCTCAAGCCTGGCATAGAGCCCGCCGGCGCGCGCCCGCTCGATCATCCGCGGCGACAGATCGACGCCGACGAACTCGTCGACCCCCCTGGCGAAGGCTGTGGCCGCGAGCCCGGTGCCGCAGCCGAGATCGATCGCCCGCTTGAAGAAGGCGGGTTTGCGCGCCGCGGCGCGTACCGACAGCACCGCGCCGAACAACAATTCCGGGCCGCGATAGAGGAGGTCATCGACCAGCGCGACTTCGAACCGCCGCGCGTATTGATCAAACAACGCCTGCACATAGGCATGCGGCATGCCGGAAAGCGGCGCGGCGCCGAGCCGCATCAGCCGCAGGCCGGCGCCTTGGCGATCGTCGGGATCGCTGGCCGTTGCCTTGCGGTAGGCTGCGACCGCCAGCTCATTGTCGCCGAGTTCTTCGCGGATTTCGCCGAGCATGAACCAGGCGGAGGTGAAGTCCGGCGCAAGCTCGATCGCCTGCAGCACCAGGTCGGCGGCGGCCGGCAGGTCGCCCTTCAATTGCAGATCGCGCGCGAACTCGAAGCGGCGGTCGGCCATCAGATCGCCGGAGGAGAAAAACATGCGCGAGGGCATCGGGTTTCGGGCTCGTCACTGCCGGCCTGCGTCGCGGACCGGATCGAGGGGCGATCCGGCGTAGCAGGATTTCTTGGGAATATCGATCCGCAGGTCAAGCCCACCCACGACGGCTAAACATCGCAGCGCGACGACCTATATAGGCGCCATGCGCCCGCACGACATCCTGATGCCCGATCCCGCCGGCCTCGCCTGCCGGCAAGGCCGCTTCCACATCGACCCGGTGCGCCCGGTCGAGCGGGCGGTGATTACGCACGGCCATTCCGACCACGCCCGGCCCGGCCACGGCGCGGTTCTCGCCACCCGGGAAACGCTCGACATGATGCGGCTGCGCTATGGCGAGAATTTCGCCGGCAGCACCCAGGCCATCCGCTATGGCGAGGAAATCAGGCTCGGCGACGTCACGATCAAGTTCCATCCCGCCGGACACGTGCTGGGATCGGCGCAGGTCGCCGTCACGTGCAAGGACACCTGCATCGTCGCCTCCGGCGATTACAAGGACGCCGCCGATCCGACCTGCACGCCATTCGAGGTCGTGCCCTGCGACGTCTTCATCACCGAGGCCACCTTCGGCCTGCCGGTGTTCCGCCATGGCGATGCGGCGGATGAGGTGGGGAAGCTGCTGGCGTCCGTGGCGCTGTTTCCGGAGCGCGCGCATCTGGTCGGGGCCTATTCGCTCGGCAAGGCGCAACGCGTCATCGCGCTGCTGCGCGCGGCCGGCTACGACGCGCCGGTCTATCTGCATGGCGCGATGGAGAAGATCACGCATTATTATGGAAGCCGCGGCATCGCACTCGGCGTGCTGCACCCGGTCAAGGGAATGAAGAAGGCCGACCTCGCCGGCACCATCACGCTGGCGCCGCCCTCGGCCACTTCAGACGTCTGGACCCGGCGCTTTCCCGATCCCGTCACCGCGTTCGCCTCGGGCTGGATGCGGGTGCGGGCGCGGGCCCGCCAGCGCGGCGTCGAACTGCCGCTGGTGATATCGGATCATGCCGACTGGGACGGCCTGACCGCGACCATTGAAGCCACCGGCGCCGGCGAGGTCTGGGTCACCCACGGGCAGGAAGACGCGCTGGTGCATTGGTGCAAGGCGCGCGGCCTTGCGGCGCGGCCGCTCGATCTCGTCGGCTATGGCGACGAGGAGGAGCACGAGGTGATCACGGCCGGCGAGGCCGAGGCATGAACCGCTTCGCCGAACTGCTCGACCGCCTCGCCTATGAGCCCGGCCGCAACAACAAGCTGCGGCTGATCGTGGCCTATCTTCGCGACACCCCCGATCCCGACCGCGGCTATGCGCTGGCGGCGCTGACCGGCGCGCTGTCGTTCAAGCACGCCAAGCCGGGGCTGATCCGCGACTTGATCATGGATCGTACCGATCCGGTGCTGTTCGCACTGTCCTATGATTACGTCGGCGATCTCTCCGAGACGGTGGCGCTGATGTGGCCGAAGGCTGTGGCTCACCGCGGAGAGCCTTTGCGTGGCCACCCCTCTCCCCCACCCTCCCCCGCAAGGGGGGAGGGAGCCGAGTTTCGCGCTCAACTTTCACCGCGAACAAAAGCCACGGCCGTCGGTCTCACCGTTCCCTCCCCCCTTGCGGGGGAGGGACAGGGAGAGGGGTATCCCGCGGGTGGTGCCAATGATGATCGCCACCCGTCCGGCCTGCACAACAACCCGCCTCCCCCCACCCTTTCCGAAGTCGTCAGCACCCTGCGCACGCTCGGCAAGGCCGAACTGCCGAAACAGCTTGCGCGCTGGCTCGACGAACTCGACGAAACCGGCCGCTGGGCCCTGCTCAAACTCGTCACTGGTGCGATGCGGATCGGGATTTCCGCGCGGCTGGCGAAAACCGCCGCCGCCGCGCTTGGCGACAAGGACCCGCACGAGATCGAACTGATTTGGCCCGGGCTGGCGCCGCCCTATCCGGACCTGTTCGCATGGCTGGAGGGCCGCGGCGACAAGCCGGTCAATCGCGATTCCGCGCCGTTCCGGCCCGTGATGCTGGCGCATGCGATCGAGGATTCGGATTTCGCCAACCTCGATCCGCAAGATTTCATCGCCGAATGGAAATGGGACGGCATCCGCGTGCAAGCGGTATCCGGCCGTGACGAGCACGGCCGGATCCAGGCGCGGCTCTATTCACGCACCGGCGAGGACATCACCGGGAGTTTTCCCGATCTGGTGCCCTCGCTGCGCCTGCCCGGCGCCATCGACGGGGAGTTGCTGGTGCTGCGCGAGGGCCGCGTGCAGACGTTCAATGTACTGCAGCAGCGGCTCAACCGGAAAACGGTCTCGCCGAAGCTGATCAACGAGTTTCCGATCCATCTGCGCGCCTACGACCTGCTCGGCGACGATGAAAGCGATCTGCGCGAGTTGCCATTTGCCGAGCGGCGCGCGCGGCTGGAGAAATTCATCGCCAGGCTGGACAACCCGCGCATCGACCTGTCGCCGATGGTGACCTTCGATAATTGGGAGGCGCTGACGGCCGCGCGCGCCGATCCAGCCGGCGCCGGCGCCGGCGAGGATGCCGATGCGGTCGAGGGCGTGATGCTGAAGCGGCGCGACGCAACCTATCTGCCGGGCCGCCCCCGCGGCCAGTGGTGGAAATGGAAGCGCGACCCGCACATCATCGACGCCGTGTTGATGTATGCGCAGCGCGGCCATGGCAAGCGCTCGTCCTATTACTCAGATTACACCTTTGGCGTCTGGACCGACGGCGAGGGTGGCGAACAACTGGTGCCGGTAGGGAAAGCCTATTTCGGCTTCACCGACGAGGAACTGCTGCAGATCGACCGCTTCGTCCGTCGCAATACCACCGAGAAGTTCGGCCCGGTGCGTCATGTCGTGCACGAGCCGGATCAGGGGCTGGTGCTGGAGGTCGCGTTCGAGGGGCTGCAGCGCTCGCCGCGGCACAAATCCGGGGTCGCGATGCGGTTTCCGCGAATCAGCCGGCTGCGCTGGGACAAGCCGCCGCGCGAGGCCGACCGGCTGGAAACGCTGGAGCGGATGCTGAAGGACGTGACCGCAAATTAACATTATCGGGGTGCATGACAGCCATTGATTGGCCCAGCCGGGTTCCCCATCTGCCACGCCTTGACCTATACTGCGCGGTACCGACCGCAGGAGAGCATCGATGCCCAACGACGTCCGAGACGTGCCGGCCAGCCATGACGGCCTCTACCGCTTTCTCGGCGGCTCGCCGCTGGCGGTGGCGTTCCGGCTGGTCCTGCTGTCGATCCTGGTCGGCGTGGTGCTCGCCGCGATCGGGTTCGACCCGTGGAATATCCTGCACAGCATCCGCATGCTGTTCCAGCGGCTGTGGGATCTCGGTTTTGACGCCGTCAACTGGGTATGGCGCTACTTCCTGCTCGGCGCCGTGATCGTGATCCCGATCTGGCTGCTGTCGCGGCTGTTCGGGAGTCCGCGCGGGCGATAGTCACCAACAGGCGGTAGCAGCCGATGCAGTTTCGATTTGTCGGCTGCGGCGACGCGCTCGGTTCCGGCGGCAGGTTCAACACCTGCTTTCACGTCACCGGCGAGCGCGTCAATCTCCTGATCGACTGCGGCGCCTCGTCGTTGCCGGCGCTGAAGCGGCTCGGTATTGCCCGCGACGGCATCGACCTGATCCTGATCACGCATTTCCACGGCGACCACTTCGGCGGCCTGCCGTTTCTGTTGCTGGACGCGCAGTTCACGCGGCGCACGCGTCCGCTGGTGATCGCCGGTCCTGATGGAATCGAGGCCAGGCTGGCCAATCTGATGGAGGCGCTGTTCGAGCACTCCTCCCGGACAAAGCAACGCTTCGATCTCTCCGTCGTCGCGCTGGCCCCGGAGCGGAGCCGGACGTTCGGCGAGGTCAAGGTGACGCCCTATCCTGTCGTTCATGGCGAATCGGGCGGACCGTTCCTCGCCTACCGGATCGAGGCCGAAGGCCGCGTCATTACCTACAGCGCCGACACCGAATGGACGGAGACGTTGATCCCGGCGGCGCGCGGCGCCGACCTGTTCGTTGCGGAAGCCTATTACTACGACAGAATCGTAAAGAACCATCTCAGCCTGAAAACGCTGGAAGCGCGCCTTCCCGAGATAGAAGCCAAGCGGGTGGTCCTGACGCATATGAGCGAGGACATGCTCCGACGGCTGGGCGAGCTCCCCTACGCTGCGGCCCACGACGGCATGGTCGTCGAGCTGTAGGCATGCATTCGCCCGCGCTTTCGACCAGGGTCACGACGGCGCAGGTGTTTGCCATCGCGGGTCCCGCGATGATCGCCAACCTGACCACGCCGCTGATCGGCATCGTCTCGACCATGGCGATCGGACGGCTCGGCGACGCCGTCCTGCTCGGCGGCGTGGCGATGGCCTCGGTGCTGTTCGACTGCCTGTTCTGGCTGTTCGCATTCCTGCGCATGGGCACGGTGGCGTTCACCGCGCAATCGCTGGGCGCCGGCGAGACCGGCGAGCTGCGCGCGATCCTGCTGCGTGGACTGATCGTGGCCTCTGTCATCGGCGCGACCCTGATCGCGCTGCAGGCGCCGCTGGCGACCATGCTGCTCGGCGTGATGGGCGGCAGCGAGGGCGTGACCCGCGCCGCCGAGACCTACTTCACGATCCGGATCTGGGCCGCGCCGCTGACGCTCGGCAACTACGTCGTGCTCGGTTGGCTGATCGGGCAGGCCCGCGCCAGGCTGGCGCTGGGGACGCAGGTCACGATCAACCTCATCAACATGGCGGCGACGGCGCTGCTGGTGCTGGTGTTCGACCTTGGCATCGCCGGCGCGGCGATCGCCGCCGTGACGGCGGAAGCCGCGGGACTCGCGCTCGGCGGCCTGATCGCGCACCGCCTCTCGCAGGGTTATCCCGCCCCCTCGCGTGCCGCGCTGTTCGACCGCGCCAGGCTGATGCGGATGCTCTCGGTCAACCGCGACATCATGATCCGCACGGCGTCGCTGATCGCGGCCTTCCTGTTCTTCACCGCGCAGGGCGCGCGCGGCGGCGACGTGACGCTGGCCGCCAACGCCGTGCTCAACAACTTCCTGCTCGTCAGCGCCTTCTTCCTTGACGGGCTGGCCAATGCCGCCGAGCAGCTCTGCGGCCGCGCCTATGGCGCGCGCGACAGGAATGCCTTTGCGGGCGCAGTGCGTATGGTCATCAATTGGAGCTTCGGCTTTGCGCTCGCGGTCGCCGCCTGCTTCTTGCTGTTCGGACCCGTGCTGATCGACCTGATGACCGCGAACGCGGACGTTCGCCAGATGGCGCGGGACTATCTCTGGTTCGTGATCTTCGCGCCGCTGCTTGGCGTGTTCGCCTTCACCTATGACGGCGTCTATATCGGCGCGACCTGGGCGCGCGACATGCGAAACCTGATGCTGGCCTCGCTGGCCATCTTCCTCGCCGCGTGGCTCGCACTGCGCTCGTTCGGCAACGCCGGCCTGTGGGGAGCGCTGCTGGTACATTACGCGGCGCGCGGCGGGCTGGAAGCGCTGCGATATCCGGTGCTGCTGAAGAGGTCGTTTTCCCCTCAACCCGCAATCACCTCACCGGCCATTCCTCGGCGGTGATGGTCGCGGCGTCCGCGCCGACGATCTCGGAGAGCGAGTCGCGGCCGGTTCGCAGCAGGGTCGAGGCGAGGTCGTTCTTGATGTCCTCGATCAGGCCGAGGCCCTTGTAGATCAGCGACGAATAGAGCTGGATCAGGTTGGCGCCAGCGCGGATTTTCGTCAGCGCGGCGCCGCCGGAGTCGATGCCGCCGACCCCGATCAGCGGAAACGCCCCCTCGGCGCGCACATAGGTCTCCGCCACCATCCGCGTCGACAATCGAAACAGCGGCCGTCCCGACAGTCCGCCCTGCTCGCGCGCACGGTTGGTCTCGCGCAAGGTCTGGGGCCGCGCCAGCGTGGTGTTGGCGACGATCATGCCGTCGACGCGGCGCGAGCGCGCGATATGGACGACGTCGTCGAGTTCGCCGAGGCTGAGGTCCGGCGCGATCTTGAGCAGCACCGGCGTATCGCCGGCGCTGGCGCGCACCCGCTCGCGCGCGTCAATCGCCCTGGCGAGGAGATCATCGAGCGCGGCGGATTGCTGCAGATTGCGCAGGCCCGGCGTGTTCGGCGACGAGACGTTGACGGTGAAGTAGCTCGCCACCGGCGCAAAGGTCTCGATCAGCCTGACATAGTCGGCGACGCGGTCGGACGAATCCTTGTTGGCCCCGACATTGACCCCGACGATGCCGCTCCGGCTTGCGCGCGCGGCAAGCCGGCGCAACACGGCTTCCGCGCCGTCATTGTTGAAGCCCATGCGGTTGATCACGGCCTCGTCGCGATCAAGCCGGAACAGCCGCGGCCGCGGATTGCCGGCCTGCGGCTTCGGCGTCACCGTGCCGATCTCGACAAATCCGAAACCGAGCCGCAACAGCGCATCGGTGGCCTCCGCGCTCTTGTCGAAGCCCGCCGCCAGGCCGATTGGATTGGGAAAATTCAGGCCAAAGGCGCGCACCGCCAGTTTCGGGTCGTCGGGCCGCTTCCTCACCGGCGGCAGCAACCGCAGGCCTTGGATCGCCATGCGATGCGCGTCTTCAGGATCGAACCAGCGCAGCAGCGGCAGCGAGAAGGTGTCGAAGGCGCGGATCACGGGCCAAGCTCCGGAATGTCGTGGTAGCCGTCGGCGCGGGCGCGAAGTTCGTGGAGGGCGGTTACCGCGCCGAGGTCGAGTGCGCCATAGAGGTGCGGGAACAACTCGTCGTTGCGCGAGGGCTCCCAGCGCAGCGCATCGCCGAGCACGTCGCTATCGACCGCGATCAGGAACAGCCCGGCCTGTCCGAAAAAATGCTTTCGCGCCGTCTCCGCGACCTGGGAAGCCGTCGAGAAATGGATGTAGCCATCGCGCCGATCGTCCGCGCTGCCGCGGTAGACGCCCTGCCGCTCGGCCTCGCGCCAGGCCGAGGCGGGCGTGATTTTATAGATCGTGGGCACGGCTCGCGGAATTCCCTGCTTGTCGTTGAGTCTCTTGGGATTTTCCCCGGAACGGCCGGGCCCGGCGCCCGACCGTAAAGGCGGCAGGCGGCTAACTCAAGCGCTTCGCCGCAACGGGCTCGCCGCGGCATTTGCGCGATCTGGCGACGCAAGGTAATAATTCCTATCTCGAGTCAGGAATGCCCCGGTGGCCAGGCATATGAAAACGCCGCGCGGTCTGACCCACGATCAGGTCTGGACAGCGCTGGACCGGCTGGCGGAGCGCGCCGGCCTGTCGCCGTCGGGTCTGGCCAAACGCGCGGGCCTCGACCCCACCACGTTCAACAAGTCCAAGCGCATCACCGCCGAGGGCCGCGAGCGCTGGCCTTCGACCGAATCGGTCGCGAAGGCGCTGGCCGCGACCCATTCCTCGCTCGACAGCTTCGTGCAGTTGATCGGCGATGGCGCGCGCAGCCTGCAATCGGTTCCGCTGCTTGGCCTCGCGCAGGCCGGCGGCGGCCATTTCGACAGCTCCGGTTTCCCGGCCGGCAAGGGCTGGGACGAGACGCCGCTGCCGTCCGCCAGCGACGAACACGCCTACGCGCTGGCGATCTCGGGGGATTCGATGAAGCCGGCCTACCGCGACGGCGACATCATCGGGGTATCGCCGGGCACGCCGATCCGGCGCGGCGACCGCGTGGTGCTGAAAACCACGGGCGGCGAGGTGATGGTCAGGGAATTGAAGCGCCGCACCGCCCGGACGCTGGAGCTGCAATCGCTCAACCCCGCGCATCCCGACCGCACGCTGGACGCCGCCGACGTCGCCTGGATCGCCCGGATCGTGTGGGTGAGCCAGTAGTTTTCCTTGCTCCCTCTCCCCGCTCTTTCGCGGGGAGAGGTGACCCAGCAGGCTGGCTGTGGTTCGTAGAAACGACGACCGCGCTAGGTCGCGTAGTCCGGCTCCTTGCGGTCCAGCATCCGCTTCAGCGCATCGAAATGCCGCTGCGCCGGGCTCGGGCCCTTGTAGAGATGATCGTCGCGGTAGTCGCGCCTGGTCTTTTCGACCACGGGGGCCGGCAACTGCTTCAGTTTCTGCCCGGTCCACATCGCGTAGATCTGCACCTGCGCGGCACGCTCGACGTAATACAGCATGTCATAGGCTTCGGCGACGGTGGCGCCGACGGTTGAAATGCCGTGATTGGCCATGAACAGCACGCTCTTGTCGCCGATCACCCTGGCGAGCCGCGCGCCCTCGGCGGGATCGAGCGCCGGGCCGGTATACTCGTCGTCATAGGCGATGGCGCCGGAGAGCCCGACCTCGGTCTGGCCGATCTCCTTGATGCGGGGGTCCTCCAGCCGGGTCAGCGCGCTGGCGTGCGGCATGTGGGTGTGAAATACGGCCTTGGCCTGCGGCAGCGCCTTGTGGATCGGGGCGTGGATGCAGTAGCAGGAACGCTCGACCTCGCCCTCGCCGCGCTTGACCTCGCCGTCGTCGATGCCGACTTCCATGAAGCAGGAGGCGGTGACTTCCGACCAGTGGGTGCCGAACGGAATCTGGTAGTAGCGGTCGCTGCGCCCCGGCACCACCGCGGTCAGGTGGTTGAAGATGCCTTCGCTGAAACCCTCGTTGTAGGCAAGCCGGTGCGCGGCCGCGAGATCGACCCGCGCCTGCCATTCCTCGGCGCTGCTGTTGTCGAGCGCTTTCGGCGAGACCCTGAACTGCATGTGCATCCTCCCTGATCGGCGGTTTGCCTGCCCCTTCAGGGGAGGCGTTGGCGGCCCTTATTGAAGTTACTATAGCGCAATCCGGCGTAAGCGCGGCTGAATTTGCCGCAGGACTGCCATCTCAATTTGTCGCGCCCTCCCTTCTCCCCTTGTGGGAGAAGGTGGCGCGAAGCGCCGGATGAGGAGTTCTCTCAACGAGCAGGAATCGCGGCGACAGACCCCTCATCCGCCTCCGCTTCGCTCCGGCACCTTCTCCCACGGGGGGAGAAGGAAAGAGACTAGGCGCTACGCGCCAGCGCGCCGTCGATCATCGCGACCGCGTTCGCCATCCCGTACACCGCGACGAACGAACCGAAACGCGGGCCTTTTTCCTGGCCGAGCAGCACCTGATAGAGCATGTTGAACCAGTCGAGCGAAACGCCGGGCCGGCCGTCCTTGCCCTTCTTCACGGGGTCGAGGAACGGCTCGCGGCGGCCGATCTCGTAGACCACGTTCTGGATCTCCTCCGCGCTCGATCCCGCCGGCATGTTCGACAGTGCGTCGCGCAAATCCTGCAGCGCGACGCGCTCGCTGTCGGTCGGCTCGCGGAATTTTTTCGTCGGCGCCACGAAGTCGCGGTAATAGTTGATGGCGTAGCCGACCATGGCGTCCAGCTTCGGATGGGTCTTCGGCGTCACGCCCGGCCGGTAGCGCCCGATGAAGCCCCACAGCGTTTCGGCATTCTCCGCATTCGACGACGACACCAGCGTCAGCAACAGCTGGAACGTGACCGGCATGTCCGCCTTCGGCGGATGCCCGGCATGGATGTGCCAGACCGGGTTGGCGAGTTGCTGCCTGGCATCCTGCCGCGGAAAGCCGTCGAGGAACTGCTGGTAGTCGTCGACATTGCGCGGGATGACGTCGAAATACAGCCGCTTGGCCGCCTTCGGCTCTCGATACATGAACAGCGACAGCGATTCCGGCGAGGCGTAGCGCAGCCATTCGTCGATGGTGAGCCCGTTGCCCTTCGACTTCGAAATCTTCTGGCCCTTGTCGTCAAGGAACAGCTCGTAATTGAATCCCTCCGGCGGCGTGCCGCCGAGCGCCGCGCAGATCTTGCCGGACAGCTTGACCGAGTCGATCAGGTCCTTGCCGGCCATTTCATAGTCGACGCCGAGCGCAAACCAGCGCATCGCCCAGTCCGGCTTCCATTGCAGCTTGCAGCGGCCGCCGGTGACGGGAACGGTGACGGGCTCCCTGGTTTCCGGATCTTCATAGGAGATGGTGCCGGCCCTGGCGTCGTGCGCGGTGACGGGCACGTACAGCACCAGTCCGGTGCGCGGGCAGATCGGCAGGAACGGCGAATAGCTCGCCGCGCGCTCCTCGCGCAGCGACGGCAGCATGATCGCCATCACCTTCTCGATCCGCTCCAGCACGCGCAGCAATGCCACATCGAACCTGCCCGAGGTGTAGTAGTCGGTCGAACTGGCGAATTCGTAGTCGAAGCCGAAAGTGTCGAGAAACGCCCGCAGCCGGGCATTGTTGTGCGCGCCGAAACTGTCATGGGTGCCGAACGGATCGGGCACCCGCGTCAGCGGCCGACCGAGATGCTGTTCCAGCATCTCCTTGTTAGGCACGTTATCAGGCACCTTGCGCAGGCCGTCCATGTCGTCTGAGAAGGCCAGAAGCCGGGTCTTGATCCGATCCTCGGTAAGGACGCGAAAGGCATGCCGCACCATGGTAGTGCGCGCGACCTCGCCGAAGGTCCCGATATGCGGCAGGCCGGAGGGACCGTACCCGGTCGAGAACAGCACCTCGTCCTTGGGCTTGTTTTTCAGCCGGGCGACGATCGCCTTTGCCTGCTCGAACGGCCAGGCGTTGGATTGCTCGGCGAGCGCGCGCAGATCGCTCGGGCTGGTGGCAAGGTCGATCGTGGACATTTATTAGGGCTCTCTCCGGAAGCCGCGGAAACTAGCGCTTCCGAGCCAAAATGCAAAATGACGATGGTCCACCGTCATTCCGGGGCGATGCGCAGCATCGAACCCGGAATCTCGAGATTCCGGGTTCGCTTCGCGCCCCGGAATGACAGCGCGTCAGAACGGGCTGATGGAAAAATACCGCAGCCATAGGTCGGTGTAGCGGCCTTTTTCCCAGATCCGGAACAGCGCCCAGTTCAGCGACTGCCGCAAAAGGTCGTTGCCCTTGCGCACGGCGATGCCGATGCCCTCGCCGAAATAGCGACTTTCGACAAAGGGTCCGCCGGAGAAGGCGCAGCATTCGGCGGAATCGACGCCGTTGATCCAGAACGCCAGCGAGAAGGCGTCGCCGAAGATGAAATCGACCTCGCTCCGCCGCAGCGCCAGCCGCAGCGCGTCGTCATTGGGATAGGACTTGATCTCGGCGTCGGTGAACATCGCCTTCAGATAGGCCTCATGCGAGGTGCCGGCGACGGCGCCGACCTTCTTGCCTTCGAGATATTCAGGCCGGACCTCCGACATCACCGCGTCGCGGCGCGACACGAAGCGGGCCGGCGCGCGGTAGTAGGGATCGGTGAAATCGAGCCGGGCGCGCAGCGCCGGCGTCACCGCCATCGAGGCGATGATGGCGTCGCCGCGGTTGCTCGATATCGCGTCGACCAGGGTCTCGAACCGCCGCATCTGGATGGTGCAGGAGATCTTGATCTCGTCGCACAGCGCCCGCGCCAGATCGACGTTGAAGCCGGCCGGATTGCCGTCCGGGCCGGTGAAGTTGAACGGCGGATAGTCGGTCTCGGTCAGGAAGCGGATCACCGTGAGGCGCGACATGTCCGGCCGGTCCGGACGCCGCCGCGGATCCCAGAAACCCGGCACCGCCTGCGGCGCCGCCTCGACCGGCGGCTTCGGCGGGGTTTGCGCCTGCGCCGCGCCGCCGGGCGCCACCATCACAAGCGCAGCCGCCGTCGCCATCCCCGCCAGCAAGGCGCCGGCGGCTCGAAGCGATCTCGCAGCGGAAGGCGGAGCGGTCAGGTCAGGCATGACGACAATCTGGCGGAATTCGATGGCGTTATAGACCATCCGGCCCGCGATGCGAGGACCGTTTCCAGCTTTACCCTTGGTATCCCCTCGGGAGCGCGCCTAGAGATGGCGCTTCAAATCCCTGGCGGCTTCCTCGGGGGTCCGTTTCAGGTTGAACGGCGCGATGAACTGCCCGTTGCGGTCCATCAGATAGATCAGCGCGGTGTGATCCATCGTGTAGTTGCCGTCCTTGAGCGGGACCTTCTTGGCGTAAACCCGGTAGGCCGAGAGCAGCTTGGCCACCGCCTGGGGCTCGCCGGTCAGCCCCTTCAGACGCGGATCGAAGCTGGACAGATAATCCTTCATGGTCGCGACGGTGTCGCGCTCCGGATCGACGGAAACGAAATAGGCGTTGACCCGATCGGCGTCCTTGCCCATCGCCTTCAGCACCTCTGATATCTCGAACAGCGCCGTCGGGCAGACATCGGGGCAATGGGTGAAGCCGAAGAAGATCAGCGTCGGCTTGCCCTTCAGATTCTGTTCGGTGACGGTCTGGCCGGCCTGGTCGGTCAGTTGGAACGGCCCGCCGATCGAAGCCGGCGCCGTCACCGTCCGCAAGCCTCCGAGCGCCCACAGCATGATCACGAGCCCGACCACCAGGCTCGCGCCAAAGGCAGCCACGATCACCAGCGGGCGAATGGTCCGGTCCATGGGAATTCCTTTGCCGGATCAGAAGCAGGCCGAGATGCCGGCGGCGATCATCTCGAAAAACACCGTGGCACCGTAGTGGAACCACAATGCAGCCGCGCCAAGCGCGACCAGCGCGCCAAGGCCAGCGACGCCCCAAACGATAATGGACGCCACCCGGCCCTGCGGCGGGTTTGCCGCGGTCATTCCCTGTCGGCTGGAGATCGGCTGAACCATGCCGTTCAGATAAGGCGGGTTCCCCGGTCAGGCAAGCGCCATGGCGGCCGGCCGGATCACGTCATGCGGAGGCAAAACCGGCGGGGAAAGGCGCGGCCACGACCATGCAGCCATTCGCGGCGCCTGACGGCTGTGTTTTAGCGGGGCAGCGCCGGCTTGTCGGTGGAAGCCTGCGCGTCCAGGTAGCAGGGCTTGTACATGGCCTGCAGCTGCTTGCCGCGCAGGAAGATCATGCGCGGGGTCAGCCCGCCGCGCGCCGCGATCCACTTCCGCACCGGCGTCGGATACATCGAATAGAGCATCTGGGTCGCTTCGGTGTTGGTGACCGCGCGGCCATTGGCGCCGAAATCCCAGGCGGCATGGAAGCCGAGATTGGCGTGCGACGTCACGCAGATCCGGTCACTGGGCACCGCGCCGAGGACAATGGTGCAGGCCGAGGCGCACAGGCCGTCGATGATGACGGTTTCGCCCGACGTGCGCAGCCCCTGGTACTTGTCGACATAGGTGCCGATCCGACCGCCGCGATCGTCGGCGATCCGCACCACCGCCTGGCTCGATCCAACTCCCGCCAGCAGCAGCAGCGCTGCGAGCAAACCTGTCACCAGCTTCATATCCCAGCCCCAGCCGAAAAAAATCCAACCCAACTCTGATTGCCTTGGCGATGCACGACCAAAGCTAGCGTCGTTCGAGATCGGGATTTTGTCTAGGAGGTGAAGGCCGCTCAAAAGAGATTCAAATCGAGTGTTGCCGGGCCGCTGCACCGCTTGCGCCAAAAGGTCCCAAACTGGAACATCTCGGTGCTGCTTCGGTGGCGGCGCCGCCACACGCAAGCGCCGTTTGCCGTTGACCGCGCGTGATGACGCGGTCTTGAATTGAAAACCGACAGGGGGAGCACGCGGTGGCGGATGACGCTGACGTAATCGTGGTCGGGGGCGGACTGGCGGGACTGGTCGCGGCGACGGAAGTTGCCGATGCCGGCAAGCGGGTGATTGTCATCGACCAGGAGGGCGAGCAAAGCCTGGGCGGACAAGCCTTCTGGTCGTTCGGCGGTTTGTTTCTGGTGGATTCGCCCGAACAGCGCCGGCTCGGCATCCGGGATTCCCACGAGCTGGCCTTGCAGGACTGGATCGGCACCGCCGGCTTTGACCGCGACGACGACCATTGGCCGAAGCGCTGGGCGGAAGCCTACGTGGCGTTCGCCGCCGGCGAGAAGCGCCAGTGGCTGCGGGCGATGGGGCACCGCATCTTTCCCGTCGTCGGCTGGGCCGAACGCGGCGGCTATGACGCGATGGGCCCCGGCAATTCGGTGCCACGCTTTCATGTCACCTGGGGCACCGGCCCCGGCATCGTCGCGCCGTTCGAGCGGCGCGCGCGCGCGGCCGAGCGCGCCGGCCGGCTGATTTTCAGGTTTCGCCACCGCGTCGATGGGCTCGTGATCCGCAACGGCGCGGTCGAGGGCGTCAGCGGGACGGTGCTGGAGGCCGACCCGGTGGCGCGCGGCAAGAGTTCTTCCCGCAAGGTCGTCGGCGATTTCACCTTGCGCGCGCAGGCCGTCATCGTCGCCTCCGGCGGCATCGGCGGCAATCACGATCTGGTCCGGCAGAACTGGCCGAAACGACTCGGCGAACCGCCGCGCCACATGATCTCCGGCGTGCCCGAGCATGTCGATGGCCGCATGATCGGGATTACCGAAGCGGCCGGCGCGCGGCTGATCAACCGCGACCGGATGTGGCACTATGTCGAGGGTATCCGGAACTGGGATCCGATCTGGCCGCGCCACGGCATCCGTATCCTGCCCGGTCCGTCCTCGATGTGGTTCGACGCCACCGGAAAGCGGCTGCCCGCGCCGCAGTTTCCCGGCTCCGACACGCTTGGCCAGCTGCAGTACATCATGGGCACCGGCCACGATTATTCCTGGTTCATCCTGACCCAGAGCATCATCAAGAAGGAGTTCGCGCTGTCAGGTTCCGAGCAGAACCCGGACCTGACCGGCAAAAGCTGGCGCATGACGATCAAGCGCGCCACCAACAAGGGCGCGCCGGCGCCGGTGGAGGCGTTCAAGCAGAACGGCGCCGACTTCATCGTGCGCGACAACCTCGCAGACCTCGTCGGCGCGATGAACGCGCTCGTGGGCAACGACCTGCTCAAGCCGGACCATATCAGGGCGCAGATCGAGGCGCGCGACCGCGAGATCGCCAACCCCTATGTCAAGGACGCGCAGGTGATGAACATCCACAACGCGCGGCGCTACATCGGCGACCGGCTGATCCGCACCGCGAAACCGCACCGGATTCTCGATCCCGAACATGGCCCGCTGATCGCGGTCAAGCTCAACATCCTGACCCGCAAGACGCTGGGCGGCTTCGAGACCGACCTGGAGGCGCGCGTGTTCGGCGCGGACCGGCAGGTCATTCAGGGCCTCTACGCCGCCGGCGAAGCCTCGGGATTCGGCGGTGGCGGCATGCACGGCTATCGTTCGCTGGAAGGCACGTTCCTGGGCGGCTGCCTGTTCTCGGGGCGGAACGCGGGACGCGCAGCGGCAGGCGCGGTCGCCTGAGGGGCAACAACGCGGTGGCGCATCCGCCAGCCGCGCGCTAAGAAACCGGCCGGCCCCTGATCAGGAGAAAGAAAATGACCGTCCAGCGTTTCGAGACCGGCCCGCGCATGAGCCAGGTCGTGGTTCACGGCAACACCGTCTATCTCGCAGGCGTCGTCGCCGGCAAGGCCGCCGGCAAGACCGTGACCGAGCAGACCCGGGACATCCTCTCGATCATCGACGGCCACCTCGCCAAGGCCGGCACCGACAAGTCGAAGCTGCTGTCGGCCACGATCTACATCACCGACATGAAGACCTTTGCCGAGATGAACGCGGTGTGGGACGGCTGGGTCTCGGCCGGCAACACCCCGGCGCGCGCCACCGTCGAGGCCAGGCTTGCAGCGCCCCAGTACAATGTCGAGATCATGGTCGTCGCGGCGAAGTAGCCGCTGACGCCATCGCCGCCATCTGGTGTCAGCCCGGCCCGGTCGGCCGCAACGCCTGCGTCAGCCGCACCGCGACGGCCGCCTGCCAGACCGGATAGAGGAACGAGGCGTGGTCGAGGCCGAGCGCGTTGTCGAGCGCCAGCAGCGTGCCGGCCAGCGTCGCCGTCATCAGCATCGGCCACCACGCCGCGGCCTGGCGTGGCCCTGCCGGCAGCAAGCCGATGCCAATCGCCATCACCGCTGACCCGACAAGCCCGCCGGTCAATCCTGCTAGCAGATGCCGCATCGCCCTGGCGGCGCCGGCGGCCTGCCCGTCGATGAAGATCGCCGCGTTCACCGCGCAGACAAAGGCGACCATGGTGACAACAGCGGCCAGCGCCGCCGCCCACGGCGGATTGGCGCTGAAGCGCCGCACCAGAACGAACACGAGCACCGCGAACGGCACCGCGATCAGCGAAATGCGAAGCTGACCGGGCAGGCCCGCGATCCGGTCGACCAGCGTGGGCAGCAGCGGCGTGAGGATGCCCGACACCAGGCCGCCGGCGGCGGCCATCAGCAGGGTGTTGCGCGGGGTGTCAGCGGAAGCGCTCGCCTCGGTCAATGCGCGCTCCTTTTTCTGCGACCGCCTACGCCTAACACGGCGAGCGAACTTTGCCATAAATAAAAGCCGCGCCAGCCCGAGGGCTGACGCGGCAATGGCCGTTCTGTTGCCAGGTGGACCAACCCCGAACAGGTTACGCCGCGAGGCGCACTTCGTTCAATGCAACGTTATCGTTTGCATTTAGGTTTTTGACCCGATAACGGCGGTATCATGCCGAGCACAATT
>LNFM01002420.1_pt1 | contig 45160 bp, 44 predicted proteins | sample 596031 | NCBI WGS metagenome assembly LNFM01 (sample SAMN04254537, study PRJNA301005) | activated carbon metagenome | isolation source: dual media filters at the Ann Arbor, Michigan drinking water treatment plant | place: USA: Ann Arbor
TACCGCCACTTCGCGAGCAAGGCGCAGATGTTCGAAGGCCTGATCGAGTTCATCGAGACGACGATCTTCGGCCTCATCAACGACATCGACGCCATGGAGCCCTCCGGTGTCAGGCAGGTGCACCGCATCGTGCAGATGCTGCTCGACTTTGCCACCACCAACCGCGGCATGACCCGCGTGCTGATCGGCGACGCGCTGGTCAACGAGCACGAGCGCCTGCAGGAGCGGATGAACCAGCTGCTGGAGCGGATCGAGACCTCGCTGCGCCAGAGCTTCCGGGTCGCCGTCACCCAGGCAGAACTGCCCTCGAACTTCGACGGCAGCGCCCGCGCGGCGCTGGCGGTGGCCTATGTGATCGGCCGCTGGCACCGCTTTGCCAAGAGCGGCTTCAAGAAGGCGCCTGCCGACGGGCTTGAGGCCCAGTTGCCGATCCTCGTCGGCTGACGGTCGAGGGTCTGGCCGCGACTAGCGCGGCGCGGTGGCGCGGGCGCCGAGGACGAGCAGCACGAGCACCACGCCGAACCCCACCAGCGACCAGTGCGGTATCCCCAGCCCGAGCAGCGACCACTCGGTGCTCAGGCAGTCGCCATCGCCGCGGAACAGGCGCGGCAGCCAGGTGGTGAGCGGAAACTCGTCGTGGAACCACTGGAACGGTCGGCCGCATGACAGCGAATGCGGCGGGTCAATCAGGATCCACACGTGCCAAAGCGCCACGCCGGCGCCAGCCGTCGCCGCCAGCGCCGAGGCACCGATGAAGCCGCGCTGCGCACCGCGGCCGCGAGCCAGCAGCGCACCGCCCAGGGCAATGACACCGGCGAGGATCAGCGCCATGCGCTGCAGTGAGCACAACGGGCACGGGTTCAATCCGACCACGTACTGCAGATAGAGCGCACCGACCATGGCAACCGCGGCAAAGCCGGCAACCAGGGCGAGCGCCAGGCGCGGGGTGAGGCGGGAAAGCAGGGTCATGACGCGACGGTACGATGCAGCAAGTGAGCAGCGCGCAGTGTGCCTGTGGCCGACAGCGCGGCGCAAACCGCCGGTGCGCTCAGGACGGCCGGCAATCGCCGCGTGTGCTGCGGACTCAGTGCTGCCCGCCGCACACGACGCACCCGGGGTCGCGTGGTACCCGCACGGTACGCAGCCCCATGCTGAGCACATCGACCAGCAGCAGCCGCCCGTGCATCGACTCGCCGATCGCCTGGGTATCGCCGGCGGCAAGCTTCAGCGCTTCGGCCGCCTGCAGCGTGCCGATGATGCCGGTCAGCGGGGCGAACACGCCCATCACGGCGCACAGTTCGTCTTCGCCTTCGCCCTCGGGAAACAGGCAGCTGTAGCACGGCGCCTGCGGCTGTCGCGCATCGAACACGGCCAGCTGGCCGTCGAAGCGGATCGCCGCACCTGAGACCAGCGGCTTTCGGTGCGCCACGCAGGCGCGGTTGATCGCGTGTCGCGTAGCGAAGTTGTCGGTGCAGTCGAGCACCACGGTGGCCGCCGCCACCAGGGCGTCGAGTGCCTCGGCCTCGACCCGCTCCGTGACCGACACCACATTCACCTCGGGATTGATGGCGCCCAGCGTGCGCCGTCCTGACTCCGCCTTGGGCAGGCCGAGGCGATCGCTGGTGTGCAGGATCTGCCGCTGCAGGTTGGTGAGATCGACGGTGTCGCCATCGACCAGGGTCAGCGTGCCGATACCGGCTGAGGCAAGGTAGAAGGCGGCGGGCGAACCGAGGCCGCCAGCGCCGATCACCAGCGCATGCGCCGCGCGGATGCGCGCCTGTCCCTCGACGCCAATCTCGTTGAGCAGGATATGGCGCGAGTAGCGCAGCAGTTCGTCGTCGTTCATCGGCGGTTCAAAAGCGAACGGGCCGCAGCGCGGCCCGTTCGTGGATCGTCGTTGCTACTTGACTGGTACGGGTGCTGCCGGCGCGGGGGCCGCCGCCACGTTGTCACGCACCTTGGCGGTTTCCACCGGACGCCCCTGCAGATGGTTCATAGCCTGGCGCAACTGGAAGTCCTCGGCCGACCCGAACTCATAGCGCCGCTGCGGCACGGCAGCGGCACCGGGGGTGCCATGCGGCGATACGGCCGGCGACGATGGCACGGTCGGCGTCGACGCTCCGCCCGGGGCGATCTCGGCCGGCTGCGTGGCGCGGCGCTTCTGCTCGCTCTGGTTCTTGTCTTCCAGATGGCGTGCCAGATCCGCCTCGCGCACGCTGAAGCCGGCGAAATTGCCTTCGGGCGTGTCTTCCACCTGCAGGTCAGGGACGATGCCCTTGGCCTGGATCGAGCGGCCGTTGGGCGTGTAGTAGCGAGCCGTGGTCAGCTTGATCGCTGAGGGCTTGTCGCCGCTCGAGTTGATCGGGATGATGGTCTGCACCGAGCCCTTGCCGAACGTCTGCGTGCCGATCACCACCGCGCGCTTGTGATCCTGCAGGGCGCCGGCGACGATCTCAGAGGCCGAGGCTGAGGCGCCGTTGACCAACACCACCATCGGCACCGACTTGATTTCCTTGGGCAGGCGGCTGAGTACATCCTCGCCGCGCCCGCGCTGGTAATCCTCCGGCGCGGCGACGAACTTGCGGCGCGCGTCATCGTTGCGGCCATTGGTAGCCACCACCAGCGAGCGCTGCGGCAGGAAGGCGGCCGATACACCGACCGCCGAATGCAGCAGGCCGCCCGGATCGTTGCGCAGGTCGAGTACAAAGCCCTTGACCGGGCCCTGGCGGAACAGGTCGTTGACGTGCTTGACGAGGTCCTCGACCGTGCGCTCCTGGAACTGCGAGATTCGAATGAACGCATAGCCCGGCTCGATCATCTTCGACCTCACCGACACCACGCGGATCACATCGCGCATCAGGCGAAAGTCGAGCGGCTGCGGCTCGCCCTTGCGCGCCACGGTCAGCGTGATCGGCGTCTTGGGCTTGCCGCGCATCAGCTTGACGGCGTCGGGCAAGGTCATGCCGCGGGTGAGCTTGTCGTCAATCTTGATGATCAGGTCGCCGCTCTTGATGCCGGCGCGCGCGGCAGGCGTGTCGTCAATCGGGGTGATCACGCGGATCGTGCCGTCTTCGACGCCGACCTCGATGCCGAGGCCACCGAACTCCCCCTGGGTGCCGGCTTGCAGGTCCTTGAAGGCGTCGGTGTCGAGGTAGGCAGAGTGCGGGTCCAACCCGGTGAGCATGCCGCTGATCGCCTCCTGGATCAGCTTGCGGTCATCAACGTTTTCGACATAGTTGTTCTTGATCGCGCCGAACACGTCGGTGAACTGGCGGATCTCTTCCAGCGGGATCGGCCCGCGACTATCGCGAAACGCGTAGGCGGAGATGCCCAGGCTGATCGCCACGCCGGCAACGGCGCCGACGCCGATCAAACCAAGATTGCGCAATCGTCCGCTCATGCAGCCTCCGGACCGCTCAGATGAGTCATCAGGGAAGGAAACGCCAGCGTCAGACTAACGTGCTGCCGCCCAGCGAAGTGGGTCGAAAGGACGACCCTGAAAACGTAATTCAAAGTATAGGCCCGAGTCACTGTTCCCGCCGGTATTGCCCACCGAAGCAATGACCGCGCCGGCGCCCACACGTTCCCCAACGCCGGCAAGGAGCGACTCGTTGTTCCCGTAGACGGATAGAAACCCTTCGCCATGGTCGACGATCAGCAGATTGCCGAACCCGCGCAACCAGTCGGCGAACACCACCCGTCCGGCGGCCACCGCATGCACCTCGGTCCCGGGCGATGCCTTGATGAAGACGCCTTTCCACGTGGGCGCGTTGACCCCGGCTTCGGTGCGGCGCGCCGCACCGAAGCGTGCCGTCACCTCGCCCTGGACGGGCAGCTCAAGCTTGCCGCGCAGTTGCGCAAAGCGCGAGTCCGGCGCCGGCTCGAAGACGTCGGCGGCACCGGCGCGACTTGCAGGAGGGGCGGTGGACCCGCCGGCCGGTGGGCGGCGCGCCGCCAACGCCTTTTGTTCATCCCGCCGCCGTTGCTCGGCCAGAACCTGGGCGAGCTTGTCGATCAGCGAAGACAGCCGACGATCGTCCCGTTCCAGCGTCGCCAGCGACTGGCGTTGGGCGCCGATCTGCCGTGCCAGACGGTCGAGAGTGTGTCGGCGCGCAGCCTGCTGGCGCATCAGCTGCTTCTGGCTCTCCTGCTCGGCGGTGGCCAGGGCGACCAGCTCGGCCTGCTTGTTCCGCGCTTCTTCGCCCAGGGCGGCGAGTTCTTCCTGGCGGTCCCGCAGGGCACCGATCGTCTGCGTGCTGGTGCGGGCGATGTACCCCAGATAGGCCAGATCGTGATCGCGCATGTGCCCGGGGTCGCCGTCGAGCAGACTGGCCCAGGCAGGTTGCTGTGACAGCGCAAACTGCGCGCGCAGCACGTCGCCGAGCTGGCGCTGCTCAACCGAGGCCCGCGCGGCAATGTTGCGGCTGCGCTCGCTCACCACGGTGAGTTGTCGCTCGATCCGGCGGCGATCGGCTGCCATGTCGCGCAGCCGCCGGTTGGTCGCCGAGATCGCAGCCTCCGACTCCTTGAGGGCGTCGGTCGCTTCGGAGTGCGACGTCTCGGCCTCGGCCAACTGGCGCTTGGTCTGCGCCAGGCGCGCTTGCAGGCGCTGTTGTTCCGATTGCAGCGCGCGCTGCTGCTGCGCCGGGGGAGGCCGCTTGACGGGGGCGGCGTTGCTCTTCGCTGGCGGCTTTTTTGCGCCGGCAGGGGTGGTGCGCTGCTCGGCCGACAGCGGTGCCCCCACCGCCAGCAGCAGGCAGGCAATGACCGCGCTAGCCCTTGGCCGCACCGGCCTTGCCCTGCGCCGCGACGGCCGCCATCGCGCGCGCGATCTCATCTGCGTCGCCCAGGTAGTAGTGGCGGATCGGCTTGAGCTGGTCGTCCAGTTCGTACACCAGCGGCTGCGCGGTCGGGATGTTGAGGCCGACGATGTCATCGTCGGACACCCCGTCCAGGTACTTGATCAGGGCCCGCAGCGAATTGCCATGCGCCGCCACCAGGACGCGGCGACCACGCTGCAGCGCCGGGGCGATGGAGTCGTTCCAGAACGGAACCACGCGGGTCACCGTGTCCTGCAGGCACTCGGTGGCGGGCACGTCCTCCGGCCGAATGTGTTTGTAACGCGGGTCGTTGCCGGCCCAGCGCGGATCGGTGGGCGGCAGCGGATCAGGCGCGATCGCGTACGCGCGGCGCCACAGCAGCACCTGCTGCTCGCCATACTTGGCGGCGGTTTCCGCCTTGTTCAGGCCTTGCAGCGCGCCGTAGTGGCGTTCATTCAGCCGCCACGAGTGCACCACCGGGATCCACATCTGGTCCAGCGCATCCAGCGTCAGCCAGAGGGTGCGGATGGCGCGCTTGAGCATCGACGTGTAGGCGATGTCAAACGCGTAGCCTTCCCTGTGCAGCAGTTCCCCGGCGGCGCGCGCTTCAGCGCGGCCCTTGTCGGTGAGGTCGACATCGGTCCAGCCGGTGAAGCGGTTTTCCAGGTTCCACTGGCTTTCACCGTGGCGCATCAGCACCAGTTTGTGCATATTGGTTCTCGCAGGGCTTGGGGAACATTGCCGTCCGGCGCAGGCCAGTCGGGGACCGGAAACGCCGTCATTTTATAATCCGCAACCATTTTTCCCTCCGAGGGTCCAGCGTGCAGTTCTTTACCGAGAACATCTTCTTGATCGCCATCGCCTTTCTCAGCGGTGCGATGCTGGTGTGGCCACTGATCCGCAGCCGGGCCGGCGGTCCGGCCTTGAGCACGCTGCAAGCCACGCAGCTCATCAATTCGAAGAGTGCGCAGGTCGTTGACGTGCGCACCGCCGACGACTTCGCCAAGGGTTCGCTACCCAATGCGAAGAACCTGCCGACCGCGGCCATCAAGGACCGCGTGGGCGAACTGAAGAAGGACAGGCCCGTGATCGTGGTGTGCAACACCGGCAGCTCGGCCGGGCCAGCGGCCGCGCAACTGCGCGCTTCCGGCTTCACCGAGGTCTACGTGCTGTCCGGCGGCCTGGCCGCCTGGCGGGAAGCCGGCTTGCCCGTGCGCAAGTAGCGCGTCACCGGATCGAACAGACTCGCGCAGGGCGTCGCTGCGCTGCCCCCGGAAGGATCTGAAATGACTGCTCAAGTCGTGATGTACAGCACCGCCGTGTGCCCCTACTGCCAGCGCGCCGAGATGCTGCTGAAAGCGCGCGGCGTGACCGAGATCGAGAAGGTGCGGATCGATCTGGATCCGTCCCGCCGCGACGAGATGGTGGAGAAGACCGGCCGCCGCACCGTGCCCCAGATCTTCATCGGCACCACGCACGTCGGCGGGTTCGACGATCTGTCGGCGCTCGATCGCGAAGGCAAACTGACGCCACTGCTGGCCGACGCCGGCAGCTGACCTGCACGCCGGCGCGGCGGCAACGGCCGCCGGCGTTTTTCTTACCGCCGACCCGAAGATGGGCGGCACGAACGGGATCGAACATGTCCGACAACAACATTGCCGCCGGCAACGCGGCCGGCAACAACACCGTGTTCCAGCTGCAGCGCATCTATCTGAAGGATGCGTCGCTCGAACTGCCCAACGCGCCGCGCATCTTCCTGGAGCAGGAGGCGCCGCAGGTCGACGTGCAGCTCGAGGTCAGCAACGAGAAGGTGCTCGATGGCATCACCGAGGTCGTGGTGCGGGTGACCGCCACGGCCAAGCTCAAGGACAAGGTGCTGTTCCTGGTGGAAGCCAAGCAGGCCGGCATCTTCGAGATGCGCGGTATCCCGGATGATCAGTTCGAGCCGATCGTGGGCATCGTCTGCCCGGGCATCATCTATCCGTACCTGCGAGCCAACGTGGCCGATCTCATCAACCGTACCGGCCTGCCGCCGATTCACCTGGCGGAGATCAACTTCGAGTCGATGTACCAGCAGCGACTGGCGCAGCAGCAGGGCAGCACGCTGGCGCCGTCCTCGCCGACGGCTCAGTAGACACGGCCTGGGGCGCGCCGCATGAATGTCGCGGTGCTCGGGGCCGGCGCGTGGGGCACTGCGGTCGCCTGCGCGCTGGCGCCGCGCCACGCCGTACGTCTGTGGGCGCGCGACGCGCAGCAGGTGGCGGCGATGAATGCGACGCGCAGCAACGAGCGTTACTTGCCCGGGCACCCGCTGCCGGCGGCGCTCACCGTCACGTCGGATCTGGCGCATGCGCTGGAACGGGCGGAGCTGGTGGTCATCGGGACGCCGACCAGCGCGCTGCGCGGTGTGCTGCGTGCCCTCGGTGATGCTGGCAGTCGCACTCCGCTGGTATGGCTGTGCAAGGGTTTCGAGCGCGACAGCGGTCAGCTGGCGCACCAGATCATTGCCGCTGAGCTGGGCGAGCGTGCCGACAGCGGCCCCTTGTCCGGCCCGAGCTTTGCCGAAGAGGTGCTGCGCGGCCTTCCCACTGCCCTCACGGTCGCCGGCGCCGCGCCCTTCTGCGCGCTCGTCACGCAGGTGTTCCATGCCGGGGCGCTGCGCATCTACTCGACCGACGACGTGATCGGCGTGGAAGTCGGGGGTTCCGTCAAGAACGTGCTGGCGATCGCGACCGGCATTGCTGATGCGCTGGGCCTGGGTATGAATGCGCGCGCCGCGCTGATGACGCGCGGCCTGGCGGAGATCACGCGGCTCGGCGTGGCGCTGGGAGCGCGCGCCGAAACCTTCACTGGCCTCACCGGACTGGGCGACCTGATTCTCACCTGCACTGGCGACCTGTCCCGCAATCGCCGTATCGGACTGATGCTCGGCGCCGGTCGCCGCCTGCCTGATGCACTTGCCGAACTCGGCCACGTGGCCGAGGGGGTATGGTCGGCGCCCGCGGTCGCCGCACGCGCGACCGCGCTGAGCGTGGAGATGCCGCTGACACACGCCGTGTGCGCGGTGCTCGATGGCCGCCTGACCCCGGCCAGCGCGTTGCAGCGCCTGCTGGCGCGCGAACCGAAGTCCGAGTGAAGGTCGCATCCGTGAAGGTCAAGCAATGAGCGAACTGCAAGCGGTGTGCGTGTTCTGTGGTTCACAGCCGGGCGCACGGCCGGAGTACGTGGCCGCGGCGCGCGATCTGGGCGCCTACCTCGCCGGTCATCGGATCGATCTTGTGTATGGCGGTGGCCACATCGGCATGATGGGTGCGCTGGCCGATGCCACGCTCGCTCATCGCGGCCGCGTCATCGGCGTGATTCCGGAGCACCTGATGCGCCCGGAAGTCGCGCATCAGAACCTCACCGAGCTGCTGGTGGTCGACTCGATGCACACGCGCAAGCGGACCATGGCGGCGCGCGCGGATGCCTTCATCGTCCTGCCCGGCGGCTACGGCACGCTGGAAGAGATGTTCGAGATGGTGACCTGGCTGCAGTTGCGCCTGCAGACGAAGCCGGTCGGCATTCTTAACGTCGAAGGGTTCTACGACCGCCTGCTCGACTTCCTGCGGCACGCCGCCGACGAGCGCTTCATCCGCGCGGATCACTGGGATCTTTTGATTGTCGAGCAGACGCCGGCGCTGCTGATCGAGCGGCTGAAGCTGCATGTGCCCCGTGCCGCCAAGGGCGCGCGCGAGTCGATCGAACGCGCCTGACTTGCCGCGCGCTGCCGCCGCGTTACACGGCTCGTGCCCTACACGCTTCCGACGTAGCCGTTCTGCCGCCAGGCCTCGTACACCACCACCGCCACCGCGTTCGACAGGTTGAGGCTGCGATTGTCGGGGCGCATCGGCAGGCGAATGCGCTGTTGCGGTGGATGCGCATCGCGCAGCGCAGCCGGCAGGCCGCTCGTTTCGCAGCCGAACAGAAACCAGTCGCCGGGCTGGAATCGACAGTCGCCCAGCGGCTTGCTGCCGCGGGTGGTCAGGGCAAAGCGCCGGGCGGGATCGGGCGCCTCGGTGGCGAGCAACGCCTCCCAGCTGTCGTGCACCTTCAGTGGGGCGTACTCGTGGTAATCGAGCCCCGCGCGGCGCAGTTGCTTGTCGCTCAGCTCGAACCCGAGCGGACGCACCAGATGCAACTGCGCGCCGGTATTGGCGCACAGGCGGATCACGTTGCCGGTGTTCGGCGGGATCTCGGGCGCGACGAGGACGACGTTGAACATGGGTGGGTCAGGGGGTGCGCGCGACCGTCGCGTTGACGACCTGCCGTGCGCCCGCGCGCTTGAGCACGCGCGCGACTTCCTCCAGCGTGCTGCCGCTGGTCATGACGTCGTCGATCACGACGATCGCGCGCCCGGCGATCGCCGGCTCCTTTGCGGCGGTCACGCAGAAGGCGCCGCGCACATTGCGGCGTCGCGCGTCGAGCGCCAGGCCTTCCTGCGGTACGCGGTGCTGGATGCGCACCAGGGCGTCAGTCAGCAGCCGAAGGTTGCCGGTGCGCGCGGCTAAGCGCGCGATCTCTCGCGCCTGGTTGAATCCGCGCTCGCGCTGCCGCTCGAACGCCAGCGGGACCGGGAGCACGAGAGCGTCTGGTGGCGCAGCGGCGGCGAGGCGGCGCCCGAGCAGGTGGCCGAGCGCGTGGGCCACCTCGAGCCGATGACCGAACTTCAGCGCGACGATCAGGCCGTCGACGGGCGCGGCGTAGTCGGCCAGCGTGATGGTGGCGTCAAATGTGGGTGGATCACGCAGGCAGCGGCCGCACAGGTCGCCGGCGGCCGGGCCCAGCCGAAGCGCGCAGGTGCGGCAGCGGTGAACATCGGCCGGGAAGAAGTCAACGGCGCAGCTGTCACACACCGGATCGCCGTGAGCGGTGTCACACATCACGCAATGCGGCGCGAAGACCCGGCGCAGCCGGGCGCCCGCCTGGCGCAAACCGACACGCAAGGGGGAGCGCTGGACAGGCCACTGCGCAAGTGCCGCGTCGACCGTCGATCCCGCGTCCTGCGTGCCTGCGGGCGGGTCAGCGTTGGCAGGTGTGTCGTTGGCGGAGCGGTCGACTGGGGGGCGCACGTGGCCAGCATATACACTCGATTGAGCCTTTCGATTGAGCCTTTCCCTTGCTGCGGCCGCCGGTGCCCTTAGCTGTTGAGCAGCACGGGTCGAACCCGGCCGCGCAGCCAATGCGCGCACCCACGACACCCCTTCAATCCCATGTCTCTCGGCCCCGGTACGTCGGATCTCACGCCGACCATGATCGATCCGCCTCGCATGCCGGCTCGGGTCGCGACTGTGCGCCGGCAGTTCGATCGCCGTGCGGCTCGATTTGCCGCGCACGATGCCTTGGCGCGCGAGATCGAGCGTCGTCTGCTCGATCGGCTCGATGTCATCCGCCTGGCTCCAAGTTGCATCGCCGATATCGGCTGTGGTGCCGGGCATAGCCGCAGCCTGCTGCAGGCCCGCTATCCGGGTGCCGCCTGGCTCGGCATCGACCTGTCGCCGGCCATGCTCAGTCTTGGCGCAGCGGGCGCCGGTTGGTTGGCGCGGATGCGCTCCATCGGTGCTGCGCCCCACGGGCGGGTGAATGCCGATGCAGCGGCCCTGCCGCTGCAGGAACGCAGCGTCGATCTGGCCTTTTCGAACCTCATGGTGCACTGGCATCCCGTCCCGCATGTGCTCTTTCCTGAGTTCTTCCGCGTTCTGCGACCGGACGGCTTGCTGCTGTTTTCCTGCTTCGGCCCCGATACCCTGAAGGAATTGCGGGCCGCCTGCCTGCAGGCTTTGCCGCATTGCCGCCCCTTGCCGTTTGTCGACATGCACGATCTTGGCGACATGATGGTAGCCAGCGGCTTTGCCGCGCCGGTGATGGATGTGGAGCGTTTGCAGATGACCTACGCGTCGCCTGCCGACCTGCTGCGTGAAGTCCGCGCACTTGGGGCTAACCCGCGCGACGACCGCGGCATTGGCTTGCCCTCCACCCGGCAATGCCATGAACTGATGGCCGCGCTCGGCGCGCGGCGCGACGCCGATGGGCGGATCGGTGTCACGATCGAAGTGGCGTACGGGCACGCGTGGCGACCGCAGCTGCGAGTAGCGCGTCCACGCATTGAGGAGGTCAGCATTCCGCTGGCCCAGGTTCAGGCGAGCTTGCGCCAACGATGACCGCTATGGCACCCTGCAATGCACCGGGGCGCTCGTGTTCCGTAGCCCGTAGCCCGCACTGTCACGAAGACAACGCAACACAGGAGACCACCGATGGGACTTATTTCGTTTTTCCGCGACGCCGGCGAGAAACTTTTCGGCAAAGAAGTGAAAGCTGCGCAGGCGAATCCCGCGCAGGCCGCCGAAGCCAACCGCGCAGCCGCCACCGCGATCGAAAACCACCTTGCCTCGTTCAACTTGCCCGTCACGGCCTTGACCGTGACCTACGACCTCGCCACCAACACTGCCAAGGTGTACGGGATCGCGAAAGACCAGGCGACGCGTGAGCGGGCGATCCTGGCTGCCGGCAATGTCGACGGCGTGCAGCATGTAGATGACCAGATGACGGTAGAGGTGGCTGCGGCGCAGCCGCCGGCGCAGTACTACACCGTCGTCAAGGGCGACACGCTGTCGAAGATCGCCAAGCAGTTCTATGGCGACGCCAACGCCTACAACGCGATTTTCGAAGCGAACAAGCCGATGCTCAAGCATCCGGACAAGATCTATCCGGGGCAGAACCTGCGTATCCCGTCGCGCTGAAGCCGAGCGCCGTTGCGTGCGATACCGGGCAGGGCGAGTCCGCGGTTTGCTGGTGCGTCCCGTGCGCCCCTATAATCCGCGCGTTTTGCGCTCGATCAAACTTCTGGAGAGGAGGGTTTGATCGAGATCGTCGGTCAGTGGAGCCGACAGCTTGTTGGCGCAAGCCGCGTTCCTATGTTTTGCGTGCCCTGACGATGTCGGACCAGGCATTCCGGTGGACCCTCAAGCGCAATTGCTCGGCCAGTCCGCGGCAGCTAGCGCTTGTGTTCGGATCAATCGTTGCCGTGTCCTTCGTTTTCGGCGCCGCGTTTGCCTTTCATGGTCAGTGGCTGATCCTGCCCTTCGTTGGTATCGAACTGCTGGCGGTTGCCACCGCGTTTTTCTGCTACGGCAGACATGCGGCGGACTACGAGCAGATCGAATTGCAGGACGGCGAGCTGCGGGTGGAACGCCAAGATGGAGAGCGCGTCGAGCATGCGCGGCTGGCGCTGCCCTGGGCCCGTGTCGAGATGGACGAGGCTGGGCAAGGTTGGATGCAGCGTGTTCGGCTGTATTTGGTGGCGCCCGGTGCGCGGGTCGAGGTCGGGCGTCATCTGCCCGATCAGCGGCGGCGCGGGCTGGCGAGGGAGTTGAGACAGGCGCTGCGCGCTGCGGCGACTATCCGGGATTAGGGAAGCAGAGCGGGCCGCGGTTCGGGTGCGGTCGGATGCGATAACGACAGATGCGGCGTAAGCCGTGCAGCAGGACGGTCGATGAAAACGATGCGGTACAGAAACCTTCTTGGCCGCGCCTTGGCGGGCCTGTCCATGGCAGTTTCGGCAGGTGGGGCGGCGGCGATCCAGAGTCGCTACAACCTCGCTCCTCCGGTGACACAGATCGCGCGCGAGATCGACGGCCTGCACACGATGATGCTGATCATCTGTGGCGTCATCTTCGTCGCCGTGTTCGGAGTGATGTTCTATTCGATCTGGAAGCACCGCAAGAGTCAGGGTGCGGTGCCGGCCGACTTCCATGAAAGCACCAAGGTCGAGATCGTCTGGACCGTGGTGCCCTTCATCATCGTGATCATCATGGCGCTGCCGGCGACACGCACGGTGGTCGCGCAGAAGGACACGACCAATGCCGACTTGACGATCAAGGCCACCGGCTATCAGTGGAAGTGGGGCTACGACTACCTGAAAGGTGAGGGCGAGGGCATCTCGTTCTTGTCGGCGTTGTCCACACCGCGGGACCAGATCGATGGCGGCAACGATGCGGCCCGCAAGGCAAATACCACCTACCTGATCGAGGTCGATAACGAGCTCGTGGTGCCGGTGGACAAGAAGATCCGCATCATCACCACGGCCAACGACGTGATTCACGCATGGATGGTGCCGGCATTTGGCGTCAAGCAGGATGCGATTCCCGGCTTCGTCCGCGACACCTGGTTCCGCGCCGAGAAGATCGGCACCTACCGTGGCCAGTGTGCAGAGCTCTGCGGTCGTGACCACGCTTTCATGCCGATCGTGGTGCGCGTGGTCTCTGCCGAGGATTACAGCAAGTGGGTCGGCGAAAAGATGAAGGAGATCGCTGCCCGCCAGGACGATCCGACCAAGCAGTGGACCGAGACCGAGCTGATTCAGCGTGGCGCACAGGTGTACGCCGCCAATTGCCAGGCCTGTCACCAGTCCAACGGCCAAGGCCTCAAGCCGGCGTTCCCGGCCCTCGATGGAAGCAAGGTGGTTGCCAGCAAGCAGGATCAGATCGCGATCCTGCTCAACGGCAAGAACGCCATGCCGGCCTGGAAGCAGCTGTCGGATGTCGAACTCGCTGCCGTGGCCACCTATACGAAGAACTCGTGGAGCAACAAGCACGGGGTCGTGCAACCGACCGACTTCGCGGCTTCGCGAAAGTAGCAGCGCACACGGGTCCGCTTAGGCCTCATATCTTCGCGCCGGTGATGCCGGTGCCATGAAACGAACATCAGGCAGCAAGGAGCACAGATGAGCGCAGTCACCGACGGGCAGGGCCACGCGGCTGGTCACGATCACGCGCACGATCACCCGTACGGTTGGCGCCGCTGGCTTTACGCCACCAACCACAAGGACATCGGCACGATGTACCTGTGGTTCAGTTTCACGATGTTCATCACCGGCGGAGTGCTCGCGCTGATGTTGCGTGCCGAGCTGTTCCAGCCCGGGCTGCAACTGTATCGCCCCGAATTCTTCAACCAGCTCACGACGATGCACGGCGTGATCATGGTGTTCGGCGCCATCATGCCGGCCTTCGTCGGCTTCGCGAACTGGATGGTTCCTCTGCAGATCGGCGCGCCTGACATGGCCTTTGCGCGGATGAACAACTTCAGTTTCTGGTTGCTGCCCCCTGCGGCGTTGCTGATCGTGGCGTCGTTCTTCGTGCCGGGCGGCGCCACCGCCGCCGGCTGGACGCTCTACGCACCGCTCACCATCCAGATGGGACCGGGCATGGACATGGCGATCTTCGCGCTGCACATCATGGGTGCGTCGTCGATCATGGGTTCGATCAACATCATCACGACCATCCTCAACATGCGCGCGCCCGGCATGTCGCTGATGAAGATGCCGATGTTCGTGTGGACCTGGCTGATCACCGCGTACCTGCTGATCGCAGTGATGCCGGTGCTGGCCGGTGCCATCACGATGACGCTCACGGATCGTCACTTCGGCACCAGCTTCTTCAATGCCGCCGGCGGTGGCGACCCGGTGATGTACCAGCACATCTTCTGGTTCTTCGGTCACCCCGAGGTGTACATCATGATCCTGCCTGCGTTCGGGATCATCAGTCAGATCGTCCCGGTGTTCGCGCGCAAACCGCTGTTCGGCTACGCGTCGATGGTCTACGCCACCGCATCGATCGCCATCTTGAGTTTCATCGTGTGGGCTCACCACATGTTCACCACCGGCATGCCGGTGACCGGCCAGCTGTTCTTCATGTACGCGACCATGCTGATCGCGGTGCCCACTGGGGTGAAGATCTTCAACTGGCTCGCCACCATGTGGCGAGGCGCGATGACCTTCGAGACGCCGATGCTGTTTTCGGTCGGCTTCATCTTCGTCTTTACCCTGGGCGGCTTCACGGGCCTGATCCTGGCCATGGCGCCGATCGACATCCAGTTGCAGGACACCTACTACGTGGTGGCGCACTTTCACTATGTGCTGGTGGCGGGTTCGCTGTTCGCGCTGTTTGCCGGCGCCTATTTCTGGCTGCCCAAGTGGACCGGCCACATGTACGACGAGACGCTCGGCAAGCTGCATTTCTGGCTGTCGATGATCTTCTTCAACATCACGTTCTTCCCGATGCATTTCCTCGGGCTCGCCGGCATGCCGCGCCGGTACGCCGACTACGCCAACCAGTTCGCCGACTTCAACATGCTGGCGACCATCGCCTCGTTCGGCTTCGGCCTGACGCAACTGCTGTTCCTGTATGTGGTGATCAAGTGCATCAAGGGTGGACCCAAGGCGGCCGCGAACCCCTGGGAAGCGCGCGACGGCGGACTGGAGTGGACGGTGGCATCGCCCGCGCCGTTCCACACGTTCGAGACACCACCCGTGGTCAAGTAGGACGCAGCGATGAGCACGTCGATGTTGAGCGACGACGAGAAGCGGCAGAACCGGCGCACGGGGCTCACCCTGTTGTCGATCGCCGCGGTGTTCTTCGCGGGTGTGGTTGTGAAGTACTGGTTGCTAGCCTGAGATGACGGACCGGCAGCAACCCATTGACAACGAGCGCACCGCGGCGCTTGGGGTCGCGCGTGACAACGCCACCATGGTGCGCAAGCTGCTCGTGGTTGCGCTGTTGATGTTCGGCTTCGGCTGGGCGTTGATCCCGATCTACCGGAAGATCTGCGAGGTCACCGGCATCAACCTGCTGACCAACAAGGATCCACAGGCGGTCGCGCGGGCGAAGAACACGCAGGTCGATACCAGTCGCAAGGTGATCGTCGAGTTCGACGCCAACCGACAGGGACCATGGCGCTTCAAGCCACATGTGAATCACATGGAAGTGCATCCAGGTGAACTGGTGCACGTCGATTACGACCTGGTGAATCTCGAAGGTCGCCCGATGGTTGGCCAGGCCATTCCAAGCTACGCGCCGCTGCAGTCCGGTCCGTATTTTCAGAAGCTCGAGTGCTTCTGCTTCAAGCAGCAAGTGCTGGCGGCGGGTGAATCGCGCAAGTTCCCGGTCGTGTTCTTCATCGACCCGGACCTGCCCAAGGACGTCAACCAGATCACGCTGTCGTACACGTTCTTCGAGATCCCGGGTGCTGCGCGTCCGGAGCAGGCGGCCGTTCCGGAGAGAACCAATGGTCCGAGCTGACGGATTCACGCAGATGACCCAGGAGCCGCAGCCGCCCCGACGTACGGCGACGTTCGGTCAGACTGCCAAGGCGGTGCTCTGGTCCTTCTTTGGCGTGCGCAAGCAGTCCAGTTACGAGCAGGATGCAGAAAGCCTGAACCCGGTGCACGTGATCGTCATGGCAGTCGTGGCGGTAGCGGCCTTCATCGCGATCCTGATCGGCATCATCAAGTTCATCGTGCTGCCCTAGTCGGTACGGCATCGGCATAAAGACACAAGAGGAGAGAGCCAGGATGGGAGCCCAGCACGGAGCGGCCGCAGAAGCGCCGCATTACTACGTTCCCGCGCCATCGAATTGGCCGGCGGTCGGCATGATCTCGATGATCTTCACCGCCTTCGGCGCCTCCATGGTCGTCAACAAGGTGGCTCTGGGCTGGTTCCCGCTGCTGCTGGGTCTGGCCATCCTGTTCTACATGCTGCGAGGCTGGTTCGGCGCAGTGTCGAGCGAAAGCGAAAGCGGCGCGTACGGTCGCCAGGTCGATGTCTCGTTCCGCTGGGGCATGAGCTGGTTCATCTTTTCCGAGGTGATGTTCTTCGCCTCGTTCTTCGGTGCGCTGTTCTATGCCCGCGCCATTACCATGCCGTCTCTCGGTGACTTCGACCACAAACTGCTGTGGCCGGACTTCACCGCTGCCTGGCCGCACGCCGGCCCTGCCGGAACGATCGATCCTTTTGCGACCTTCGGTCCGTTCTGGCTGCCCACCATCAACACGGCGCTGCTCGTGACATCCGGCTTCACGCTGACGGTCGCGCACCATGCGCTGCGTGCCGACAACCGCCAGAAGGCGATCAACTGGCTGATCATCACGCTCCTGCTCGGCTTCACCTTCGTGGGCGTGCAGGCCTACGAGTACATACACGCCTATGCCGATCTGAATTTGAAGCTGTCCTCTGGCATCTTCGGTTCAACCTTCTTCATGTTGACGGGCTTTCACGGCCTGCACGTGCTGATCGGGGCGATCATGCTCACGGTGGTCGCGATTCGACTGATGAAGGGCCACTTCAAGCCCGACCAGCACTTCGCGTTCGAGGCTGCGGCCTGGTATTGGCATTTCGTCGACGTGGTCTGGATCGGCCTGTACATCATCGTCTATTGGCTTTAGACAGCATCGGGTGGCAATTGAAAAGGCGCCCTCGGCGCCTTTTCCTTTTTGATCCGTGTGAACCGTCTCGGTTGCGCGCCGTCCAACCCGCAACGCTTGCCGACTAGTACGCGCGCGGCTCGATCCAGCCCATCCAATAGCTGAACCAGATGAACGCCAGCAGCGCGATCGACAGGCCGACGCGCAGAGTCAGCGCGTTTACGGTCCGGTTGGTCTGGCCCTTGTCGCGCATCAGGAACACCAGTGCGGAGCCCAGTGAGGCAAGAATGCCGAGAAAGGCGAGTGCGATGAAGATCTTCATGCGGATTGCTCGTCGACCATCGACGCATCGTACCGGGGTTGCCGGCCGCTGCTGCTGCGTGAAGACGATCCGTCGTGACTTCGCATGAGAGCAGATGTGTTGCGCACAGCCGGTCTGCTGGTGCTCGCGTTGGCGGCGTGCGCGCTGGCGATTTTGCTTGGCAACTGGCAGACCCATCGCGCGGCGCAGAAGCTCGCCATTGAGGCGCAGTGGGACGCGGCCGAACAGGCGCCGCCGCGCAGCCTGTTCGCAGCTCAGGTTCCGTCACCATCTGCGCTGCCGATGCGCGTGTCGTTGCGCGGTCAGTTCGATCATGCGCGCACGGTTTGGCTCGACAATCGTCAACTCGATGCTCGACCAGGTTTCTGGGTGCTCACCCCCATGAAGCTCACCGACGGCATGGTCGTGCTCGTCAATCGCGGCTGGATCGCGCGCGACGCGACTGATCGCGCGCGCCTGCCTGCGATCGGGGAGCCATCGGGGGTATTGAGTATCACGGGTCTTGCCGTGACCCATGCACCACGGTTGCTCGAGTTGGGTGACGGCTCGGTGAGCGGGCCGTTGCCGGCGATTTGGCAAAATCTCGACTACGACCGCTTCGAGGCGATCAGCGGCCTCGCGGTGGCGCGGCTGGTGGTTCAGCAGACCAGTGAAACGAACGACGGTCTGAGTCGTCGTTGGGCACGACCCGCTTCCGGCGTCGACAAGCATCGCGGTTACGCCTTCCAGTGGTATTCGCTGGCAGGGTTGATCGTCCTGCTCACTACTTACTTCAGAGTGCGCACCTGGCGCACACGTCAGGCAAGGAGTTCCCCGTCGTGACCATGGCTTCAACGTCTCCGCCATCCCACTGGCGCCTGTACCGCACGCTGTACCTGCTCATCATCATCTGCGTGGCGCCGGTGGTCGCGTCCTACCTTGCCTACTACGTGCTGCCCCCCAGCGGACGTACCAACTACGGCGAACTGATCGAGCCGCAGATCCCGCTGCCATCAATCGAGGCGCGCTTGCAGGATGGCACCTCCTTCGATCTGGCCAAGCTGCGTGGCCGCTGGGTCATGCTCCAGGTCGATGAATCGGCATGCGGCGAGACCTGCCGCAACAAGCTGTGGCAGATGCGCCAGTTGCGCACCGCGCAAGGCAAGGACGCCGACCGCATCGAACGCGTGTTCCTGGTGACCGACGGCGAGCCGCTGCAGACGATGCTGCTGCGGGAGTTCGATGGCACCCACTTCCTGCGCGTCAGCCGTGACCCTCTGCGGTTCATGCCGATCCCTGAGGAGGCCACGGCCCGCATCGAGGATCACATCTACATGATCGATCCGCTCGGCAACCTGATGATGCGTTGGCCGCGGGCGGCCGATCCCAACCGCATGAAGCGCGACATCAGACGCCTGCTCAAGGCGTCGCGGGTCGGTTAGCGAGACTTGCAACATGCTTGAAGACGGCGCCCTGTTCTGGCTTGCGGTCAAGGCGGTGGCCATTGCCGCGCTGCCGCTGGCTTATGTCGCCCTGTCGCGCGACCCGGACAAGCAGCGCAAGCTCACCTGGGTCACGGCGTTCCTGACGTTCGACCTCATCATGTTCGGCGCCTTCACGCGGCTGACCGATTCCGGCCTTGGCTGCCCGGACTGGCCGGGCTGCTATGGGCACTCGAACCCACTCTCGGCGGGCGAAGCGATCCGGGCAGCGGAGACCGCGTTGCCGACCGGCCCGGTGACGATGACCAAGGCCTGGATCGAGATGCTGCATCGCTATTTCGCGATGGCCGTAGGGTTCCTGATCATCGTGCTCATGGTGATGTCGTGGCGCCGCTGGTTGCGCACCCGCAGCCCCGACCAGTCGCCCGCGCTGCCCACCTTCACGCTGTTTGCTGTCTGCCTGCAGGGCGCCTTTGGCGCCTGGACCGTGACAATGAAGCTGCAGCCGGCGATCGTGACGGTGCACCTGCTCGGCGGCGTGTCATTGCTGGCGCTGCTGGTGTGGCAAGCGCTGCGCGAGTCTCCGGCGGCTCTGCAAAGCGGCATGTTCTCCGGCGGGTTGCGGCCGCTCGCCGTAGCTGCGTTTGTGCTGCTATTCGTACAGATTGCCCTGGGCGGATGGGTCAGCACCAACTATGCCGTACTTGCTTGCCCGGACTTCCCGCTGTGTCACGGCAAGATCGTTCCTGACATGGACCTTGCGCAGGGCTTCACGATCTGGCGAGACCTCGGCATGACGCCGACCGGTGAGTCGATCACATTCCAGGCTCTGGTCGCGATCCACTGGGTTCACCGCAAGTTCGCCTACGTGCTTATCGCGGTGATCGCGCTCCTTGCGTGGCGCGCCTGGCGCGTTGAAGGCCTGCAGCCGCTGGCGCGCGCGTTGGCTGCGGTGGCCTTGCTGCAGTTCTTGACCGGGCTGTCGAATGTCGTGCTGCAATGGCCGCTGTTGCTTGCGGTGATGCACAACGGTGGGGCCGCGGCGCTGGTCGCGCTGATGGTGGCGCTCAACTACCGTCTCGCCTGTACCGCCAGCCGGGTTGTACCGCGTGGTGCGGTGGTGCTTGCACGGTAAACTCGCACGCTCTGCACTTTTCTATTCGGCAACCAGGTTCCTCCCCGATGCAGTCGCCCGCCCGCACGTCGCCGTCCGACCTGTTGCCGCACATCGCGCGCCAGTACTGGCTGCTGACGAAGCCGCGCGTCACGCAACTTGCGCTCTTTTGTGCAGTGATCGGCATGTTCCTGTCGACCACGGAGCTGCCTTCGCTGTCGCGCGTACTTGTGGCGTCGATCGGCATCTGGTTGCTCGCGGGCGCGGCGTTCGCCGTCAACTCGATCATCGAGCGCCACATCGATGCCAAGATGGCGCGTACCCGCATGCGCCCGCTTGCCCAGGGCGAGATCACGCCGCTGCAGGCTATCGTGTTTTCTGGTGTCATCGGCGGCGCCGGCATGTGGGTGCTCTACACGCAAGTCAATCCGCTGACGATGTGGCTGACGTTTGCCACGTTCGTTGGCTACGCGATCATCTATACGGTCCTGCTCAAGCCCAACACGCCCCAGAACATCGTGATCGGTGGGTTGAGCGGGGCCATGCCGCCGGTGCTCGGGTGGGCTGCCATCACCAATACGGTCCCGGCTGAAGCCTGGCTGCTGGCGCTCATCATCTTCGTGTGGACGCCGCCGCACTTCTGGGCGCTGGCGCTGTACCGCATCGACGACTACCGAAAGTCCGGGTTGCCGATGCTGCCGATCACGCACGGCCCTGAACTCACGCGCCTGCACATGTTGCTGTACACGATCGTTCTCGTGGCCACCACCACGCTGCCGTTCGCGATCCGCATGTCGGGACTGCTGTATCTCGCGTGCGCATTGGCGCTCGGCGCGATCTTCCTCGGCTACACATGGAAGCTCGTGAAGTCCTACAGCGATCAGCTCGCGCGCGCGACGTTCAACTACTCGATCGTGTATCTGGCGGCACTTTTCGCCGCGCTGCTTGTCGATCACTACATCTCCTGATCCGGTGCCGCCCGTGCGGCCGCCCGCCGTCCCGATGACCCTCCCCCAGCGCCTGCTCGCGGTTTGCTTGTTGTCGTTTGGCGCGCTGCTTGCGGGCTGCCAACCGTCGAAACCGACGTTCAACAGCATCGATATCACGGGAGCCAATTACGCACGTGACTTCGTGTTGACCGACGCCAGTGGCAAGAAGCGCTCGCTCGGCGAATTCCGCGGCAAAGTGGTGGCCGTGTTCTTCGGCTTTGCGCAGTGCCCGGATGTTTGTCCCACGACACTGTCCGACTTCGCGCAGATCAAGGAAAAGCTCGGCGCAGATGGCGAGCGTCTGCAGGTCATCTTCGTCACTGTCGACCCGCAGCGCGATACGCCGGCGGTGTTGGGCAGCTACGTGTCGAGCTTCGATCCGAGTTTCGTCGGCCTGACTGGAACGGCCGAAGAGATCAGCGCGACCGCACGCGAGTTCAAGGTGTTCTATCAGAAGGTGCCTGGCAAGACAGACTTGTCGTACACCATCGATCACACGGCGGGCAGCTATGTGTTCGACAAGGACGGCCGCATCAGGTTGTTCGTGAAGCACGCCGCAGGCGTTGACGCGATCGCGGCCGATGTGAAGCAACTGCTCTAGTCACCTCGATCAGCCTCGATCGCGGGGCCGCGTTCGCTTCACCCAATAAAAAGGCCCCGCCAACAGGTGGGGCCAGAAATCCGCCTCGTCGGAGGAGAGGGGGTGAGGCGGAGCCTTGCGTACAACCAACCGTCAGAAGCAGCTCGACGTCATGCAGCCTGCATGCTGGCGCGCATCTTCTGTAAAGCTTTGGCTTCGATCTGGCGAATTCGTTCCGCAGAGACACCAAATTCCTGCGCAAGATCGTGGAGTGTGGCGCTGCCGACCGTGCCATCCGCATCTTCGGCCAACCAACGCGCCTCGACGATGCGTCGGCTGCGTGCGTCGAGCGCATCGAGCGCAGTGCGAATGCCATCGGTCTGCAGGTGGTCGTACTCGCGGCGCGCCAGCACCTCGGTTGGTTCGGAGTTGGAGTCGGCCAGATAGGCGATCGGCGCGTACTCTTCTTCGCCGTCTTCCACCCGGCCTTCGAGCGCGACATCGCCGCCGGACAGACGGGTCTCCATCTCGACCACTTCTTCGGGCTTGACATTCAGCTCGCGGGCCATGCATGCGACCTGCTCGGGCGACATCGTCCCCAGCCCCTGCTTCATGCTGCGAAGGTTGAAGAACAGCTTGCGCTGCGCCTTGGTGGTGGCCACCTTCACGAGCCGCCAGTTGCGAAGGATGTACTCGTGGATCTCGGCCTTGATCCAATGCAGCGCGAACGAAACCAGACGCACCCCGCGCTCTGGATCAAAGCGCTTCACGGCTTTCATCAGCCCGATGTTGCCTTCCTGAATCAGGTCGGCATGCGGCAGGCCATAGCCGAGATAGCTGCGAGCGACCGCAACCACCAACCGCAGATGCGATAGAACCAGCCGACCCGCGCTTTCCAAGTCGTTGTTGTCGCGCAAGCTGCGGCCGAGCCGGGTCTCTTCGTCGGGAGTCAGCATCGGAATCCGGTTGACGGCGCTGATGTACGCGTCCAGGTTCCCGACGACCGCAGGCTGCAGCGCAAATGCACTGGCCGATCCGAATGGAATCAACGCGTTACCGTGAGCTGTCGTCATTGGCTGAAAGCCTCCTCGAAATCATGTTAGCACTCGACATTTGAGAGTGCCAAGCGTCAGAGTTCGCCCTCGAAAAATGGTTCAATTTTGCCGGGCTGGGACTTCTCTGCAGGCTAGCGAGCCATCTCGGTGAGAGTGATCACACACAGCTGGCTGACCCTGGCTTTGCCGTTTATCGGTGAGAGCACCTTCCTCCCAACCAGCCGATGACGACGCCGACCGCCGCCAGCGTCGCCAATGTCGAAAGGGCAGGCAAAGACCATGCGACGTCTGATCCCCAGGCGCTGCGAAGTTCCTCCGTGACAGGCGCCAAGGCGGTCATACCGCCCGCCACCAGGGCAATGGCGAGCAGAGCGGACGCGCCGCCGAGCAGTGCCCCTGCTAAGGCAGCAGGGAGGTTCGCAAAGCCAGGGTCGGCGCCGGCCAGATGCAGCACTTCTCGTTCGTCCGGATCGAGCGGCGCCAAGGCGCGGTGCGCGACGAGGACCAGCCCCGACGTGATCAGCAGCGTCACCAAACCGAGCCCGCCGGCAATCGCCAGGGCCAGCGCGATTGAGGCATGCCAGCGGCGATGCCGTTGCGCATCGAACTGCACCGCGTCGACCCGCGTGGCCTGACTCAACGATGCGATGGCGGCGCGCGTCTCCTCAGGACTTGCACGCGCCGCGAACCGCACCACGATCGCATCCGGCAGTGGGTTCACCTTGATCTCGGGCAGCGCCGCACCCGGCGCGATGCGCGCCAGACCAGCCAGCGCCGCATCGCGCGGAACGTGTGAGGCACCCGTCACGCCCGGCTGGGAGAGCGCGGTCGACGTCAACTGGGTGATATCGGCGGTTGTGGCGCCGATCTTCAGGAACACCACCGCCTGGGTTGGCGCGCCCAGGCGCGTCCACGCAGGCTGCAGTGCCAGCGCCAAGGTCCCGAGCGCCAGCAGCAGCGCGATCGCGAGCGCAGCAAGTACCAGAGTCGTAAGTGTGGCCCAGGGCCGGCGCGCAAGCCGTTGCACGGCGCACGTCAGTGCGAATGAACGTGAGGCAAGCCAGGTCACTGCACGGCCTCCGTGTTGCGCTCAGGGATCGGCCAAGCCGGCGTTGCCGACGGTCTCATGCCGCAACCGCCGGCGCCGCAGGCTGCAGAACGCCATCGGCGAGTCGCCACTGGCGTGCACGCGACGGCCAGGATTCGCGCTCGTCGCGCGATGCCACGAGCACGGCGACGCCAGCATCGCTGAACTGTGCCAGGAGCAGCAGCACGTCGGCGGCATGACCGCCATCCAGATGTGCAGTCGGCTCATCTGCCAGCAACAGCGACGGCCGATTCACCAGCGCGCGTGCCAACGCAGCACGTTGGCGCTCACCGCCGCCGAGCAGCGCCGGGCGCAGTCGGGCGGCCTCGTCCGGGTCGAGCCCGCAGCGGGTCAGCGCGGCGCGGGCGCGCAACCTCGCCTCGCTGCCACCGGCACCGGTGGCCAGGGAGGGCAGCATCACGTTGTCGAGCACGCTGCGATCGTTCAGCAGCAATAGCTCCTGGGGCACGATGCCGAGCGACCGCCGCAATACCGGCAGCGCGCGCTTGGGCAGGCGCCCAATGTCCTGGCCGGCTATCCGCACGCAGCCGCTATCGGGCGTCGCCAGCGCGGCTGCCAGGCGCAGCAGCATCGATTTGCCCGCCCCATTGGCGCCGCGAATGACGGCGAACTCCCCCCGCATGACCGTGAAACTGATGTCAGTCAGGAGCGGTCGAACTTCGCCGCGACGCCAGCTGACGCGCTCGAACTCGAGCATCGGCGCGGATGCGGGTGGGGGAGGGGGCGGATTGGACATCGGCGGGCTGTGCAGCGGGTCGCCGACCAGTACCGTCAGCGGCGCGCGATTGTACGAACTCACGCGTGCGACCCGTCGCGCCGCCCGGCGGCGGCGCACACTTGTCGTCACGATCACGTCATCGGCCCTGACTATGGTTCGCAAGAAGAAGACGCAGAAGCGCGCGACGTCGTCGATACCCCTCGACGAACCCAAGCGCCTGAAGGAAACGAACATCACCACGTCGTCGGCGGTTGCGGCTGACCCCTCATCGCGCCTGCTCAATCGCGAGCTGTCGCTGCTCGCGTTCAACGAACGCGTGCTGGCGCTCGCCACCCGGACCAGCGTGCCGCTGGCCGAGCGGCTGCGCTACATCTGCATCGTCTCGTCCAACCTGGACGAGTTCTTCGAGGTGCGCCTGTCCGACCTGATCGACGAGATGAGGGACGACGGCGGCTGGACGCCCGGGTCGACCCGCTGGCCCGAGTTCGAACGCATCGCCGCGCGGGCGCAGTTGCTGGTCGATGCCCAGTACCGCCTGTTCAACGACGTCGTCATGCCCGCGCTGGGCAAGCAGGACATCGTGGTGCTCAATCACGCCCAGCGCAATGCGACGCAGCGCGCGTGGGTGCGCGACTACTTCGAGCGTGAGGTGCGGCCGCTGCTCAGTCCGATCGGGCTCGATCCGTCGCACCCGTTTCCGCAGGTGATGAACAAGGCGCTCAATTTCATCGTCCAACTGGAAGGCAAGGACGCGTTCGGCCGCGCCGCCAGCATTGCGATCCTGAAGATGCCGCGCGTGCTGCCGCGGGTGATCCCGTTGCCGCTGCGCCTGAGCGAAGGCAAGCACGCCTTCGTGATGTTGACCTCGGTGATTCGCGCGCATCTGCAGGACGTGTTTCCCGGGCGCGGCGTTGCTGGCTTCTCGCAATTCCGCGTGACGCGCGACTCCGACCTGTGGGTCGACGAGCGCGAGGTCAGCAACCTGCGGCAGGCATTGCGCATGGAGCTGACCCAGCGCCACTTCGGCAATCCCATCCGGCTCGAGGTGCTGCGCACCTGCCCGCCGGCGCTCGAGGCCTTGCTGCGCGAGCAGTTCCAGCTGCCCAACGAAGCGGTCTACCGCGTCGACGGTCCGGTGAACCTGGTGCGGCTGAACCAGCTCGTGGATCACATCAACCAGCCGGCGCTGCGCTGGCGGCCGTTCGTGCCGGCCTGGCCGGCCAAGGTCACGCAGTCGGCCGATGGCGTCGGCATGTTCGAGGCGATCCGCCGCGGCGACATCCTGCTGCACCATCCGTTCGAGAGCTTCGAGCCGGTGATCGAGTTTCTGCGCCAGGCCGCAGCCGATCCGCGCGTGGTGGCGATTCGCATGACGCTGTACCGCACTGGCACGGCGTCCGTGCTGGTCGACCTGCTGGTGGACGCGGCGCGTCGCGGCAAGGAAGTCACCGTCGTGGTCGAACTGAAGGCGCGCTTCGATGAGGAAGCCAACATCAACCTTGCCGAGCGGCTCGAAAGCGTGGGCGCGCAGGTGGTCTATGGCGTGATGGGGCTGAAGACGCACGCCAAGATGCTGCTGGTGTTGAGGCGCGAGGAAGAGGAACCGGCGCACGGTTCGGTCCGGCGACGCAGCGCCGCCAAGCCGCGGCTGGTGCCCTACGTTCATCTTGGCACCGGCAACTACCATCCGAGCACCACCAAGCTGTACACCGACTTCGGCATGCTCACCGCCAATGCGCAGATCTGCACCGACGTGGAGCGGGTGTTCCTGCACCTGACCAGCCTGACCAAGGTCGAGAAGCTGACCCATCTGTGGTTGGCCCCGTTCGCCCTGCACAAGCGTGTGGTGGCGTCGATCGCCAACGAGGCCAAGATCGCCGCCGCCGGCAAGCCCGGCCGGGTCATCGCCAAGATGAACGGCCTGATCGACGAAGCCACCATCAATGCGTTGTATGCGGCGTCGCAGGCCGGCGTGAAGATCGACTTGATCGTGCGCGGCGCCTGCGCGCTGCGGCCCGGCGTCAAGGGGCTGTCGGAGAACATCAGCGTGCGATCGGTCCTCGGCCGCTTTCTCGAGCATCACCGCATCTGGTTCTTCCGCAACGGTGGCGCCAATGACGTGTACCTGGCGAGCGCCGACTGGATGGGGCGCAACCTGTTTCGTCGGATCGAGATCGCCTGGCCGGTACTCGACAAGAAGCTCAAGCAACGCGTGATCGACGAAGGGCTGCGCATCTATCTCGACGACACAGCCGATGCCTGGATCCTCGGCGCCGATGGCGGCTATCGGCGGCCGCGCGGGTGGACCGGAACCACCGCCACTCGCAAGGTGGGCAAGCCCGTCGGCCAGGCCGCATCGGCGCAGCAGCAGCTGATGACGATGCTCGCGGCCGATACCGGCGCGTCGACCTGAGGAGGCCAAAATGGAACTGATTCTCTGGCGCCACGCCGAGGCCGAAGCCGGCGAGCCGGACCTCGGCCGCAAGCTCACCGGCAAGGGCGAGAAGCAGGCGCGACGCATGGCCGAATGGCTGCATGCGCACCTGCCCGATTCGACCCGCATCCTGGTCAGCCCCGCGACCCGCGCGCAGCAGACAGCGCGCGCGCTGGCCGAGGTCGGGCACCGCAAGTTGCGCACGGTTGAAGCGTTGTCGCCCGGCGCCGGTCCGACCGAACTGCTGGCGGCGGTGGACTGGCCCGACGCGCGCGCGCCGATCGTCGTGGTCGGCCATCAACCGACCCTGGGCTGGGTCGTCAGCCAGTTGCTCGGTGGCGGTCCGCCCAGTTGGGCGATCAAGAAAGGCGCAGTGTGGTGGCTGCAGTCACGCACGCGTGACAGCGAGACTCAGGTCGTGCTGCGCGCGGTGGTCAATCCCGACCTGCTGTGAACGGACCACGGTCGGCCCGCGTGCGCCGCTAGCTAAAGCGTGCGCAGCGCAAAGCGCACGCCGACCTTGTCCCACTGTGCTGCTTCTTCCTGCAGCAGGTACTCGGTGAGCGGATGATGGGCCAGCCAGGCGCCATCGATCGCCATGTCGATCATGTCGCGCGACGCGCGCAGCGACCAGCGCGGCAGGGTGACGTCGCGCCGCGCGTGGCACAACAGGATCGCCAGCCGCAACGAGAGGATCTTGGCTGCTCGCGCCGGATCCTCGAGCGCCACGGCGACCTTACGCAAGTTGCCGCGCTGGCCCACGATCAGCAGCGCGATGCGCTCCTGGTCCGAGGTGGAGAACCCGGCCAGGTCGCCATTGGCCACCAGGTAGGCGCCGTGCTTGTGATAGTCGGCATGCGAAATTGCAAAGCCCACTTCATGCAGCGCTGCAGCCCAGGCCAGGCGCTTGACGTGCTCCTCGTCGGCGTCCGGGGCCAGCACGGCAAACGTATCGAGCGCGATCTTTGCCACCCGCTTGGCTTGCGTGCGGTCGACCTCGAAGCGGTTCTGCAGCCGCTCCACCGTGGCGTCGCGCAGGTCCCGGCTCTCGCGTCGGCCCAGCAGGTCGTACAGCACGCCCACGCGCAACGCGCCGCGCGCGGTGCGCATCTCGGTCAGCCCCAGGACCTCGAACACCGCACTGAGCACGGCGGCGCCACCGGCAATCACTTCCTGGCGCTCGGGCTTGAGCGCGGCGAAGCGGATCCGCTTGACCTCGCCTGCCGCGATGATTCCTTGGCGCAGCTTGAGCAGGCCGTCGCTGGTGATGGTGCCGTCGCTCCAGCCCTCGGCACGCAGGATGTCGCTCACTGCGCCGGCGGTGCCGCTGGAGCCGAACGCCTCGTCCCACTGGCTGCGCGAGAACTGCTGGATCGCCTCCTCGATCGCCGCGCCGGCGGCCACCTGGGCGCGCTTGAAGCTGCCGCGATCGATCAGGCCGTCCTTGAAGAAGCGCAGCGTGGTGTTGACACAGCCGACCTTGAACGACTCGGCGCTTTCCGCATTGAACCCGCGCCCGACGATCAGTTCGGTCGAGGCGCCGCCGATGTCCACCACCAGGCGCCGCTGCGGCGATGGAGGCAGCGTGTGCATGCAGCCCTCGAACACCAGTCGCGCTTCCTCGCGACCCGCGATCACTTCGATCGGAAAGCCCAGCGCATGCTGGGCCTCCATCAGGAACTGGTCGATGTTGGTCGCGCTGCGCAGCGTCTGCGTGCCGACCGCCCGCACTTGCCGGGCGCTCATGCCGCGCAGGCGCTCGTTCATGCGCGCCAATGTCTCGCAGGCCGACGAGATCGCCCGCGGGGTCAGGCGATTGCTGTCGTCCAGGCCAGCCGCCAGGCGCACCGTCTCCTTCCAGTAGCCCTGCCGCTCGATGTGAGCACCGTCGACGCGGCCGATCTCGAGACGAAAACTATTGGAGCCGAGATCGACGGCAGCGAGCAGCATGGGTCGGGTACGTCGAGGCGGTGTCGTCGGGGGCGCTGCGGACGCAATGCCGGCGCAGGGTGCCGGACATGCGGCGTGATCGGCCAGGTTCGGCGCGCTGATTCTACGGTGCCGTCAACGACATTCTGTTGCGGCAAGTCCATGTCGGCGCAGGGTGCTGGTGGCTGCAGATGACATCCGGTCACGGCGCGCAAGCCGACCGGGTCGTGTCGCCGCCTACCCACAATGGAACGGCTGCTTGGTTCGCTGCACTTGATTCAACGCAGAAGCGGCAGGTGACCGGCATCGCAGCATCTGCGCATGAAATCCACTCCGTCGCCCCTGCAGCCGCTGCCTCGCGGCGCCGCGCAGCGCCAGGCGCGCCTGGCCACTCCCCGACTGTCGCGCGAGATGAAGACGATGGCGGTGATGCTGCGCATCTACTGCCAAGACCATCACGCCGACGCGGCGCGCGACCGTGATCGCCTGTGCGAAGCCTGCGCCGGCCTGTTCGACTACGCGCGCAAGCGGCTGGCCGGCTGCCCATATGGGTCGGACAAGCCCACCTGCGCCAACTGCCAGATCCATTGCTACGGCCCGCAGCAGCGCGAGCAGACACGCGTGATGATGCGCTATGCGGGGCCACGCATGCTGCTGCGCCATCCGGTGCTGGCGATCGCGCACGTGATCGACGGCAAGCGGGCGGCGCCGCCCAAGCCGCGCGGTGGCGGTGGTGCTGCCCCCGGCGCGAAGAGCACATCGGACTGACCCGGCGCCGGCCGCGCCCCGCATCGCGGCGCGCGCTGGCCGTCAGCCTTCCGCGCTGCCGATCAGCGCCTCGGCGAACTCGCGCGCGACGAACGGCTGCAGGTCTTCCAGCTTCTCGCCGACGCCGATGAACAGGATCGGCAACGGACCCTTGCCCGCGCTGCGGCGCTCGCGTGCCAGCGCCGCCAGCACGCCGCCCTTCGCGGTGCCGTCGAGTTTGGTGATGATGAGCCCGGTCAGTCCGACCGCCTCGTCGAACGCGCGCACCTGCGCCAGCGCGTTCTGGCCGTTGGTGCCGTCGAGCACGAGCACGATCTCGTGCGGCGCGCCGGCGAGCAACTGACCCTGGACCGGCACGTCGGCCGCCTTTTGCAGCGCGCGCTTGATGCGCTTCAACTCGTCCATCAGGTGCAGCTGCGTCGGCAGGCGACCCGCGGTGTCGGCGATCAGCACGTCGATGCCGCGCGCCCGCGCCGCCTGCACCGCATCGAAGACGACCGCGGCGGGATCGCCGCTGGACTGCTGGATCACCTCGACGCCGTTGCGCTGGCCCCACACAGCGAGTTGCTCGCGCGCTGCGGCGCGAAAGGTGTCGCCGGCGGCCAGCAGCACACGCTTGCGCTGATCGGCCAGCCAGTGCGCAAGCTTGCCGATGCTGGTCGTCTTGCCCGCACCGTTCACCCCCGCCACCATGACCACCAGGGGCTTGGCGGCGTCCAAATTCATGTGCCCTTCGCAGGCCGCCAGTCGCGTCGCCAATTCGTCCTTCAACGCTTCACGCACCTCGGCGGGCGTCTTCAATCCGTTGAGCTTGATGCGCGCGCGCAGCGCGGCCAGCAGTTCGGTGGTGGTCGCCACGCCGACGTCGGCGCCGATCAGTGCGATCTCCAGTTCGTCGAACAGGGTGTCGTCGATGACGCCGCCCGAGAACAGGCCGACGATGTTGACGCGCGTGCGCGTCAGACCGTCCTTCAGACGCGACATCCAGCCAGCCACGGACCTGCCTCCTGCCCAACGATGGATCGATGACTTCTGCAATGATGCGAAGCCTGTCGAACCAGTTTACGTGAGCCCCTCTTCCGTCCCCGGCATGAAGCCTGACCGCCTTCGCAAGCCCGCGCTGCATGCACAGGCGCCGCACCGGGTGCGCATCATTGGTGGCCGCTTCAAGCGCACGCCGCTTCCGGTACCCGACTCGCCCGGCCTGCGGCCCACGCCTGATCGAGTACGCGAGACGCTGTTCAACTGGCTGACGCACCTGCGGCTCGACATGACCACGCTGCGTGGGCTGGATCTGTTTGCCGGCACCGGCGCGCTGGGCCTGGAGCTTGCCTCGCGCGGAGCAGCCGCGGTGACGCTGGTCGAGCGCGCGCCCGCGTTGGTGGCACAGCTGCGCGCGTTGGTTGCCAAGCTGGGCGCGAGCCAGGTCGACGTCGTCGCGGGTGACGCGCTCGCCGTGGCGGCGCGCCTGCCGCCCGGGGGGTTCGATGTCGTTTTCATCGATCCGCCGTTCGACGCCGGTCTGCATGCGCGCGCGCTGGCTGCCATACGCCCGCTGCTGGCCGCCGGCGCCCTGATCTATGTGGAAAGCGGCGCGCCGATGGACGAGGCCGCGGCGCGTGTCGGCCTGGTGTCGGTGCGCGCGATGACGGCGGGCCATGTGCACGCTCAACTCTTCACGCCGGGCCATTTGCCCGACTCGGCTGATCACTGAATAATGCCGCGGCGCGATCGGGTCGATTGGGCGCGCTGCTGATGGTCTTGTCGGATGACCCGGCCCGCGCGCCCGCCTGTTGTGCCGAACAAGAACAACCATTGTCGCTGCCAGAGGACGAGAGGGAACCATGGTGATCGCTGTCTATCCCGGCACGTTCGATCCGCTCACGCGCGGACATGAGGATCTGGTGCGACGCGCCGCCGGGCTGTTCCCCAAGCTCGTCGTCGGTGTGGCAGACAGCCGCAACAAAAAGCCGTTCTTTTCGCTCGACGAGCGCATCAGCATCGCGCGCGAGGTGCTGTCGCACTACCCGAACGTCGAGGTGTGCGGCTTTCGCGGCCTGCTGAAGGACTTTGTGCGCGAGCACGATGCGCGCGTGATCGTGCGTGGCCTGCGCGCGGTGAGCGACTTCGAGTACGAGTTCCAGCTGGCCGGCATGAACCGCTATCTGCTGCCCGATGTCGAGACGATGTTCCTCACCCCATCCGACCAGTACCAGTTCATCTCCGGCTCGATCGTGCGGGAGATCGCGCAACTCGGCGGCGACGTCTCGAAGTTCGTCTTCCCCTCGGTGGAGAAGTGGCTGCGCGCCAAGATCTCCCAGATGGGCGGGCGCGACGCCTGACCGCTGCGCGCAGCCGAGTTAACCCCCTGCTGCCGTGCCGCCTGCCGGGTACACCATGGCATCGTCCCAGCGAGGCACCCCGCGCGTCGCGCTGATCGACGCACTGCGGGCGTTTGCCTTGTTCGGCATTTTGCAGGTCAACATCCTGTCGTACCTGTGGGGCGTGGGTGGCCTCACGGTATTCACCGAGCCACCGACGCAGGGCGATCGCGCGATCTACCTGCTCGTGGCCACCTTCCTCTCGACCAAGTTTCTGTCGCTGTTCGCGTTCCTGTTCGGCCATGGCTTTGCAGTGCAGATGAAAAGCCTGCGGCGCGCTGCATGGATCACGCAGGACGCCGAGGCGAGCGCCCGGCGCAGCTATCGGCGGCGGCTGTGGTTCCTGCTCGCCCTCGGCGTGCTGCATGGGGTCTTCGTCTACTTCGGCGACATCCTGACCGCGTATGCGGTGTGCGCCTTCGTGCTGCTGCTGTATGCGCAGTCGCGGCCGGCCACGCTCGCTGCGCACGCGCGCAACTGGTTCATCGGTTACGCGCTGCTCAGCCTGGCGCTGCTCTTGCTCGCGGCGGGTGCGGCGACAACCGTGCCGGCGGCGCAGGCTGCCGACGTGCCGCCCGAGTTGCTGGCCCGCTTCCTCACGGCCGCGCAGGGCAGCTACCTGGACTTCGTCTGGGTCAACGCATTCGACTATCTCGAGGTCACCCTGCTGTCGGTGACGCTGGCGCTGCCGTACATCGTCGGTCTGTTCGTGCTCGGTGCACTGGCCGGCCGGCTCGGGTGGCTCACGCAGCCGCAACGCCACCCGCAGGTGTGGCGCCGTGCACGCCAGATCGGCTGGACCGCGCTGCCCGTGGCCGCTGCCGGTGGCTGGCTGACGCTGCAGGCGCAGATCCAGACGCCAGGCGATCCCAGCGTGCTGGGTTTCACACTCACGTCGCTGAGCTTTCCGCTGGCCGCGCTGTATCTGGCGTGGACCGTCCGCGCCCATGCGCGCGGCGCGCTCGATGGCGTGGTGGCATGGATCGCGCCGGCGGGCCGGATGCCACTCACCAACTACCTGCTGCAGTCGGTGGCGATGGGTGGGCTGCTGTCAGGCTGGGGACTGGGCTGGGGCGCGGGGCTCGGCGTGGCGCAACTGTCCGCACTGGCGCTGCTCATCGTGCTCGCGCAGATCGCCGCCAGCCGGATCTGGATGCGGCGGTTCCAGCAGGGACCGGTGGAGGCGCTGTGGCGGCGCGCCACCTATCGTGGCAACGGTGCAGGAGGCACGGGGGCCTGAGCCCCGGCGGTCACGTCTTCCACCTTCACCCAGGCGCCGCGCGAGGTCGACCTGGCGCGCGCTTCCGACGACAGCGGGCCGTCACGCCGTACCTGCTCCCGCTCCCGCAAGTCGGCATCGCCCACGGCGATCCACTCGCCGAGCCGGCCTTGCACGCGCGTCATCAGCTGTGCGCGCTCGATGCCCTGCGCCGTGATCGTCGTGTCCTGCGGTGACAACTCGAGCGTCACCACCTCGCCGGCGAGCAGCGGACGCACCGCGAACTGCGTGACCGCCTCGACGTAGGTGGTGGCGTCGACCGCCGTCAGCCCCTGGGCGGTTGCCACGTAATGGCGAAACGTGAACGGCACCGCGCTGCCGAAGGCGATCGTCGCGCGTCCGCCTTCGAGCACGCGAATCGACTGGTCGATGCTGCGGGTGGCGGTGCTGCGGCTGGTGCCGGCCTCGAGCGTGATGCTGCCGCGGCTGCGCCGGCTGTCGATCACCACGCTGCCGTCGGCAGCGTGCGCGTGCTCGGTCTGCTCGCTCGCGCGGCCCTGGCGCACGGTGATCTGCAACTGCCGCGGCATGCGGTCCAGCGTGGCGAGCACTTGCAGGATCTGCCGAACATTGGCCGGCGAGGCACGCAGGAACAACTGGCTGCCTTGACCGGTGAGTGCGCCGCCGGGTTCGACCAGCGGACGCAGCAGCGGCAGCAGGTCGTCAGCGGTGCGGTGACGCAGGGCAATGAACTCGATCGGCTGCGCACGCACGGTCGCGCTGGCCGCGACCAGCGCCAGCAGCAGGGCGCGACGCCGGCGATCCACCGCGAGCTCCCGCCTACAGATCGAGTTCGAGGTCGACCGCGTCGCCCACGCGCAACGGGTGACCGGCGCCGGCACTGACGATGGCGTTGACGCCAAACATCACCCCTTTCGGTTCGCCGGTGCGACCGCGGTAGGTCGCCAGCAGATCAGGCACGGTGGTCGCGACCTCGCCGGTGTCGGGATCCACGCCCGGCACGCTGCAGCGCGCGCAGGGCTTGACCGCGCGCAGCGTCGCCTCGCCCGCGCGCAGGTGCTTGAGGTAGTCCTCCTCGTAGGCCTCGAGACCGGTCAGCACGATGTTGGGCCGGAAGCGGCGCATGTCCACCGCCGCGTGGCCGGCGCGCGCCAGCCGCGCGTTCAGATCCGCCAGCGAGGCTTCGCCGATGATGAGCAGCGGAAAGGCATCGGCGAACTTGTACGGCGCCTCGTCCTTGCCGGTCCAGCGGTGGCTCGCCAGCCGCGTGTGCTCCGGGTCGAAGCGCACCAGCTGCGCCGGGCGGCCCACCACGTGGCTGAACCAGGCGTCGGCGATCTCGCCCTGAGTCACCGCGGCGATCGTGTCGTCCCACACGCGCACCTTGACCACGTCGCCCTCGGACGCGAACGGCACCTCCAGCTGCAGCATGCCCGGCGCCTTCAGGCGCAGGCTGCCATCGGTCAGGCGCGTGTCGACCTGCGCCAGCGCCGGCACCTCGCGCTGCGACAGGAACTCGCCGTCGGCGTCGACCACCAGCCACTCGCGGTCGCCGATGCCGTCGACCTCCAGCCCGGTGGCGGCCAGCGTGGCCTGCGTCAGCGCGATGCCGCGGCAGCCCTTGATCGGATACAGGTGAAGCTGAGTGATGGTCGCGTTCATGGGGGCGAAGTTTACGCAGGGGCATGGGGCGTCGAAAGCCGCCGCCGCTGCGCCTCGCGGGCGCGCCGTGCCATCAATGCTGCGCAGTTGATTTGCGCGGGCGGCGTTGGACTACCGCCCAAACAACCCCTTCAGCGCATCCTTCGCGCGCTCTTCGATCTTCTTGCGCTGTTCGTCGATCTTGGGCTGCAGCTTCTCCTTGACCTGCTCGGTGGCGCGAGACTTCAGGGCGTCCTGCGCGGCCGCGCCCCAGTCGATGCTGTAGCCGATCTTCTCGAACGGACCCGAGAGCTTCACCGGCACCGTGACGCCGCGCAGTTCGTTGATGTCGCGCCCGTCCTGGCCCTTGAGGGAGCCGACCACCGAGGCCTTGACGGTGTAGTCGAGGGTGCCGGCCGGCACATCGACCTGGCCGGCGCCGCCGACGCGGATCAGCGGGCTCTTGAGATCCAGGTCGTCGTTGCGCGCGATGCCGTCCTTGATCGCGAAGCTCGCCGTCATCTCGGAGAAGTCGGTCTTCTCGGCGGCGCTGCCGGTCTTGCTTTCGGTCTGGCCGCCGGCCAGCAGCGAGCGCGCGTTGCGCAGCATCTGGGCGACATTGATGCCCTTGACCGCGCCGTCGCGCAGCGCCACCGTGCCGCTGCCGTTGAGCCCGCGCTTCATGCCGTTGACTGTCGCGCCGCCGGTGCGGATGTCGAGCTTGACGTTGCCGCGGCCGGCCAGCAGGTCCTTGTCGATCGCATCTTTCATCAGCGGCTCGATGTTCACGTTCGTCAGCGCGGCGTCGAGGCCGACGCGGTTGTCGGCCTGGGCGAAGGCGCTGGCGTTGACGCTGCCGCCGTAAAGGCCCGCTGTCAGCGGCGTCACGTCGAGCCGGCCACCGGCGGCCTTCAGCGCCACGCGCAGGTTCTGCACCTTGATGCCGCGTGCCTGCAACTGACCGACCTGCGCCTGGCCGGCGAGGCTGAGCGACTTCAATGCCGACAGATCGACCACCGGATCGGGCGCGGGGTCGGCGCTGTCATTGCCGGGGCGCGGCGGCGTGGGTGGGAAGTAGCGGTCGAGGTTGAGCTTGTCGGCGCTGGCATCGAAGGTCAGCCTTGGCGCGGTGAAACCACGCACGTCGAAATCGGCGCCGAGCGTGGTCTCGTCGAACTTGGTGAGGAAGCGCGCGGCCACCAGTTCCTTGACGGCGTCGAGCGAGAACGAGGCGGTGATCGGCAGCTTGACCGACTTCTGCGGCAGCGCCGGGTCTTCCATCGTGATGTCGCCGGCGATCTTGGGCAGCGCGACGGTGCGGCTATCGATACTGGCGCTCACCGGGCTCGCGAGCTGCGCCACAATGTGTCGGCTGCGCTCCTTGTCGATCGGCTGCATCACGTCGGCGACTATCGACAGCTTGTCGATCTTCAGGTCCTTGGCTGACCCGCTGAGCCCTTCGAGGGTCAGCTTGGCGTCGATACGCTGGGCCCCGCCGAGCTTGACGCTGGCGGTGACACGCTCGCCGGTGGCGGCGGTTTCCGTGACATCGATTTTCGGCGCAGCCAGCGCGGCCTCGAAGCTGTCGGCCTGGGCGTCCGCGCCCAGCTTGCCGCGCGCGGTGACCTGCACGCCGCCAACGGACAGCCGCTTGGTGCGCGGATCCCAGGCCAGGGCGGGCACGTCCACACGTGCCTGGTCCAGCTGCACGGTGCCGAGCGCGCCCTGCGCCGTGGCATCGAGCTTGGTGATGCTCAGCGCGCCACTGGCGCCGTCGTAGTGCAACTCGCCGGCGCGGGCGGTGACATCGACCGGGCGCTGCTCCAGCGTGGCCTTCAACTTCAGGTTCAGGCCGCGGGCACCGAACACCTGCTTCACCAGATCGAGATCGAGTTCGCCCTGGGCGGTCAGTTCACCTTGCGCGGCAGGCGCCGTGGCGGCAAAGCGCGTCGACAGGTCTACCGGGGTGCGGCTCGTCGTTGCCAGGCGCCCGGTGGTGAGGTTGAACTGGGTGAGGGTGACGGTGTTCTTCGCCGCCAGGTCGCGGTAGGTGAGGTTGGCGTTGGCCAGCTCGATGCCGCCGATCTCGAACTGCGGCGGGCCGCCGACGTCTTTTGGTTGTGCAGCCGGTGCGGCAGCGGTATCGCCCTTGATGAGGTCGTCCACGTTGGTCGTGCCATCGGCGCGCTTGTCGATGGTCGCGGTCAGCCCGTACACGCTGACCGTGCCGGCCTCGATCCGGCCCGACAGCAGCGGCAGCAGTGCCACCGAGACGCGTGCTCCATCCAGGCTGGCAAACGTGGCGGGACCGCGGTGCTCCGACAGCGTGGTGCGGGGCAGCGCCACGCCGATGCGCGGGAACACCGTCAGCGACAGGTCGCCCTCGATCGCCAGCGTGCGGTTGAACCGATCTTGCACCGCCTGGGCGATCTGCGGCTTGAAGCGGTTCACGTCCACCAAGGTGACGAGCGCAATGATCGCCACCACCAGCAGCGCAACGACGATGCCGAATCCGATCAAGAGCTTCCTGGTCATGCATCCTCCCGCAGCGACTTGGGTGTCAACCTAGGTGCCAATCTGGGCGCCGATCTGGGGCCAATTCGGCTTCCATCGGGCGAGTGTGCCGCGTCACGCCGCTGGGCGCCCTGGCGGCGCGCTCAGCGGGTCGCAAACCCCCTGCCTGCGGTAATGCGCTCGGCGGGACGAGCCCCGTGGGCGCCGCGTGCCCCAACCCGTCGGGTTGTACGAAGGCGACGCTATTGCGCCACCACGCGCCAGATCTCGCCGCTGTCGGTGGCCACGTACAGATGACCGTCCGGCCCCTGCACCAGGGCCCGGTAGCGGGCGCGCGGCAGGTCGGCCGTCACCCGGCCGGCGAGCGTGGTGCCAGCATCGTCCAAATGCAGCACGTCGAGCCGCAGGTCGGCCATCACGCCCACCAGCAGTCGGCCGTGCCAGCCGCGCCACTGCGGGCCGGCGACGAAGGTGCAAGGCCCCACGCCCTGCGATTCCGGGTTGACCCAGACCGGCCGCAGGGCATCGGCGAAGCGGACGGTATCGGTCATCGACATCGTCTCGGCGTTGCCGGCGTAGCCGCAGTAGCCGTCGGCACAGTCAAGCCCGCTGCGGTTCTGCGGATCCCAGCCACCATTGCCGCCCGCCGACAGCGGCGTCACCTCGTCGCTGTGGCCCGGGCCGTGCTCGCAGGCGAAGACGCGCCCGTCGGTGGGGCGGAACGCAACGCCCTGCACGTTGCGATGACCTCGCGTGAAGATGCGTGCGTCGCCGCCGCCGGCGTTGTTGCCGGGCGCAGCGGCACCATTGCGATCGACCCGCAGCACCTTGCCGCCCAGGCGCGTGCGGTCCTGCGGCAGCGCGCCGTCGTGGTTGTCGCCGGTGGTCACGTACAGCAGTCCGTCAGTGCCGAAGCGCAAGCGCCCGCCGCTGTGCTGGCCCACCGCGCCGTGCGCATTGGCGGCGTGCTTGAACGGTATGTCGGCGACGATGTCGCTGCGGTCGGTGACGCCGCTGTAGTCGTCGTTGACGCGCAGGCGCAGCACGCGGTTGGTGGGCGGCGCACTGCGGTCCGACTGCATGAACACATAGACGAGGCGGTTGGCGCCGAACGCCGGATCGAGCGCCAAGCCCAGCATGCCGCTCTGGCCGCGGCAGAAGAAGTCGTCGGCGACGACGGCGCTGCCCGGCGCGCCGAACAGGCGGCGCACGGTGCCATCGCTGCGCCGGACCGACAGGCCGTTGCACTTCTCGGTGAACAGCAGCGCGCCGTCGGGCGTAACGGCGAGGTCCCAGGGGTTGGCCAGCCCGTCGATCAGCACGCTGCGCGCCAGCGTCGGGGTTGCTGTCGACGGTGCCGCAGCCGGCGGCGGTGCCGCTGCCGGTGGTGGCGAGGGCGCGGGGCTGCCGCCATTGCTGCCACCGCCGCCACCGCCGCACCCGCTTATCACGGCGGCGAGAAGTGCCGCGCAGCCGATCTGCCGAAAAGCTCGCGATGTCATGTCTGCCCTTGTCTCAATCTCTCGGCGCCCGCCGTGGCGCTGGCGTCCAAGCGCGGTAAACAGCGCCAGTCGACCGCTGCCGCAGCAAGCGATATGCCCCGCGTGCGCTGATGGCCGCACGCCGGGCGACGTCGCGCGTACGGTGCCGCCCCCATCGGAATGAGGATTGCCGAAGCGCGGCAACATGGCGGAGGCAGGATGAGCGTTTGTGCGCTGAGGGATGAACCGCATCGACCTCGGGATGCAACACGTAGCAACCGGGTGCAGCGCGCGACCCGCTGGGTGACACCGATGCTCGCTGCCTTGCTCGTCTCATGCGGCGGCGGCAGCGAACCCGGTGTCGTACCCAGTGCGTCACCCGCGCCGAATGGCGTCCGGGCCGCGTTGGCCGCCCCGGCCTTTCCCAACCTGCCGATTCCGGCCGACGCCAATCGCCGCGGCATGTGGTCACCGCTCAAGCCGTGGCCCCTGATTGCCGCGCACTCGGTGCTGCTGCCTGACGGACGCGTGCTCACCTATGGCACCGACGGCCGCGGCCGGCAGACCGCGTACTTCATCTACGACATCTGGGATCCGGTCCAAGGACTCGACGGCGGCCACATGACGCTGCCCAACGGCACCCAGGTCGACATGTTCTGTGGCTCGCAGATCGTGCTGCCGATGAGCGGCGAAGTGATGATGGCCGGCGGCGACAACTGGACCGGCACCCGCACCACCAACACCGGCAACAGCCAGAGCACGATCTTCGACTATCGCGGCAACAGCCTGACGCAGGGTCGAAACATGAGCCTGCCGCGCTGGTACGCCACCTCCACCACGCTGCTCAACGGCGAGATCTACGTGCAGGGTGGACTGGGTGGGCGCGCCCTGCCGGAGGTGCGCGGCAACGACGGCGTGTTTCGCCTGCTCACCGGCGCCGACACCAGCCCGTTCGACTACTGGTACCCGCGCAACTGGCTGGCGCCCGACGGCGAGCGCATCTTCGGTTACGAGAGTTCCGGCGGCATGTACTACGTCGATCCCCGCGGTGAAGGTCGCGTCACCGTGCTGCGCGAGCGGCTGCTCGACGAGTCCGACAGCAAGATCGCAACCGCCGCCATGTTCCGGCCCGGCCGCATCCTGCACGCGGGCGGCGTGCGCAGCCGCGCGCTGGTGATCGACATCCGCGGCGGCGGCACGCCGGAGATCTCGCTCACGCAGCCGATGGCCAGCGTGCGGGCGGAGGCCACCGCCACCGTGCTGCCGGACGGCCGCGTCCTCGTCACCGGCGGAGCGGAGGTGGAGAACGAACTGATCGGCGTCAGCACGGTGGCCGAAATCTGGAACCCGGAGACCGGCGCCTGGCTGCAGGGCGCCGCCGGCGAGGTGGCCCGCCTGTATCACTCGACGGCGCTGCTGCTGCCAGACGGCAGCGTGCTGGTGGCGGGCGGCGGTGCACCCGGTCCGCTGACCAACCTGAACGCCGAGATCTACTACCCACCGTACTTCTTCACTGCCAACGGCCAGCTCGCGTCGCGGCCGCAGATCACCGCCTCACCGGCAACGATCGACATCGCGCGCAACTTCGCGGTCAGCGTGGCCGATGCCACGCGCGTGCGCCGCGTGACCCTGGTCAAGACCGGCTCGGCCACGCACGGCTTCAACATGGGGCAGCTGTTCGTCGAGCTCAACTTCAGCGCGGCAAGCGCCACCACGCTGACGGTGCAGGCGCCGGCGCGCGCTGCCGACGCGCCACCGGGGCACTATCTGATCTATGTCGTCGACGATGCCGGCGTGCCGTCCGTCGCCAACATGATGCGCATCAATGTCGCCGGCCTGGTGGACGCCGCGCAGGCGCCGCAGATGGTCGCGGTGCCCAACCAGAGCGGCGCCCTTGGCGTGCCCGCCCAGTTGCAGCTCCGTGCCACCGATCCCAACGGCGATGCGTTGCGTTACGCCGCTGCGGGGCTGCCACCCGGGCTCGCGGTCGACGCGACGAGCGGACTGATTCGCGGCACGCCGAGCGCCGCGGGCAGCTTCAACGTCAACGCATCGGCAAGCGACGGCACCCTGGTCGCTGCGCGCGAGTTCACCTGGACCGTCAGCGCCGGCACCGCACTCAATGCGGCGCTGGCGCCGCTGCCCCCGGTCGACCCCGGTGCGCCTGCCGGCTTCAGCGCGAGCGCGATCGGCCTCAATCCACAGTATCAGTGGCGCTTCGGTGACGGTTCGCCCGACACGCCCTGGTCGACCTCGCCCAGCGCGACGCATGCCTTTGCCGGTCCGGGGTCGTACATCGTCACCGTCACCGTGCGCGACGACCGCGGCCTGGTGGAGACGCGCAGCGTGCTGCAGCGGGTTGCACTGCCGACGGCCACCGGCCGGCGCAGCCGAAGCTCGACGCAAATGCTGGTGGAACCGCGCAGCGGTGGTGACCGCGTGTGGGTGGTGAACCAGGACAACGACTCGGTCTCGGTGTTCGACGCCGCCACCCGGCAGGCACTGGCGGAAGTGGCCGTGGGTCAGGCACCGCGGGCCATCGCCCGCAGCGGCGACGGCACGGTGTGGGTGACCAACCGCGACAGTGCGAGCATCAGCGTGATCAGTCCGGGCACGCTGCAGGTGGTGCGCACCATCGGCCTGCCGCGCGCGGCCCAGCCCTACGCCATCGTGTTCGCGCCGGCGGGTCCCAACTACGCCTACGTGGCGTTGGCGGCGATCGGGCAGGTAATGCGCATCGACGGTGCCACCTTCACGCCGGTCGACGTTGCCGCGGTCGGTCCTCAACCGCGCCACCTGGCCGTCGGCGACGACGGCGCCACGCTGTACGTGGCGCGCTTCATCACGCCGCCGCTGCCCGGCGAACACACCGCCACCGTGAGCACGCGCGTCAATGGCGCGCCGGTGGGCGGCGAGGTGCTGGTGCTCGATGCGCCGTCGCTGGTGCCGCGACGCACCGTGATACTGGCGCACAGCGATCAGCCCGACATCGAGCAGCGCGGCCGCGGCATTCCCAACTACCTGGGCGCGCCGGTGATCTCGCCCGACGCCACCCAGGCCTTCGTGCCGTCCAAGCAGGACAACGTCCTGCGCGGGCTGCTGCGCGACGGCGCGAATCTCGACTTCCAGAGCACCGTGCGTGCGATCAGTTCGCGCATCGATCTGGCCACGGGCTTCGAAGACCTGGCCGGCCGCATCGACCACGATGACGCCGGCCTGGCCAGTGCCGCCGCGTTCGATCCGAGCGGCGTGTTCCTGTTGGTGGCGCTGGAAACGAGCAATGAGGTGGCGGTGGTCGATGCGCATCGCGGCTTCGAACGCCTGCGTATCGATGTCGGCCGCGCGCCGCAGGCGCTGGCGCTGTCGTCCGACGCCAGCACGCTGTTCGTGAGCAACTTCATGGACCGCTCGCTGAGCGTGTTCGACCTGCGGCCGCTGCTGGTCAACGGCGAAGTGCGCGTGCCGCAGCTGGCCTCGCTGCGCAGCGTGAACGCCGAGCGGCTGACGCCCGACGTGCTGCGCGGCAAGCAGTTGTTCTACGACGCGCGTGATCCGCGCCTGGCGCGCGACGGCTACATCAGTTGCGCCACCTGCCACCAGGACGGCGACGGCGATGGTCGCGTGTGGGACATGACCGGCCTGGGCGAGGGCCTGCGCAACACCACGCCGTTGCGCGGGCGGGCTGCGCTCGGGCAGGGTTTCCTGCACTGGAGCGGTAACTTCGACGAGGTGCAGGACTTCGAGCAGCAGATCCGCCTGCTCGCCGGCGGAAGCGGCCTGCTCGGCAATGACCAGGCCAGGCAGGGAACCATCGGCCAGCCGCTCGGCGACCGCAAGCGCGGCGTCAGCATCGACCTGGACGCACTTGCCGCCTACGTGGCGTCGCTCGATCGATTCGATCCCTCGCCGCACCTGGCCGGTGATGGCAGGCCGAGCACCCTCGCCGCCCAAGGGCAGGCGCTGTTCGCTGCGCTCAACTGCGGCGGCTGCCACAGCGGCACCCAGTTCACCGGCAGCGGCGAGGGCAACCTGTCGAACATCGGCACCGTCAAGACGAGCAGCGGCACGCGCATGGGCGAGGCGCTCACGGGCATCGACGTGCCCACGCTGCGCGACGTCTGGGCCACCGCGCCCTATCTGCACGACGGCTCCGCCGCCACCCTGCAGCAGGCGGTGCGCGCGCACCGCGGCTACGTGCTCGATGATGCCCAGCTCGACGCGCTGGCCGCCTACCTACGCGAGATCGGTGGCGACGGCCCGCCTGCCGCCAGTGTGCCCGGCCATGGCACCGGAGCGCGTGCGCAGTACTTCGGTAACGCCACGCTCAGCGGCGCGCCTGTCCTCATCCGACTGGAAGCGATCGACGCCGTTTGGGCGGCCGCACCGGGCCCGAACCTGCCGGTCAGCGGTTTCTCCGTGCGCTGGACTGCGCTGCTGCAGGCGCCGGCCAGCGGCAGCTATCTTTTCCAGACCGTGAGCAACAACGGCATTCGCGTCAGCGTGGACGGCGTGCGCGTGATCGACAACTGGACCGACCACGCCCGCGCCACCGACACCAGCGCTGCGCTGACCCTGGTTGCCGGGCAGTGGACGCGCATCGTGGTCGAGTACCGCAGCAGCCAGGCCGGTGCCGAGGTGCGCCTGCGCTGGCGCACGCCCGGTGATGCGCAGTTCGTCGTGTTGCCGGCGACCCGGATGTACGCGTACTAGCGGCGGCGAGCGGCCATCGCTACACGTTGAACCGAAAGTGCATGACGTCGCCGTCGTGCACCACGTACTCCTTGCCTTCGAGTCGCATCTTGCCGGCTTCCTTGGCGCCGGCCTCGCCCTTGCACGCGACGAAGTCCGGATAGGCGATGGTCTCGGCGCGGATGAAGCCCTTCTCGAAATCGGTGTGGATCACGCCGGCGGCTTGCGGGGCCGTCGCGCCTTTCTGCACGGTCCAGGCGCGCACTTCCTTCGGGCCGGCGGTGAAATAGGTCTGCAGTCCGAGCAGCGCATAGCCGGCGCGGATCATCCGGTCCAATCCGGGCTCGGTCATGCCCATGTCGGCCAGGAACACTTCCTTGTCTTCATCGGACAGGTCGGCGATTTCGGCTTCGACCTTGGCGCACACCGCCACCACCGGCGCGCCTTCCTGCGCGGCCCGCGCCCGCACCTTGTCCAGCAGCGGGTTGTTCTCGAAGCCGTGCTCCTCCACGTTGGCCACGTATAGCGTCGGCTTGGCGGTGAGCAGGAACAGCGGCTTGAGGACCTCGCGCTCCTCGGGGTACAGGTCGACGCCGCGCACCGGCTTGGCCTCGTTGAGCGCCGGCATGATCTTCTCGAGCGCCTCCACCAGGCGCTTGGCCTCCTTGGCTTCCGGCCCCTGGCCGGTCTTGGCCACCTTGCTGTAGCGCGCCAGCTGCTTGTCCACCGTCTGCAGGTCGGCCAGCGCCAGTTCGGTGTTGATCACCTCGATATCAGACAGCGGGTCCACCTGGCCTGCGACGTGGACGATATTGGGGTCGTCGAAGCAGCGCACGATGTGGGTGATTGCATCGCACTCACGGATGTTGGCGAGGAACTTGTTGCCGAGCCCTTCGCCCTCGCTCGCGCCAGCCACCAGACCGGCAATGTCGACGAACTCCACCGCCGCCGGGATCACCTTCTCCGGTTTGGCGATCTGCGCCAGCGCGGTCAGGCGCGGGTCGGGCACCTCGACGATGCCGACGTTCGGCTCGATCGTGCAGAACGGGTAGTTCTCAGCGGCGATGCCCGCCTTGGTGAGCGCGTTGAAGAGAGTCGACTTGCCGACGTTCGGCAGGCCGACGATGCCGCATTTCAGAGCCATGTGAATTTTCCGGACGGGCGCAGCCGGTGCAGTTGCGCGTAAGCGTGCAATTATCGCAGCCTGCCTGATATCGACCGGAGCACGGCCATGTTCTCGTCGCAATTCGTCGCGAAGCCCGCGCTGATCGCCTTGCTGGTCACCTTCGCCAGCCTCTGGGTGCAGCGCGCCGTTGCCCAGCCGGCGACGTCTGGGCCGATTCCGGTCGATTCGTTCTTCCGCCCGGCCGAGTATGGCCAGGTGGCACTGTCGCCCGACGGCAAGACACTCGCTGCGCTGGCGCCGCTGGACGGTCGCCCCAATCTCGTCACCATCGATCTGGCGCAGCGCAAGCCGCGCGTGCTGACGACGCTGAAAGATGGTGAGGTGCAACGCTTCTGGTGGGTCAACGAGCGTCGAATTCTCTTCGACCTGGTGGAGCACAAGCGATCGACCGGGCAGCGTTTCGGCTACGACGGCACGGTCGCGATCGATCTGGATGGGGGTCGGCAGCGCCAGTTGCCGTGGCTGTCGTTGCGGCGGACCGCGACCACGCTGCCGCCCGGTGCGGTCGAGCACGACGAAGTGATTGCGCTGATGC
>LNFM01010366.1_pt1 | contig 45157 bp, 35 predicted proteins | sample 596031 | NCBI WGS metagenome assembly LNFM01 (sample SAMN04254537, study PRJNA301005) | activated carbon metagenome | isolation source: dual media filters at the Ann Arbor, Michigan drinking water treatment plant | place: USA: Ann Arbor
GCGCACCATGCGGATCGCCGTCGACGGCGAACTGCCGTTCGGCGTGTCGGCCAAGGACCTGATCCTGGCAATCATCGGCAGGCTGGGCACGGCCGGCGCCACCGGTCACGTAATCGAGTATGCCGGCCCGACGATCGATCGGCTGTCGATGGAAGCCCGCATGACGTTGTGCAACATGGCGATCGAGGCAGGCGCGACCTGCGGCCTGATCGCGCCCGACGACACGACGTTCGACTATCTCGCCGGCCGGCCTTATGCGCCCGGTCCGGACGCGTGGCCACGCGCGGTGGCATTCTGGAAGGGGCTGAAGTCCGATCCTGGAGCGATCTTCGATCGCGAGGTGACGGTCGAGACAGCCGGGCTGGCGCCTCAGGTGACCTGGGGCACCAGCCCCGAGCACGTCGTCCCGGTGACATCCCGCGTGCCCGATCCTCTCGACGAGCCCGATCGCGCGCGGCGCGCCGCGCTGTCGCGCAGCCTCGAGTACATGGGGCTCGCGGCCGGCCAACCGATGCTCGGTATCAGGGTCGACAAGGTGTTCATCGGCTCGTGCACCAATGGCCGCATCGAGGATCTGCGCGCCGCGGCATCGATCGCACGGTGCCGCAGGGTCGCTGGCCATGTCCAGGCGCTGGTCGTGCCGGGTTCCGGGCTCGTCAAGGCCGCGGCCGAGCGGGAAGGGCTCGACCGGGTGTTTCGCGACGCCGGCTTCCAGTGGCGCGATCCCGGCTGCTCGATGTGCCTGGCGATGAATGCCGACCGGCTGGCGCCGGGCGAGCGCTCGGCCTCGACGTCGAGCCGCAATTTCGAGGGCCGGCAGGGCGCCGGCGGGCGGACGCATCTCGTCAGCCCGCAAATGGCCGCTGCTGCCGCCGTTCAGGGTTGCATCGCCGATGTGCGCGAGTTGCTGGCGGGCAACTGAGTCATGGCCAGGGTTCGGCTTGTTGGGGTCGCTACTCCGAGGGCGCCAACTTTACCCAAGACCTTACCCGGAGCGGCCCGGAGGGCCGCGTCCTGTTTCAGCGACCTGGCATGTGGCCCATCCTTCGAGACAGCGGCTACGCGGCCTCCTCAGAGGTCTTTGTTTGGGCGTCGACCAAGACCCATGAGGGTGCCCGCTGATGGCGCTCGTCTTGATGATGATCGCAGAATTCGTGAACGCCATCGGTTTTGGCGCGCTCCCGGCCATGAGGCGCCCACTACTTTCGTCTGCGAATTCGGATTAGCATCGCACGGTCTGCAAGCCGCAAAGTCGGAGGAAGCCATGCCGGTGCGGGTGATCGGGATGATCGGCGTCACGCCGCCCAGCGACGGCGCAACGGTTCACGTCATCCGGGGCGGCCTCTCGCCGGCCTATCTGCGCTCGTTCGCCCAGGCGCACGACCAGGCCGGGTTCGATCTCGCGTTGGTCGGCTACACTGCGTCGTCGGCCGAAGGGTTCCTCGTCGCGCAGCATGCGGCGCAGCACACCGAACGGCTGGGCTTCCTGATCGCCCATCGTCCGGGGTTCGTCGCGCCGACCCTGGCCGCACGCAAGATCGCCACCTTCGACCAGCTCACCGGCGGGCGCATCGCGATCCACATCATCTCGGGCGCCAGCGATGCCGAGCAGGAGAACGAGGGCGATTTCGCCCCCAAGGAGGTGCGCTATCGCCGGGCCGCCGAGTACATCGAGGTGATGAAGCTGGTCTGGACGAGCGAGAAGCGCTTCGACTTCGAAGGCGAGTTCTACCGCCTGCGCGGCGCGCGCTCCGACATCCAGCCGCTGCAGAAGCCGCACCCGTCGCTGTTCTTCGGCGGCTCGTCGGAGGGGGCGCTGGCGATGGGCGCCCGGCAGTGCGACGTCTTCGCCATGTTCGGCGAGCCGCTCGCCGCCACAGCCCAGCGCATTGCCGACTTCCGTGCCCGGGCGGCGAAGTACGGGCGCACGCCGACCTTCAACATCTCTTTCCGGCCGATCCTGGGTGCGACCGAGGGAGCGGCGTGGGACCGGGCGCGGCGGATCCTGTCGGCCATCAGGGGACCGGGCGATCCGACGGGCTTCGGCAACCACAAGGCGCCGCTCGATCAGTCGGCGCGCCGCCTGCTCGATTTCGCCGCTCAAGGCGAGACGCACGACGCGCGGCTGTGGATGCCGATCGCCGAGGCGACCGGCGCGACCGGCAACACCTCGTGCCTGGTCGGCACCGCCGAGCAGGTCGCCGACGCCCTGCTCGAGTACTACAAGCTCGGCGTCCACTCGTTCCTGGTACGCGGCTTCGATCCGTTCGAGGACACCATCGAGTTCGGCCGCGAGCTCATCCCCCGCCTGCGCGAGGGCGCCGCCGCGCTCGACCAGGCGATGGCGGCGTGAACTCTTCCCCCCGTCATCGGGGAAGGTGCCCGCGGACCCGCCCTCTAGCCATCGATGGGAAGACCAAGCGTCAATCGACCTGAGAGCTGGCGCTGGTCGACATCGCGCAAGGGATGGAAGCGGGCGCCCTGGATGTCGCGGAACAGCCGCTCGATGCCTTGCTCGCGAAAGTAGCCGGCACCGCCTGCGACCTCGAGCGCCAGCTCCACTGTCCTGAGCGCGCCCCGAGCGACCAGGCTCTTGTAGGCGAAGATCTCGCTCGTGGTCTGCTCGCCCGGCGTCGCCGTCTCGGCGAACGCGACCATGCTTTCGTGGGCGATGCGCGTCGCCATCCATCGGTTCTGGAGCTCGCCAACCAGGTCGACGGGTGGCGCCTTCTTGCGTCTGGCCAACTCGATGGCGCGGTCCCGCGCCGCCTCGGCAACACCGGTGTACACGGCGTAGACGAGTGGGAACGCCACCATCGAGATAAGGTGCATGATCGGATGCCAGACGCCGGGCGGGCGGCGAACCGAGACCGCGGCGTCCGGAATGAACACGTCCTGGAGCAGCACGTCGTGCGAGGCGGTGCCGCGCATGCCCATCGTATCCCAGGTCTCGACGATGCTGACGCCCGCCGAGCCCAGCGGCACCGCGATGTGCATCACAGTCGGCCCATCGGGCGTCTGCTCCACCGCCATGGTCATGAACAGGTTTGCCGACGGGGCACCGCTCGCGAAAACCTTGCGCCCGTTGATCCGGTATCCGCCTTCCACCTTGGTCGCGGTGCTCGAGCCGGGAAGCCAATCGGAGCCGCCCGAGGTGAGGAGCTGCAGTCTCTCGCCGGAAACGCGCCTCAGCAGGGCGTCGGTCGGCGCCTTCTGATGGCGCCAGCGCCAGGCCGCGAAGGCCACGGGATGCGTGTGCATGGACATGGTAAGCGCCGTCGCGCTCGCGATTCGAGCCAGCGAGCGCAGGAACTCGGCAAGCTCGGCGGGGAGCAGGCCGGCGCCCCCCAGCTCGCGCGGCACGGCGAGAGAGAGGAACCCGCGCTCGCGCAGGAGCGCCATGTTGTCGGCGACGTACTGCTTGCCCTGGTCGGACGACCTTTCTGCCGCTTCCAGGCGCGGTGCCAGCTCGGCCAGGGTGGCGCGCCAATCTAAGGCCTCCTCGGAGGCGATACGCGGTGCGATTGCCGACGACATGAAATCCTCCTCTAATGTGCACAGCTTGCGCAAGGATGGTTCGAGGGGACGCAGATCGACAATGACCGAAAAGCCGGATTCTCCAGCCCAAACGCCGGATGTCCTGTCCGACATGCTGCGCGCCGTTCGGCTCACGGGAACCGTGTTCTTCAGCGGCCGGTACACCGAGCTTTTTGGCCTGATCTCGCCCAGGCGCTTCGACCCCAGCGTGCCGATGGCGCACTTTCGGCACATCAGCGTGTGCCATCTTCTCACTGTCGGAACCTGCATGTTCGAAGCGGCGAGCGGTGCCCGACAGAGGCTCAATGGCGGCGATCTCCTCCTTATACCCTTCGCCGACACGCACAAGTTCCTGCAGGGCGACGACGCCAGGGCCGTGCCGGTCGAGACCACCATCCGCCGAGGGCGACGCGAAGGAATGTGGACGTCTGACCATGGCGGTGGCGGTCCCGAGACTCGCCTGGTTTGCGGCTTTCTCGAGTCATCCGAATTCCTGGCGATGCCGTTGTTCCGCACCTTGCCGGAGTTCGTGATCGCGCGGCCCGGAGAGTTCGAGGCGGGCGACCTCGTCGTCGGCACTGCTCGGGACATCATGGCGCTTGTCGATGCGGCTTCGCCGGGTGCCGACATCATGCTGGGCCGCATGATGGAGGCGCTGTTCGTCGAGATGCTGCGCCGCCATGCTTCGCGCTTGCCGGAGGGGAGCAAGGGTTTGCTGGCCGCCCTGAACGACCCCGTCGTCGGCCGGGCCCTCAAGCTCGTGCACGCGGCACCGGGTCGGCAATGGACGGTGCAGGCGCTGGCGCGTGAGGCGGGCACCTCGCGCACGGTGCTGGCGGAGCGCTTCCAGGCGCTGCTGGGTCGGCCGCCGATCGACTATGTCATCGGCTGGCGCGTGCAGCTCGCAGCCGAGCGCCTTCGCAATGGGCGCGATTCGATCGCGACGATCGCGGCCGACGTGGGATACGAATCCGAGGGCGCCTTCGCACGCGCCTTCAAGCGGGTGACCGGCATCAGCCCGGGGCGTTGGCGCGACGGGGCGGCCGACAGTCCCGAGCTCATGCCTTTGCAATTCAAGCTGCCGCTGGGGCCGCCGGACCCGCCCGTGTCGACTGCGGACAGGCCTTAGAGGAGCGAGCGGCAGGCGAGTCGCCGTCGCAAACAGTGCCTTGCCGTATGCAGAGTGATCCGGAATTCAGGCAGCGCCGGTCGCGACCTCGATCCAGAGCTCGCGCACCTCGCCGTCGAGATCGTCGACCACCCTGCAGGTGTCGTCGAGGATCATCGTCGCCCGCGTCGCCGCCGTATAGGCCGGCCACGCCGGAAGCGCGGCATTGTCGGGCTTGCCGGTGCGCGCGAAGGTGGCCCAGGTCGTCGACACGCGGTCGGCCAGTGCCTGGTCGCCGGGCCGGCGATGGCCGGCGCCGATCACGTGCAGCGTGTCGAACACGAAGGGTACGTCGACCGAGTGCGGCGACTTCAGCCGGCCGCCGAACGCCGGCGTCTCCCAGTCTAGGCTGTACATCCACACCGGCGCCTTGCCGCGCGCCGCCTTGGCGTCGGCCAGCATCAGCTCGCGCACGTGGAAGTTCGACATGGTGAGCGCGGTGATCAGGCGGTCCGTCGGGCTCGCGTCGGGGTCGCGCCGCCTGTAGTAGTCGAGCAGCGCGTCGGTCGCGCCGCCCGCCACCGCCGCGACACGGGTTCGCAAATCCGCCTCGGTGATCGTGCGGTTCCACACCTTGTCGTCGGGCGCGAAGAAGATTGCCGTCTCGTCCTTGGTGCCGCCGACCATGATCGGCACGTCGTCCGAGATCGCCGGCGCGGACGGATCGAAGGGATGTGCCGGCAGCACCGTGCCGTCGATCACCGGACCGAAATTGTAGCGATCGAGCAGCGGCAGCCTGGGCCGCGGCAAGGCCTGCTGCGCAGGCGCCACGGCTTCCTGGAGACGTGCGAGCGGCAGCGCCTGCAGCTCGCCGAGCTGGTCGGGGCGCAGCCCGAGATGCTTCAGCACCGCGCGGGCGAGCGCCGCCGTGCGCTCCGTTTCGGCGAAGCGCACGCTGGCGCCGCTCTGCACGATGGCCTTGTGAAACAGGCCCCTGGCCTCCGGCATGGCGAGCAGGGCACAGCTCTTTCCGCCGCCGCCCGACTGGCCGAAGATCGTGACGTTGCCGGGATCGCCGCCGAAGCGCGTCGCGTGCTCTCGCACCCAGCGCAGCGCTGCCACGAGATCGAGCACGCCGGCATTTCCCGATTGGGCGAAGCGCTCGTCGCCGAGGCTCGACAGGTCGAGATGGCCGAAGATGTTGAGTCGGTGGTTGACCGCGACGACCACCACGTCGTTGCGCCGCGCCAGGTTGGTGCTGTCGTAGCGCGGCGAGTTGGCCGAACCGTAGGAGAACGCGCCACCGTGCAGCCATACCATGACCGGACGCTTGCCGTTGTCGAGCCCGGGCGTCCAGACATGCAGCGTCAGGCAATCCTCGCCGACCGGCAGCGTGTCGACCGGGCCCCATACCGTGGCGAGCTCGGGCCGCTGCGGCGCGGCCGCTGCTTGTGGCGAGCGCCCGGCATAGGTGAAGGCTTCGCGGACGCCCATCCATGGTTCCGGCTTGCGGGGCGGCATGAAGCGGTTGTCGCCCGCTGTCGAGGCGCCATAGGGGATGCCCTTGAAGACATGCACGCCCCTGTCGGTGACGCCGGCCACCTTGCCGGACGCCGTCTCGACGACGGGCGAGGGCGTGGCCGCAGCGGGCCGCGGCGAGGAAGTAGCGACATCTCCGGCCATGAGCTTGTCCTTTCGTTCAGATTCCTCCCCAGCGAAGCTGGGGAGGAAAGATAGTCACTGTTTCGCCAGCAGCTCGGCGGTGATGGCGCTCCACTCGTCCTGCAGCGAGACGTCCGTCGGCATCGGGTGGTGGGCGCGCTGGTACCAGCCGCCGGCGTTGCGCATATCGCCCTCCTGGCGATGCAGATGGGCATGGACCCAGTTGCAGTCGTCATCGTCTTCGTGCTGCTGCACGCACTGGTGCGCGCGCTCCCAGTCGCCGCGCAGCAGCCACCAAAGGGCCTGGAGAGCCGGGCCAACATCGGCCGGCGGCGCGTCCGCCGAGATGCTGCTGCGGAAGGAAGCTATGGTCGTCATGATCGTGACTCCCTCTGTGGAGTGATGGCCCCGCCTCAAGCCGGCCCATCGACGATAGTCAGGTTGCCCGTCGTGCTGCCGAGCCGGAGCGGGATGACCTTCTGGTAGGCGTCGGACTTGTACCCGCATGGGCCTTCATGTCGGCGCGCCCCTAGAGATACTTCGCCGGCCGGATCATCGCCCGCCACATGTGCGCCACGGGGCTGTTGTCGAAGCCGAGGCCTTGCTCCGGTTGCCGGAAATGACGCCCGATGATGTCTGTGAACTCTTCCAGCTCGACATGCAGGTTGGGATCGAACGAGTAGATGTCGTGCAGGGTGATCTGGCGGCCCGTCATGTACCATTTGTGATCGCGCATGCGCTTGTAGTCCTCCTCGACATAGGGGTCGGGGCGATAGTCGGCGCCGAAGGCGGTCACATAGGATTGCGGATACTCGTAGCCGACCGAGTCGTCGGGATAGAAGCGCAGCACCTGGTGGGCGCGGATCGCCCACGTGATCTCCTCGTCGACATAGGGCTCGACCAGCTGTGCGCCCCAGTAGCCGTGGTCGCCGCGGATGAAGCCGATCGTCGAGATATCGTGCAGCAGGCAGGCCAGCACCATCCTCTCGGGCAGGCCGGCCGTCACGGCGTGCCGGGCGCTCTGCAGCAGGTGCATGCTGGGGCCGAAGCGGTACTTGAAGAAATCGATCAGGGTCGGCCTCTCCGGCATCGCCGGCAGGCGCGGGTCGTCGCCCATCAGCACGCGCGCCTTGGGATGCTCCTTCATCAGCGCGGCGGCGTTGGGCGGCGGGCCCATGTCGCCGTCGGCCATGGTGTAGAGCCGCGACTTGATGACGATGTAGTCGAGCTCCTGGGACATCTTCGCTTCGAGCGCGTCGGCGCGCTGCGACAGGCTCATGCTGGCGTTCATGGCTGGCCTTTCCTCCGCTTGCCTCCCGGTCGGGGGCGTTGGCGCGAGCCTAGCACGAGCCGAGAGGTGTGGACGACTCCGGTCCTGGCGAGCCGAGTGGCGCCATCGAGCCGGGCGCGGCTTCGCTCAGTCCGGGATGTATGCGGAGCGCTGACGAGACGGCCCTCGTCGTCGAGCCATTCCATCCGAGACGGGTTCTTCGCGTCCTGTGCCGGTCGGCGCCGCGTGTCGTTCCGCATCGCGCGCCGGCCAACCGATCGACCGTGGCGTCGCGGATGGCCCGCATCCTGCACGCGTCGCCGTCCCCCGATTGGCGGCTTGCCTGCCCGGGGCCGCGCGGCCACAGTCCGGGGAAAGGAGCTTTGAAGACCATGAGTGGAGTCACGCGTCGGGCCGCACTGATCGGTGCATCGGTGGCGCCGTTGGCACCAGCATCGGCGACGCGCGCGCAGGCGCGCTTTCCCGAGCGGCCGATCCGGCTGATCGTGCCGTGGGCGGCCGGCGGGCCGGCCGACGGCGGTTTCCGCATCCTCGCCGAAGCGTCGGCCAAGAAGCTCGGCCAGCCGGTGGTGGTCGAGAACAAGGCGGGCGCGTCGGGCGTGCTGGGTGCCATCGCCCTGCAGGAGGCCAAGCCCGATGGCTATGTCGTCTCGCAGATGCACATGAGCGTGTTGCGGCAGCCGCTGCTCAATCCCAAGCTGCCCTACCACCCGATCAACGACCTGACCTACATCCTGCAGATCACCGGCTTCGTCATGGGCGTCGTCGTGCGCACCGAGGCGCCGTGGCACACGCTGCCGGAACTGCTCGAGTACGCCAAGGCGAATCCGGGCAAGCTCAACTACGGCACGCTCGGCATCGGCTCGACCCAGCACCTCGCGATGGAGCGGGTCGGCCTCGCCAAGGGTCTGACCTGGACGCACGCGCCGTATCGCGGCACGGCCGATACCTTGCGCGCTCTGCTGGGCGGCGAGATCGATTTCGCCTCGGAAGCGTCGGGTTGGGCGCCGATGGTGGCGGCCGGCAAGCTGCGCCTGCTCGCTGTCTTTACGGCGGAGCGCGCCAAGCGCTTCCCCGATGCGCCCACCGTGCGCGAGCTCGGCATGGACATCGTCGTCGACAGTCCCGGCGGGCTGATCGGCCCACGCAACATGGACCCCGCCGTGGTGGCTGTCCTGGCCGATGCCTTCCGCGCGGCCGCGCAGACGCCCGAGCACCTGAAGTTTCTCGACAATATGGATCAGCCGCTTCTGCTGCTCGATGGCCCGGCCTACCGCGAGGCGATGGCGCGCACGCTCGAGGACGAGCGCGCCCTGCTGCGCCGGCTCAATCTGCTGCCAGCGTGATCGTCTTCTTGCTTTGAAGCACGAAAGAAATCCTCACCCTGAGGAGCGGCCGCAGGCCGCGTCGCGAAGGGCGGGCTACGTACGGCTGTTGCCAACCCTTCGAGACGCCACGCTCGGCGGGGCTCCTCAGGGTGAGGTATTCGTTGGTACTTCGACCAAGAATCGTGATCGTCTTCTTGCTTTGAAGCACGAAAGAAATCCTCACCCTGTGGAGCGGCCGCAGGCCGCGTCGCGAAGGGCGGGCTACGTACGGCTGTTGCCAACCCTTCGAGACGCCACGCTCGGCGTGGCTCCTCAGGGTGAGGTATTCGTTGGTACTTCGACCAAGAATATCGCGCGTCAGCGCGTGTAGACCGTGGTCGTGGTCTCGGGGGTCGTGTAGGTCGTCGCGGTGACGGCCGGCGCCGGGGTGACGACAGCTGTCGTCGCCGGCACCGGCTGAACCGAGCGAGTCTCGGTATAGCTGCACGCTGACAGGGCTGCGGCCAAGGCCATGGCCGCCGCGATGATCGGTTTCATGAATCCTCCTCGTCATCGATCGTACAGTGGAGAACGGCATCATCCGCCGGCGGTTGCGACACCGCGGCGCCGGTGCGGGGCACGAGCCGGTCTTGTTGCCGATCGAGCACAGCATCGTTAGTGGTCACGGAATGGTCGCGCTCCAAGGGAGTGCTGTGCAAACGAGGCTGCAGGCAAGCGGCCCGAGGGAGGATCGAGAGCAATGGGCAAGCCGCTTCGCCTGGGCGTCGCCTACGATTTCCGCAACCCTGTCGAGTCCGGCCTGAGCCACCAGGCGCTCTACGCCGCGATCATGGACCAGGTGGCCTGGCTCGATGGGCTGGGCCTCGATCTCGTGTGGTTCACCGAGCATCACTTCGTCGAGGACGGTTACCTGCCGTCATGGATCCCGGTCGCCGCGGCGATGGCGGCGCGAACCCGGCACGTGCGCTTCTCCTGCGACGTCTGCCTGCTGCCGTTCAACCATCCGATCCGCCTCGCCGAGGACCTGGCGGTGCTCGACAACATCAGCGGTGGGCGGGTCGAGATCGGCGTCGGCATGGGTTATGCGCCGCACGAGTTCCGCGGCTTCGGCCTGCCGGTGTCGCGCCGGGTGTCGCTGACCGACGAAGGCATCGCCGTGCTGAAGCTGGCCTTCACCGGCGAGAAGTTCAGCTTCGAGGGCAAGCGCTACACCTTCGCCGACGTCACCATCACGCCGGGCTACGTGCAGCCCGGCGGGCCGCCGCTGTGGGTGGCGGCGATGTCGGAGCCCGGTGCCCTCAGGGCGGCGCGCTTCGGCGCCAACCTGTTGCCGCAGGGACCGCGGGCGCAGTCGCTCGATGCCTGGACGAAGCAGGTGCGAGCCGACGGACGCGATCCGGCGTCGTTCCGCATCGGCATCATCCGCTCGTGCCTGGTCACCGACGACCGCGAGCGCGACTGGGCCGCCGTCCGTATCGCCGAGCGGCGGCGCATGGAGATCTACAATCGGTTCCGCGAGGAGGCGGGCGGGCACGGCGGCGTCGCCGGCATCGTCGAGACCGAGCGCATCCCGCAGACCTGGGTGGTCGGCAACGTCGATCACTGCGTGGCCGAGCTGTCGGCCTTCATCGAGGCGCACGGGTTGACCGATATCGTGTCGTGGGCGGTGCCGCCCGGCATGCGGCCCGACGACATGAGCGCGAGCCTCGAGCGCTATGCCCGCGATGTCGCGCCCCGGCTGAGGGCACGCTTCGGCGGCGCTTGAGACGGCCCGCCTGCCATAGGATAACAGGTCTCGGTGTGCGAACGGCCTGAGCCGGGACGCGACCCCATGGGGGCTGCGGTGCCGGCGGCCGGGACATGAACGCGTGAAGGGGTTCTCGTGCGAGCCTGGATTTGGCGTATCGCAGCGACCTGTGGCTTCGTGGCGGTGGTCGCGGCGGGAGTGTTGTGGTGGAAGCAGCCGCCCGCGAAGCAGGCTGCGCCACAGGCGCCGCCGCCGCCCGAGGTCGGCGTGGTCGAGCTGAAGACGGCCAACGTCCCGCTGCCGCTCGAGTTCTCCGGCCGCGTCTCCAGCTTCCGCGCCGTCGAGATTCGCGCCCAGGTGAGCGGCGTGCTGCGGAAGCGCGAGTTCCAGGAAGGCGCCATCGTCAAGGCAGGCGAGGTGCTGTTCCGCATCGATCCACGCACCTACGAGGCGGCCCTGTCGCGCGCCACCGCCCAGGCCGCCCAGGCGAAGGCGTCCCTGGTCCAGGCGGAGGAAAACTACAAGCGCGTCGAAGGCCTGGCGTCGCAGAAGGTCGCGACCCAGAAGAACCTCGAGGACGCCATCGCAGCCCGTGACCAGGCGCGCGCTGCCGTCCAGTCGACCGCGGCCGACGTGCTGACGGCCCGGCTCAATCTCGAGTTCACCACCATCAAGGCGCCGGTCACCGGCCCGACCAGTCTTGTCGCGCCGGCCGAGGGCACCCTGATCCAGGCCCAGCAGACGGTGCTGACGACAATCACCCAGCTCGACCCGGCCTACGTGTATTTCACCTTCACGGAGGGGGAGATGCGCCAGCTCCAGGAGGTCGAGCGGCCGGACGGTGAGCTGTTCGACCCCGAGACCGTCAAGGTCGAGCTGCAGTTCGGCGACGGCGCGGTGTATCCGCAGCTCGGCACGATCGACATGCGCTCGCGCACCATCGATCCGCGCACGGGCACGATCCTGATCCGCGCCATGTTCCCCAACGGCGACGGCGCCCTGCTGCCGGGGCAGTTCGTGCGCGTGAAGCTGACCGGCATCGTGCTGCGCAATGCCATCGTGGTGCCCAAGGCCGCGATCTCGCAGGGCCCGCTCGGCGCCTTCGTCTACGCGATCGAGCCGGACCTGGTGGCGCGCGCCCGCCAGGTGCGCATCTTCCGCGAGCTCGACAACGGCTTCATCGTGCGCAAGGGCCTCAAGGAAGGCGACCGCATCGTCGTCGACGGCGTGATCCGCGTGCGGCCGGGCAACGTCGTGAAGCCGGTCCCCGCGGCGGCCCCGAAAGAGGCCGGGCAATCGGCCGCCGGCGGCAAGCCGTGATCTCGAAATTCTTCATCGACCGGCCGGTCTTCGCCTCGGTCCTGTCGATCGTGATCGTGCTGGCCGGCCTGGTCTCCATACGCGCGCTGCCGATCTCGCAATATCCGCAGATCGTGCCGCCGGACATCGTCGTCTCGGCGACCTATCCCGGCGCCACCGCCGAGACGGTCGCCCAGAGCGTGGCGGCGCCGCTCGAGCAGCAGATCAACGGCGTCGAGCGCATGCTCTACATGCAGTCGACCTCGACCGGCTCGGGCACGATGAACCTCACGGTGACCTTCGAGATCGGCACCAATCCCGACCAGAACGCCATCAACGTGAGCAACCGCGTGCAGCGCGCCCAGCCTCTCCTGCCGGCCGAGGTCGCGCGCCAGGGCGTCGTCGTGCAGAAGCGCTCGACGTCGATCCTGCAGGTGATGACGATGTCGTCGCCGGACAACCGCTACGACACGATCTACATCAGCAACTATGCGCTGGTGAACGTGCTGGACGAGATCCGCCGCCTGCCGGGCGTCGGCGATGCGGCGCTGTTCGGCGCCTCGGACTACTCGATGCGCATCTGGCTGAGGCCCGACAAGCTCGCGCAGTTCAACCTGACCCCGGCCGACGTCGCCGCCGTGATCCGCGAGCAGAACCAGCAGTTCGCCGCCGGCCGCTTCGGCGAGGAGCCGATGACCAACCCGCAGGTCTTCACCTACTCGGTGACGACGCCGCCGCGGCTGGTCGACCGCACGCAGTTCGAGGACATCATCATCCGCTCCGAGGAGAATGGCGGGGCGCTCCGGCTGAAGGACGTGGCGCGGGTCGAGCTGGGCGCGCTGCTCTACGGCTTCTCCGGCACCTTCAACGGCGCGCCGGCGGTGCCGATCGCGGTCTACCTGCAGCCCGGCGCCAATGCGCTCGCGGTCGCCGCCACGGTGCGCGAGACGATGGAGCGGATCTCGAAGCGTTTCCCCGTCGGCCTGCGCTACGACATCCCGTTCGACACCACGCGATTCGTCGAGGTCTCGATCCAGGAGGTCGCCATCACCTTCGTCGAGGCGATCCTGCTGGTCGTGCTGGTGGTATTCCTGTTCCTGCAGAGCGTGCGGGCGATGATCATCCCGGTGATCGCCATCCCGGTGTCGATCATCGGCACCTTCGCCGGCATGTACCTGCTGGTGTTCGGGCTGGTGCTGGCGATCGGCATCGTGGTCGACGACGCGATCGTCGTGCTGGAGAACGTCGAACGCATCATGGCGACCACCGGCAAGTCGCCACGCGAGGCCGCCATCCAGGCGATGCAGGAGGTGACAGGGCCGGTTGTCGCCATCGTGCTGGTGCTGTGCGCGGTCTTCATCCCGGTGTCGTTCCTGGGCGGCCTGGCGGGAGAGCTCTATCGCCAGTTCGCGGTCACCATCTCGGTGTCGGTGGTGATCTCCGGGATCGTGGCGCTGACGCTGACGCCGGCGCTGGCAGCGCTAATCCTCAAGCCGACGCACGCCAAGCCGTGGGCGCCATTCGCCCTCTTCAATCGCTTCTTCGCCTGGGTGACCGAGCGGTACACCGGCGGCGTCGGCTTCCTGCTGCGGCACACCGTGCTGGGGGTCGCCGGCTTCGTCCTCGTGCTCGGGGCGACCTGGGCCCTGTTCCAGCGCATCCCGGGCAGCCTCGTGCCAGCGGAGGACCAGGGCTACGTCTTCATGGTGACGATCCTGCCGCCCGCTGCCGCGATCGCGCGCACGCGCGAGGTGACGAAGGAGGCGACCAACGCGCTGCTCGAGAACCCGGCGGTCGCCAACGTCGTCACCTTCTCGGGCTTCGACCTCCTGTCGCGCGCGCTCAAGACCAACTCCGGCATCTCGTTCGTGACCCTGAAGGACTGGTCGCAGCGCAAGGATGCGGCGCAGGATGCCCGCAACGTCGCGCCGGCACTTGCCCGCATCAACGCCAGGTTCAAGGACGGCATCGTCATCGGCTTCAACCCGCCGCCGATTATCGGCATCAGCGTCACCGGCGGCTTCGAGTTCTTCCTGCAGGACCGCTCGGGCGGCCCGCTCACCGGGCTGGGCGAGGCGGTCAACAAGGTGGTCGCGGCGGCCAACCAGCGGCCCGAGCTGCGCGGCGTGCAGACCACCTTCACGACCAGCGTGCCGCAGTACCGCATCGACGTCGATCGCGACAAGGCGCGCGCGCTGGGCATCCCGATCAACGCCATCTTCGACACCATGCAGAGCTCGTTCGGCAGCCTCTACGTCAACGACTTCTCGCTGTTCGGCAGGACCTATCGCGTGAGCCTGTCGTCGGAGGCCGACTACCGCGAGAAGCCGGACGACATGCGCCACGTCTTCGTGCGCTCCGACAACAACGTCATGGTGCCGTTGAGCGAGCTGGTGACCTTCACGCGCACCCTCGGGCCTGACGCCGTCGAGCGCTTCAACATCTTCCCCGCGGCCAAGGTGATCGGTGGCCCGGCGCCCGGTTACTCCTCGGGCCAGGCGATCGCCGCCATGCGCGAGGTTGTCGCCAGCACGGTGTCGCGGGACTTCACGATCGGCTGGATCGGCTCGGCTTTTCAGGAACTCGCCACCGCGGGCTCCGGCCAGCTCGGCTTCGTGTTCGGCCTGGTCATGGTGTTCCTGATCCTGGCGGCACAGTACGAGCGCTGGTCGCTGCCGCTCGCCGTGCTGACCGCCGTGCCGTTCGCGGTGCTGGGCGCGCTGCTCGCGATCTGGTGGCGCGGCCTCGACAACGACGTCTACTTCCAGATCGGGCTCGTCACGCTGATCGGCCTCGCTGCCAAGAACGCCATCCTGATCATCGAGTTCGCCGCCCAGCGCCATCGCCAGGGGGCCACGGTGTACGACGCCGCGATCAAGGCTGCCCGCCTGCGCTTCCGGCCGATCGTCATGACCTCGCTCGCCTTCGTGCTGGGAGTGCTGCCGCTCGCCATCAGCACCGGCGCCGGCTCGGCCAGCCGACACTCGATCGGCACCGGCGTGATCGGCGGCATGCTCGCGGCCACCTTCGTCGCCATCCTGTTCGTGCCCGTCTTCTTCCGCTTGCTGACGCCGGCCAGGAAGACACCGGCGAAGGAGGCGGGCGCGCCCGCCGGGACCTTCGATCGGCCTTCGCCCGCGCCGGGGGAGGGCGGGTGATCGCCGCGGCGGCGATGCGAAAGCCCGCGCCTTTCCAGTTTCGTCCCACCCCGACCTCGCACGAGCGGCCGCCTCGACCTTAGGGTCAAAGCTCGACGACGAACGAGACCTGCTTCGTCGACATGAGCGCTGTGAACAGAAGCTCCCACGCGTCGACCGCTACGATGCAGCGCGGGTCGCCGCATGGCGGCAGACCATGAATGGCAAATGCGTGGCGACTTGCCGGATTGACCTGCACGACACGCGCGTGGTGCCGATGCCTGGCCTGCGCGCCTGCGGGGTCAACGCCGTCGAAGCGTTGGGCGTATTCTCCCGGATAGTCGAAAATCTCGAATGGGGCGCTATCGGCAATCGTCAGTCTCGTTCCGGCCGGCCCCGCCGACCCCCCGCCTGGCCGGAACTCATGCAAATGATCCCACTGCGTGACGTGAGGAGCGCTGGTTCCGCGGGACCGGTCAGCTGCACGCCAAGCTTCCAAGGTCATGGCAACTGGAGTTCGGAAGGTGGTCAGCCGGATCGGCCTGCCGGCAACGACGCCGGAGACGGTTCCCTCGCGCGGACGATAGATGAGGTAAGAGCTCGCCACTGCTCCGCAACTCCCCGTTCGCTGGGAGAATCTACGCCCTATGGACGGGGATGAACAGTCCCGAAAGACAGCGATGATCGCAGTACTTGAGACGTCAGCCGGCTGCTTCGGCGTCCTCGGTGGACCGAATGCGTCGCACGAAGGCGCGGGCAATTGCATCGCCAGCCCGATCCGCCGCAGCCGCATGCCGGGCAACAAATTCCGGATAGCGCTCGAGCCAGCCCGGCGCGACCCGCTCGGCGACATGGCGATACTCGATCAGCCAGGCGTCGACGACCTCCACACTGGCCTCGAAGTGGAACTGGGCGCCATAGGCGGCCCGGCCGATGCGGAAACACTGGTTGGGAACGACGGAGCCGGAAACGAGCGGTACGGCGTTGTCGGGCAGGGAGAACGTATCGACGTGCCAATGGAAGCTGTCGAAGCGCGTGCCGAGCTCGGCGAACAGCGGATCGGACGCGCCCTCCGGGGTGACATCGAGCGTCGTCCAGGCGAACTCGCGGGCACCGCCGATAAGGTTTTCTCCGCCATAGGCGCGTGCGAGCAATTGTGCCCCGAGACAGATCCCGAGGACCGGCTTTTCGGCATCGCCGAACTGGCGCATCAATCCGGCGAGGAGGGGAAGATAAGGGTAGGCGTCGTCGTCGACCGCGCTCTGCTTTCCACCGAGCACGATCAGGGCGTCATGCTCGTGGATGCCTGACGGCAAGGCGCCGTTCTGCCAGGGGCGAAACCAGTCGAGCCGGGCGCCGGCATCGTCCAGGGCCCGGCCCAGGGTGCCGAGATACGTGTTCTCCATGTTCTCGACGACCGCGACGCGCATCACGCCTTCTCCTCGATCCGCCGGTGTGCCAGCCTGCCATGTCTGACAGATTCGAGGCAACTTGACTTAATTTGCCACCGCGAGAGGGTGGTATGCTCGCTATCGATCCTTCCTCGTATTGATCAGGCGCGATGGGTCGTGGAAGGTAGCGGCAAGCCTGACCAGCAAAGGAAGGAAAAATTTCATGCTCAACCGTTCGTCGCTGCTTTGCCTTGTCGCGCTCGTCACCGGGACGGGCGCAGCAAGCGCTCAATCGTTCGACATGAAAGGCACCTGGGTTGGAACGAGCAAGAGCATTGTCAGCGGCTTGGCTACGCACCATCCGGCGACTATGGCTGCCAAGCCAGCGGGCGACAACCGTCTCACCGAGGTACCGTTCACGACCAAGATCGAGGGACAGGACGGCAATCGCGTGTGGGGCACCAATTCGTCGCCCGCCGCAACCATTCCCGTCGTCGGCGTCATCTCGCCGGACGGAAAGCAGCTTCGCCTGATCGTGAAGGGCCGGGGCGTCGTCGAAGGCACGATCGTCGATCCCGATACGATCGAGATTCTCTATACCGAAGACCACAACGGCGTAGCCGTCGCGGCGACCAATACCTGGAAGCGGCAAAAATAGCTCCGTAGAACGTGGCCGCGATCGGCCTCTACGATGCGGCAAGCGGTCCTGGTCGGTGTCGATCCTTCGATGATATTGGTGGCTCGAGGAGGGCAGGCCGATGGCACGGTTGCTGGATGGTGAACTTCCTGTCATCGATGTTGGCAGCCTTTGGCGCGAAGCCGCCGACAGCGAGCTGTCGCGAGTTGGAGAGCAGCTCTCGAGCGCCTGCCGGTCGACGGGATTCTTCTACATCGCCAACCATGGCGTGCCGTCCGACCTGATCGATGCGGCGTTCGAGGCCAACCGCCGATTCCACGCCCTGCCGCTCGTGGACAAGCTCGGGATCAAGCTCAACCGCTGGCATCGTGGCTACCAGGCGCTCGCCGGATCGACGCTTGTATCCTCGGCCCGGTTCGCGCCGGCGCGACACCCCAATCAGCTCGAATCCTTCTTCCTCCGGCACGAGGTCGATCCGGCCGACCCGAGCTACAGGGTCCAGCCGCTGCAGGGGCCCAACCAGTGGCCCGAGGATGCCGCGTTCCAGGAGACGGTGCGTCGCTACGATGCCGCGATGCGCGATACGGGCATGCGGTTGCTGAAAGTCTTCTCGATGGCGATCGGCGAGGCGCCCGATTTCTTCGCCAGACGGTTCTCGCCACCGGCGACGTGCCTGCGCCTGATCCACTACCCGCCGGCGCCGGCCGATCGGCCCGATGATCTCTACGGCGCCCATCCGCATACCGACTACGGGTTCCTGACGATCCTGGCGCAGGACAGCGTGGGCGGACTCGAGGTGCGACTGCCGGATGGCGCCTGGCGGCCGGTGCCGTTCGTGCCGGATACCTTCGTCGTCAATATCGGGGACATCCTGGCGCGATGGACCAACGACAGGTTCAACTCGACGCCTCATCGCGTGATCAATGCCTCGCCCGACAGGGATCGTTACTCGATCGGGTACTTTTTCGATCCCAACCTCGATACCGAGATCAGCACGCTCGAGCATTTCCGGGAAGCTACGGGGGCGTCGCGATACGCCGCCATCCGATATGGCGACTACTTCAACGGCCGGCTCGACGCCAACTACACCGACCGGACAGGCGTCTGACGAGGTCGGCCCGACCTGTCCCACCGCATGGACCATTGCCGCTCAGCCATGCGTTGACATTCCTTGCCGCGGAAGCCAATTCTTCCTCGATGCGTGCAGCCTTTCTCACACGGTTAGCCGTTGCCCTGCTGCTTTTGGCGGCGGGGCTTGGCGCGCCGTTTGGAAGCGCTTCCGCGCATCAGGGCCACAAATCATCTCCGTCAGTCTACTCGCCTGCAGCCCAGAAGACTGCAACCGCCCACTCGAGCACCCAGGCTGCTCTTGCTGAACGGGTCGTCCCTCGAGCCGTCGTGACGGCCGTCGAGCATGCCCATCGTGGCGCCATGCCTTGCCCGGAAGACGGCGCATCGGGGCATATGGGCGGTTGCTGCACCGTGGCCTGCCATGCCGCGATTGCGGCCCCGATGGTGGCCGTCGGACCATGTCGTGAGCCGGTGGCTCTTGCCGATGCCTGGCCGACGGAAGTGCTTGCCGGGTTGCCGGGTCCCCGAACCGAGAGACCGCCCAAGCTGGCCTGATCCGATTCGCGCCGTTGGCGCGTGTCTGGTCATGGCTTAGTTCGTCGTAACGCGACCAAGATAAGTGTTCTCCATGTTCTCGGCGACGGCAGCGCGCATCCTGCATTCCCCAATCGTTGGTCCTCACTTTCGGGGAACGGGTGCGCCTGATCAACATGGACGTCCTGTGCCGGCATCATCTACCCGACAGGCGGGGCTGCGATCGGCCGCCGTCAGAACTTCGCCTGCGCCGTCGTGCCGTCGGGTGCCGTGAGCTGGACTGCGCCCTTCACGCCCTTCGGCACGGCGACCGGTGCGGTGCCCGTCATCATCGAGCCGTCGGCTGGCTGCAGGGGGAAGCGATGGCTCTTGCCGTCGATCACCAGGATGGCGTTGGCGCGAAAACCGGCCGACGGGATCGGCTTGTCGTTGGCATCGTAGAGGAACAGCACGACGTCGGGCGTGCCGGCTGCCACCAGCTCGGCGTGATAGCGGCTGCCGGCATCGACCTTGAGGCCGCCGTTGGGCCCGGGGCGAGGCTCGTGAGCGAGCGCTGCCGGGGCTGTCGCGAGGAGCACCAGCAGTGCCAGGATCGGGGTGCGCATGATTGGCTTCTCCTTGGGTTGGGATCAGAACGCTTCGAGGGGCGTGGCCGGCGCTGCCGGACCGCTCGGCCCACGGCGCGTGGCCGACTCCGCGACCAGCCGCGCCAGCGACCGTGCGCCATATCGCAGAAACAGGGTCGGCGTCAGCAGGGTGTCGAGAACGGTGGCGGTGACGAGGCCGCCGAAGATGGTGATGGCGACCGGATGCAGGATCTCCTTGCCCGGCGCGTGCGGGTCGATCATCAGCGGCAGAAGCGCGACGCCCGCCGCCAGCGCGGTCATGAGGACCGGCGTCAGCCGCTCCAGGCTGCCGCGCACCACGAGCTCGCGGCCGAACGGCAGACCCTCGTGGACCGCGAGGTTGATGTAGTGGCTGATCTTCAGGATGCCGTTGCGGGTGGAGATGCCGGTCAGCGTGATGAAGCCCACCATCGAGGCGACCGACAAGGGCTGGCCGGCCAGCCACAGCGCGGTCACGCTGCCGATCAGGGCGAGCGGCACGCTGGTCATGATGATCGCCACGAAGAGCGGCGAGCGGTAGCGGCTGTAGAGAACGGCGAAGATCAGTGCGAGCGAGACGATCGACAGCAAGCCGATCGTGCGCATCGACTCCTCCTGCGCCTGAAAGGTGCCTTCGAGGCTGGTGAAGACGCCCGGCGGCAGCGGCGTCGCGGCCAAGATGCGGCGGATGTCGGAGACGACGGCCGCCATGTCGGCGGCGCCGTCGGTGTTGGCCTGGACGACGACGCGGCGCCGGCCGTGCTCGCGCAGGATCTGGTTGGGGCCGTCGGTCTCGACCACGTCGGCGACGCGGCGCAGCGGCACCCAGCCGACCGGCGTCTGGATCAGGAGGTCGCCCAGCCCCTGGGTGGTGCGCCGCTCCTGCTGCAGGCGAAGCACGACATCGTAGCGGCGGTTGCCGTCGGCCAGGCGTGACACGACGCGGCCGTTCGACAGGCGCTCGAGCTGCTCGGTCACGGCGGCGGGCTGCAGGCCGTAAAGCGCGGCGCGGCGATAGTCGACAATCACGTCGAGCTGCGGGATACGCACCTGTCGCTCGACCTGGAGGTCGACGATGCCGGGCACGGTCGCGAGCTTCTCGCGCAGCTCCTCAGCGATCGACCGAATGGCGTCGAGATCCTCGCCGAACACCTTCAGCGCGATCTGGGCGCGCACGCCCGACAGCATGTGGTCGAGCCGGTGCGAGATCGGCTGTCCGATGTTGGTCGAGACCGGCAGCACAGACAGCCGCGAGCGGATGTCGGCAACGATCTCGTCCTTGGGCCGGCCGCCCGGCTTCAGGGCGACCTCGACCTCGGACGAGTGCACGCCCTCGGCATGCTCGTCGAGCTCGGCCCGGCCGGTGCGCCGGCCGACGCGCTCGACCTCGGGAACCGCCATGATCATCTCCTCGGCGATCAGGCCGACGCGATGGCTCTCTGCCAGCGAGATCCCGGGATTGAACAGCGTGTTGATGGTCAGCGTGCCTTCGTTGAACGGCGGCAAAAAGGCGCGCGGAAGCTGCACGGCGAGCCCCCCGGCCGTGACGACGGCAACGGCGATGACCGACATCAGGGTTCGCGGATGGGCGAACGACCAGGCGAGCGCCCGCGCGTTGCCGCGTTTCAGCAGTCGAACCAGGCCGGCCTCGCGCGCCTCGAGCCGCTTCAGGCCTGGCAGCAGCCAGTAGGCCAGCACCGGTGTCAGCGTGATCGACACCACGAGGCTCGCCAGGATCGAGACGATATAGGCTTGGCCCAGCGGCGCGAACAGGCGGCCCTCGATGCCCGACAGCGCGAACAGCGGCACGAACACCAGGACGATGATGGTCGTGGCGTAGACGATTCCGGAGCGGACCTCCTGGCTCGCCGACACCACGACGTCGAAAGTGCTGCGCGGGTTCCCGGCGGCGCGATTCTCGCGCAGCCGGCGGAAGATGTTCTCGACGTCGACCACCGCGTCGTCGACCAGCTCGCCGATGGCGATGGCGAGGCCGCCCAGGGTCATGGTGTTGATCGACAGGCCCATCCACTGGAAGACGATGGCCGTGATGAAGATCGACATCGGAATGGCGGCGAGCGAGATTGCCGTGGTCCGGACGTTGAGCAGGAAGGCGAACAGCACGATCGCCACCACGACCGCCGCCTCGACAAGCACGCCGCGGACGTTTTCGATCGACGTCTGGATGAAGTCGGCCTGGCGGAACAGGATCTGGTCGACCCGGACGCCGGCCGGCAGGCCGGCACCGAGGTCGCGCAAGGCCCGCTCGATCTCCGCCGTCAGGCGGATCGTATCCGCGCCGGGCTGCTTCTCGACGGACACGATGACCGCCGGCCGGCCCTGGAAGCCGGCGTCGCCGCGCTTGACCCGGGGCGCGAACGACACCTCCGCGATGTGGCGCAGCGCGACGGGCTGGCCGGCGACAGTGGCGACGACGATGCTGCCGAGATCGTCCAGGCTGCGCGTGCGGCCGACGTTTCGGATCAGGAACTCGCGGCTGTACTGGTCGGTGAAGCCGCCGCCGGTGTTGGCGCCGAACTGCGACAGCGCCCGCTCGACCTGCTCGAACGACACGGCATAGGCGCGCATCGCCGCCGGGTTGGGCGAGACCCGGTACTGCCGCACCTCGCCGCCGATCGGAATGACCTGTGACACGCCCGGGATGGCGAGCAGGCGTGGCCGGATGGTGAAGTCGGCCATCTCGCGCAGATCCATGGCCGAGACCGAATCCGGTCCGGTTACCGCGATCAGCACGATCTGGCCCATGATCGAGTTGATCGGCCCCATCTGCGGCAGCACGTTGGCGGGAAGCTGCGACTGCACGAGTGCCAGCCGCTCCGCTACCTGCTGGCGGTTGCGGTAGATGTCGGTGCCCCAGTCGAACTCGACATAGACGATCGAGAGGCCGACGCCGGACGTCGAGCGCACGCGTATGACGCCGGGCAGGCCGTTCATTTGCGTCTCGATGACGTAGGTGACGAGCTGCTCGACCTCGGGCGGCGCGAGGCCCTCCGCCTCGGTCATGATGGTGACGGTGGGCCGGTTGAGATCGGGAAAGACGTCGACCGGCAGGCGCGTCGCCGTGAAGGCGCCGTAGAGGGCGAGCACGGCGGCGAACGCCAGCACGAAGAGCCGGTTGCGCAGCGACTGGGTGACCAGGAAGGCGAACATCGTCGGGGGCTCCGTGCCGTCAGCGGATCTGGTTCAGGAGCTCGGCGCCCTGGGTGACGATGCGCTTGCCGGGCTCGATACCCGACACGATCAGCACGCGCTGGCCGTCGAGCGGCTCGACCCGGACCTCGCGCGGCACGAAGCGCTCGGCGTTGGTGTGCTCGTAGACGATCGACTGGCCGTTGGCGCCGCGCAGCACGCTGCTGCGCGGCACGGCGATGCCGCGACGCTCGTCGCTGGTCGAGGCCAGCACGGTCAGGAGCTGGCCGGCGCGCAGGCCGGTCGTGTCGCCCTCGATGCCGAAGTGAATCGGTATCGCCTGGTTGCGATCGGCGAGACCCGCGCCACGATAGTGCAGCGGCACGGTGCGATTGTCGCCGAGCTGCCCGGTCGCCTCGTCCTTCAAGGCATAGGCTTCGTAGCTCAGCGCCTCGACCCAGAAGCGCGCCGGATCGACGATCTGGAAGATGACGGCGTTGGGCTCGGCGATCTGGCCAGCCACTGCCTGGACAGCGGCGACGACCCCGGAGACCGGCGCCACCAGCCGCTCCTGCTCGCGGCCCGAACGGTCGAGATTGGCGCGACGGATCCTGAGGCCGGTCAGCTCGAGCTCGGCGTCCTCGATCTGCGCCCGTGCGATGACACCCTGGATCTGGCGGAAGCGTTCGAGCCTTCGTTCGATCAGGGCAATCTGCTGGTCGAGCTCGCGGGCCTGCTGCTGCTGGGTGGTGACATCGGCCGCACCGATGGCGGGTTTCACGTAGGCGAGCAGGTCGCCTGCCGCGACCTTCGTGCCGAGGCGCGGGAAGCCGCCGGGGGGCGGCGTCAGACGGCCGGACACCGCCGCCTGCACGAATCCTGCGCTGTTCGGATCGGGGATTACTCGGCCGGGCAGCTCGACCGTGCCCGACCAGGTCTGCACGTCGGTGAAGAGGGTGCGCAGGCCGAGGATGCGTTGCGTCGGCTTGGGCACGAACAGGGCGCCGTCGGGAAAGCGCTGCGCGACGTCGCGCGCCGCTACGGCGGTCTCGGGCGCGTCATTCCCGGGTTGCGGCTCGGCGGCGTCCGCGCGATCGGCCATGAGGCCTGCCGCCGCGACGATGGCCAGCAGCGCCACGCCGCCCGGGCGCCGCCGGCGGAACAGGCTGGCCGCGCCGATCCCGGCCACGAAGGCGAGGCCGGCAACCGCCCACAGGGCGAGATCGCGGCCGTAGACGGTCGCCATTACCGGCAATCGGCTCAGCAGGCTGCCCGTGGCGGCCGGGACGGTCGCGGGCTCGGGGATGACCAGGGTCGTGGCCAGGATGTCGACGATGCCGGAGGCCTGCACCGTGATCGCGAGGTCGTAGCGGCCGGGCCGGGCGAGCCAGGGGGCCACGATCTCATAAGCGCCCTCGGTGTCGGCCGCCGCCTTCTGCGTGCCGGCCGGCGTGTCGATCTCGATGACCGCGTCCCTCACGGGCACGTTGGTCCTGAAGGTGTCGAGGTAGAGCCGCAGGCGGCTGCCGCGGGCGATGGCCACGATCTCGAAGTCGTCTGACGATGCGTCGGCGCGCGGCGCGATGGTGGCGGACACTGGCGGCGGCGGCGCCCCGTGGTCGTGCCCCTCGTGCGCGATGGCGAGACCGGGCGACACGACGAGGGACACGACCGCGACGGTGTGGAGAGCGAGACGGCGCATGGCGATCACTCGACCACGATGATTCCGACCATGCCGGCCTGATAGTGGCCGGGGATCAGGCAGGCGAACTCGAACGTGCCCGCCTTGGTGAACTGCCAGACGATCTCGCCCGTCGCGCCTGGCTTCAGCCGCTTGGCATTGGGATCGTCGTGCTCCATGTCGGGGTGCGCCTCCATTGCCTTCATGTGGCGACGATTCTCCTCGGCGGTGCCGATGACGAACTCGTGGTCGATGACGCCGTTGTTACGCAGCAGGAAGCGAACCTGCTCGCCGCGGCGGACGACGACGCGGTTCGGCAGGTAGAGCATCCTGCCGTCCGCGTCGCGCATCACAACCTGGACGATGCGCGCCGGCTTGCCGGGGTCGCCGGGCTTGCCGAACTCGGCTTCCTCGTGGCCGACGTGCGCCCAAGCACTACCGGAAAGGGCACCACCCGAAAGGCCGGCGCCGGGCAGGCAGGCTGCCGCGACGGCGCCCACCAGGAACGATCTGCGATTCATGTCGATTCCTCCGCGAACACAAGACGAGCTTTCTCGATCCCGCGGCGCCTTGTCGGGGCGAGCGGGACCGCGGCGCGTCAGCGTCGGGGCGGAGGCGGATCGCGAGTCGCGGCGAGCCCGCCGAGACGTGGCGTGCCGGCCGGCTCCAGGGTCGATGGTGCCGGCGGCGCCGGCGTCGAGACGGCTGACGGCAGCACCCCGACGACACCGGCCATCAGGGGACAGCAGGTGCCCGCTGCATGCTTTGCGGTGCCTTTCGCCGGGCAATCGGGCGGCGGTGGCGCATGGTCGTCGCAGTCGGTGACGGTCATCCCGTCCGTCGCCGATCCGTGCGGCATCGACGCGTGGGTCGGCGTTGCCGGGCTCGCCAACGAGCCGCCAAGCGGCGGCAACGCGAAGGCCGCGAGCGCGATCAGCCAGAGCAGGGCGCGAAGGCGAGGCATGTCAGTGCCGACGATTATCCAGCAGTTCCAGCAGCTCGTCGATCTTGACGTGACGTTCCTTCTCCGAGCCGGCATGGAAGGCATGCGCGACGCAATGGCGGAGATGATCGCCCAGGGTCTCCTGCTCGACCTTGTCGAGCGCAGCGCGGACCGCGCGGATCTGGTTGAGCACCTCGATGCAGTAGCGGCCGTCCTCGATCATGCGGGCGACGCCGCGCACCTGGCCCTCGATCCGCCCCAGGCGGGCGAGCTGGGACTTCTTGAGCTTGTCATCCATTCTTGAACTATACCCCGGTAGGGTATAAATGACAAGACATGAAAAATGCCTGCCTCCACACGAGCCACGCCCACAGCCATGACGGTCACGCCCGCTCTCCCACGTCCGAGACGGCGCCCGATACGGCGATCGACCCGGTCTGCGGCATGAAGGTCGGGATCGAGGGCGCCCGGCACACCGCGCAGCACGGCGGCCGGACCCATTACTTCTGCAGCCCCAAATGCCTGGCCAAGTTCACGGCGGAGCCCGAGCGCTATCTCGCCCCGGCAAAGGCACCCGAGCCGGAGATGCCGGCCGGCACGATCTACACATGCCCCATGCACCCGCAGATCCGACAGGCCGGTCCGGGCAGCTGCCCGATCTGCGGCATGGCACTGGAACCGGAGGTCGCCTCGGCCGACAGCGGTCCCAACCACGAGCTCGCCGACATGACGCGGCGATTCTGGATCGGCCTGGTGCTGGCGGTGCCGGTGATGGTCCTGGAGATGGGCGGGCACCTCGCCAACCCTCGAACTGGCTGCAATTCGCGCTCGCCACGCCCGTTGTGCTGTGGGCGGGCTGGCCGTTCTTCGTGCGTGGCTGGCAGTCTCTTCGGACGCGCAACCTCAACATGTTCACCCTGATCGCCATGGGGACCGGCGTCGCCTGGCTGTACAGCGTGGTGGCCGTCGCCGTACCCGGGCTCTTCCCGCCGGCCTTCCGCGGCACGGAGGGAACCGTCGCGGTCTATTTCGAGGCCGCCGCGGTGATCACCGTCCTGGTGCTGCTCGGGCAGGTCCTCGAGCTGCGGGCCCGCGACCAGACCTCGGGCGCGATCCGCGCCCTGCTCGACCTCGCGCCCAAGACCGCGCGTCGCCTCAGGGCCGACGGGTCAGACGAGGAGGTGTCGCTCGACGCCATTGCCGTCGACGACCGGCTGCGCGTCCGGCCGGGCGAGAAGGTGCCGGTCGACGGGCAGGTGATCGAGGGCCGCTCGTCGCTCGACGAATCGATGGTGACCGGCGAGTCCATGCCCGTCACCAAGGAGCCCGGTGCCAAGGTGATCGCCGGCACGATGAACGCGACCGGCAGCTTCGTGATGCGCGCCGAGAAGGTCGGTCGCGACACAATGCTGGCGCGCATCGTGCAAATGGTGGCCGAGGCGCAGCGCTCGCGCGCGCCGATCCAGCGTCTGGCCGACTCTGTCGCGGGCTATTTCGTGCCGACGGTCATGGCGATCGCGCTGGTCGCCTTCGCCGCCTGGGCGGTGTGGGGTCCCGAGCCGAGGCTGGCGTTCGGGCTGGTGGCGGCGGTGACCGTGCTGATCATCGCCTGCCCCTGCGCGCTCGGCCTGGCGACGCCGATGTCGATCATGGTCGGCGTCGGGCGCGGCGCCCAGGCCGGCGTCCTGATCAAGAACGCGGAGGCGCTGGAGCGCATGGAGCGGGTCGACACGCTGGTGGTCGACAAGACCGGCACGCTGACCGAGGGCAAGCCCAAGGTGGTGGCCATCGTCGCGGCGGCGGGCTTTGTCGAGGCGGAGGTGCTGCGGCTCGCCGCCAGCGCGGAGAAGGCGAGCGAGCATCCGCTGGCGATGGCCGTCGTCGCGGCAGCGGCGGAGCGCAAGCTCGCCCTCGCCGATGTCACCGACTTCGACTCGCCCACGGGCAAGGGCGTCGTGGGCACGGTCGAGGGGCGCCGGCTGGCGCTCGGCAATGCGCGCTTCCTGCGCGAGCTCGGCATCGAGACGCCAACCCTCGAGGCCGAGGCCGAGCGGCAGCGCCAGGAGGGGGCGACCGCCATCTTCCTTGCGATCGACGGCAAGGAGGCGGCCATATTCGCCATTGCCGACCCGGTGAAGGAGACGACGCCGGCAGCGCTCGAGGCCTTGGCACGAGAGAAGGTTCGCGTTGTCATGCTGACCGGCGACAACCGCACCACCGCGCTGGCCATCGGACGGCGGCTCGGCATCACCGAGGTCGAGGCCGAGGTGCTGCCCGATCAGAAGAGCGCCGTGGTCGAGAAGCTGCGCCGCGAAGGCCGTGTGGTGGCCATGGCCGGCGACGGCGTCAACGATGCGCCGGCGCTGGCCGCGGCCGATGTCGGCATCGCCATGGGCACCGGCACCGACGTGGCGATCGAGAGCGCCGGCGTCACCCTGCTCAAGGGCGATCTCATGGGCATCGCGAAGGCTCGCCATCTTTCGCAGGCAACCATGCGCAACATCCGTCAGAACCTGCTCTTCGCCTTCGTCTACAACGCCGCGGGTGTGCCGATCGCGGCCGGCGTCCTCTACCCGGATTTCGGCATCCTGCTCTCACCCGTGCTGGCAGCGGCGGCGATGGCGCTGAGCTCGGTCAGCGTCGTCGGCAACTCGTTGCGCCTGCGAGGGTTGCGGCTCTAGGGATCGCTTGTCAAAGCCGATCCCGCGGCGGCAATCTCGGCGCACGGGCATGAAACGGGAGGCCTGTCGTGACGGAACCATCGCCAGGCCCCTTCACCGTCGCGGCCTTGCGCCAGGCCCTCCTCGAGGGCCGTGAGCCGCCGCCGGCGGCAGCCATCGCGCGGCTCAAGTCTTATCGCTGGTTCGTCGTAGGCACGGTCTGCATCGGCGCCTTCATCGGGCAGGTCGACGCCAGCCTGACGCAGATGCTGCTGCCCCGGCTCGAGCGCGACTTCGACGCCCGGCTGAGCACCGTGAGCTGGGTCGCCGTGGCCTATCTGCTGGCGATGGCCTCGTGCATGCCGATCTTCGGACGCCTGGCCGACATGATCGGCCGCAAGCTGCTCTACACCTGCGGCTTCCTGATCTTCATCTTCGGCTCGGCGCTGTGCGGCTTCGCGACGGACCTGACCTGGCTGGTGGTCTTCCGGGTGATCCAGGGCGCCGGGGCAGCGCTGATAACGGCCAACAGCATCGCCATCGTGGTGCTGGCGACCCATCCGGAAGAGCGCGGGCGGGCGCTCGGCCTGCAATCGGCGGCGCAGGCGATCGGCCTGGGGGCGGGGCCGGCGGTCGGCGGCCTGGTTCTCGACACGCTGGGCTGGCACTGGGCGTTCTGGATCAACGTCCCGTTCGGGCTGATCGGGGCCGTGATGGGCTGGATGGTCATCCCACAGTCGAAGAAGATGGCGGAAGGCGAGCGGTTCGACTGGCGCGGCGCGCTGCTGATCGCGCCTGCGCTCACCGCCGTCATCGCGGTGCTGAACGAGGGCCATGCCTGGGGGCCGACGTCGCCTGCGTTCATCGTCTGCGTGCTGCTGGCCGTCCTGTTCATCTGGTTGTTCATCCGGGCGGAGCGGCGCGCCGCCTCGCCGCTGCTCGACCTGAAGCTTCTGGCGCAGAAGCCCTTCCTGATCGGCAACCTCGCGAACTTCCTGTCCTACGCCTGCCTGTTCGGCGTGTTCTTCCTCATTCCGTTCGTGCTGGTCCGCGTCTACCAGGAGTCCGAGCTGGCGGCGGGCCTGCGGCTCTCCATCCTGCCGGTGATGCTGGGCCTGCTGGCGCCCGTTGGCGGCGCCCTGTCGGATCGCTTCGGCGCGCGCGCGCCGACCACCGCCGGCATGGTGGTGTGCATGGCGGCGCTGGGGCTCCTCCATGTTTCCCTCGACGGCTCGGCCGCCGACATGACGATGGTGATGGTGGCGCTCGGCTTGTTCGGCGCCGGCCAGGGCCTGTTCGTCTCGCCCAACAGCAGCGCCGTCATGGGGCTGGCGCCGCCCCAGTTGACCGGCGAGGCCGGCAGCGTGCTGAACGTCATGCGCTTCCTCGGCATCAGCGCCGGCATCGCCAGCGCCTCGACGGTGCTGGCACTGAGCCTCGGCATGATGCGCAAGACCACGGGCAGCACCGTCGACGCGCCGCCGGAGATGCTGATCGCGGCCAGCCGCGATGTCATCGTGCTGCTGATCTGCCTGGCCGCCGGGGCGGCCCTGCTGTCTCTCGTGCGTCCGGGCAATCCCGTCCGCACCGACCACGCCTTCGTGCCCGAATAGCCCCGCGCGGCCCTTGCCTTGACGGCGTGCCGCCCGCCAGACTGCGCGCCTTCACCTCTCCAACGGGAACAACCGACATGCAGCTCGGACTCTTCATGGCGACGCAGTGGCGGCAGGGCGTGGATCTCGGACCGGAGCTCGCCAACCTGATCGAGCAGGTGCGCGTGGCGCGGGCGAGCGGGCTGGTCTCGCTCATGGTCGGCCAGCACTTCCTCTCGAGCCCCCTGCAGATGTTCCAGACCATGCCGCTCCTGGCGCGGCTCGCCGCCGAGGCCGAGGGCATGCGCATCGGGCCCGGCCTGCTGCTGCTGCCGCTGCTCAATCCGGTCATCGTCGCCGAGGAGTGCGCCACGCTCGACTGGCTGACCGACGGCAATGCCATCATCGGCCTGGGGCTCGGCTATCGCCACGAGGAGTTCGCCTCGATCGGCGTGCCGTTCAAGGAGCGCGTGCCGCGCTTCGTCGAGGGCGTGGCCGTGATCCGCAAGATGTGGCGCGACGACGTCGTCGAGCACGCCGGCCGCTTCCACACGCTCGACAAGGTGCAGGCCAGCCTCAAGCCCAGGCGGCCGGGCGGGCCGCCGATCTGGATGGCGGGCGACGTCGAGGTCGCGGTCAAGCGCGCGGCCAGGCTCGCCGATGCCTGGATGCCGTCGCCCATGGTGACGCTGAGCTCGGTCGGACGGCTCAACGCCCTGTTCCGCGACACGCGCGCCGAGCTCGGCCTGCCGGCGGTCGCGGAGTACCCGATCATCCGCGAGTGCCATGTCGGCAGCGGCGTCGGCAAGGCGATCGACGAGGTGCGCGAGCCGCTCGCCTACAAGTACGAATCCTATGCCAGCTGGGGCGAGGCCAGCGGCTTCGTGCCGGCCGACCGCATCCGCGGCGACTTCGACAAGTTCGCCGCCAGCCGCTTCATCATCGGCTCGGAGAACGAGGTCGCCGACCAGATCGCCGCTTATGGCGAGCAGACCGGCACCAACCACATCCTGGTCCGCGTGCAATGGCCCGGCCTCGACCAGAAGACCGCCCTGCGCACGCTGGAGCGCCTGGGCCGGGTGGTCGAGAAGGTAAGCTGACCCCTCCAATGAAAATGCGCTGGGGGCGCGCCACTCCAGTGGCGCGATCATCGTCGATCACACAGAAGACGCGCCACTGGAGTGGCGCACCCCCAGCCATGAGCGTCTGCAAGCGGCATCACCATTTTCTCGGCATCCTGGTGCGTGCCGGGCATGCCGGGGGACTCCCCCGAGCCTCACTTGGGGAGGTGTCGCCGTCGTCGGCGACAGAGGACGTATGAGTCTCATCGCCGTCGCGCATGACGCGACACCTCCCCAAGCGCAGCTTGGGGAGGGGAATGACCTACGGCCTGAACTGCAGCGCTCTTGGCCCCAGGCGCGACGGCTGCGACACGATGCGGTAGGCATCGCCGATCCATTCGCAGACCAGCCGGCGGGTGTCGCGCGGGTCGATCATCTCCTCCATCTCGAAGCGGTTGAGCGGGCCGATGGGGCCACGCGCGCTCTCGATGCGGGCATTGATCTCGGCGCGCAGCGCCGCCGGATCGGCGGCCTCGGCGAGCTGGCGCTTGTAGGCCGCCTCGATGCCGCCTTCGGGTGGGATGCCGCCGACGTCGGCGGCCGGCCACACCACGCGCGCCGACACTGCCGCACGCGGCGTCGCGTAGTTGTTGCCGGCGACGCCGAAGCTTCGGCGCATCAGCACGGTGAAGATCGGCACCGTTACCTGGGCGAAGGCGACCATCCATTCGCCGCCCTTGCGGATGGTGCCGGCGACCTCGTGCTCGATGCCGACGGCGAAGCCCGGGTTGTCGACCAGGTTCAGCACCGGCAGGTGGAAGAGGTCGCAGACATCGAGATGGCGTTTGAGCTTGTCGCAGCCGTCGGCGGTCAGCGCGCCGCCGTTGATGTGCCGGCTGTCCGAGGCGATGACGCCCATCGGATGGCCGGCGAAGCGCACGAAGCCCGTCACCTGGTCGGTACCCCACAGCGGGCCGATCTCGAAGAACGAGTCCTTGTCGGCCATCAGCCGGATGGCGCGGCGCACGTCGAAGGTCGCGGTGCGCTTGCGCGGCACCAGGCTCAGCAGCTCCTCCTCGCGGCGATCGGCGGGATCGGCCGCGGCTGCGACAGGCGGCACCTCGTAGACGCTGGGCGGCAGGTAGGACAGGAAGCGCCGGGTCTGAGCCATCGCCTCCTCCTCGGACTCGGCCAAATTGTCGACCGAGCCGTTGCGGCAATGGATCTGCCAGCCGCCGAGATCCTCCTTGGTGACGTCGTAGCCCATGGCGTGGCTGACCACCGGCGGGCCGGCGACGAAGAGCTGCGAGATGTCGCGCACCATCACCGAGAAATGGCCGAGCACAGCCTTGGCAGCACCAATGCCGACGACGCTGCCCAGCAGCATGTTGACCACCGGCACCTTGCTGAGCTGGTCGACATAGAGCGTGCTGCCGAGATGGCCGGGCAGGAACGAGCCGCCGGTGCCGGTGACGCGTGGCCGCCCGGCCTTGATGGCGCCGGTGCTCTCCTTGACCGAGGCCGCGCTGTCGCTCGCCTGCTTGGGCACCATGGTGGCGACGCTGCCGCCGCCCGACGAGCCGTCGAGCAGGCGAATCGACGGCGCGCGCAGCTCGGTCGACAGCCGGTCGAAATGGCGCGACTTCTGGCCGACCGCGCCGTCGGCATGGCCGCCGCGCGAGGTGAAGTCGTCGGCGCAGACGATGCACGAGCGGCCATCGATTCGGCCCGTGCCGCCAACATGGCTGGCCGGCGTGAATTCGGCGATGTTGCCGTCCTCGTCGTAGCTCGCGAAGCCCGCTGCGCTGCCGATCTCGCGAAAGCTGCCCTTGTCGAGCAACGCATCGATGCGCTCGCGACAGGTGAGCTTGTGACGGTTGCGCTGCCGCACCACGCCGGGATCCTTCGAGCCCGGCGCCAGCCGCGCGTGGGCGATCGCCTGCAGGGCGCTCACCTGGGCGAGCACCGGCGACCAGCCGTCCTCCATCGACTCGCGTGGGGCAATGTCTGTAGCGCCGATGGCCGGCTTCAGGACGGCGAGCACCTGGCCGCCGTCGACGGCGTTGCCGACCGCGATCGGTGCCAGATTCGTCACGGTGCCGTCACACGGCGCCGTGACCGACGATTCCATCTTCATCGCCGTGACGACGAACAGCGTGTCGCCGCCCGAGACCTTCTGGCCTTCGCTGACGTTGATCGCCACCACCGAGCCGGCGTGCGGGCATTCGATGCCGCGGTGGCCGGCCGGCACCGGCAGCGTCGGCTTGGGCGGCGGCAGCGAGCCCGGCGCGCGGCCGCGTCCCAGGGCAGCGGCCTGCTGGTCGAGGAACTGCAGCGCGCCGGCCTGCCTGGGCTTGGCCGTGCCGAGCTCGGGCGCTTCGGCCAGAAGGGTCGTGCGCGCATCGCCGGCGCGGAACGCGGCGTGACCCAGGATGGCGTCGAGCTGCGCGAGGTTGGTCGGCACGCCGGCGATGTGGAACTCGGCGAGCGCCCGGCGCGTGCGGTCGACCGCCGATTCGAACGACCCCGACGAGCTCGACTGGCAGATCAGCTTGGCGAGCAGCGGATCGAACTGGGGCGGCGGCGCGAGGCCGACATAGCCGCAGGCATCGACGCGCACGCCGGGGCCTGACGGCTCGCGGTAGGCGCTGAGTGTCCCGGCGCCCTGGGCGACGATGCGGGCCTGGATGGCGAAACCGCGCGGCTTGCCGACGTCCGCCTGGTCGGCGAGCCCGAGGGCTGCGAGGGATTGGCCGGCGGCGATACGGAACTGCGCCTCGACCAGATCGACGCCCGTCACCTGCTCGGTGATGGTGTGCTCGACCTGGATGCGCGGATTGCACTCGATGAAGAAGTGCTCGCCAGACTCCGGGTCGACCAGGAACTCGACCGTGCCGGCGTTCTCGTAGCGCGCGGCGCGGGCGAGCTTCAGTGCATCGTCGAGGATGCGCTGGCGCAGCCCGCCCTCGAGGTTCGGCGCCGGCGCCACCTCGACGACCTTCTGGTTGCGCAGCTGCACCGAGCAGTCGCGCTCGTGCAGGTGCACGACGTTGCCTTGCCCGTCGCCCAGCACCTGGACCTCGATGTGACGCGGCCGCGGCACGATCTTTTCCAGGAACACCGCACCGTCGCCGAAGGCGGCCTCGGCTTCGCCCCGGCAGCGCGCGAAGGCCTCGTCCATGTCCTCGGGGCGGGTCACGGCGCGCATGCCGCGCCCGCCGCCGCCGGCCGAGGCTTTCAGCATCACCGGATAGCCGACCGACTTCGCGAGCGCCTTGGCCTCGGCGCTCGAAGCGAGCGCCGCCGGCGCGCCGGGCACGACGGGAATGCCCTGCGACTGGGCGAAGGCGCGCGCCTCGACCTTGTCGCCGAACAGCGCCAGGGTCGCCGGCGCCGGCCCGATGAAGCGCAGGCCTTCGGCGCGGCAGCGCTCGGCGAAGTTGGCGTTCTCGGACAGGAAGCCGTAGCCCGGATGCACGCAGTCGCTGCCGGTTTCCTTTGCGGCCGCGACGATCGCCTCGACATCGAGATAGGCGCGCACCGGATCGGCGGCGAGCGCGGCTCCCTTGCCGATCTCCCGTGCGCTCGTGGCGAGCCTGGCATGGAGCGACAGCGCATCGGCCGGCGCATGCACCGCGACCGATTCGACGCCGAGCGCCGACGCCGCCCGCGCAATGCGAATCGCGATCTCGCCGCGATTGGCGATCAGGACACGCTTGAACATCAACCCCACCACCTCATCCTGAGGAGCCGCGCGCAGCGCGGCGTCTCGAAGGATAGCCTCAGGCGGGGTGCCTGTTACCCATCCTTCGAGACGCGCCCTTCGGGCGCTCCTCAGGATGAGGTGGTGCTGGTCGCAACCTCACGCAATCACGCCAACCTGTAGACACGCTTCGCCGTGCCGCTGAACAGCGCCGTCTTCTCGTCGGCCGAGGCGCCGGCGGCCATCAGCTTGAAGGCGTTCCATAGCGTGGCATACCCCGTCGAGATCTTGTCGACCGGGAAGTTGCTCTCGAACATGCAGCGCCCGGCGCCGAAGGCTTCGATGCAGGCCGCGATCCACGGCTTCCACGCGTCGGCGATCTCGCGCGAGGTCGGCGGCGCGGGACGGCGCATGTGATCGAACGGTCCGATATCCATGCCGAGCCCGCCCAGCTTGACCACCACGTTGGGGCAGCGCGCCAGCTCGACCATGTCGGCCTTCCACGCGGCGAACACGGCGTCTGTCTTGCCGGCATAGGGACCGATGCCGAGCGGGCCGCCGCAGTGATTGAGGATCATGGTCGTCTGCGGCACCGCGCGGGCGAGCGCGATCACGTCGCCGAGCTGCGGATGGTACTGCCACGCCTCGTAGGTGAGACCGAGCGCGCCGAGCTGGGCCACGCCCTCGCGATAGTCCGCCTGGCCGTAGAGCCCCTGCGGCGGGTTGGTATGGCTGTTGCGCACGTCGGGGCTGGCGTCCCAGCCGCCGGCGTGGCGGATGCCGCGGAAGCGGCCGTTGCCCGCCGCGATGTGCGCTTCCAGCACCGCGCGGGCGCGCGCGCCCAGGGTCATGTCGACATAGGAGACGATGCCGGCGCAGGCGCGGGTCGGGCCGTACAGGCCGCTGTCGCTCATCGCCGCCACGCCGTTGGCGAACTCGGTCTCGCCCACGGGACGCATCTCGGCCGGGCCGCCCGAGCGATACATCGACCGGCAGTCGATGTAGACCGTGTGCGTCACGTTGTGCCCGGTGCCGGTATCGGCCACCAGCTCGTCGAGCAGGTAGCGATGATTGGCGTGATCCCACAGATGATGGTGCGGATCGACGATCGGCAGATCCGGCTCGAGGATCGGCTCCCTGGCCTGCTTGGCGAGCCATGCCTCGTCCGGCACGAAGGCGCGGCGCTGCCGTTCGACTGTCTGCTCTTTGGCCATCGTTTCCCCCTCGGCTTTGTCCCTGGAGCCTACAGGGCAACGAGGGCTCGATGCATCAGTGCCGCTTCGGCTGATGGAATTCGTAGGGCGGATAGTCCTTGGTGATGTCGGAGACGACCTCGATCACTGCCGGGGCGTTGCTGGCGATCGCCTCGCGCAAGGCGCCGCGCAGCGCGTCGGCCGTCTCGACCTTCCACGACGCGACGCCGAACGATCTGGCATAGGCCTGGAAGTCCGGGTTGGTGAGGACGGCGCCGGAGTGCCGGCCTTCGTAGAGCCGCTGCTGGTCGCGCAGCACGTTGCCGTAGGAGGCGTTGTTCACCACCACCGTCACCAGGTTGATGCCGAACTGCACCGCGGTGGCGAGGTCCGAGCCGCCGAACAGGAAACCGCCGTCGCCGGTGACCGACACGACCGGACGGTCGGGGTTGGCCACCTTGACGCCGAGCGCGGTTGGGAAGCCGTAGCCCAGGGTGCCGGAGAAGCCCGACGAGATCAGGCGGCGCGGCTGGTGGACCGGATAGCCGTACCAGAGGATGTAGCCGACCTGCGTCACCTCGTCGACGACGATGCCGTCGTCGGGCAGCACGTCGCGGATTGCCTCGACCATGGACCATTGCGGCTGCGCCTTCTGGATGGCGGCCAGCGCCGCCGCCTTGGCCTTGGCCACCTCGCCGAGCCACGCCGCGGTGTCGCTCTTCTTCGCGACGGCGGCGGCGAGTGCGCGTGCACCCTGCGCGGCGTCGGCCACGATCGGCACGTCGACCGTGAGCCGGCGATGCTCGGCCGGATCGATGTCGATACGCGCTGTCCTGAGGCCGGCGGGCGCCGCGCCCCAGCGCGCCATCGGCACGTCGAGGCGGGTGCCGATACCGATCAGGAGATCGACCTTGTCCCACAGCTCGAAGCCACCGACCGTGTTCAGCGACAGCGGATGGCGCGAATCGACCACGCCCTTGCCGGTGCGGAACGAGACGACCGGCGCGCCGATCTTCTCCGCCAGCGCCAGCACCTCAGGCCCGGCCTCGGCCGCACCGCCGCCGACCCAGATCATCGGTGCCTTGGCGCCATCCACCAGCTTCGCCAGGGCGCCGATCCTGTCCGGATCCGGCGTGGGGTCCTGGTACTTGCCCAGCGGGTCGATCGGCGTGATGTCGGCAGTGGCGGGAAACATGTCCCACGGCATCTCGACCGCGACCGGGCCGGGGCGGCCCGACACCATCGCCTGGTAGGCGCGCGCCATCACCTGCGGCGCGTCGGTCGGATGCTCGATGCGCTCGGCGAACTTCAGCAGGGTCTTCAGCGTGGCCAGCTGGTCCGGCATCTCGTGCAGCTGGCCGCGGCCGCGCCCGATCATGGCGCTCGGCACCTGGCCGGTGATGCACATGATCGGCGCATTGACGCCCCAGGCCGTGGTCAGGGCGCCCATCGTGTTCATGACGCCTGGACCCGGCACCACCGAGAAGGCCGACGGCCTGCCGGTCGACTGCGCATAGCCCAGTGCCATGTAGGCCGTGGTCTGCTCGTGCCGCGCATTGACCACACGCAGCCGGTTGGCATTGCGTGCGAAGGCGTCGAACAGCCCGTACATCTGCACGCCCGGCAGGCCGAAGATCGTATCGATTCCGTGACGCAACAATGAATCGACGATGGCGTCGCCGCCGGTCATGCGTGGCATGGTGTCTCCCGTCTCGCGATGGTGTCGCCGATCCTGGCACAGTCGGCGCGCGGTTCTATCACGATTCGCCGACCGTGCCGCGAGGCGAGGGCGAGCGCCGCGTGTCGCGCCGGCCCTGCGATCGGCGCCCTGCCAGGCGGCGAGCAGCCGCTAGCCGATCCCGACCATCCTGGCGATGCGCTGGATGCCCTGCCACATCGGGTCGAGGGCCGCGAAGGTCCGGATCATCTCGTTGCAATCGGCGAGAATCGCCTTGAGCTTCACGTCGTTCGGCTCGTCCTTCTCGGCTTCCTGCCGTGCCTCCTCCAGCAGGGCGCGAATTTCACGCAGCTCTTCCCGGTAGTCGCCGTCGATCGCCTTGAGCGAGTCGGTCAGGGCCGCGGCCAGGGTCTGCATCGGGTCGGTGGGCGATTGGGTTCCAGTCATGAAGGGCTTTGCCTTTGGGTCGCGGGTAATCTTGCTGCCTGCAGGCGCACAGTAGCGCAGTCCTCGCTCAGAACTCGACCGGGTAGGGCGGCAATTCGCCGCTTTCGTAGCGCTGCGGCAGGCCGGGCGTGACGTTCTCCCAGACGTAGAGCATGGAGCGCTTGGTCGAGTAGCCCTGGTGGCGGATGTCGGCCGGCATGGCGGCGACGTCGCCGGCCTTCATGGTGACGCGGGCGCGCGGCGCGCCGGTGTTCTTGTCGGCGACCTCCCACACGATCTCGTCCGAAAGCTGGATGAACCATTCGACGCGATCGTTACCGTGGAACACCGGCAGGATGTACTCCTCGGTGGTCGGGCAGGCGAGCGAGGCCTTGCAGACGGCCGTCACCGACGGGTTCCAGGTGACGTCCGAGCGGCTGAGATACTTGAACAGGCTGAAGGCGTGCAGCTCGCCCTCGAAGCCCGGCTCGGCGTGGATCTCGGGCTCGTCCTGCGCCACGTCGGCGAAGGCGCGATTGACCGGCATGTCGTCGCGCAGGGGCGAATCGCCCGGCAGGCCGGGCATGCGGGTGGTGCCGATGCGTGTCCGCTCGATGGCGGCGATGTTGTCGCCGTTCTTGTGGCCGAAGGCGCTGCCGGTCTCGACCGGGGCGGCGAACGGGTCGAAGCCCTCGTTCACCCAGTCGCGCAGGATGGCCTTGAAGGTCGCCATGACGAGCTCGGAGTCGAACTGCTCGAGATAGTCGACGCCCGCTTCCTTCAGGGTGCCGTTGAAGGTGCCGGCGTAGAAATCGACCTTGCCGTAGCGATTGCGCGTGCCGATGACGTGGTCGAAGTTGACCCAGCCGTAGAAGAAGTTCCATGCCACGTCGCGCATGCAGGCGCGCAGGAAGGCATCCGCCGGCATCTGGTGCGATCGCCGCGCGCCCTTGGCCGGCCAATGCACGGTGACGAAGTATTCGTCGCGCGACAGCTCGAACCGGCCGAGCTTGAAGCTGCGGTAGCCGTTGCGATTGCTCGGCTCGGAAGCGACGACCTGGGTGAGCGTATCGGGCATGTGTCGATCCCCGCGTCAGGAGTAACAGATTTCGCGCCATTTCTGGACGCTGAGATCGCCCAGCATGGTCTGCTGCAGCAGCACGCCGAGCCGCGTTGCGGTGAAGCGATAGGCATTGCCGGCGCCGAGCATCACCTGGTGGCCGCGCCTCAGCTTCACGTAACCCATGCGCGCGCCCACGGGCTGCTCGCCCGCCAGGACGGCGCCATTCTTGTCGGCGCTCGGGGGAGTCTCGAGCTTGATGAAATCGACCGCGATCTCGCCGTCCATGCACAGCGCGAACTCGTCGTGGCCGCAGGCGAACCACGGCGAGACGCCGTCGGCCCGCATCACTTCCTGCACGTACTCGAGATTCTTCCCGACAACCACGCGCTCGTAGGGTTTCGACCTCGCGGCGACCTCGAAGATGTTGGAGAACACGTAGTGTCGCGCCTCGCCGGACACCAGCTCGATGGTCCCTTTGGCGTAGTCGGTGATCGACCCGAACACGGTGTGTACCTGGCTCACGGGCGTCCCCTCCCTGTTTCCCGCAGGGCATTCGCACATGGCACAAAACCTCCGTCATCCCGACCGGAGCCGAGCGTGGCGAGGCGTAGTGGAGGGATCTTTCTTGCTGCAAGACCAGCAAGAAAGGTCCCTCGACTGCGCCGCAGGCGGCTCCGCTCGGGATGACGGGAGAAAACGGCCATATGCGAACGCCCTGCTGTTTGCCGGAGGGTGGAGTAGTCTTGCGCGCGAGACAAGGGACGCCCTGCGTCGCGCCACCCTGTCGGGTTACCGGCTGACGATTCCGGCCTTGCCATCCGCGCCTGCGGTCACACGACGACAGTCGGCCAGCCTTCATCCTGATTGAGAGGCAACAGCCCGCCCATCGTCCCAACCGTGCGGCAGGTCGGCTGCCATGGCCTCCAGCAAAGCGGGATCATCTAGCGGGACATCGTGGTCGTAATGTTCACGGCCTGTGCCGATGGGATCGCGCACCCAGTCCTGGGGGAAGAGAGCAACCCGCCGAGGTGGCTTCGGTATCGCCGGTGGAACAGGCTTGCCGGACAGCGCTGCATTCAGCGCCACGCAAAGATCAAAGCCGACCAGGCCGCCGAGATGGGAGACAGGCGTCGGTCGCGCATTCAACTCGAGGAGAGTGAGCTTGCCTGAGCGATCCCTGATGAAGTCGAAGCCGCAGAACCCACTGTACCCGAGCGCGTCAATCAGCCTGCGTGCGATGTCGTCCATCGCGCTGTCACCATGCAGAAGCACGCGCGTGCTTGGTCCGGTTGGCCGCGGATGAAATTCCTCCACCTCGGCGGAGACTCCGGCCAGCCATCGCCCGTCGAGCGCCACGGCGGAATGGAATGCCGGTTCGCCAGGCATCACCGATTGGATGCTGATGCCGGGGCCGGCGCCCAGTCCCATGGCATGCATCGTCCGTCGCCCCCGCCTCAGGACGCCTGCCACTGACCAGATGGGTCCGGCAGTGTTGGTGAGCGCGGCAAAGGCGGCCGTCAGCTCGGGAGGAGACGTGCATAGTCGCACCCCGCTGCCGCCGGCCGTATTGTCGCGCTTGAGATAGACGGGCCAGCCACTGCGGTGGGCGAAACGCAGGGCGTCGCGAAGGGTACGAACCTCGGCATGGGCAGGACAGGTGACTCCCGCGCGCTCTGCGATCTCGAGAAAGCTTGTGCGTTTCGAGGATACATCGACTCTCGAAAGTGAACGGTCGAGCACGCGGCGCACATCGGAAGAGGTCTCGGCTGCGAGAGCGCGCCTCACGGCATGCAGCATGCGCAGGCTCGCATCGTCGAGAGGTACCACCATGTCTGGAGAGAAGCCCGCAATGGTGCGACAAACGACGGAACTGTTGGATCGCGACCCTTTGTCCGGATGCAGCGCGAAGCGATGCTCCACCCCCCGGGACAGGCTGGCGACGACACCCGGGCGGCAAAGCAAGGCGACCTCGAAGCCTGCGCCTTGGAATGCAGTCGGCAGTCGGGCGGACCCATGCCAACTGTCCATCGCCACCAACAACACTCGCCGTCTACCTGGGCTTCCTTGCGGTGGCGTACTGGCTCCCGTTGCCAAGCGTTCTCCGGCTTGCGCTGCCATTGAAGCTTGCATTGACGACTCGAATTGGCAAGAAGAGAGAACGCAGCTCGAGTGAAGAAAGTGGGCTTTCGGGAAGGCAATGCGCGTGGGTCTCAAGCGGTTCTTGCGGCTGTTGCTTCCCGGCTTCGTTCCAGAACTGGTCGAGCGAATGCGCCCGGTCGAGCGTCTCTACCACGGGCCTGGATGGCCTTCGCAAGTGCAGTCGAGCTGGAATGACGACTCCTCTGAAGAGGTGATGCGAAGGAACTGGCCGACCGTCCTGGCGCGAATCGAAGGCGTGGAGCCCCTTTCGGTGCTGCCGTATCGTTCGGACCAGCCCGATCTGCCTGCTCACAACATGTTGATGACCTTCCTCTACGTGCTCGCCCGGGCGGCTCACCGGAAGGACAACCTCTCGGTCCTCGATTGGGGCGGGGCACTCGGTCATTTTGCGCTGGTGGCCCGCCGCATGCTGCCGGACATCGAGCTCGAGTATGTCGTCAAGGAGCAGGCGGTCAATTGCCGGCTCGCTGCGGAGCTCAACCCGAGCGTCACCTTCGTCGATTCGGACGACGAATGCTTTTCGCGTACCTACGACGTGGTGGTGTCCAATGGAGCACTGCACTATGTCGAGCACTGGAAGCCGCTCGTCGGACGGCTGGCGGCGGCTTCACGGTCGTGGTTGCTTCTCAATGCCGTCCCGATCGTCCATCGGGTACCGAGCTTCGTTGTCGTTCAACGGTTGAGGAGCGCGGGCTTCCAAGGCGAGTTCTACTCGAACGCCATCAACAGGGACGAGTTCCTCGACGCGCCGACACGCCATGGCATGGTGTTGGTCCGCGAGCTGATGGCTTGGGGTCCTGTCTCCTACAAGGGTGCACCCGAGGATCCGGTCGGTGCCGGTTTCCTGTTCAAGCGTGGCTGAAGGCGATGCAGTCGCTGCAGCTGGAGACGATAAGCTCGCCTGAAGGGATGACGGCGCTCGCCGACGCGTGGGACAAGCTGGCCGAGCGCTGCATCGGCTATCGGCTTTCCCAGACCCATCAGTGGGCGGCCTCGGCGTGGAGCACCGTGGCCCGACCGAGGGGTCGTCAGCTCGCCATCGTTGCCGGTCGCGTCGACGGTAGGCTGGTTGCATTGTGGCCGTTGGTTGCCCGTCGCACCTACGGCATCCGGCTCGTCCACCCCCTTGGCAGCGAAACGACAGAGTACTGCGACCCCCTGGTCGAGACGACACGAGAGCGCGGACGATGGACAGCGGAGCTGTGGCGGGCGGCGGCAGCGCTCGGTGATGTCGCGCGGCTTCCTCATCTCGACCGGGCCTCGGACCTGGCGTCGACCGTCAGCATGGGCAGCGGTCCCCGCCACCTCGGTCATCCCGTTCGCGCACCCATCGTGTATCGCCGCGACTACGAGAGCTGGTCCAGCTACCTGGCCACGATCAGCGCTTCGCATCGCAGTGGCCTGCGGCGCAAGCGAAGGCGGCTCGGTCGGCTGGGCAAGGTCACGTTCTCGCGCGCGAGCCCGGCGGTAGCCTCGGCCATGATCGGTTGGCTGCTCGACAACAAGCGCACCTGGATGGCCCGTCGCGGGTTGAGCAACGAGTGGCTGGGCCTGGACGACTATCGCACCTTCCTGCATGGGCTGGCGTCGAACGAGGGGCCGATGGGTTCCTTTTCGTTGTTCGTTCTCCGGGTCGGGGACACTCCCGTGGCGGCGCAGCTCAACAGCATCGATCAGACACGCGTCGAGTTCTTCATCGGCGCCCACGACGCACAATTCTCTGCCTGTTCACCGGGCGAGATCGTCACGGAAGAATGCCTTCAATGGGCCTTCGAGCGCGACCTCGATTACGATTTCCGGATTGGCGACGAGGCCTACAAGTTCGCCTGGGCGAGGCGCTGGCGCGAAACGGCATCTTGGCACATTGCAACGTCTCGCAGAGGCATACCGTTCATTGCGGCATTGCATGCCCGGGAACGGGCGAGACGTTTGCGATTCAAGCTGGGGTTGGGCCGCTTCCTGCCTTCGCGCTTGCGTGCCCCGCCAGACTGAGATGACCTGATTGACGTCAGAGACAAAACTCACTCGGTTACGAACAGCACCCGCAGATCTTGCTTCGGCACGTAGTCCTGCGCGCTCGCCTCGAAGCGCAGCGGGCCGGTCTGGCGAACAGCGAGGTCCGAGCAGAAGGTCACCAGCTCCGGCTTCTTGAGATCGGTCGCGCCGTCGAGGCCGACCGGTCCGCCCTCGACGACGAGGTGGAAGCTGCCGATGGGGCCGCGCCAGTTGCGCGCCGTCAGCAGGACGTAGCCCAGCGTGAAGCCCTGGAGATAGGAGTCCTCGACGCCGCTCTGCCGGCGTCGCTCGACGGCGACGCGTTGCGACATCGCGCGCAGCGACTGTTCCGTGGCGCCCGAGATGCAGTAGTCGCGCTGGGGGTCGCCATTGCCCGACCCCGTCACCTTGCCGTTGGCTTCCGGGACGATGAAGCGGAAGCCCAGGATCGGCCGGTAGCTGTGCTCGATCACCGTCACGCCGGGCGCGAAGGTCTGCATCCAGTGGAAGGTGACGCGGGTCGTCCACGGCAGGCGATAACCCTTGGCATCGAGCGGCTCGACGGCGCCCAGCGTCTCGAGCGCGGCGCGCGTGGCAGGCTCGAGCTCGGGATCGTCGGGCGGGAAGAACAGGCCGGTACGGAGAACCAGCGTCATGCCGCCGATCTTCAGCAGCTCGGCCGTGATGTTGCGGCCGTCCGCCAGCTCGGCGCGAACCTCCGTTTCAGGAGTCACGTCGCGCCCATCGACGCGCAAGCGGAATCGCAGGAAGTTGGGATCGGTCGGCTGATCCATGACGATGTTGTGGCCGCCGGTGCTGGTGATCCTTCCGCCAGGCGTCTGGCTCGGCAGCTCGGGCAGCGGAAAGGCGACGCGCAGGGTCACCGGCCGGCCGGTGTCGTTCAGCATCTCGTAGCGCACGCGGACCTCGGCGGGCGAGAGGTGCAGGTCCTCGCGCTGCATGGCGATGGCTTCGGTCTTCACCAGCACGATGCCGCCGGCCGCCAGCTCCGACGCGGAATCATTGGCAGAGGCAGTGGTGGCGCCGCACAGCAGCACCAATCCGAGCAGCGAGGAAAGCCAGCGGACGGCGATCGTCACCGCAGCGTCTCCAGCATGCGCACCAGGAGCTGGGCGCGCGGCACCAGCGAGGCGAAGCTGATCTGCTCGTCGAGCGCATGGGCGCCGCGGCCGTCGGCGCCCAGCCCGTCGAGCGTCGGGATGCCGAGGGCGGCCGGGAAGTTGCCGTCGCTGACGCCGCCGGTCAGCGGCGTATCCTCGAGCACGAAGCCGATCTCGGCGGCGCAGGCCTTGGCATGCTCGAACAGGGCCGTGATGCCCTCGTTCTTGCCATAGGCCGGCCGGTTGATGCCGCCTTCGACCTCGACCCGGCAGTCCGGGTCGAACGCGGGGCGCTGCAGGACCCGCTGCACCACGGCATCGGCGTCGATGCCGGGCGGCACGCGCAGGTCGATGGTCGCCGTCGCCAGCGCCGGCACGACGTTGGGCGCGCTGCCGCCCTGCGCCATGCCGACGACGACCGAGACTCCGATGGCAGGATCGGAGATCGACTCGAGGTCGAGGATCTGGCGGGCCAGCTCGCGCAGCGCGCTGCGGCCGTCCTGCGGCCGCGACCCGGCATGCGAGGCGCGCCCGGTGATGGTCATGTCGAAGCGGCCCCAGCCCTTGCGCGCCGTCACGCACTTGCCGCCGTCGCGCGCCGGCTCCATCACCAGCACGTACTTGGATTTGCGCGCTGCCGCCTCGATGGCGGCCCGGCTGGTCGGGCTGCCGACCTCCTCCTCGGGAACATAGAGGACACGCACGGGCAGGGTGGTGCGGCGCCCCTCGCGCACGAAATGCTGCAGCGCATAGCAGGCGAGATACGAGCCTGCCTTCATGTCGTAGATCCCCGGCCCGTAGACCGTGTCGCCTTCGCGCCGGAAGACATGGGTGGTCGCCAGCGCGCCGATCGGATGCACCGTGTCCAGATGGCCCAAAATCAGGATGCCGGGCTCGCTCTCGTCGCCCCACGGCGCGCGCGCCTCGAGGACGTCGCCGAAGCCGTCGCGTCCCGGCGTGCGCTGCGTGTGGGCGCCGATGCGCGTCAGGTCGCTCTGCACGACGTCGACCAGCCTGTTGACGGCGACGCCGTCGTGGCTCGGCGTCTCGATCTCGACCCAGCGCCGGATGCCGGCGAGTATCTCCTCGCCGTCGAAGGTCGGGATGTTGGAGCGGGTGGAGTCGGTCACGGGCGGTCACCTTGGACAAAGTCGATCAGGGCTGCTGGGGGCGCGCGACTGGCGGCGGAGTAAACTCCGCCAAAGTGGCGCTCATGTGCTCCCCCCAGCGAAGCTGCTACGGAGTGGACAGATCTCGGATGGTCACAGAATCATCTCGGTCATCGCGCACCCTCTGGGAACAGGCGTGGAGATTCGGCCCGGAATTTTGCGTCATTTGCGTCACAGCGTCATTAGCCTCTGAAATCAACGACTTGGCCGTGACG
>LNFM01007433.1_pt1 | contig 45148 bp, 39 predicted proteins | sample 596031 | NCBI WGS metagenome assembly LNFM01 (sample SAMN04254537, study PRJNA301005) | activated carbon metagenome | isolation source: dual media filters at the Ann Arbor, Michigan drinking water treatment plant | place: USA: Ann Arbor
GGATTCCGGCGCCGATCAGCGCCAGCGCGCAGAGCATTGCCGCGACCGCGGGCGGCACGAGGCCGGTCGCCAGCAGCAGGACCAGCGCGCCGAGTGCCGCCAGAGCGACGCCGGCGCCCGCCCCCATCGGCACGGCCTGGCGGCGGACGAGATCGGGCGAATCGACGACCAGCACGTCGGCATCCGCGAGCCGCAGGTCGAGCGCCTTCCAGCTGCCCTTGAGCAGCACCGTGTCGCCGGCCTGTAAGGTTGGATCGGCCGGATCGAGATCGACGCCGCCGCGCTGGACCGCGAGCACGATCAGATCGCCGCCTTCGGTGGTCATGCCCGGATGCACCGCCTTGCCGATGAAGGCCGAGCGCGGCGGGATCACCACCTCGGCCAGCCCCGTTCTGCGGTTGAGCAGGGCGCCGGCCGCATCGCCGTCGTCGGTGTCGTCGCGCGGCGCGAGATGCGAGGCGGCGCAGAGGCGCGCCACCGCCCCCGCCTCGCCCTTGACCAGGAGATAGTCGCCCTCGCGGATCGGCTGGTCCCCGCGCGCGATGCCGGTTGTCCTGGCGAGGACGGAGACGAGCTCGATCGCGCCTTGCTGCTGGGGCAGCTCCAGCGTGGCCGGAAGCTTCCCGATCAGGTCGGAGCTCGCCCGCACCCGCAGATGGAAGAAGCCGTCGGTGAGGCCGTAGTGCTCGACCAGGGTCTGCGCGTGCTGGCTGAAATCGGCGGGCAGTCGCGCATTGCCCTGCGCCGGCAGCAGGCGCTTGCCCAGGAGCAGGATGATCAGCATCGTGCCCGCCAGCAGCGGCAGGCCGACCAGCGCGAATTCGGCGAAGCCGAAGCCGGGCAGGCCGTTGTCCTCGAGCGCCTCGGAAACCAGGATGTTCTTGGGTGCGCCGGTCAGCAGGATGTTGGCGCCGGCATGGGCCGAGAAGGCCAGCGGCATCAACAGCAGCGTCGGCGATTGCCGCAGCCGGATCGCCGCGAGCACCACGACCGGCATCAGCGCCGCGACCGCGCCGCCGCCGCTGATCAGCGCGGTCAGGGCGCCCGCCGCGGCCATGATGATGACGAGCAGGCGGTTCTTGCTGTCGCCGGCCTTCGCGATCAGGATCTGCCCGGCCCAGGCAGTGACGCCGGTCTTGTCCAGCGCCGCGCTGACGATGAACAGGCTGGCGACGAACATTACCGCGCGGTCGCCGAAGCCGGCCATCGCCTGTTCCAGCGTGACGACCCCCAGCGCCCAGAGCGACAGCGCCGCCCCGATCGCGACCACGACCACCGGCAGCCGGTTCCAGGCGAAGAACGCGATCGTCACCGCAACGACGAGGGCTGTGCTTTCGATGGCGTTCACGAGGGCGCGTCCAGGGCTTTGCAGCGGGTGGCCGGTCGGCCGAGCATGAGTTATGCGGCCATCAGGAAGCCGCCGCCAAGCCAGATGACGAGTGCCAGCAGCACGAGCCCGGCCGCGGGCCAGAGCCGCAGCCGCCCGTCGAGCCGTTCGATCGTGGCGGGCAGGCGGGCGAGGCGCGGAGCCTGCCGCTCCGCCAGCACCAGGATGTCGCCCTCCGGGACGCGGCCAGCCAGTCCCTCGAAGCGTTTCGCGGCCATGAAGACCACCACGCCCAACATCATCGGCCAGACGAGCTTCCAGAGCGAAGGGACGCTCCAGGCGCTGGCGAGCGTGCCGCCCGACAGGCTCGGGTAAAGCCACCAGGGGATGAGGAGCGATGCGGCGGCGATGGCAAGCCACGGCACGGTTTCGCCCCGGGGGGCGCTCGATGGCGGGTTGTCGGCCGTCTCGCTGACCATGACGGCGATGAAATGCAGCATCAGCAGCGTGCTGCCGGCGGCCGCGAGCGAGACCGCGATGCTGAGCAGGCCGTAACCCAGCATCGGCTTGACCGCGAGCTTGGCGAGCGCGCCGCTGGTCAGGGGCAGGCCGGCGAGGCTGAGCGCCAGCAGCCCGGTCAGCAGCAGCACGGGAAGCCGGCGCGCTCCGCCGGTCGCGAAGGCGACGCCGACGGCGAGGAACAGCCCGCCCTTCACCAGCGTGTGATGCACGCCGTAATAGGCCGCCAGACCCGGCGCGGACGCATCGCCCGCCGCCAGCCCGGCGCCGAGGATGGCCGCGACGAGGCCCATCTGGCTGACGGTCGAATAGGCCAGGATCGTCTTGGGGCGCCGCTGCGCCACGCCGAGCGCCGCGCCGCCAAAGGCCGTCAGGATGCCGGCGGTGGCGAGCACCGCGCCCCAGGCCGGCAGCGGGGCCTCGAACGGCAGGAAGCGGATCAGCCCGATCACGCCGGCCTTGACCAGCACACCGCTGAGCACGGCGGAGGCCGGCATCGGCGCGGCCGGATGGGCGAGCGGCAGCCAGACATGCAGGGGGATCAGCCCCATCTTGAGCGCGAAGCCGAGCATCAGCAGGGCAACGATGCCGTCGCGCATCGGCGAGCCCGGCAGCGCCGCCACGGCATCGCGGATCAGCGGGTTGGGATCGGGCTGTCCGGCTGCCAGCATGACGAAGGCGAAGAGCAGGAAGGCCTCGCCCAGCAGCGCCAGCACCATGTAGACGAGGCCGGCCCGCTTCGCTGCATCGGTCTGCTCATGTGCGACCAGCCCATAGGCCGAGAGGCTCGCCAGTGTGAACAGCAGGTAGAAGCCGGCGATGTCGGCGACGATGAGGACGCCGAGGCTGCCCGCGAGTGTCAGCAGCCACCAGACGCTGAAGGCCGTCAGCCCGGGCTTGCCGCGCAGATAGGAGGCGGCATAGGCCCCTGCCGCGCTCCAGAGCAGTGCCGCGCCACCGAGCAGGATCGCGCCGGGCTGGTCGAGCGCCAGCGCCATCCGGAACGGCACCGGGAAGGCGATGGCTGTGCCGGCCGGCAGGAGCCCGGCCGCCAGCAGCGCGGGCATGGGCGCAAGCCAGAGCAGCCCCGGCATGCGTGTCCGGACGGCGCGCGACAGGCAGGCTGCCGCCAGCGCCAGCGGCGCGATCAACGCGGTGGCCAGCAGCAGCCCGGCGGCGCTGGTTGCGAAACTCATGGCGACACCGCCAGGGCAACGTCGGGCCTGCCGATCTGCAGCAATCCGAACGGTTCGAGCGGCAGGAAGCCGAGCGCCACGGCCAGGATCGCCAGGACCAGCGGGATGAGCTCGAGCCGCAACGGGATCGGCTTGCGCAGCAACAGCGGTTCGGCGGGCGTCGCGAGAGCCCGGTCCATGACGCGGAAGACATAACCGCCGGCAAGCAGCCCGCCGGCCAGAATCGTCAGGGCGAGCCAGAGATGCCCGCCGATGGCGGCGGCCGTCAGGAGCAGGCATTTCGCGATGAAGCCGCCGCTCGGCGGGATGCCCATCAGCGATAGACCCGCCAACCCGAAGGTCGTGGCGGTCAGCGGCAGGACACGGCCGAAGCCGCCGAGATCGCGGATGCGGTCATGCCCGATCGCTTCCGCGACGATGCCCGCCGCCATGAACATCGCCGCCTTGGCGAGCGCATGCGAGGTCAGCTGCAACGCCCCGCCGGTCCAGGCGATCGTGCCCCAGGGCGCGGTCCCGTCGCCGACACCGGCCAGCGGAAAGACGATGAAAAGATAGCCGATCTGCGCCACGGTCGAATAGGCGATCATCAGCTTCAGCCGCTCCTGCCGCAGCGCCATGACGCTGCAGAACAGGATCGAGGCCGCGCCGAGCACGGCAAGGACCTGTCCCGCGACGGCGGCCGACCCCGGCGGGGCAATGTCGGCGACGAGCCGCAGGATCAGGAAGACCGGCGCCTTGATCACCAGCGCCGAGAGAACCGCGCTGGCGGCGGCGGGCGCCCCGGCATGAGCCGGCGGCAGCCACAGATGCAGCGGAAACAGCGCCGCCTTTGCGAGCAGACCGGGGATCATCAGCGCCAGCGCGATCGCCATGGCCGGGCCGTGATGGCTCGCGCTCGCGATCAGCCGGATGTCGAGCGTGCCATAGGCGCCGTAGAGCAGGCCGGCGCCGAGCAGATAGAGCATCGAGCCGAGCAGCGCGAACATCAGGTAGCGCAGGGCTGCGGCCATGGTCTCGCCGCGCCCGTCGAGGCAGACCAGCGGCACGGCGGCGAAGGTCAGGAGACGAAGACGAGGTTGAGACCGCTCCACAGCCCCATCAGCAAAATCCAGAAGCTCGTCGCCAGGCGGCCGTCGACGGTTGCGAGGTCGACCCCGAACAGCTCGCGCGCGAACAGGCCCGTCGCCGCCATGACGACGGCAGTGACCGCCAGCATCATCACCGACAGCCCGTCGGCGCGCAGCGCGATGCCGAGCGGCGGTTGCCAGTTGCCGAGCACATAGATCAGGGCGGCCTGGCTGCGCACCAGCTGGAGGCCGGTGGCGAGCGCCACGACAAGGCCGAGCGCCAGGGCGATCAGCGCCACCAGACGGGTGTGGCGCGGGCCCAGCACCAGCATCGCCAGCACGGCCGCCGCCGGCAGCATGACGGCCAGCACCAGCAGCAGGCCGCCCGGTGTCGCGGCGTAGGCCGGCGTCATGCGTCGCTCCGCGGCGGCGTCACCGGCGCCGCCGCGTCGAGCGTCGCGCTTCCGGTCAGCGACGCCAGACGCCGCAGCAGCGCGACCGCCAGCGCCGTCGCGGCGAAGGCGACGACGATGCCGGTGATGACCATCGCCTGCGGTACCGGATCGCCCCCGAGTCCCATCGCCGCGCCGCGGCGCGCGACCGCCCCGAAGACGAGGAAGATGCCGGCGCCGAGGATGTTGAAACCGATGATCCGGCGCAGCAGATCGGGATGGCTGACGATGCAGAACAGGCCGATGCCGACGAGCGCGGCGCCGCACAGGCCAAACAGCGACGCCGATGTCAGGGCCAGCGCGCTCATGGCTCGGGTGCCCGGTCCGGCGGGCCGGCGACGAGCAGGGCGAGCGTACCCGCGATCGACAGCGTCAGCGCCGCCTCGATACCGACGATCAGCGGCTTGGCGATGGCCTCGGGATAGGACAGGAACCCTTGCGCGACCGCGACACCGAGGAAGCCGACCATCACGAACAGCGCCGGCCCGCCCGCGAGCATCACCCGCAGCGCCCTCGCCTGCGTCGGTGGCGCCGGGCGCAGGCCAGCGAGCATCACGAGCAGCGCCATCGCGGCCAGGATCGTGCCGGCCTGGAAGGTACCGCCGGGCAGATCCGCGCCGACCCAGACCTGGTAGACCGCGATCAGCACGCCGAAGGGCGGCAGCACCCGCGCCAGAAAGACCAGCGGCTCCGGGATGATCGCCGGGCGCAGCTGCGAGGCGCCGCCCCAGGCGGCATCGCGGCTCAGCGACCAGACGCCGACGAGCGCGAGGATCAGCACGATCTTCTCCAGCAGCGTGTCGATGGCGCGGTAGGCCAGCAGCACGGCGGTCACGGGATTGCCGAGGCCCGTCGTCTCCAGCGACGCGACCGCCTGATGCGCCAGGCTCGGCGCTGGCCGGGGAAAGGCGAGCACGACCGCGCCCAGCGCCAGGGTGACGAGGCCGCAGGCGATCGCCGGGGCGAGCCAGCGCCGCGGTTCGGCCCGGGGCGTGGGCGCGCAGCAGGAGCATGCCTGTCAGGCCGCCGCCGATCGCGGCCTCGGTCAGCGCGACATCGACCGAGGCCAGCCGCGCCCAGCCGATGCCGAGCAGCAGGCCGAAGGCGATGAAGGCGAGGATCGCGCCGCGGCTGTCGCGGGTGACGACGACATGCAGCGCCAGCGCGATCAACCCGGCGACCAGCGCGATGTCGAAGACGAGGCTCATGCCTGCGGCTTCCGGCGGGCGGCGATGCCGGCGATCAGCTGGCTCGCGGTCGCGGCCGAGAGCTGCGCCAGAAGCCAGATGCAGACGAGCTTGACCCCGCCCATCAAGCTCGCCTGCTGCGGCAGCAAACCGAGCACGATCAGGCCGAGACCCAGATTGTCGGCCTTGCTCAGCGCGTGCAGGCGACTGAGCGTATCGGGAAAGCGCAGCAGCCCCAGCGTTCCCGCCAGGAACAGGATGGCGCCGGCGACAACGCAGACCAGCGTGAAGACGTCAGAGAGCCCCATCACGCGGGCTCGTCGGGTTTCGCGGCATCTCCGGGGCGCTCGCCCTCTCCCAGCGTGAAGGCCGCGCAGGAGAAGGCCGACAGCAGGACCAGGAGCAGGGCGACATCGGCCAGCGCCGGCTGCGCCGTGGCCGCGCCGAGCAGAAGCAGCGTGGCGGCGCCGCCGGTGCCCAGCAACTGCACCGCCATCAGCTTCTCGATCGCGATCGCGGAGCGCAGCACGATCACCAGCCCGGCGGCGCTGGCCAGCAGGACGAAGAGGGCGATGAGGGTCAGGCTCTCAGGCACCGGAGCGATCTCCCGGCAGGACGCGCAGGAAGGCCGCCTCGTCGGCGGCGAGTTCGGCCGTGACGGGTGCGTCGCTGTCCAGGCAGTGCACGCGCATCTCCCCGCTCGCCGCGCAGGAGACGGGCAGCTTGCCCGGCTGGAGGCTCATCACCGCGCAGAGCGCGCCCTGCGCCATTCCTGATCGCAGGCCGGCGCGGTACGTGACGAATCCGGGCTTCATCGCGATGCGCCGGGCAAAGGCGCGCCGGGCGACGTCGAGCCCCGCCACAACCGCCTGCGGCAGGAAGCGCAGGATGAAGCGCAGCAGCCCCGTCGGCGACAACCGGCTCTCCGGCGGCCAGAGCGGGATGCTGGCCCAGGTCGCTGTCGCTGCCGCAATGAGGCCGACCGGCCAATCCTTGGGGGCCGCGCCGATCAGGACGAGCCAGAGCGCAAAGAAGAGAAGGCCTCGTCCCAGCAGGCTGGGCCACAAGAGGCTTTGGCGCGGTGATGCCGGCGCGGTCATGGCGAGGTGAGCCAGTCGGCCGGCGCGTAGCGCCTCGATTTGGGCCTGCGCGAACGGGGAACCGAAGACGAGGCGCGAAGACAATCGGCCGCTCCACTGTACGAAGACGATTTTTGTCTTTGCGTCTTCATGGAAAAACGCGATCTCTTGCCTGATTGCGCAGTATCATCTTGCATTTCGTTCTCCCGTCAGGCTAGCATCCGGGGTTCGGGCGAGCATCTGCCGCCTGTCTCAGTTCTGTGCCCGCCGTCCCATTTTCGGGTGGGCCTTTTCGGGTCGCATCGATGGTTGCTGAGCGTCGTCTGGAAGCGCCCGCCCTCTTGCCGGGCAGCGGCACGGATCGTGCCAGGCCTTGCGCAGCGGCGTCCGGCCGATGCTGATCGAACCGCGCGGCGGCGACGCCGAGGACGACGCCAGCAGCACCAAGACGCATTCGCTGCTCGCCATCGCCGGCACGCTGCCTGGCCTGGATCATCCTGGCGCTGGTGCCCGGCCTCCTGCTCGGCGTCGCCCCGCTGGTGGTGACCGCCTGGTATGACGACGTTGCCGACCGCATCCTGGCGCTGGCCGGCATCGGGCCGGTGCTGGTGCTGGCTGGCCTGGCGGCGATCGGCTGGTTCGGCCTGCGGCCGCTGCTGCGCGCCGTCGAGCGCAGCTTCTGGTCGCTGATCTCGCTGGCTGTCCAGCCCGGCTATGTGCTCGCCCGCGAGGGCCTGCGTCATCTCGCCGAGCGCTTCCTGCCGGCCGGCGCGAGCGAAGCCAGCCGCGCGCGGCTGCGGGGGCTGACGGCCGTCGCGGCGGGCCTCGGCGCTGCGCTGATCGCGCTGGCGATCACGGCGGCCGTCTGGCCGGCGACGCGCTGGTCCGGCGAGGTCGCCGATCTGGCCTACCCGTTGCGGCTGGTGCGGCCGGCGCTCGCCAACACCATCGCCGTGATGAGCGCTTATTTCGCCGGGGCCGCGCTGCTCTGGGGCATCGCCGACGGGACGATGGACCAGCCGCGCGATCTCGAGCGTTTCGACGAGGCCGCCTCATCCGACAGGGTGTGGCGGGTGGCGCATCTCTCGGACATCCATGTCGTCGGCGAGCGCTATGGCTTTCGCATCGAGAGCGGCCGGGCTGGCCCGCGCGGCAATGACCGGTTGGCCCTGGTGCTGGCGCGGCTCGCAGCGGTTCATGCCACCGCGCCGCTCGATCTCGTGCTGATCAGCGGCGACATGACCGATGCGGGCCGCTCGGCCGAATGGGGCGAATTCCTCGACGCCCTCGGCCGCCATCCCGACCTCGCGGCGCTGACCCTCGTCCTGCCCGGCAACCACGACGTCAACATCGTCGACCGGGCCAATCCGGCGCGGCTCGAACTCCCCGGCAGCCCGGGCAAGCGCCTGCGCCAGATGCGGACCCTTTCGGTGACGGAGGCCGTGCAGGGCGGGCGCGTCCATGTCGTCGACAAGACGGCGGGCCGGATCGGGCCGACGCTCTCGGACAGGCTGGCACCGCATCGCGCCGCGATCGCGGCCTTCGCCGATGCGGGGGGCCTGCGCCTGTCGCGGGGGTTGTCGGCGATCTGGGAGGCGTCCTTCCCGATGGTGCTGCCCCCAGCGCAGCCCGATGGCCTCGGCGTGGTGCTGCTGAACTCGAATGCGGAGACGCATTTCTCCTTCACCAATGCGCTCGGCCTCGTGGCGGAGGAGGACATGCAGGCGATGCTGGCGGCGCTCGCGCAGTATCCGCGCGCCCGCTTTGTCGTGGCGCTGCATCACCACCCGGTCGAGTATCCGCAGCAGGCCAAGGCCTTCTCGGAGCGGATCGGCACGGCGCTGATCAATGGCAGCCGCTTCGTGCGCCTGCTGAAGCCACAGGCCCACCGGCTCGTGGCGATGCATGGCCACCGCCATGTCGACTGGATCGGCCGCTGCGGCCCGCTGCGCATCGTCTCGGCGCCCTCCCCGGTGATGGAGGCCACGCATGACGAGCCGACCGCCTTCTACATCCACCGGCTCGGCGCGCGCTCGGATGGCGGGCTGGCGCTGATGGCGCCGGAGCGGATCGAGATCGGGCCGGCCGCTGGCGCTTGAAGCGATCCCTCCGTCATTGCGAGCGCAGCGAAGCAATCCCGAAAGGCTCGCCCGACGTCCCCTGGATTGCTTCGCTGCGCTCGCAATGACGGAACCGTGACAGGCTCGCGCCCTCAGACCTTGACGACGTCGTTGGCCGGAACCGGCTCGGGGGCTCGCGAGCCGAACAGTTCGGCCACCCAGAGGCTCGCGGGATGCTGGGCGCAGAAGGTCAAGAGCGCGATGGTGACGGGCACGCCGATGAAGGCGCCGAACACGCCCCAGAGATAGGCCCAGAAGAACACCGAGAACAGAACCAGCGTCGGTGACATCGACAGCGCGCTGCCGGCGACACGCGGTTCGATATAGCTGCCGACCACGAACTGGATCAGGTTCAGGCAGGCGAAGACCGCGACCACCGCTTGCCAGGAGCCGAACTGCGTCATGGCGAACAGCGTCGGGAAGACGGTCGCCACCAGCGGCCCGAGGAAGGGGATGTAGTTCAGCGAGAACGCGATGAAGCCCCATTCCGCAGCCAGCGGCAGGCCCACGGCCGTGGCGAAGCCCCAGACCAGCACGCCGGTGATCAGGCTCATCACGGTCCGAACCGCCATGTAGCGATGCAGCTTGGCGGCGGTCTGCAGGCTGCCGCGCAGGAGCACATCGCCGACGAGGCGGTTGCGCATGCCCTTGAGCTTGCGGCCGAAATCCTCGACCTCGAGCAGGCCAAGGATGACGTAGACCAGCACCACCAGCCAGAAGCTCATCGTGGTGTTGAGCCGGCCGCTGATCGTCTGCGCCATGCGCAGCATCCAGGCGACGTTGAAGTTCTCCGCCCAGAGCCCGGTCACGGCGATGCCATGGCCTTCGAGCCAGAGCGTGGCCTGGTCGTAGAGCTGCTGGAACCGCGCGGCATCGGCCGCGATCCAGCGCCCGACCCGGCCGAAGGCCCAGACGATCAGCGAGCCGAAGGCGACGAAGGCGAGCACCATCACGACGATGCTGATCGCCAGCGCCAGCATGCGCGGCAGGAACCCCTGAAGGCTGCGCTGCAGCGGCCAGACCAGCGCGATGATGAACAGCGCAAACGCGACGGGGGCAAAGACGGAACTGGCGACCGACAGGGCCGCGACGACGAGGATGATCGCGACCAGAACCTGCGCGCCTTGATGAATCCTGCCGCTGGTCATTCCGCTCACACGCCCTGCGTCAGTTCATCGAGGTCGAGCGTCGAGCGCTGGCCGATATCGTCCCTGTGCGCGCGATAGAAAGCTTCCGCCGACTGCCGCCCCTCCGCCCGCAGCATGGTCAGGAACTCCCATTCCGCGTTGAGCTTCGAGGAATAGCCGAGCTCCGCCATCCTGTCGCTGGTAACGCGGTGGATCCGCATCCCGGCCCAGCGCGCGCCCTCGCGATCCCTGGGATTGGCGCTGTTGCGCAGCAGCGCCATCATCCTGAGTTCCTTCAGGAGGACGCTGTTGAAGGAGACCTCGTTGAGGCGGTTGAGGATGTCGCGGGCGGTGGTCGGCGTGCCCGGCCGCTCGACCGGGTTGATCTGGACCAGGATGGTGTCGAGCGCCTCGCTCTCCTGGATCAGCGGCGTCATCGTCGGATTGCCGGAATAGCCGCCGTCCCAGTAGCCGTCGCCGTCGATCTCGATCGCCTGGAACAGGGTCGGCAGGCAGGCCGAGGCGAGCAGCACCTGCGGCGTGATCTCGGCATTGCGGAAGACCCGGCCGCGGCCGGTGCGGACATTGGTGGCGGTGACGAAGAGCTTGATCGGGCCGGCCGCCAGCGCCTCGAAATCGATCACCTCGGCCAGGATGTCGGCCAGCGGGTTCGCGCCGCCGGGATTGAGGCTGTAGGGCGAGACGACTCGGGACATCAGGTCCATCGCGACGAAGAGCGGCGAGTTGTCGAGCGTCCAGCGCCCGAGCAGGACATCGAGCGGGCTGCGCTGGAACGGGCTGAAGCGCGCCGCCTCCGAGGTCTTGCGCCAGAACGCCTCCAGCGCCTGCCGCGCGCCCTCGCGGCCGCCCGTGGCGAAGCCCGAGGCCAGCACGGCTGCGTTCATCGCACCGGCCGACGTGCCCGAGATCGCGCTGATCGTCAGCCAGTCCTCCTCGAGGACGCGGTCGAGCACGCCCCAGGTGAAGGCGCCGTGCGCGCCGCCACCCTGGAGCGCCAGATCGATCACCAGCGGCTGTTGCGCCGCCCGGGCTCCCTCGGTCGCTGCCGCCGTCTTGGCTGCCGTCTTCGCCGTCCTGCTCACCCGTACCCCCTCGCCGCCTTGCGTCCCGGCCCGATCATGGCGATTTCACCAGGCCGGAGAAGCCCGCCACCGCCAGCAGGCTCAGCGCCCAGCCGACGATCGCCTGAAGATAGAAATAGCTGATCGCGACCCGCCCGTGACGGCCGACCGGATTGGGCCGCCAGAAGGCCTTCTGCCCGAGATCGAGCACGGGCAACAGCGTATAGCTCGAGGCCTCGCCCTGCTCGCGATAGCAGGCGAGTTGCGTCTGCCCCGGCGCGGCGCGCCCTTGCGCGGCCTGGGGCGGAGCACCGAGGAGCCGTTGCTGGGTGCGCTCGACGCCGCAGAGTGTCCATTCCGGCGCGCGCAGCACGACGGCGCTGTTGGGCTTGAAGGCGCCGGCCCGCTCCGCCATCGCGAAGATGCCGACGCCCACGAGCCAGAACAGGATCAGCCAGACGAAGGCGAGCAGGGGCTGGCGGCCATAGACCAGAGTGGCTGCGAGGAAGCCGTCCGTCACGGTCAGCGCGGCACGCCAGAGCGGGTTCTTCGCCCGCGCCCGTCGCGCCCGTCGCTGCAGCCGCTCCTTGACGATGAGGACGGCGCGCGCGTCCTCGCCATGGCCCATCTCGCGGAAGACCGCGGCGAGTTGCTCATAGGGCTGCGGCCAGAAATCCTCGCCCCAGCGTTCGGGCGCCTGTCGCGAGAGCCAGTCGAGCCGGCTCGCCGCATCGACCGGCGCGGCGATGAAGGCGCCGTCGGGCCAGGACGCCACCTCGTCATGGATGGTGCCGATCGAGGCGCCGGTCATCGACAGCGCGCCCGCGATGGAAGCCTCGCCGCGCAGGAAGAAGGCGCCCTTGATCGCGCAGCGGCTGATGTCGAGCGCCATTGCGCCGGCGTGGGTCAGCGTCGCGCCGCTGGCATCGAGATCGCCGCCGATCACCGAGGCCACGAGCCTGACCTCGCCTGCGGCTGCAGCCTTGCGCAGCACGACGCTGCCGCCGATCTCGACCTCCGTGCCATCGATGGCGAGGCTGTCGGCACTGTCGATGCGGGCGCCGGCGGCGTCGAGATCGGCCGAGATCCGCGCGCCGGCGATGGCGAGGCCGCCGCGCAGCGTCGCTCCCCTCAGCAGCAGGTTGCGCAGTTCGATCGCGTTGGCGTCGATCGCATGGCCGCTGGCGACGCGGATCGTCGCGCCGTCGCATTCGAGGTTGCCGCCGAGGTGCGACTGCGAGACGTTGATCTCGCCCGTCACCTGGGCGCCGCGCAGATAGACGCCGCCGCGCGCCTCGAGCCGTTCGGCCTCGAGACCGGGCAGCGACGAGCCGTCGAGGAAGAGGCGGTTGATGATCGCGGCGCGCAGGATCGGCGTCGCCTCGAAATGACAGTCGATCAGGCCGATGTCGCGGAAGACATGGCAGGCCTCGAGGTCGAGCGTGTCGACGATCCAGGCTCCGGTGATGCGGATGCCCTTCTCGTGCGGCCGGCAGCCGGGTTCGCCGCCGAGCATCAGGAACCGCAGGAAGGCGGCCCTGACGACGCGGCTCGGGTCGGGTGCGGTCGGGCGGCTGCCATCGCCGAGGCGGTCATAATTGCCGCTGAGCAGGCGGGCGACGACCTCCTCCTCGGCGGGCAGGAGCGGCTGGAAGTCGGCGAGCCGGGCGGTCGCGAGCGTCCATTGCGCCCGCTCCGCCAGGGGGCCGCCCAACCCGGGCGCGATCATGTGGCGGCAGTGGCCTGTGAAGTACCGGCAACCGTCTCGCCGGGGGCCGCGGCGGCCAGCGCCTCGCGCAGCGCCGCTTCCTTGGTCTCGTCGAAGGAGGTGCTCATCAGCGTGCCGCCGCTGCCGCGCAGGTCGGCCAGGACCTTGTCGGTCGTCATCTTGCGGATCAGCAGGAACAGCCCGGCCGTATTCGGCTGCAGCGCGGCGGCCGCATCCTTCATGAACTGGTCGTTGATGCCGACATCGGTCAGCTTGCCGCCGAGCGCACCCGACGCCGCGCCCAGGGCCGTGCCCAGCAGCGGCGCCATGAAGATGAAGCCGATCAGCGTGCCCCAGAGCGCGCCCGAGGCCGCGCCGGTCGTCGTCAGGTTGATCAGCTGGTTGAGCTTGATCTGCGCCGAGCTCGATCAGATACTCGCGCTGCATCGCCAGGATCTTCTGGCGGACCTCCTCGGCCTTCTGCTCGGTCGGGAAGGCGATGAAGACCAGATCGCTCATGGGAGATGTCCTTCGATGTGCTGAGGTGCCCTCGCCGCGGTCGCGACGAGGGCGGTCGAGATCAGCCCGGAGCCTTCGCTGCGGCGTTCGCCGCGCTGCGCGCGGGCGGCAGCGGCTTGACGCGCTGGCCGGGATGGAGCGCCTGAACGCCGGTCGCGACGATGGTTTCGCCCGGGACGAGCCCTTGCGAGACGACGACGTGGTCGGGATCGAAGCGCAGAATGTCGATCGGCCGCAGGCTGACCGTCGAGGTCTTGGGATCGACGATCCAGACCGCAGCCCCGCGGCCGGAGGTCGTGAGGGCCTTGGCGGGGATCGACATGATCCGTGCCGAGGTCGTCTCGACCGAGCCGACCACGGTCGAACCCAGCCGCATGGCCTCGGGGGGATCCTGCAGCCCGACGCGGACCTGGAAGGTGCGGGTGACGGGATCGGCCTGCGGCGCGATCTCGCGGATGCGCCCGCTGGCGCTGACACCCGGCGCCTCGGCGAGCACGACGCGGACGAGCGGATCGCCCGTCTTGCCCTCGAGCACCCGCGCCGGCACGGCGAAGACCGCATCGCGGCCATCCTCGCGGGCGATCTGGAGGATCGCCTGCCCGGGCTGGACGACCTCGCCGGGCTCGGCGCTGCGCACCGTCACGACGCCGGCGACATCGGCGCGCAGATCGGTGAAGCCGAGCCTGTCGCGGGCCTGTTCGAGCTGGGCCTCGGCGTTCTCGAGCGCAGCCTGGGCGGTCTCCTGCGCCTTCTGCGCGGCATCGAAGCGCGGGCGCGTGGTGAAGCCCTGCCCCATCAGCCGCTCCTGCCGCTCGAAGGTGCTGCGCGCGGTGACGACCTCGCCGCGCGCGGCCTCCAGCGCCGCTTCGGCGGCGGCGACGGCGTTGGTCTCGATGGTCCGGTCGAGCTTGGCGACGATCTGGCCGGGCGCGACGCGGTCCCCGACATTGACCGGCCGCTCGGCGATCCGCCCGGCGATCCGGAAGGCGAGCGACACCGTCTTCTCGGCCTGGATCTCGCCGGAGAGCTCGACCCCCGCGGTGAGCAGGCTCGCCTCGACCTTGACGACCTGAACGGGACGGCCGGCCTGGGGCGGCGCCTTTTCGGCACGGTCGCAGCCCGCGAGCGCGAGCAGCAGCGGCAGGCCGCAGAGCGGCAGGAGCGGCCGCGTGCGACGGAACAAGGCGCGTCTCGCTGACGGAGGACGGGTCATCGCGCAGCCGCTCCCACTGTGTCGGGCGCAGCGCCCTGCGCCGGTTCGGCGCCGGGCGATGGCCCCCTGAAGACGGTGACGTAGAGCACCGGCAGCAGGACGAGCGTCAGCACCGTCGCAACCAGAAGCCCGCCCATGATCGCGAAGGCCATCGGCCCCCAGAACACGGTCGGCGCGATCGGGATCATGCCCAGCACGGTCGAGACCGCGGTCAGCATGATCGGGCGGAAGCGCGTCGAGGCGGCGTCGAGCGCGGCCTGGGTGATGCTCTTGCCGGCCGCGCGCTCGGATTCGATCTGGCTGATCAGGATGACCGCGTTCTTGGTGATGATGCCGATCAGGGCGAGCACGCCGAGCAGGGCGACGAAGCCGAGCGGCTTGCCGGACAAAAGCAGCGCGCCGACCACGCCGATCATGCCCAGCGGCGCGATGCTGATGACGATGGCGAACAGCTTGAAGCTGCGCAGCTCCGCCATCAGCACCGTGAACATGATCAGCAGCATCACCGGCACCACGGCGATGACCGAGGCCTGCGATTTCGCGCTCTCCTCGACGGTACCGCCGGTGGCGATGTCGTAGGCGGGCGGCAGCGTCTTTCTGAGCGCCTCGACGCCGGGCTGCAGCGCGCTCACGACCGTCTCGGGCAGCACGCCGGGCTTGATGTCGGCGGCCACCGTCAGCGTCGGCACGCGGTCGCGGCGCCAGATCAGCGGCGCGTCGAGATCGTAGCTGAAGGTGACGAACTGCGAGAGCGGCACGGAGCGCCCGCCGGGCAGCGCCACCTGCATGGTGCGCAGCGTGTCGAGCGAGATGCGGTCTGACCCTTGCGCCCGCACGACGACGTCGACGAGGTAGATGTCGTCGCGCAGCTGGGTGACCACGGTTCCCGAGACGACCGTGTTCACGATCGCGGCGAGGGCCTGCGAGCTCAGGCCGAGGCGGCGCGCCTCGTCCTGATCGACGCGCAGCCGCAATTCGCGCGAAGGCTCGATCCAGTCGAAATTGACCTGGTCGGTGTGCGGATTGGCCGCCACGACCTGCGCCAGCTTCATCGCGATGCCGCGGACCTCGGCGATGTCGGGGCCCGTCACGCGGTACTGCACCGGCCAGCCGACCGGGGGACCGAGCTCGAGCGGATAGACCCGCGCGATCAGGTTCGGGAATTCGGTGGCCAGCCGCGCCTCGAGCTTCTTCTGCAGACGGTCGCGGGCGGCGACGTCCTTGGCGACGATCACCGCCTGGTTGAAGAAGTCGTTCGGCAGCTGCGCGTTCAGCGGCAGGTAGAAGCGGATCGCGCCGCGCCCGACATAGGTGCTCCAGCGCGCCACGTCGGGATCGTCCTTCAGCGCCGCGTCGAAGCGCTTCACCAGGGCCTCGCTGGCATAGATCGAGGCGTTCTGCGGCAGCGTCATGTCGACCAGCAGCTCGGTCCGGTCGGAAGCCGGGAAGAACTGCCGCGGCACCAGCGGCAGCGCCAGCATCGACGCCGCGAACAGGCCGATGGTGACGGCGATCGTCAGCCAGCGCACCCGGATCGCCCCCGACAGCATCGCCCGGAAGCCCTGCTCGATCCGCCCGGGACCCGCCGCCTGCCCGGAGGATTTCGGCGCGACGAGCAGCGCCATGCCGAGCACGGGCGCGAAGATCACGGCGACGAACCAGGAGACGACGAGCGCGATGCTCACCACCGCGAAGAGCGAGAAGGTGTATTCGCCGGCCGAGCTGGCGGCGAAGCCGATCGGCACGAAGCCGGCGATCGTCACCAGCGTGCCCGCGAACATCGCGACCGCATATTTCTCGAAGGCGAAGGTCGCGGCCTTGGCCTTCTCGTCGCCGGCGGCGAGCCGCGTCACCATCGCATCGGTCGTCGTCATGGCGTCGTCGACGAGGAGCGCGAGTGCGATGATCAGCGCGCCCAGCGAGATGCGCTGCATGTCGATGCCGATGACGTTCATCACGGCGAAGACGACGGCCAGTGTCAGCGGGATCGAGAGCGCCACCACCAGACCCGGGCGCACGCCGAGGCTGATGAAGCTGATCACGAGGATGATCCCCACCGCCTGCCAGAGCGAGCTCATGAAGTCGGCGATCGCCTCGTCGACCGTCACCGACTGGTCCGCGACCAGCCGCGGCTCGATGCCGACGGGGAGGTCGGCGGTGATGCGGGCCATCGCCTTCTTGATATTGGCGCCCAGCGCCAGGATGTCGCCGCCCTCGCGCATGGCGATGCCGAGGCCGATCGAAGCCTGGCCGTTGACCCGGAACATCGGCTGCGGCGGGTCGGCGAAGCCACGCTTGACGGTGGCGATGTCGGCCAGGCGCACCATGCGGTCGCCGACCGGGAAGTTGATCTCGAGCAGGTCGGCCTCAGACTGGAAGGCGCCCGAGACGCGGATCGAGAACTTCTCGTCCTGCGTCTGGACCACGCCGGACGGGCGCACGACGTTCTGGGCCTGCAGGGCGCCGAGCAGCGCCGAGCGCTCGATGCCGAGATTGGCGAGTTCGCGCACCGAGAACTCGATGAAGATGCGCTCGTCCTGCGCGCCGATGACCTCGATCTTCGAGACGTCGGGGACCAGCAGCAGCCGCGAGCGGGCGGCCTCGACATGGTCGCGCAGTTCGCGCCCGGTGAACCCATCGGCGGTGAAGCCGTAGATGATGCCGAAGGTGTCGCCGAAACGGTCGTTGAAGAAGGGACCGATCGTGCCGGCCGGCAAGGTCTGGCGGATGTCGGCGACGAGGTTGCGGACCTTGAACCAGGTCTCCTGGACCGCATGGGCCGGGACGTCCTGCTTCAGGTTGACGAAGATCGTCGTGCGGCCCGGCGTGGTGAAGCTGCGCACGAAATCGAGCCCCGGCGTCTCCTCGATCTGGCGCTCGAGACGTTCGGTGACCTGGCTGAGGGTGTCCTCCATGGTCGCACCCGGCCAGGCGGCGACGACCACCATCGACTTGATGACGAAGGCCGGATCCTCGTTGCGGCCGAGCTTGATGAAGGCGAAGACGCCGGCGGCCACCGCCACGATCATGAGGTAGATCACGACCGAGCGGCTCTTCAGGGCCCATTCGGAAAGATTGAAGCTCATCGTGCCTCGGTCCCGGACAGGCGCACGCGCTGCCCTTCCTTGAGGAGGTTGGCGCCCGCGGTGACGACGATGTCGCCGATCGCCAGCCCCTTGGCGACGATCGCGGTGGCAGGGTCGCGCGAGACGAGTTCGAGCCGGCGCAGCGAGACGGTCAGCGCCGTCGGATCGACGACCCAGACCCCGGTGGCTGGCCCGCGCTCGGTCAGCGCCGTCGCGGGGATGGCGATGCCCGAGGCCTCGCCGCCGCGGATCGAGCCCGACACCGTGGTCCCGAGCCGGAAGGCGGCCGGCGGATCGGCCAGGCCGACGCGGACACGGAAGGTCCGCGTGACCGGATCGGCCTGGGGCGCCACCTCGCGGACATGGCCGCGCACGCTGACGGCGGGGTCGCTGGCGAGCGCGACATGGATCGTGGCGTCGGCGGGGATGGCGCGGATCGATTCGGCCGGCAGCGCGAACACGGCGTCCCGTCCGTCGCGCCGGGCGAGCTGGACGATCATGCGGCCGGCCGCGACGACCTCCGCCGGCTCGGCACCGACCCGGGTGACCACGCCCGGCGCATCGGCCTTGAGGGTGGTAAAGGCGACGATGTCCTCCGCAGTACGCACCCGGGCACGGGCCGCCTCGACCTGGGCACGCGCGGCGGTGCGCCCCTGTTCGGCGGCCTCGAAGTCAGCCTGGGTGGTGATGCCGCGCGCCAGGAGATGCTCCTGCCGCTGATGCTGGTTCTCCGCCTTGCGCAGCGCGCCCTCGGCGGCCGTCAGCGCCGCTCGGGCCGCGCGCAGGTCGTTGAGCTCGTTCTCCGGATCGAGGCGGGCGACGACCTGCCCCTCGGCCACCGTCGCCCCGACGCCGACGAGGCGCTCCGCCAGGCGCCCGCCGATGCGGAAGGAGAGCGAAGCCTGATCCTGCGCCTCGACATGGCCGCTGAAGCCGAGATCGGCCAGCTTCCGCGGCGCCTCGACCGTGGTGGTGCGCACCGTCCGGATCACCGGCGCGGGCGCGGTCTCGCTCTCGCGCTGGCAGCCCGCGACCCCGAGAAGCAGAAGGGCGAGCACGACCGCGCTGCCGCCAGGGCGGTAGCGGCCGTCGTGACGTCCCGAGCCGTCTTGCCGATTGGGCTTTCGCATCAGTCGTTCACTCGCATCGCGACTGTCCGTTGCACGCAGGAGACGAGAACCGCCTCCGAGGCACCCGGCGAGCGCCATCGCGCCCCGTTTCCGAGCGTTGGTCGGAAAGCTAGCAACACCGTCACCGGGCCGGATCAGCTCAGAATCCCAAATCTGGGCTGTTCATCCCATTCTCCCCGCGGCTCTCGCAATGGACGCAGACGGGACGCGCGGCGTGCCGTGCGTCCGGCAGCCCATGGCCGGGGCTGGCCGCCTCCTGGTGAGACGGTTGCATGCGGTCGCGCAAGTGGCTGGGGCTGCAGCCATATTCCCGCCGGAAGGCGCGGCTGAAGGTGGAGTGATCGCGAAAGCCGACGCGGCTGGCGATGGCGTGAACCGAGAGCGGTTCGCCGGGCGCGGTGAGATCGCGCCTCGCCTGCAGCAGCCGCTCGCGGTTGATGAAATGGGCGACCCCGCCATCCGCGTCGAGCAGCCGGTAGAGCTTCGAACGCGACATCGCCAGAAGCCGGCCGAGCTGAGGCGGGCCGAAATCGGGCGAGCCCATGTGACGCTGGACGATCTGGCGCGCGCGTTCCACCGTGCTCGACGACGGCGATGGCGCGACCGCCGCGACGGGCTCGCCGGCGGGTGCAAGACAGGCTTCGACAAGGGCGCGCAGCGCGACGGTCACGCTTCGCGCCTGGCCGTCGCTGAAATGGCGCGACTGGCCCGCGAGCTGGCGCATGAAGCCGGCCAGCAGCGCCCCGGGGCCGGCTTCGGTCTCGAGCCGCTGCGCCGGCCCCGCAGCGCCGGCGCCCTCCAGCCAACCTCGGGGCACCAGCAGCAGGAGCCGTTCTTCGGCGCTGCCGAACCGGCGGGCCGACTGCTCCAGCGCGGCCAGGGCGAGACCGGCACGGGGCGAAACGAACAGCGTCGGGGAGACGTCGCCCGCCGCGCCGCCCAGCAGGGCGACGCAACCCTGGTGTTTGTGCCGCGGGCCGCGCTGCGCGCCGCCCGCGGATGAGCCGATGGAGCGGACTTCGCGGATCAGGGTGACATCGCCGAACCGCCACTCGGTCGCGGCGCGTGGCTCCGGGGACAGCCAGGATGCCGGCTGTGCGGGAAGCGCGCCGGTGGCCGCCAGAATCCAGGTCCGCTGCTGCGGCGCGGCATCGTCCTGCGCAACCGTGATCGGCGAAAGGACGGGTCCCGCCGTGAAGGGGGGTCGAGGGCTTTTCGACAGGGCCATGGTCGCCTCCGTGAGTGCGGATTGTTGCGTGCGGCTTGTCTTGCGAGCGTCCCGTGCAGATTCTAGTCCGGGGTATCCTCCGTGTTTTGATGTCGCCCAATTGTCTCGGCACGATTGGCCATGGTCAAGAAACCCTGCGTCACTCGCGGCGTGTCGTGGCGGCGTCGAAGACGCGGATCGGCGCGGTGATCAGCAGACCGGCGGCCGAGCCCACCGTCTCCAGCGCCGTTCCGGTGCCGGTGACGTCCGAATCCGTGATGACCTGGCCTTCGATCAGGCGGTTGCCGATCAGCCGGACGATTTCGGGGCTCGAGGCGTAGGTGTCGTGGTTGACCCGGTCGCCGGCCTTGATTGCGCTGATGTCGACGACGGTGATGCCCTTGAGGTCGCCGAGCTGCGCCAGGTAGTCTTCGCGGGACAGGTCGATCGCTCCCAGCCGGGTCGCGCCGCGCGCCAGGAACTGCGAGAGCTGCAGCGCGCGGTCGTTCTGCGAGGCGAAGATCGTGATCTGCGGACGGCGCGGACCCATGTCCTCGATCTGACGCCGGAAGACCCCGACATCGAGATCGGGCGACGCCAGGATGACGTTGTTGATCTTGGCCGGGATACCGCCGTTCTTCAGCGCGACCTGCTTGAGTGCCTCGACGGCGAGCCAGGCTCCCATCGAATGGGCCAGCACGACGACCTCACCGACGGCGGGGCTCTTCGTCGCCATCATCAGGACCTCGGCGAGATCGGAGCGCGAGTAGGACGCGTTGTCGAGGTCCAGGCGGTAGTCGAGCAGGCGCCCGCGCGACGGCCAGGAGAACAGGATCGGCGCGGCATTGGCATCCGAATCATGGGCGAGCTGTGCGAAGCGGAAGACGGCCCGGTCGAAGGGCGTGTTGAAGCCGTGCACGAAAATGAAGGCGCGCCGCTTTTGACCGCCGGCCGAGGCGAACCAGCGCGGCAGATCGGATTTCTGCAGCGACGTCGACGCGCTGACGGTGAAGTCCGTCTCCGGATTGCCGGGCACCGTCCGCGGAACCTGTATCGTGCCGGGCTCCCGGTTCCGTGGGATCGAGACGACGATGTTGCTGAAGGAGACGCCCCTGCCCCGCTCGCCATCATAGAGCACGCCGGGCTCGTCCGAGACCGCCCGCGTCGTCGCGGTGAGCATGTCGAGCTTGTCGGTGTTCGGGATCGGAGCGACGGTCTGGAGCAGGCCGCGCGGTGCGGAGGCACAGCCCGCCAGCAGCAGGCCGGTGGCGAGGATCGCGGCGATGCGTGCCGGAGCCGGGTTCATGGCCGCCACCTGTCGCCGGCCTGTCCCGGGACGCAGCGTGGCGTCGTCGGTTGCTGTTCCGGCATGAGGCAAGACTCCGAACTCTTCATCGACCGGGCGGAACGTCCCGCCGGACACGTCGCGTGCGTCCGGAACGGTTCCGGCCGTGCTGACCGGGCTCGCAACCCGTTCGTGACGCTGCGGTATTGAAGCGACGTAACGGTTCGAAGACAAGCCTCGCCGCCCTGCTTTCGTCACGAAGCGGTGGACCCGCCACAGTCTCGCCCGCTTCCCGCCATTTTGGGACAGCCGGCCCAAGCTTTGGGATTCTGTGCCGATGCCCTAGCGGCTCATCCCACTAAGTTCGCCCTCTAGCCTTCGCGCGGGACACCGTCCCGCCGAACGGGTGTTTGTCGCCGGGGCCACGCTCCGGCCCGGGAGGAAAGCCAAGATGGCGATCGAGAGCACCGCACCCAAGACCACGATGCAGCGCTTCCTCGACGGCGTCGAGAAGGTCGGCAACATGGTGCCGCACCCGGTCGTGATCTTCCTGATCCTGATCGGCATCGTCATCGTGCTCTCGGCCGTTTTCAGCCTGTTCGGCGCGCAGGTGTCCTACGAGCGCATCAATCCCGAGACGCACAAGATCGAAGTCGCGTCGACGGCGATCCGGAGCCTTCTGAATGCGGAGGGCATCCGGTTCATCTACTCCTCGCTGGTTCCGAACTTCATGGCCTTCACCGCCGTGGGCCTGATGATCGCCGCCATGATCGGCGCCGGCGTCGCGGAAGAATCGGGGCTGGTCACCGCGCTCATCCGCAAGCTGGTGATCATCTCGCCGCCGGCGGCGCTGACCTACATTCTGGCGTTCGTCGCCATCACCGCGAGCATCGCGGCCGATGCGGGCTATCTGGTGCTGATCCCGCTCGCCGGCATTGCCTATCTGGCCGTCGGTCGCAACCCGATGGCGGGCCTCGCGCTCGGCTTTGCGGGCGTGGCCGGTGCGTTCACCGTCAACATGCTGATCAAGCCGCTCGACGCCGTGCTCGTCGAGTTCACCAATGACGCTGCCCGCCTCGTCGACCCCGCCCGCAGCATCGGTCTGGCCTCGAACGTCTGGTTCTCGGTCGCGTCGGTGATCGTTCTGACGATGACCATCGCCTTCATCACCGACAAGGTCGTCGGCCCGAGGCTCGGACCCTACGACCCGACGAAGGCGGCCGAGGGCACGACGACGGATCAGGCGGCGCTGTTGTCCGAGTCGGAATCCCGCGGCCTGCGCTTTGCCGGCTTCGGGCTGCTCGGGCTGATCGCCGTGTTCCTGCTGTTGACCATTCCCGCCGGTGCACCGCTGCGGAACCCGACGACGGGCGAACTGATCGGCAATTCACCGTTCATGAACGGGCTGATCGCCCTGATCATGCTGATCTTCCTGACCAGCGGCTGGTGCTACGGCATCGGCGCCGGGACGGTGCGCACGCTGACGGACGTCATCGCGGCCATCGAGAAATCGATCAAGGGCCTCGGCGGCACGATCTTCCTGTTCTTCATCCTGAGCCAGTTCGTCGCCTACTTCACCTACACCAACATGGGCACGGTGATGGCGCTCAGCCTCGCCGGCGTGCTGCAGTCGGCCAATATCGGCGCGCTGCCGCTGCTGCTCGGCTTCATCGTCGTCGTCGCCATCATCGATCTGCTGCTGACCGGTGCCATCGCCAAATGGGCGATCTTCGCGCCCGTCTTCGTGCCGCTGCTGATGAAGCTCGGCGTCGAGCCGGAAGCCGTGCTCGCCGCCTACCGCATCGGCGACAGCCCGATGAACATGATCACGCCGCTCAACGCCTATTTCGCCATGGTCGTCGGCCTGATGCAGCGATACGACCGCAACGCCGGTGTCGGCACCGTCGTGGCGCTGATGCTGCCCTATCTGGCCGGAATGTTCCTGGTGTGGACGGCCCTCTTCGTGGTCTGGAAAACGCTGGGATTGCCCTGGGGCCTGTGAGCCGTCGTGCCCAACCCTGAAAACAAGCCAGGCCCGCTCACCCAAACGGGCCCTCAACTTGGATGGATGTCATGAGCACTGCCAATATCCCCCTCGACGTCGAGGCGGCGATCGACCACCTGATGAACTTCCTTTCGGTCGAGGGCGTCACCGGCCAGGAGGCCGCCATCGCGGCCGCCGTCAGCGAGGCGCTGATCAAGATCGGCGTGCCGGCCTCGGCGATCCGCTACGACGACGTCAACAGCCGCATCCCGCTGCCGACGCAGACCGGGAACCTGATCGTCGAACTGCCCGGCACCAAGCCGGGCCCGCGTTTGCTGTTCTCGACCCATCTCGACACGGTGCCGCTCTGCGCCGGCGCCAAGCCGCGGCGCGAGGGCGACCGCATCGTCTCCGACGGCACGACGGCGCTGGGCGGCGATGCGCGCACCGGCGTGGCGCTGCTCGTCGTGGTGGCCGAGACGCTGATCAAGAACAAGCTGCCCCATCCGCCGATCACCCTGCTGTTCACGGTGCGCGAGGAGAGCGGCCTTCATGGCGCCCGCGAGCTGAACCCGGCCGATCTCAAGAGCCCGGCGATGTGCATCAACGTCGACGGCCAGCTCGCCTCCGAGCTGATCATCGGCGCGGTCGGCCAGGAGAACTGGGAGGTCGAGATCACGGGCCGGGCCTCGCATGCGGGCGTCGCGCCGGACAAGGGCATCTCGGCGACCATGGTCGGCGCCATCGGCCTGACGGAAGCCCGCGCCGCCGGCTGGTTCGGCAAGGTCGTCAAGGGCGAGGCTTTCGGCAGCAGCAATATCGGCATCTTCGGCGGCCGGGACGGCAAGCCGGCCGGCGACGCCACGAACGTCGTCACCGACTACGCTTTCCTCAAGGGCGAGGCGCGCAGCCCCGAGCTGAGCTTCGCGACCCAGATCGTCGACGGGTTCGAGGCGGCCTTCGCCAAGGCCAAGGCCGCCGTCACCGACCATGAAGGCGTAACCGCCGAGGTCGTGTTCAAGCGCGCCGCGGCCTACCCGCCCTTCCGGCTGGACCAGGACGCGCCGGTCGTGAAGCGCGCCACCCGCGCGCTCGGAATCCTGGGCATCGAGCCGACCTACATCTTCTCCAATGGCGGGCTCGACGCGAACTGGCTCGACCGGGCCGGCGTTCCGACGATCACGATCGGGGCCGGCCAGGCCGAGATCCACACGATCAAGGAATTCGTGAAGCTCGACGAATACGAGAAGGGCTGCCGGCTCGGCATCCTGATGGCGACGCTCGAAGACTAAAAGACCGTTCCGGCGGCCGAATCCGTCGACGAGGCCCAACGAGGAGCTGACGCGTGAGCCCCATTGCCTATACCGCTCTGATCATCGCCGCGGCGGTCGTCCTGTTCGTCACGAACAGGGTTCCGGTCGTGCTGGTGGCGATGGGTACGGCGCTTTCGCTCTGGGCGACCGGCGTCCTGACCCTGCCGCAGGCGCTGGGCGGGCTCGGCGACCCGGCGGTGATCTTCATCGCCGCGCTGTTCGTCGTGTCGTCCGGCCTCGAGGTCACGGGTGTCACGGCCTGGGCCGGGCAGCTCCTGATCAAGGGCGCGGGCGAGGAAAGCCGGACCCGCCTGCTGCTGCTGACGATGGGCCTGGTGGCCCTGCTGACGGCGCTGATCAGCGTCAACGGCGCGGTGGCCGCCCTGCTGCCGGTCGTCGTGGTCATCGCGGTCCGGCTCAAGCGCAACTCCTCGCAGCTCCTGATGCCGCTGGTCTTTGCCGCCCATGCCGGCTCGATGCTGGCGCTGACCGGCACGCCGGTGAACGTCCTCGTCTCCGAGGCCGCGTCGGATGCCGGTGTCGGCGGCTTCGGCTTCTTCGAATTCGCGCTGGCCGGCATTCCGCTGCTCGCCGGCTCGATGGCGATCATGATCCTGTTCGGGCAGAAGCTGTTGCCCGAGCGTAACGGCGCGACCATGCCGGCCGATTTCAGCCGCCACGCCAAGACGCTGGTCGAGCAGTACGGGCTCGCCAGCGGCGTCTACCAGCTGCGCGTGCGCGCCAGCTGCCCCTATATCGGGCAGGCGGCGACTGCGATCGACCTGTCCGCCTTCCCGGGCCTCCAGTTCGTCGCGATCCAGGACGGCGACAGCGCCGGTCCGCTGCGGCGCGACGCGATCGCCGAGGGCGACCATGTCCTGCTGCGCGGCGATGCCGAGGCGGCGGCTACCTTCGCCGCGACGATGCACCTGGCCTTCCGCGACGAGAGCGCGGCCAGCGGCGAAGGCGAGGAGACGCTGTTCAACAAGCGCTCCGGCCTCGCCGAGGTGGTGATCCCGCCCCGCTCGGGCCTGATCGGGCAGAGCGTCTTTCCGGGCATGGTGACCGAGAGCGGCGACCTGATCATCCTCGCCGTGCAGCGCTCGGGCAACGAGATCGCCGCCGGCAACGCGACGAGCGAGGCCGGAGGCGTGGTGCTGCAGGCGGGCGACACGATGCTGCTGCAGGGCACCTGGAAGGCGCTCGACACCCATCTCGACGACCCCGATGTGCTGGTCGTCAGCTCGCCGGAGCTCGTGCGGCGCCAGGCAGTGCCGATGGGACCGGGCGCCAAGCAGGCCGTCGTGATCCTGTTCGGCATGGTCCTGCTGCTGGCCACCGGCATCGTGCCGCCGGCCGTGGCGGGGCTGCTCGCCGCCGGCGCCATCATCCTGACCGGCATCATGACGGTCGAGCAGTCCTACCGGGCGATCAGCTGGACCACCGTGATCCTCGTCGGCGCGATGATGCCGCTCTCGACGGCGATGGTCGAGACGGGCGCGGCCAAGCTGCTGGCCGAGCGGCTCGTGCTGATGGTCGGGGACGCCGGGCCGATGGCGCTGCTGGCGGGCCTCTTCATCCTGACGGCTGTGATGGGCCAGCTCATCAGCAACACCGCCACCGCGCTGATCGTGATCCCGATCGGCGTCGCGGCCGCCGCCAGCATGGGCATCTCGCCGAAGCCCGTGCTGATGAGCACGGCGGTCGCGGCGGCCGGGGCCTTCCTGACCCCCATCGCCACCCCGACCAATCTCATGGTCATGGGCCCCGGCGGCTACGCCTTCAGCGACTACTGGAAGCTCGGCCTGCCCCTGCTGATCTGGTTCTTCATCGTGGCGGTCTTCATCGTGCCGCTGATCTGGCGCTTCTGAGAGCCTTGGATACCTCGCCACCTCATGCAGGGAAGGACATGACGATGTGGGTTCGAGCGATCATTCTGGCTTCCGGACTGGGCCTTGCGGCCCTGGCGGCCCCGGCTGCCACCGCTGCGCCGGCCGCCTCGGCGCCCGGCATCACCGCCGAGGGCGGCGTCGAGCAGGCCAACTGGCATCGCCGTCGCTGCTGGTGGGAAACGCGTCGGTTCCGTGACTCGCGCGGTCGCTGGCAGACGCGCCGGGTCCAGGTCTGCCGCCGCTGGTGATCGGCCTCAGGGCCGCGCTCGCGACGGGGTGGTGCCTCCGGCGAGCGTGAATCGCCTGCCATCGATGTCGTGAAGATGTCGGGCCGCGCGGCCCCAGCGTTCGCGGCCGAAGGCTGCGGATGTCGTTTCCCGACCCGCCGTGTTACCTTCCGGCATTCGATCTGCCGGGGGGCTTCATGATTCCAGTCCGATTCACGACGAGCGACCTGCCGATCCGGGAGCAGTTCGATGCGTGGCGGGGCTGGTTCGACGGCGTCTTCAACATCGCCCTGAACGAGAGCGAGGCCGGCTTCGCCGCGAGCAGCGTGGTCTGGACGCTGGACGAGTTCGGCCTCAGCCACGTCAAGGCCCCTGCCCTGACCGCGGTGCGCGACACCGCGCTGCTGCGCTCGAATCCGATCGACCACTGGGTGATCACGCTCGGCCATCGCCGGACGCTGGGATCGGGCGGCGGGGGGCTCACCCTCGACGTCCCGGCCTCGGTGCCCTATGTCGCCTCGCTCGGCCGCGAGCTCGTCAGCCAGCGCTCGAGCGACGAGCGGCTGCAGCTCTACCTGCCGCGCGACAGCTTCCGGGAGCTCGCGCCGCTGCTCGACGCGGCCCAGGCACAGGCCCTCGACACGCCGCTCGGCCGGCTTCTGGGTGACTATATCGGCCTGCTCCAGCGCAGTTTCAGCGAACTCGAGGCCGCGGACATGCCGCGCCTGACCAATGCGGTCCGGGCCATGGTGATGGCCTGCACCGGCCCCTCGGCCGATCGTCTCGACCTCGCCTCCAGCCAGATCAATGTGACCCGCCGCGAAAAGGTCCGGCAGTTCATCGACCAGAACCTGCGCGAGCCGAGGCTCGATGCCACGATGCTCTGCCGCGAGGTCGGCATGTCGCGCACGCAGCTCTATCGCCTGTTCCAGGACGATGGCGGCGTCGCGCGCTATATCCGGCGCCGGCGCCTTCTGCGCGGCTATGCCGATCTCTCCGATACCGCCAACGGCGCCAGCATCAACGCCATCGCCGATGCGCTGTGCTTCGAGGACGCTTCCAGCTTCAGCCGCGCCTTCAAGCAGGAGTTCGGCCTGAACCCGCGCGATGTCCGTGCCGCCGCCGCCGCGGGACTGCTGCTCCGGGCCCGGCGACAGGACGCCGGCGCCGAGCAGCCGCGCACCCTGCGCGAGTGCCTGCTGCAGTTCTGAGCGCGCAGACCCGCGGTCAGGCCGCACGCACCGCGCGTGGCGTCACTCCTTCGGGACGTCCTTCAGCACGGCCTCCCAGCGCTCGACCTCGGTCTTCACCAGCTGGCCGAGATGCTTGGGACCGCGAATGGCGGCCGGCGGAACCGGCACGGCGAGGCCCTCGAAGCGCGTGCGGACGAAATCCGAGGAGAGGCTCTTGTCCAGCGCGGCAACCAGCCGCTCGACGATCGCGGGGCTGGTGTCCTTGTGGACGGCGAGCGCGTTCCAGACCTTCATGCCGAACTCGGGCAGGCCGGCCTCCGCGAAGGTCGGCACGTCCGGTGCCTGCGGCAGGCGGCTGTCGCCGGTCACCGCCAGTGCCGTCACGGAGCCTGCGGCATGCAGCGGCAGAAGCGTCGCCGTCTGGTCGATGACGCCGTCGACGAAGCCGCCGATCAGATCCTGGATCGCCGGCCCGGCACCCTTGTAGGGCACGATCGTCGCCTTCAGGCCCGACAGGTTCAGCAGGAGCCGCGGCGCCAGGTCCGAGGTCGCGCCGAAGCCGGCCGTCCCGAAGGTCACCTTGTCGCCCTGCGCCTTGACCCGGGTGACGAAGGCCCGGAGATCCGTGACCCCGCTCTTCTTGCTCACCGCCATCACCATCGGCACGTCGGCGACGAGGCCGATGGGGGCGAGGTCGGTGCGGGGATCGTAGCGCTGGTCCTTGAACAACGCCCGGCTGGCGGCCATCGGCCCCATATTGCCGAACAGGACCATGTAGCCGTCCGGCTCGCCGCGGGTGACGCGCTCCGTCCCGGACCGGCCGCCGGCCCCGCCGACATTCTCGACGACGACGTTCTGGCCGAGCGCCTTGCCCATCTCCTCGGCGAGGATGCGGGCCAGCACGTCGGTGGTGCCACCCGGCGCGAAGGGCACGAGCATCGTCACGGGTCGGTTCGGATAACCCTGCGCCGCGACGGGCGCGATCGCCAGCGTGGCTGCGGCCGCCAGGCCGAGCAGAAGCGTTTTCATGGATCCTCCCGAGATCACTTTTTGCTGAATTGCCTGCCATCAGACAATCTGACATTCTTGAGGTCAAGAGCGGAGATTGACGGCGTGCCCGCGCCCGGCAATGTGTTCCCCATGAACGAGATGAATCTTCGCATCCCGCGGCAGGCGGCCACGTTGCGTCTCCTGGTGGAGGACCGGATCCGGGAGGCCATCGCCTCCGGGCATTTCCGGCCGGGCCAGCGCCTCGTCGAGCGCGAACTCTGCGAGCAGATCGGCGTCGGCCGGACCTCGGTGCGCGAGGCGCTGCGCCAGCTGGAGGCCGAGGGACTCGTCGTCACGGTGCCGCATCGCGGACCCGAGGTCTCCTCGATCAATTTCGACGAGGCCCGCCAGCTCTATGACGTCCGGGCGCTGCTGGAAGGCTTCGCCGGGCGCGCTTTCGCCGAACAGGGCAGCGAGGATGCCCTCGCCGAGCTGAAGCAGGCCGTGGCCGGCTTCCGGCAAGCGGCCCGCAACGGCGACCGCGCCCAGCTGGTCGCGGCCAAGACACGCTTCTACAGCGTGCTGATGGAGGGCGCCGGCAACATCTTCGTCAAGCAGTCGCTGACCATGCTGCACAACCGCATCACCCTGCTGCGCTTCACCTCGATGACCCAGCAGGGCCGGCTCGACGACAGCGTCGCCGAGATCGAGGCGATCTACGAGGCCATCGCGGCCCGAGACGGCGCCCGGGCCGAACAGGCCTGCCGGCATCACATCGCGATGGCGGCGAAGGTCGCGCTGGCGGTGCTGGAGCGAGAGCCTCGCAGCGGCTAGCCCCACGAATTGACAGATTGTCTGATAGGCATCAGACATTCAGCCACGGACGCGCCGCCCCGGGCGTGACGCCGAGGACCGATCCATGCCTGACAGCGCCATCCCCCTTGTCCCCATCGCCTTCATCGGCCTCGGCCAGATGGGCCTGCCGATGGCACGGCGGCTGATCGCGGCGGGCTTTGCCGTGCGCGGCGCGGACCCGGCCGAGGCGCCCCGGCAGGCGCTGGTCGAGGCGGGCGGTACGGCCTTCGCCGAGGCGAAAGAGGCCGCCGAAGGGGCCGGCATTCTGATCACCATGTTGCCGAATAGCCGGATCGTGCGCGATGTGCTGCTCGCCTCGGGCGCCGCACATGCATTGGCCCAGGGGGCGCTCGTCATCGACATGAGCTCCTCGGCCCCGACGGAGACGGTCGGCCTCGCCGATGACCTCGCGCCGCTGGGCCTGCACTTGATCGACGCGCCCGTCTCTGGCGGCGTGAAGCGCGCCATCGACGGCTCGCTCGCGATCATGGCCGGCGGAGCGGCCGAGGCGGTCGAGCGCGCCCGGCCCGTGCTGGCGGCGATGGGCAAGTCGATCTTCGCCACGGGGCCGATCGGCTCCGGCCGGGCTGGTCGCGGCCTGCGAAGCCCTCCTCGTCGGCGGCCGCTTCGGCCTGGCGCCGGAGACGATCGTCGACGTGCTCAACGCCTCGACGGGCCGCAACAACTCGACCGAGGTGAAGATGAAGCCCTTCGTCATCTCGGAGGCCTTCAACTCGGGCTTCTCGCTCGCCCTGATGGCGAAGGATCTGCGCATCGCCGCCGATCTCGCCGATCATCTCGAGCTTCCGCTGCCGCAGATCCAGTCGGTGGCCGCGCTGTGGGAGGCGGCCAAGGGCGGGCTCGGCCCGCAGGCCGACCACACCGAGATCCACCGCCATCTCCAGGCGCTCGCCGCCGGCGCGCGCGGCTGATGGGCCTGCGGGCGCGCATCGCCGCGGCGACCGGTGACGCCGAACTGCGCCGCCTCGGCGCCGGCCTCGTCGCGGTGCTGCGGATCGAGGGCGCGGGCGACGACATCCTGCTGCGGCTCGATGACGGCGCCGTGGTGTTCGAGGGCACGGCGGCGCCCGACATCGTGCTGTCGGCGGCCGACGCGGACTGGGCGAGGCTCCTGACCCTGCCGCCGCCGCCGCGCTTCCAGGCCTTCACGGCGCTGGCGATCGCCAATCCCGCCTTCACCCTCGCTGGCGACCCGCTCGTGATCGCGCAGGCGCGGGCGGTGATCGAGCGATTGTTCGAGCTCGTCGTGCTGTCGCCCGCGGCCCCGGCGCCTTCCATCAGCCGGCGGATGGGCCAGATCGAGGGGCGCTATCACCAAATCTGCCTGCCGGAGGGCGCAGCCGAGCTTTATGTCGAGAGCGCTGGAAGCGGCCGGCCCATCCTGTTCCTGCACACGGCCGGCGCCGATTCCCGCCAGTTCCACGGTCAGCTCGCCGATGTCGCGCTGGCCGCCGAGTGGCGCCTGATCGCGCCGGACATGCCCTTCCACGGCCGCTCGATGCCACCGGAGGGCTGGCAGGGCGAGCCCTACCGGCTCTCGGGCGCGCGCTATCTCGGCTGGTGCGCGGCGATCATCGAGCAGGTGGTCGGCGAAAAGGCGATCGTCGCCGGCGGCTCGATGGGCGCGGCGCTCGCCTTGCTGCTGGCGGCGGAGCGGCCCGATCTCGTCGCCGGCGTCATCGCGATCGAACCGCCCTTCCGCTCGAAGGGGCGGCGCAACCCGTACCAGCACCATGTCGGCGTCCATGCCGGGCTGCACAACGCCGCCTTCGTCCGCGGGTTGATGAGCCCGACGAGCCCGATCGACAGCCGGCGCCGGGCCGCCTGGATCTATTCGCAGGGCGCGCCCGAGATCTATGCCGGCGACCTCGCCTTCTATTCCGACGAGTTCGACGGTGCGGAGGTGGCGCCGCGCATCGACGCCGCGCGGACACCGGTCTCGCTGCTCTGCGGCACCTATGATTATTCGGCGACGCCGGAGGACGGGGCGAGGCTCGCCGCGCTCATTCCCGGCGCCGATCTGTGCGTCATGGAGGGGCTCGGCCATTTCCCGATGTGCGAGCACGCGGACCTGTTCCGCCCGCATCTGCTGGCGGCGCTGGCCCATGTCGGAGGGCCGCGCTGACTAGCGCAGCGGCGGGAGATGCAGGGCGACCGTCTCGCCCTCCGAGCCCTCGACCGCGGGATAGAGCTCCCGCACCAGCGGATCGTGACCGGCGATGATCCGCTCCTCCGCCCCGGCGAGGCGGCGCGCGGCGCGCCAGCCCTGCGCCAGCGCGCCGAGATCGAAGAAGATCGGGAACGGGTTCTGCCGCTCGATATTGGCCATGAAATGCGCGGCGTCGCTGGCGAGCACGATCGGGCCGCGCGCGGTCTCGACGCGAACCATCTGCAGGCCGGCGCTGTGGCCGCCGACCTTGTGCAGGGTCAGCCCCTCGTCGATCTCGGCATCGCCGTCATGGAAGACGACGCGCTCGGCATAGACCGCGCGCACCATCCGCACGACATCCTCGACATCGAAGGGGTAGCGGATGCAGGCCTGGCACATGTGCCGGCCGGTCGCGAAGCCCATCTCCGCCTCCTGAAGGTGGAAGCGGGCCTTCGGGAAGAGATCGAGATTGCCGGCATGGTCATAGTGGAGATGCGTGATGACCACGTCCTCCACCGCACCGGGCGCGATGCCGAGCTGGCGCAGCGCCGCCTCGACGGGGCGGATCAGGGTGCGGCCGCGCTTGGCTCCCCCCTCGGGGGTGAAGCCGGTGTCGACCACGACGACCCGCCCGCCGCGCCGCACGACCCAGACGAAATAGTCCATGGGCATGGGCGCGTCGTGCGGATCGGGCGCGCGGATGAAGTTCTCGAAGGCCCGGCGCTCATGCACGGCATAGCGCAGGGCGAAGACCTCCCAGCCGGCCATGGCCGGTCTCACTTGTCGTTGGGCACGGCTCCCTCGGCCTTCAGCACCTCATGGGCTGCCTTGAAGGCGTCGAGGCCGGCCGGGATGCCGCAATAGACGGTGGCGTGGAGCAGGATTTCCTTGATCTCGTCGACGGTGACGCCATTGGCGAGCGCGCCCTTGACATGGAGCTTGAGCTCGGCCGGCTTGCCGAGCGCGGTCAGCATGGCGAGGTTCAGCATCGAGCGCGTCTTGTGCTCAAGGCCCGGCCGCGTCCAGGCATAGCCCCAGCACCATTCGGTGGTGATGTTCTGGAAGGCCATCATGAAATCGTCGGCCTTGGCGAGGCTGCCATCGACATAGTCGGTGCCCAGCACCTTGCGGCGGACTTCGAGACCCTTGTTGAACTGATCGCTGTGCGACATCGGCCTTGACCCTTTCATGGTGGTGTTCGGTGGTCCTCAGAGCCCGAGATAGGCGCTGCGGACGGCGTCGTTTCCGGACAGCTCAGCGCTGGTGCCCGACAGCACGACCCGGCCGCTCTCGAGCACATAGCCCCGCCCGGCGACGGAGAGCGCCAGAGTGGTGTTCTGCTCGACCAGCAGGATGGATGTGCCCGTCCGGCTGACGGCCAGGAAGGTGTCGTGGAGTTCGTCGACGATCTTCGGCGCGAGGCCGTGGCTCGGCTCGTCGAGCAGGAGAAGCCTCGGCTGGAGCATCAGGGCCCGGCCGATCGCGACCATCTGCTGCTCGCCGCCCGAGAGCGTGCCGGCGAGCTGTCCGAGCCGCTCGCGCAGCCGGGGAAACATTGTCAGCACCCGGTCGCGCCGCACGGCGAGATCGCTGGCGGTGCGCACCGCATAGGCGCCGAGCATGACGTTCTCCTCGACCGTCATCTCCGGGAAGACGTGGCGGCCTTCCGGGACATGGGCGATGCCGAGCGTCGGGATCGCATGCGAGGGTCGCCCCACCAGTTCGGTGCCGTCGAAACGAATGCTGCCGCGGGCGGAGACCAGCCCCGAGATCGTGCGCAGCAGCGTGCTCTTGCCCGCCGTGTTGGCGCCGATCACGCAGACGAACTCGCCCGCGCCGACCGCGATCGAGACATCGTGCAGCACGTCGAGGCCGCCATAGCCGGCGTTCAGCCCGGCGATCGACAGAAGCGGAGGCTGGCTCGTCATGCTGCCCTCCTCACGCTGCGGACCGGCCGAGATAGGCCTCGATCACGGCCGGATCGCGCGCGATCTCGGCGGGGGTACCGGTCGCGATCCTCTGGCCGAAGTTCAGCACGACCAGCCGGTCGCAGAGCGCCATGATGGCGCGCATGTGGTGCTCGACCACGACCAGCGTCAGCCCCTCCGCGCGCAGCTGGCGCAGCAGCGCCATGAAGGCGTCCATCTCGGCATGGTTGAGCGCCGCCATCGCCTCGTCGAGCAGCAGGACCCGCGGCTCGGTGCAGAGCGCGCGGGCCACCTCGACCCGGGCCCGCTCCGGAAAGGAGAGATCGCGCGCGATCTTGTCGGCGATCGCGCCGATGCCGACGCGCTCGAGGCAGCGCTTCGCCAGTTCACGGGCCTGAGGAATCGCGTGGCGCATCAGCCCGCCGGTCAGGACATTGTCGAGGACCGAGGAATCGAGAAAGAGCGCGACGTTCTGGAAGGTCTTGACCATGCCCGCCGCGGCGATCTTGTGCGGCTTGAGGCCGACGAGGTCGTGGCCGTCGAGCCGGATCGTGCCGGAATCGGGCCGGTGCAGGCCGACCAGCGTCGAGAACAGCGTCGTCTTGCCGGCGCCGTTGGGGCCGATCAGCCCGAGGATCTCGCCCGGCGCCACGGACAGCGACACCTCCGATAGGGCCTGCAGCCCGCCGAAGCGCTTGCCGAGCCCGGTGACCTGAAGCAGAGGGGCGACCATCAGCGTTCCTCCCGGCGCAGCAAGCGCCTGATCCGCGGGCCGATGGCCATGAAGCCGCGCGGCTCGACCAGGATCACGAGGATCAGCAGCACACCGAAGACCAGTTGCGAGAGCCCGGCCGCCTGGGCGGAGAAGACCTGATTGGCGATCTCCTCGAGCGGGATGACGAAGAAGGCGCCGAGGATCGGGCCCGCCGCCGTGCCGATGCCGCCGACGATGGCGATCATCGCCATCCGCACCGAGATCGAGGCGACGCCGAAAACGGTGTCGGGATCGAAGAAGAACTGGAACTGGGCGTAGAGCGTGCCGAGCGCCGCCGTCAGCGCACCGGAGATCACCGCCGCGACGATCTTGGTGCGGGTGGTGTCGACGCCGATGACCTCGGCCGCGTCGGCATTCTCCTTGATCGCCCGCAGGCGATAGCCGAGGCGGCTGCGCTTGATCGCCACGAAGATCACGGTCACCACGACGAGCGCCCCCAGCATCACCCAGTAGGAGGCGCGGGTCTCGGCGAACTGCATCAGGCCGAGGCTCGGCTTGGCGAAGGGCACGGAGATGCCGACCGGTCCGCCGGTCAGCCCGCCCCAGCTGTTGGCGACGACGCGCATCACCTCGCCGAAGGCGAGCGTCGCCAGGGCGAAGTAGTGACCGCGCAGCCGCATGGTCGGCAGGCTGATCAGCAGGGCCGCGAGGCCGCCCAGCACCGCCGCCGCGATCATGCCGAGCCAGGGCGAGAGGCCGAAATGGATCAGAAGCAGCGTCGAGGTGTAGGCGCCGATGCCGAAGAAGGCGGCGTGGCCGAGCGAGATCTGGTTGGCGAGGCCCGCGACGATGTTCCAGGCCTGCGCCATGGCGGCGAAGAGCAGCGCCAGACAGAGGATGCGGATGCCGTAGCCGCGCGGCTCGAAGGCGAACGGCAGGGCGATGGCGAGCGCCGCCAGCAGCGCGAGCCCGGCCCATTGCCGGGGTGAGACGCCGCTCATCGGGCCGCCCCCAGCAGGCCCTTCGGCCGGAAGGCCAGCACCGCGATGAAGACGACGAAGAGGACGAGGTTCTGCAGCTGGATCGGGAAGACCAGCGCCGAGAGCGACTGGATGATGCCGACGGCGAGGCCGCCGACAACAGCGCCCGCGACCGAGCCGAGCCCGCCCAGCACCACCACGGTGAACATCAGCACGGCGAATTGCGTGCCGACCGTGGGCGAGGCCGTCAGATAGGGCAGGATCACCGCGCCGCCGAAGGCGGTGAGACCGACACCCAGTGCGAAGGCGAGCATGTGCATGCGGTCGGCGTCGATGCCCATCAGCCGCGCGGCCATCGGGTCCTGCGCCGTGGCGCGCATGGCGCGGCCAAACCAGCTCGACTTGAGGAAGAGCCAGAGCGCCAGCCCCGAGGCCACCGACATGGCGAAGGCGGCGAGATAGGGCACCGAGATGAAGAGCGGCCCGAGTTGCAGCGACGAGGTCTGGTAGGGCGTCGAGACCGAGCGGAAGCCCGATCCGAACATCAAGAGCGCGGCGTTCTCCAGCACGATCAGCAGGCCGACGGTGAGGAAGATCTGCGCCACCTCGGGGGCCTTGAGCACGCGCTTGATCAGCACGTGCTGGATCGCGGCCCCGAGCAGGAACACCACGGCGAAGGCGAGCGGGGCCGCCAGCAGCGGATCGAGCCCGAGCCAGGCCCAGGCGTAATAGGCGACGAACATGCCGAGCATCAGGAACTCCGCCTGCGCGAAATTCACGATGCCCATCACGCCGAAGACCAGTGTCAGGCCGATCGAGATGACGGCGTAGACACCACCGATCATCAAGCCGTCCAGGATGGCCTGAACCACCGCCATAGCCGTCTCTCTCCCCTGCCCGGCCGCGACCGCCTGTCGGCTCAGCCGGTCCAGACGGCCTTGGCCTTGGCGACGTCGGCGGGCCAGACGGTGACGAGTTCCTTGTTGCGCCACTGGACCATGACGGGCACGGAGAGCGTGTTGAGGCCGGTCTTGTCGAACTGGACGGCGCCGCCCGTCATGGCCTTGTTCCAGCCGCCCTCGAAGCGGGCGCCCTGCAGGGCCTTGCGCAGATCCTCGGGCTTGGCCGACTTGGCCTTCTCCATCGCCTGGGCCAGCACATCCATGCAGACGGCGTGCTCCAGCGCCTCATGGACCATGAAGTAGCCGAAGCGCTTGCGGAAACGCTCGGTCAGCTCCGGCGCGAGGTCGTAATTGGCCGGCGAGATCGAGAGGACGCCCTCGGCGAATTCGCCCAGCCCCTTCTCGAAATCCGGGATGACGTAGCCGGCGGCGCCGCCGATGGCGGGGATGGTGATGCGCTGCTGGCGCATCGCGCGGATGATCTGGAGGGAATCATTGAGATAGGAGACCGGGAACACCGCCTGGGCGCCCGAGGCGCGCAGCTTGTTGATCAGCGGCGTGACGTCGGTGATGCCCAGCGGATAGGCGTCGTCCATGACGATCTGGACGCCGGCCGCCTTGGCACCCTCGCGCAGGCCGCCCGCCTGCGAGGTGCCATAGGCGGTATCCTCGTACATGATGGCAACGCGCTCGAGCTTCTGGCCGGCGCTCGCGGCGATGGCGGCCGTGCCGTCGAACTGCGCCTTGCCGATCACCGAGGCCTTGGCGACCACCTGGAAAATATTCTCGAAGCCGCGCCCGGTGATCTGGTCCGAGAAGGACATGGTGAGCAGCGGCACGCCCCGGCGCTCGGTGACCTCCGAGATCGCGATGGTGAGCGACGAGGCGAAGGCGCCGAGGATCGCCACGACGTCGTTCTGGGTCAGCAGGCGCTGGGCGACATTGGCGGCGGTGGTCGGCGTCGAGGTCGAGTCGGCGATGACCAGATTGATGCGGGCCCCGCCGAGCGCCTTGATGCCGCCGGCGGCGTTGATCTCGTCGGCGACCAGTTCGATGCCGTTGCGCGAATTGATCCCGAACTGGGCGTTGGCGCCCGAGAGCGGCACGATCACGCCGACATTGACGGCCTTGCCCTGAGCGACGGCGTCCCGGATGACATGGGGCGCGGCGATGGCGCCGGCGGCACCGAGCATGAGGCCCCGGCGGCTGACGCCGCGAGCGAACGACTTATGCGACATCGATTCCTCCATCGTGCAGGCGCCTTCTCTGGGCCCTTCACGCGGAAAGATGTCGTACAGAACAGGAGGGCTGTCAACCGATTGACAGATTGTCTGATAGCTATTCGGGCCGAAGGTGATGGCCCTGACAGAGTCGTCAGGCTTGACCGCTCCGGTGGCCCTCCTCCGTGCCGTCTCAGCCGGCCGCGCGTTTCTGGCTGCTCGTCGCCAGCAGCACCAGAATGAAGGACGCCGCCGTCAGCAGGGTCGAGATCGAGGCGATGGTCGGGTCGATCTCGTCGCGCAGCGCGGTGAACATGCGCTTGGTCAGGGTCTGGTGCTGGCCGCCGGAGACAAAGAGCGCGATGATCGTCTCGTCGATCGCCGAGATGAAGGCGAAGATGCCGCCGGCGAAGACACTGGCCTTGATCTGGGGCAGCGTCACGGTGAGGAAGGCGCGGAAGCGGTTCATGCCGAGGCTGCGGGCGACCATCTCCTGCGTCTTGTCGAAGCTCTGCAGCCCGGCCACGACCGAGGTGATGACATAGGGCAGGCCGAGCATGACATTGGCCAGGACCAGCCCGGTCAGGGTCTGGATCAGCCCGATCTTGGCGTAGATGAAGAAGATGCCGATCGCGATGATGATGATCGGCACGATCAGCGGCAGCATCAGCATCATGTGCAGCGAGCGCATCAGCTTGGTCTGCGAATGGCTGATCGCATACGCGGCCGCCGTCCCCAGCGGCGTCGCGACGATCACCGTCAGGACGCCGATCAGCAGGCTCATCCGCGTCGCCTGCATCCAGGCGGGATTGCCGAAATACTCGGCATACCAGCGCAGCGAGAAGGCTGGCGGCGGGAAGGTCAGAAAGCGCGTCGCCGAGAACGACATCGGCACGATGATCAGCAGCGGCAGGATCAGATAGAGCAGGACGAGGCCGACGAAGGCACCGAAGAGCAGGCGGGGCAGAAGCGGCTGTTTCATCACTTCTGCCCCAGCATCTTGTCGAGCGGAATGATGCGGCCCACCGCCATGAAGATCGCGAGCACGCAGACCAGCAGCACCACCCCGACCGCGCTGGCCGCGCCCCATTCGTTGTAGAGCTCGACGTTCCGGCTCACGACCATCGAGATCATGATGGTGCGGCCGCCGCCGAGCAGTTCCGGCGTGATGTAGAAGCCCAGCGTCAGCACGAAGACCAGCGTCAGCCCGGCGACGACGCCCGGCAGCGACAGCGGCAGGAAGATGCGCAGGAAGCTGTGCAGCGGCCCGCCGCCGAGACTGGCGCCGGCCAGCATCAGCTCGCGCGGGATCTTCTGCATGGTCGAATAGAGCGGCAGCACCATGAAGGGCAGCAGGATGTGGACGGTGGCGATGATCGTGCCGAGTTCGTTGTGGACGAGCGCCAGCGGCTCGGTGATCAGGCCGAGGCCTTCCAGCATCTGGTTGGTGACGCCGGTGCGCTGGAGCAGGACGAGCCAGGCATAGGCGCGCACGAGAACGCTGGTCCAGAACGGCAGGATGACGAAGGAGAGGATCAGCACGTCCCAAGGCCGCTTCACATGGGCGGCGGCATAAGCGACCGGGTAGCCCAGGATCAGCGTCATCACCGTCACGATCAGCGCGATGCGAAAGGTGAGCGTGAAGCTGCGCCAGTAGATGTCCTCGCTGAAGATGCGGCGGTAGTGCTCCAGCGTGAAGCCGTTGTCATAGACCGACTGCGTCATCAGCCAGCCGACGGGGATAACCACCAGCGCGAGGATGACGATGACCGCCGGCGAGGCGAGCAGGAGCATGAGCCCCTGCTCGCGGCGCCTGTAGCGGGCGGATGGGTCGATGGCGGTCATGAGAGCATCCTCGTCATGCCAGGGCTCGCCCCGGGCATCTCCTGCAAGAGGTTCCCGGGTCCGCGCCAGGCGCGGCCCGGGAATGACGTCACGCGACGTGGCTCACTTCTTCTGCGAGAAGGAGAGCCAGCGCTTCTCCGCCGCCTCGCCGGCGGGTGACGTCCACCAGGCATAGGACATCAGCGCCTGCACCTTGGCGTTGTTGGGCGAGCTCGGCAGTTCCAGGACGCGGGCGGCCGGGATGACGCCGGTGTCATAGGCCTTGGGGTTGGCCGGGCCGTAGTCGATGTGCAGCGGCAGATTGGCCTGGTGGACCGGATCGACCGCCTCGTTGAGGAACTTGATCGCGGTGGAGAGGTTCGGCGCACCCTTGAGCACGCAGAGCGAGGTGCTCTGCAGGATGCCCTGGTTGTAGGTGTAGGTGACCTTGGCGCCCTCCTTGGCGAGCGCCGAGATGCGGCCGTTCCAGGCCATGACCATGTCGACCTCGCCGTCGTTGAGGAGCTGGGCGGATTGCGCGCCCGACGTCCACCAGACGGTGATGTGCGGCTTGATCTCCTCAAGCTTCCTGAAGGCGCGATCGACGTCGAGCGGGTAGAGCTTGTCGTGAGGCACGCCATCGGCCATCAGCGCGGCTTCGAGCGTGGCGAGCGGATTGTTGCGCAAGGCGCGCCGGCCGGGAAACTTCTTCACATCCCAGAAGTCTGCCCAGGTCTTGGGAGCGGTCGCGGCGTCCGGGAACTTCTTCAGGCTGTAGCCGAGCACGCTGGAATAGAACTCGTAGGCGACCGACCAGTCGCTGCGGTATTCCGCCGGCATCGCGGCCGCGTTGGGGATCTTGCTGAAGTCGAGCTTCTCGACGATGCCCTGCTCGCCGCCGCGCAGGCAGAAATTGGTGGCGACGTCGACGACGTCCCAGGTCGGTTTTCCCGAGGCGACCTGGGAGCGCATGATCGGCCAGGCGTCAGGCACGCTGTCCTGGTTGATGGTGATGCCGAGCTTCTTGGCCGATGGATCGAGGATCGCGATGGTCTGCGCCTTCTGGTAGGCGCCGCCCTGCGAGACGAACATGATCTGTTCGGCCGCCTGGGCGGGGAGCGGGCTCATCAGAGCCAGGGACAGGCCTGCGGCAGCGCAGGCGGTCGCAAAGGTCAGGCGTCGTGGCTGCATGGTCTTTATCCCCTGTTGTTGGATCGGATCTTCGAAAACTACCGTCCGATCGCGTCTAGAAACTGGTACCAGCCGGCCACCATCCGGACGGCCGGCTCTCGAAGCGGGTAAAACGGAACGCGCCGCATGCGGCTGGCATCGAGCAGCCCGACATCGGGCCGCTCGCCCCGGGCAAAGGCGGCGAGATAGCGGCCCATCAGGCTCGACATCGCGACGCCGGCGCCGTTGTAGCCCATGGCGAGCATGACGCGGTCGTCGACGCGCCCGACATGGGGCACGGAATCGAGCGTCATCGCGACGAGGCCGGACCAGCGATAGGCCAGCGGCACGTCGGAAACCTGCGGGAAGATGCCGATCATCGCCTTGTGCAGCGCGCGGAAGGCGGCGGGCGAATCCGTCTTGCCGAAGGCGCCCCGGCCGCCGAAGACGATGCGGTCGTCGACCATGCGGAACCAGCGCATCATCCGCTTGGTCTCGGTATAGGTTGGGCGATAGCTTTTCCGTCGCGATGATCGCGCTGCGGAACGGGATCAGCGTGCTTTGATAGGCTTTTGTCGCCGGGGTGAGATCCGAATAGCTGTTGGTGGCGATGATCGCCTGCTTCGCCCGAACCACGCCGCCCGGCGTCTCGACCAGCACGCCGTCGCCTTCACGGCGCAGGCGCAGCGCCGGCGTCCCGGCATGGATCGGAATGCCCCGCGCCGCGACGCCCTCGGCCAGGCCGTGCAGATAGTTCAGCGGGTGGATGCCGCCCGAGCCGGCATTGAGCACGCCGCCGACGAAGCCGTTTGAACCTGTCTCCTCGCGAACCTGCCCGGCATCGAGCACCGACATGGTGGTGTCGCCGAGCTCGGCGCGCAGCCACTCGGCCTCCTTCACCGCATAGGCCAGCGTCTCGTGATTGTGGGCGGCCTTGACCTGGCCGGAGCGTGTCAGGTTTGCGGCGCCGATGCCGTAGGCCTCGACCAGCTGCGTGACGATGTCGGTCGCCTCCAGCGCGATCTCGTACATGCGCTTGGCCATCGGCTTGCCGTGGGCGGCGGCGATGGCCGGGAAGGACAGGCGGAACTTGGCGGTGATGACGCCGCCATTGCGGCCGCTCGCGCCCCAGCCCGGGCGGTTGGCCTCCAGCACGATCGAGGACAGGCCGCTCTGCGCGAGATGATGCGCGGCCGAGAGGCCGGTATAGCCGGCGCCGATGATGACGACATCCGCCTGCGCATCCCCCGCCAGCGCCGGGAACGCGCGCAACGGCGTTGCCGTCGCGCCCCAGAGTGAGGGCGCGGCCTCCAGCGACGACCAGGCGGAGGCGCCGGCCAAGGGCGTCAGACCCCCGCCTCGACGGCGTCGGCCAGCGCCGCCAGCGTCGGCCGCCGGGGTGCCGCCGAAGCCGGCCTGGCCCTGCCTGCGCTCGATCCAGCAGGTGGCGTAGCCCAGCGACTTGGCGACGCCGATGTCGTGATACTGGCTCTGGGCGACGTGCAGGGTTTCCTCCTGCTTGAAGCCATGAGCCGACTGCCGGCCGCGGTTGAAGGCGAAGAACAGCGGATCGGGCTTGGGAGCAATCGCCTCGTCGGCGGTGACGCTGTCGTGGAAGGGGTTGCCGAGCGTGTGCGAATAGAAGGCGAAGGTCGAGCGGTCGGCGTTGGTCATGGCGACCAGCCGGAAATGCTTGCGCAGCCGGGCCAGCGCGTCGACCGAGTCCGGAAAGGCCGGATGCTGCAGGATGGCGTATTGGAAGGAATCCGCCGAGGCCTCGTCGGCCGGCAGGCCGAGCTCCTTGGCGAGATGGATGTAGACCCGCTTCATCGCCTCGCTGGAGCGGTCGTAGTTCAGCTCGCGGCCCTTGAGATAGGGCCCGAAGATGGCGTCGTCGCTGAGCTTGGCGGCCGCCGGCCCGCCGATGCGGCGCACGGCATTGAGCACGCCAGTCTCGAAGTCGATCAGCGTGCCGACGACGTCGAATGTGAGAACCTTGAAATCGCGGAGGGCCATGGCTGTCGACTTCTCTTGGGTGATGGTGCGGGTCTGTCGGGATGGATCGGGTGTTCAGCCGTCCGCTTTCGAGACGACGATCGTGTCCTGCGGGTGGAGGCTGATCGCGACGCGCTCGCCGACCGGCGGGATGCGGCGGGCGGCCTCGTAGTGACTCGGCTGGCGCAGGCTGAGCGGGGTGCCGTCGTCGAGCACGAGGAAGACGCGCAGGCTCTCGCCCTGGAAGACGCTGTCGGTGACGCGGGCGGAGAAACGGTTGCGCTCGGGTGCGCCGGCCCCATCCTCGATCAGCAGCTTCTCGGTCTGGACGGCGAGCACGAGCTCGCCGGTCGGCGGCAGGGGGCGGGCGGTGCGGATCAGCGTGCCGGCGAGCGAGACGGCGTCGCTGCCGGCGCGCGCGACGGGCAGCAGCGTCGCCTCGCCGATGAAGCTCGCGACGAAGGCGTTGGCCGGATGGTCGTGCAGGCGGGAGGGCTTGTCGATCTGGACGAGCTTGCCGTCCTTCAGGATGGCGACGCGGTCGCTCATCGTCAGCGCCTCGCGCTGGTCGTGCGTGACGTAGATGATCGTCGCGCCCAGCCGCTTGTGGAGCTGGCGCAGCTCGATCTGCATGGTCTCGCGCAGCTGCTTGTCGAGCGCCGAGAGGGGCTCGTCCATCAGGATCAGCCGCGGCTCGAAGATCATGGCGCGGGCGAGCGCGACGCGCTGGCGCTGGCCGCCGGAGAGCTGGCCGATGCCGCGCTCCTCGTAGCCGGCGAGGTCGACCATCGCGAGCGCGGCACGGACGCGCTCGGCATAGGTCGATTTCGGCAGGCGCCGGGCCCGCAGCGGGAAGGCGACGTTCTCGCCGACATTCATGTGCGGGAACAGCGCGTAGTTCTGGAAGACGATGCCGATGTCGCGCTTGTGCGGCGGGGTGAAGGTGACGTCGCGGCCGCCGAACAGGATGGTGCCGGCCGAGGGCTGGACGAAACCGCCGAGGATGCCCAGCAGCGTCGTCTTGCCGGAGCCGGAGGGGCCGAGCAGCGAGACGAATTCCTGCGGCGCGATGTCGAGCGAGACGTCGTCCAGCGCCCGCACCGATCCGTAGATCTTGCTGGCCGACCGGATCTCGACGCGCTCGCCGCCACTCTTCGCCATGACCTGCTCCCGTTGCGATTACAGCGCCACCGCGCCAGCGCGTGGGCAAAGACCGAAATCCGGGCAGGCCATAAGACCATCTTATGTGGCGCCGGCGCGGATCCGGTCGGCTCGCCCGGCGGCGCGGGCCTCTGCCGGGCCCGTCGCCGCAAGCTGCAATCGACCGGGCCATGAAAGGGGATTCAAAGGCTCCATCGCAATTGCCAAATAATCAGGAGTTTCATAACCTGATGTTATGTCCGATCTGCGCCGCATGGTGTCCTCCAGCAATGCGCTCTTCGTCTTCGAGGCGGCGGCGCGCAGCGGCAGCTTCACGCGCGCGGCCGAGGAGCTGAACGTGACCCAGCCGGCGGTGAGCCGGATGCTCTCGCGCTTCGAGAGCCATCTCGGGCAGCGGCTGTTCGAGCGCGGCGGCAAGGGTGCCGTGCTGACGCCCGAGGGCGAGATCCTCTATCGCCGCGTCGCCGATGGCTTCCGCAGCATCGAGGCCGGCCTGCGCGAGGTCGAGCGGCTGCGCGGCGGCAAGGAGACGGTGACGATCTCGGTCTCATCGGCGTTCACCACGCATTGGCTGATGCCGCGCATGGACCGTTTCCAGAGCCGCTTCCCGCAGGTCGATCTGCGCTTCCAGATGATCGCCGGTTCGCTGCGCGGTGTGGTCGAGAATGTCGATCTCGGCATGCGCTTCGTCGGAGCGGACGAACCCGTTCCCGCGGACGCTCTGGTGGTGCGCGAGGTCATGCTGCCGGTCTGCAGCCCGGGCTATCGCTGCGAGCCCGGCGCTGCCGAGCCCGCCACGAGCGGCAACACGGTGATCCAGCTCACCGATGCGCCGTCCGACTGGGCCGAGCACTACGCCCCCTTCGCGACGGGTCGGGCCGGGCCGGCCAAGACGCTGAATTTCTCGGATTATGCCGTGGTGGTGCAGGCGGCGCTGCTGGGCCAGGGCATCGCCTTCGGCTGGATCACCGTCGTCTCCCATGCCCTGATGTCGGGAGCGCTGGTGCCGGCGGCGCAGCGCCTGACGGTGGGCGACCGGCTCTGCGTGCTGCTGACGCCGCGCAACCGCCCGGCGCGTCCGCTCATCCGAGAGATCCGCGAGTGGATCATCGCCGAGCTGCGCTCCGAGATCGCGACGATCGACCGGCTGCATCCGGGGCTGGGGCTGGCCGAGGCCGCCGGCTAGACCGCTACCGCCGCCGGCCCTTCGGCCCGCGCGCCGCCTCCGGCGTCTTCGCCTTGTTCTCGGCGTCGAGCTTGCGCCAGCGGGCGAGCCGGGCGGGATCGACCGCGCCGCTCGCCACCGCCGCCTGCACCGCGCAGCC
>LNFM01003877.1_pt1 | contig 45133 bp, 40 predicted proteins | sample 596031 | NCBI WGS metagenome assembly LNFM01 (sample SAMN04254537, study PRJNA301005) | activated carbon metagenome | isolation source: dual media filters at the Ann Arbor, Michigan drinking water treatment plant | place: USA: Ann Arbor
CCGGCCTGGTCAGCGCGGCGGCGGTGCTGATGGCGCAGCTGGTGGGCGTGGCGCGCGCGGTGCTGGTGCTGCATCCGCTGTTCTGCATCCTGGCCCTGAGCCTGCTGCGCATGGGCTACCGCATGCTGTGGGAGCACGCACGCGCCTGTGCCAGCGGTGTGGACGGGGAACAGCGGCGCGCCATCGTGCTGGGGGCCGGTGATGCGGGCCGGCGCGTGGTGAGCACGCTGCACCGGCGTGACGGCTGGACCATCCTGGCAGTGCTCGACGACGACCGCGCCAAGTGGGGCCTGCGCATCGCAGGGGTCGGTGTCGAGGGCGGTGTTGCAGACCTCGTGCTGCCGCATGTGCTGGCTGGCGCCACGCACGTCATCGTGGCCATGCCGGGTGCCACCGCTGAACATCAGGCGCGGGTGCTGGATCTGGCCCGGCAGACGGGGCTGGCGGTGATGAGCACCCCCGGCAGTCTCGAGCCCTTCGACGCATCAGAGGTGTCGCCGTGAGTCCACCCGAGTCACTGCGTTTAGTTGTCCGCGGCGGGCAATGCTGAGTTGAACGACGTCCTCACCCCTTTGATCCGAAGCGGCCCTGAGCCTGGCTGAGGGACAATCGCCGGCTTCAGAGAGGTCAATGACAACGCACATCACGACAACAGTGGCGGTGATCGGGCTGGGCTACGTGGGCTTGCCTTTGGTGGTGGAGTTTGGCAAGCGCATGCGTACGATCGGTTTCGATATCGCAGACAGCAAGGTCTCAGCAGCCCAACGCGGCACCGACACCTCACGCGAATTGCCCAACGAAGCGCTGGCTGAAGCCATTCACGCGGTCTACACCTCGGACGATGCCATGCTGGCCGAGGCCGATATCGTCATCATCGCCGTTCCCACGCCTGTTGACGAGGCTCACATCCCAGACTTCAAGCCGTTGATCGGTGCGTCTACCAGTGCGGGACGCAACCTCAAGAAGGGCGCCATCGTCGTCTACGAGAGCACGGTCTATCCTGGCGCCACCGAAGAGGTGTGCATCCCTGTGCTGGAACGCGCGTCAGGCCTCAAGTGGAAGCAGGACTTCTTCGTTGGCTACAGCCCAGAGCGCATCAACCCCGGCGACAAGGAACACACCCTCACCAAGATCCTGAAGATCGTCTCGGGCGATACGCCTGAGACGCTGGACAAGGTGGCCAAGCTCTACGAAATGATCGTAGAGCCGGGGGTCTATCGTGCAAGCAGTATCAAGGCCGCCGAGGCGGCCAAGGTCATCGAGAACACCCAGCGCGATTTGAACATCGCGCTGATGAATGAACTGGCCATTATCTTCGACAAGTTGGGCATCGACACCAGCGAGGTTCTGGAAGCTGCGGGCACCAAATGGAACTTCCTGAAGTTCAAGCCTGGGCTGGTGGGCGGCCACTGCATCGGCGTCGATCCCTACTATTTGACGCACAAGGCCGACAAGTTGGGCTACCACCCGCAGGTCATCCTAGCCGGGCGGCGCATCAACGATGGCATGGGCAAGTTCATCGCCGAGCAGACCATCAAGCACATGATCGCTGCGGGTAGCTACATCAAGGGCGCCAAGGTCAACGTACTGGGCCTGACCTTCAAGGAAGACTGCGGTGACCTGCGCAATAGCAAGGTCGTCGACATCATCCGCGAACTGCAGAGCTATGGCGTGGAGGTGCATGTCACCGATCCCACCGCCGATCCCGTCGAGGCGATGCACGAGTACGGCATACCTCTGCAGAGCTTCGACGACTTGCCGCGCGCCGATGCGGTGGTGGTGGCTGTGGCGCACCGCGAGTACAAGGGATTGTCGATGGAGGACCTGGGATGCAAGCTGGTCGATGGTGGAGCCTTCATCGACGTGAAGGCTGTGTTTGATCCAGCCGCCATCACCGGATCGGGGTACAGGCTCTGGCGGCTCTGAGGCGCCTCACAGATCACTTGTGCGGCCGGCAGTGTCCGCACTGGCTTGCGTGAAGTTAGAGGGACGAGATAGGAACAGGCGCCGACGCTAATCGGGCATCGGCGCGGCAACTGGCGCTGGCTCCGAGAGACATCGCGTGCCGAAGATTACCGGCTGGCGCACGTTGGCACTCAGAAACGCGCCAGTTCGACTGCTGCTTTGGAAATCAAGGGTAGCTCCTTGTGGGGCAGTTCCGGAGCGACGCGGAGCTCGCGCGCGACCTTGCGTCTAGGCCAGTACAGCACCTTGGCGCGGCAAGCCCGGCCGCTTGCGCCCGACGATCCTCAGAAATGGGGCCGAGCAGGCCGGCACATGCTGCCTTCGCCGGAAGTTTCGCTGCCTAGCATGCGCTTCATGGCACATCCCTTGACCAACTACTTGGGGCGCATCTCCTGGCGGCAGTGCGTGATGGCGATCGCAGCGGGCCTGGTCGGGTGCGGCGGCGGGGGCAATGGCCCTGAGGTGCCGAACAGCGACATCCGGTCTGGTGCCGTCAGTCCGTCTGCTGCGCGGTTGTTGAAGGCCGTGGCCTACGATTGCGATCGCTTGTCGGTTCACGACAGCGGTACTGTGGTCTACATTGTCGCGGCGCGCGACTGCGCCGAGCCTCCCGTTGGGCTGAAGCTGGGTTTGGCCGCCCCTTCCGAACGACCGGCCCAAGCGGTCGAAGTTAACCTGCGCTACGGCGACGAACAAGCGGAAGTTCTGATTCCTGGAGTGGGACTGCGCCAGGTGGGTTTGTTCCGCGCTGGGCAGTGGCGCCAACTGCCCGACTCGCAGTCGTGGAAGCCGCGAGACGGTGCCGGCCTGCTGTCTCTGAACGGTTCGCTCTACCTGCTGGGCGGTTGGCTTTGGGGCCCCGTAACGAACGAAGTCTGGCGAACGCGGGATCTTGTCCACTGGGAGTTTCTCGGCCATGCACCGTGGCCCGCTCGGCACGGTTCGGCATGGTTGGTGCATGGTGGCCGCCTGTGGGTCATAGGGGGCGACTTGTATGCGGATGTCTGGTCATCGAGTGATGGTGTGAACTGGGTACTCGAACAGCCTTCAGCGCCCTTTGGCCGTCGCTACACACCCAACGCTGCATCCCTGAATGGAAGAATCTTCGTCTATGCAGGTCAGTCGTGGACCGGCGGTGATTGGTGCCAGATCGGCGCCCCTTGCGACGCTGACGCGCCGCGAGACGTGTGGTCCAGCGCCGACGGCAGAGTCTGGCGGCTTGAAACGGCACAGGCACCTTGGGCAGGACGAGGGCTCGTCCATGGCTCCCTGGTCTGGGACGGACAGATCTTTCTCGTTGGGGGAGGCCTAAGCCGGCGGAGCCGGAACCAAACAGGTAATACGATGGCAGGCGAACCGATGGTGAGGTGAGCGACCATGGCTGCGACGGCACTGGCGGAACGGTATGCGACGAACCTGCACGGCGTACTGTCGTGCTACGACAGGATCATCGTGACTGGCACCCTGCCCGGAGCGTGCTACGCGGGCGGGATGACGAGCTTTCTGTACTCGCGCGGCATCCGCATCTTCGACTACGCGCGCTTTGCCGAGCCGTTGCGCGAGCGCATCCGGGAGCGTGCTCAGCAGGTCTGCGAAGCTGCCAGCGTGCAGATCGAGCACGTCAACAAGAGCCACATCCGCAAGGAGGACCTGGTGGCGCGCGTGCTGGCTGTGCGGGGTGACGCGCCGGGGCTGGTGCATGTGATCTCGGCGATGGAGGCGTGCCCGAGCTACAAGCCCTGGCTGGACAAGAGCAATGGCCACGTTTATCTGCGGCCCGACCAGGGCAAGTGCCTGCACTACTACTTCTACTTCATCGACGAGGAGTTCGGGCTGTGCTACTTGCGGGTGCCGACCTGGGCGCCCTTCGGGTTGCAGTTCTACTGCAACGGCCACAGCGCGCTGGCCCGTTCGCTGCGGCGCGAGGGCATCGAGTTCGTGCAAGAGGACAACGCCTTCCTGCGCGTGGCGGACCTGGCTCGCGCGCAGCTGCTGGCCGACACCTTCAACCCCGACCGATTGCATCGGCGCCTGACGCGCTATGCGCACTGGCTGTGCCCGGTGGCCGATGTGTTCGCTCAGGACGACTGGCACTGGAGCATCCGCCAGGCCGAATACTCCACCGACCTGATGTTTCGCAGCCAGCAGATCCTCGTGCCGCTGTATGACGCCATCTCGCGCCAGGCGGTGCTGGCCGCCGATGCGCCGCGTGTGGCGGGCTTTCTGGGCAAGAAGGTCACGCCGACGCTGGCCCAGGAGATTGGCTCGCGCCTGTCCACGCGCATCGAGGGCCGCTGCATCAAGCACTACATGGGCGCAGCGGGCGTGAAGGTCTACGACAAGTTCTCGCGCGTGCTGCGGGTTGAGACCACCGTCAACGACGTGAGCTTTTTCAAACACCACCGCAAGGTGGAACACAAGGGCGCGGTGGCCACGCGTGAACTGGCGCCGCTGAAGAAGTCGATCTACAGCCTGATCGACCTGCGCGAGATTTTGCTGGGCTGCAACCAGCGCTACCTGGCGTTCCTGTCCAGCTTGGACGACCCGAGCGCGGGCGAGCGCGACCTGCAGCGGCTGAGTCAGCCACGCGTGGGCGCCGACCCGTCGGTCAAGGGCTTGAACTTCTTCAACTCCGGCGACCAGGCATTGCTGCGAACGCTGCAGCACGGCGAGTTCAACATCCACGGCTGGCGACGAGCCGATCTCGTGGCCCGACTGGAACTGACGCCGTCGGCCATGACGCGCCAGCTCAGGCGGCTGCGCACGCTGGGACTGATCAAGAAGGTCACGCAAACCTACCGCTACTACTTGACGCGAATGGGTCGCGCCGCCATTGCCGCCGCGTGCTCCCTGACCCGATTCAACATCGTTCCTGCTATGGCTGCCGCGCATTGAAGTCTTCGCAAGAAAGGTCAAGACTCATCTGGTTAGAGACTAAAGGCGTTGCCAGCTGGTGGCATCTACAGCGAGACCGACTTCGAAGCGACTGATGTGTGGTCATCAGTAATAGTCCGACCAATTCCGTCATTGACGGCCGATCCGGTCAGATGTCAACGAGAGGGCGGAGCAGGCCGAACCCGACGCGCCAGGTCTGACCATCGCAATCCAGCGTGGCGGTGCGTTGGTTGATGCGCACGATCAAGCCCACACGGTGCTGCAGGTTCTGGTCAGTGAAGCTCACCCGGTTGCCGACGCGGAAGTCGGCGCGGCTGGCGATCTCTGGCGGTGGCGTGGGCTTGGCAGGAACTGATGCGTCGGCGCCGTTGTCTGATCCGCTGGACGGCGTCATCACGATGGCCGCATAGGGCAAGGTGAAGTGGGTACGACTGGCTTCGTCGAGCACTGTGACCCGGCGGTCCTTCATGGCCACGACGCGGGCGGCTCTCATCTTGCCGTCGTCCCAGTGGAGGTATTGCACCTGCTGCCCAGTGTGCAACTCCGCTCTGGCCTGCACGATGCGCCGCGGGTCGGCCAGCAGTTGCTCGATCACCCAGCTGAGCTGGTAGAGCTCGGCGCTGCTGGCCATCGGCAGGTCTTCGATCAGCTTGACGCGCATGCGCACATTCTGCCAACCGTGACGGCGCCGGTGCTCAGGCTGCCAGTGGCAGTTCCCGCACTTGTTGCGTCTGGGGCGCGATCTGGTCTGCCACCACCCAGGGCAACAACTCGTCGATGCGGTTGACCTTGTGATCGGCGATGCGCTCCAGCACGTAGCGCAGGTATTGCTGCGAGTTGATGCCGTTGAGCTTGGCCGTGCCGATCAGCGTGTAGATCACGGCGGCGCTGTCACCGCCGGCGTCCGAGCCCAGGTGCAGGAAATTCTTGCGCCCAATGGCCACGGCTCTCAGTGCACGCTCGGCGGCATTGTTCTCGGCCTCGATGCGCCCGTCGCCGACGAAGCGCACCAAGGCCGTCCAGTTGCTCACCGCATAGCCGATGGCCAAGGCCATCGGCGACTTCGCAGACACCTGCGCCAAGGTCTCGCTCATCCAGGTCTTCAGCTCGTCGAGCACGAGCCGCGTTCGCAGCTGCCGCACCCGACGTCGCCGCAGAACCGAACAGCCCCGGATCTCGGCCTCGATCTTGAAGATCTTGGCGATGCGCTCCAGGCCCTGATGCGCCAGCGTGCCGGGCAACTTGTGCTGGCGCTCGTGGATGTCCCACAGCTTGCGGCGCGCATGGCTCCAGCAAGCGGCTTCGACGATGCGCCCGGCGGCATAGAGCTGGTTGTAGCCGGCGAAGGCGTCAGCCTGCAATATTCCCTGCCACTCCTTGAGATGACGTGCGGGGTGCTCGCCGTGGCGGCTGGCCGAGTATTGGAACCACACCGCCGGCGGTGCCTGCCCCGCGCCAGGTCGGTCGTCGCGCACATAGACCCACAGCCGGCCCGTCTTGGCCTTGCTGCCCTTGCCGCCGAGCACGCGGATCGGCGTGTCGTCGCCGTGGATCTTGTCGGCGCGCAGCACATGGCGGCTGATGGCCTGTGCCAGCGGTGTCAGCAGCCGGGCGGCCTGGCCGACCCAGTCGGTCAGGGTCGAGCGCTCCAGCATCACGCCTTCGCGGGCGTAGATCTGGCACTGGCGGTACAGCGGCAGGCTGTCGGCGTACTTGCCCACCAGGACGTGGGCCAGCAAGCCGGCGCCGGCCATGCCGCGTTCCACCGGGCGGCTCGGCGCGGCCGCCTGCGTGATCGTCTTACACCCACTGCAAGCCAGCCGGGGGCGCACATGACGCACGACGTGGAAGCTGCCGGGTTCGTAGTCCAGGACCTCGCTAACGTCCTGGCCGATCTCGCGCAGCATGCGTCCGCAGGCCTGGCAGTCACAGCCGCCGTCATGGCCAGACGGCGGGGCGTGTACGACGGTGCGGCGCGGCAGGTGCTCGGGGAATTCGCGCAGACCCGGGCGCGGCTTGGGCGCGCGCTTCTTGCGGCCCGCCTCGATGGCGATGACGTTGGATGCCGGCTCTGCGGCAGGAGCCGCCACCATGCCGCCCACCAGTTCGAGTTGGGCGTGTTCCAACTGTTCGCTGGAGCGGCCGTACTTCATTCTTCGCAAGTAAGCCAGTTCGACCTTGAGCTTGTCGATGGTCAGCAGCGCGATCTTCAGCGACTCCTGCGTGCGCCGCAGTTCACCACCAACCCCGCCGCTGAGGGCGACGTTGCTGGCCTGCAGGTCTTCGGTCGTCATGACCATGACTGTGCCCGCAACAATTGCCGCTCACAACGGGAGATGTCCCGTCAACCGCAACCGGACCTAACTACGCTGCTGCGCGTGGTTGCCAGGTGCGTTCGGGCCGTCGCCAGTCGATGCCTTCGAGCAGCATCGACAACTGCGCAGCGCTCAATGCGACGCTGCCGGTGTTGGCCTGCGGCCAGACGAAGCGACCGCGCTCCAAGCGCTTGGTCAACAGGCACATGCCGTCGCCGTCGCTCCACAGCAGCTTGACCAAGTCGCCGCGGCGGCCGCGGAAGGCGAAGACGTGGCCGGCATACGGGTCCTCGGCCAATGCGGTCTGCACCTTGACGGCCAGGCTGTCGATGCCGCAGCGCATGTCGGTGACGCCGGCGGCCAGCCAGATCCGGGTTCCGGCGCGCAGGCCGATCATGTGCTCTGGCGCAGTGCGCGCAACACGCTGCACAGGCTGGCCTCGTCGACCGGGCCGCGCAGGCGTAACTGGGCGCCGGCGATGTCGAGTTCGATGATGCCGGTGGTGCGCACGGAACGTTGGGGCGCAACCGCCAACGCAGTCGATGCCGGCGATGGTGCCGATGATTGCGAATTGCCAGCGTCGCCATCCATGACCGCAGCGACATGCACCGGAACCAGCACAACCGATGACGAAGACGCCGCGCTGCTCAGCCGCTGCAAGCGCAGGTGATCGCGGCGCCACTTGAACAGCAAGTTGGCGTTGATGCCGCCGGCCAAAGCAACGGCCGCGACCGATGCGCCGGGCACCATGCACTGCTCGACCAATTCGGCCTTGAATGACTTTTCGTGCTGGCGCCGAGGCGCTCCCGTGATCCCCGCCACTGTCTTCATGGTGTGCACCATCTCCTGCTGGTGCACACCATCAAGCGGCTGCACTCCTCAGCTCAGATGCTGGCCAGCGGCGGGCAGTCGGGCAAGGACGGGGTTGGTCGGACTATTACGGTCATCAAGGGACGGCGTAACCTGGAATCTCCGCTCGGATCATCTGGGTTTCCCTGGGCGGACTCACTCGTCCGTGGTCGCCAGCAGCCACGGTTGCTACGTTTCCGACGGATCCGTCGGGACACAGGTCAATGTGGTCAACGATGTTTACTTCGCCGCGGACTGCATCCACTTCGAGGCGCTGGCCGAGCCCCCGCCCCTCCAACCCCGGCATGCGAGTTCGATGCAGTCCTTTAACGGTTCGCTGGTGATTCTGGGAGGGCCGCCAGTCGGTGATGCGGGGGCGGCCGTTTGGCAATACTTCGAGTGACGCGCAGACGATGGTCCGCTCAGACCCCTAGATGTGAAGTGCCAACAGGGTCTTTCGAGGAACCGAGAGGCGCGAAATCGGCGGTTTGAGGCTGATGCCTGCCGTGAAGAGGGTCCGGTTCAGCCCGGGGGCGCTCGGAGTGGCTCGGAGCGAGTCGATAACGTTGCGCGACCGTCCCTACCTTTGTGCCAGCGAGCCCGCCACCTCGGCGTTCACCTCGTCGGCAGGCCGGAATTCGGGCACCAGGTTGCGCACCTGGCGCATCATGGCTTCGATGTCGCCGCCGTCGCAGGTCTGGCGCAGCACGCCCAGCATCTTGTCGAGCAGCGACGGGTCGATGTGGCGCTCACGAGCGCACAGGATGCGCGGGTGCCCGCTGGGCACCACGTTGTCGCCGATCAGCAGCTCTTCGAAAAGCTTCTCACCCGGGCGCAGGCCCACGGCCTTGATCTCGATGTCGCCGCCAGAATTCTCTGCCGTCTTCTCGCTCAAGCCGGACAGGCGGATCATCGAACGGGCCAGGTCGGCGATGCGCACCGGCTCGCCCATGTCGAGCACGAAGACTTCGCCACCGCGCGCCATCGCACCGGCCTGGATGACCAGCTGCGCCGCTTCGGGGATCAGCATGAAGTAGCGGATGATGTCCGGGTGCGTGATGGTGATGGGGCCGCCGGCCTGGATCTGGCGGCGGAAAAGCGGCACCACCGAGCCCGAAGAGCCCAGCACGTTGCCGAAGCGCACCATTGCGAACACCGTGCCCGGCGCGCGCAGGGCAGCGGCCTGGAACACCAGTTCGGCCACCCGTTTGCTGGCGCCCATCACGTTGGTGGGGCGTACGGCCTTGTCGGTGGAGATCAGCACGCAGGTCTCGACCCGCGCCTCGTGCGCCGCTTTGACCACGTTGTAGGTGCCGAAGACGTTGTTGCGCAGGCCCTGCTGCACGTTGGCCTCGACGAGGGGCACGTGCTTGTAGGCGGCGGCGTGGTAAACGGTCTGCACCCCCTCGCGCTTCATCACCTCAATCAACAGCGTGGCGTCCAGCACCGAACCCAGGCAGGTGACCAGCGGCACCGCCTGGGCTGTAGCCAGCAGTTCGTGCTCTATGCTGTAGAGCGCGAACTCCGAGTGGTCCACCAGCACCAGGCGGCGCGGGTGCTGAGAGAGGATCTGCCGGCAGAGCTCGCTGCCGATGGAGCCGCCCGCGCCCGTGACGAGCACCACCTTGCCGGCGATGTTGCGCGCGAAGAGGCCAGGGTCGGGCGCCACCACGTCACGGCCCAGTAGGTCGGCCACGTCCACCTGCCGGATATCGGCCACGGCCGGGTTGCCGTCGACCATCTCCACCAGGCCGGGCAGAATCTTAACGGGCAGGCCGGTGGCTTCGACGCGTTCGATGATGACTCGCTTCTGGTTCGCGCTGGCCGAGGGGATGGCCACGACGATCTGGGCGACGTCGTGGCGCACCACCGCCTCATCAATGTTTGCCGGCGCGTACACCCGCAGATTGTCGACGGTCATTGCCTGCCGGTCGCGACGGTCGTCGATGAAGCAGACGGCCTTGTACTCTGTGCTGAAGTGCATCGCCTGCGCCAGTTGGACCCCGGCGTCACCGGCGCCGTAGATGGCTGTTCGAACGCGAGCGCGCGTGCCCGGCCGAATACTTCGACGCAGCAGCGTGCGTGCGAAGAAGCGCGAGCTCACCACGTAGGCAAAGGCGATGAACCAGAAGATCAACAGCGAACTGCGCGGCAGCACCTGCATCTGCAAGAGGCCAGCAATCGCATAGACGATGAGCACCACCACGGCAAGCGCGGCGCTGGCTGCGGCCAGCACACTCAGGTCGATGTAGCGCACCACCGCCCGATAGAGACCCGCAATCGCCATGACGGGCATCGCCAGCAGTGCCAGCCCGACCTGGATGATCAGGGCTGTTTCCAGTGCGTTTTCCCAGGAGCCCAGGCGCAGGGCGACGGCCAGGAGCATACATAGCGGCAAGCAGAGCGCATCGCCGCCGACCATCACCACCATCTTCGCGCGCGGTGAGAGATGCGCCAGGCGGCGGATCAGGGACATCGGAGTCATGTGCATCATGCTGGGTCGCTATTGTGCCCCGCGTTCTGCGCACCTTCGATTGGCCGGTTGGCCTCTATGAAAACGCTCACTCAGCTTGCGCTGCTCGGTTGCCCGCCTTGTAGTGGAGCGCCAAGCAAAGCAGAGGTGCGAATGCCATTGCCATTGCAAGAGCGCCATCGACACGCTGCATCGCAACAGCCACCGCCCATGGCAGCAGCCACAGCACATTGATGGCCCCAAACGCGAGCGTCACGCCTTTGTGCGTGCGATGACGGCGTGACGCGTACTGGTAGGCATGATTGCGGTGCGCCTGATAGAAACGCTCGCCGGCCAGCACGCGCCGCAACAGCGTGGTGGTGGCATCGACCATGAAGCAGCCACTGAGGATGAACCAGGCCCAGAAGAGATGCGGGGTCGACTGCCCGGACCACAGGGCCAGCAGCGCAACCATCAGCCCGAGGAATCCGCTGCCAGCGTCGCCCATGAATATCTTCGCAGGCGGAAAGTTCCAGGCCAAGAAGCCGAGCACACCACAGGCGAACACCAGGGCCAGCAACCAGCCAGACCCGTCGCCCGCCAGCCACCACACCAACGCTCCGCCCAACGCGACGCTGGCGGCCTCCACGCTGGCAATGCCGTCGATGCCGTCCATGAAGTTGAACAGGTTGATCATCCAGACGATGAAGACGCCCGCGAGCAGCGGGCCCAGCACCAGCATGTCGAGCGGCAGGCCCGCCAGGGTCACCGCGGGGATGTGCTGCAGGCTGTAGACCACCCAGGCCGCTGCTGCGGCGTGGCCCAAAAAGCGCCAGCGCGCGGCAACGTTGTAACGATCGTCCAGGAAGCCCAGCGAGGCCACCAGGCCGCCGGCGGCGATCGCGGCTGCCGCCAGGCGGCCTTCCAGCAGGCCTGCTGCAGCCAGTGCAGCGGTGGCTGCCAAGCATGAGACGACGATGGCCACCCCGCCGCCGCGTGGCGTGGCCACCGTGTGCGAACTGCGTTCGTTCGGATGGTCAAGCAGTGCCGATGCCAAAGCGTAGCGCCGCACCCAAGCCGTCAGTAGCCATGCCAAAGCCAGAGGGGCGAGCACCGCCGCCCCCACCACCCAAGCCGTCATCGCTGGGCCTGCTTCAGAAAGTGGCGCGCGGTGCCCGCCAGCGCTTCATCCAGCGTCACGACGGGTTGCCAGCCCAGGCGCGCCTTCGTGTGGGCGATGTCGACCTGCAGCGATCCGCACAGCCGCTGTGCGAACTCTGCCTTGCCGAGGGCCTTCGCCACGCCGCGCAAGAGGCCTGCCGGGACAGGCAGCAGACGCGGCGGGCGCCCGAGCGCCGCGGCCACGCGCTGCAGCAGCGCCGTCGTCGACACATCCTCGCCGTCGCTGACCAGGAAGGTCTGTTGCGCAGCGGCAGGGTGGTGCACGCAGGTCTCGATGAGATCGACGAGGTTCTCCAGTGCCACCAGGCTGCGCCGGTTGTGGATCGCCCCGAAGGGCATGGGGATGCCCCGGTGCAGGGCCTGCATCAGGCGCTTGAAGTTGCCGGGTGCGTTCGGGCCGAACACCAGCGGCGGACGGATGATCACAACCTCCAGCCCCGACGAGGCCGCGAGTGCCTGAAGCTCGAGTTCAGCCTCGTGCTTGGACATAGCGTAGGGCGAATGCGGGCGGGCTGGGTCTGCCACCGTGTAGGGCCGGCCGTGGGTCTCGGCACCGTTGACTCCGATGGAGCTGATGAAGACGAAGCGCTTCACGCCTGCCCCGACAGCCTGACGGGCGAGGTGCAGGGTCGAAGCCACGTTGGTGCGGCGGAACGCCTCCAGCGGGTCTGCTGCCGATTCCTTCATCACGTGGACGCGGGCGGCGCAGTGCACGACCACGTCCATGCCTTCGAGGCCCGCGCTCCAGTCGGTGGTGGGGGAGAGGTCGCCCACGTTGGCGATGCTGGCCGCTGCCTGCGCCTTGGCGGCACGTCCCCGCACGGCTGCGCGCGCGCAGTGACCGCGTTTCGACAGGTGATCTACCAGCGCGCTGCCAACAAAGCCCGTGGCGCCTGTAACAAGGACATTCAGCACCGTCATGTACCAACGCTCACGAGGATTTGCGCCAGACCCGCCGATTCACGAAGTCGACGTAACTGATGATGATGCGCAGCACCTTGTCCGACACGTTGTCGGCCTCGTAGTCGGCCACCATGTGGAGCAGGCGCTTGTCGCCTCGCGGTTGGTCCTCCAGCACCGCCAGCCCCTGCTGCACGCGGGCGATATCGAGCCCGACGAACATCACGGCGCCTTCCTCGAAGGCTTCAGGCCGTTCCTGCACCTCGCGCAGGTTCAGCGCCGGAAAGTTCAGGATCGACGACTCTTCGGAGATCGTGCCGCTGTCCGACAGCACGGCCCGCGCCTGGCGCTGTAGCTGCACGTAGTCGAGGAAGCCGAAGGGCTTGCAGAACTGCACCCGTTCGTCGGCCTTCAGCCCCTGTGCTTCCATGCGCTTGCGCGTACGCGGGTGCGTGGAGACGATCACCGGCAGCCCGTGGCGCTGCGCCAGCATGTTCAGCACATCGAACAGGCGCTGCAGGTTCTGCGAAGAGTCGACGTTTTCTTCGCGGTGCGAACTGACGAGGAAGTACTGCTGCTCGGCCAGACCCAGGCGCTGCAGCACATCTGAAGCCTCGATGCCGGCGCGGTAGTGGTTCAGAACCTCGCGCATGGGGCTGCCGGTGCAGATCACCTGGTCGGGCGGCAGGCCTTCGCGCAGCAGGTAGTCGCGCGCGATCTGGCTGTAGGTGAGGTTGATGTCGGCGATGTGGTCGACGATGCGCCGGTTGATCTCCTCTGGCACGCGGAAATCAAAGCAGCGGTTGCCGGCTTCCATATGGAAGATGGGCACCTTGCGGCGCTTGGCTGCGATGGCGGCCAGCGCGCTGTTGGTGTCGCCCAGCAGCAGAAGGGCGTCGGGCTGATGCTCTTCCAGCACGCGGTCGGCGGCGATGATCACCTTGCCGATGGTCTCAGCCGCGTTGGCGCCTGCCGCTTCGAGGAAGGCGTCAGGGCGCCGGATGCCCAGGTCGGAGAAGAACACCTCGTTGAGTTCGTAGTCGTAGTTCTGGCCTGTGTGCACCAGCACGTGCTGGCAATGACGGTCCAGCTTTTCGATGGTGCGCGACAGTCGGATGATCTCCGGCCGCGTGCCGACCACGGTCATGACCTTAAGCACGGACCACCTCCCGCACTTCGGGTAGCGTCATCAGCAAGTCCTTGACTCGCGCCACATCGAGGCGGTGTGTGTTGTGCGAGGTGTAGTCGTCGATCTGCGAAATCTGCGTCTCGCCCTCCACGAAGTACTTGTCGTAGTTGAGGTCGCGTGAATCGGCCGGGATGCGGTAGTAGCCGCCCAGGTCGTCGGCGCGCGCCATCTCCTCACGCGAGACCAGCGATTCGTAGAGCTTCTCGCCGTGGCGCGTGCCGATGACCTTGACGGGGTTGTCGCGCTGCAGCAGTTGTCGCAGCGCCTCCGCCAGATCGCCCACCGTGGAAGCTGGCGCCTTCTGCACGAAGATGTCGCCGGGGCGCGCGTGTTCGAAAGCGTAGAGCACCAGTTCGACCGATTCCGTCAGCGACATGAGGAAACGTGTCATCGACGGGTCGGTCAGCGTCAGGGGGCGGCCCTCCTGCAGTTGAGAGATGAACAACGGGATCACCGAGCCGCGTGAGGCCATCACGTTCCCGTAGCGCGTGGCGCACAGCACGGTGCGCTGCGGGTCGCACAGGCGTGACTTGGCCACCATCACCTTCTCCATCATCGCCTTGGACAGGCCCATGGCATTGATCGGGTACACCGCCTTGTCGGTGCTGAGCACCACGCAGCGCTGCACGCCATGGTCGATTGACGCGCGCATCACGTTCTCGGCGCCGATGACGTTGGTCTTGATCGCCTCCATCGGGTAGAACTCGCACGAGGGCACCTGCTTCAGTGCTGCCGCATGGAAGACGTAGTCGACGCCGCGAAGCGCGTCGTGCACGCTGTCGTAGTCGCGCACATCACCGATGTGGAACTTCAGCTTGTCGTTGCGGAAGGCCAGACGCATGTCTTCCTGCTTCTTCTCGTCGCGGCTGAAGACGCGGATCTCCGCGAAATCAGAGTTCAGGAAGTGCGATAACACGGCGTTGCCGAAAGAGCCGGTACCGCCGGTGATGAGCAGGACTTTGTCCTTGAACATGGGGATCCTTCTGGGAGCGCAGGGCGAGTTGATCAGGCGAACGCGTGCATGCGCCGCACCAGTTCTGGCCAGGGCGGCGCCACGTAGCCTGTGGCTTGGTTGAAGCGTGTTGCGTCGAGTGAGCGGTCGATGCGCAACCGGTCGTCGGGCGCGATGTCGTTGCTGCGCCCGTAGGTGGCGGCCACCAGCCGCAGCAGGTCGTACTTGGCGATGGGCGCTGTGGCCACGTGGTACAGGCCGCGCAGCTCGGCAATCCGCAGCACGTGGTCGCGAATGACCTGTGCCAGTTCCACGGTGGGCAGCCCGGAGAAGATGGCCTGGGTGTAGCCTCGAACCGGCCCCTGCTGCGAAAGGAACCAGCCCACCAGTCCGTGGGCGCCAGCCAGTTCGTGCCCGATGATAGAAGTCCGCAGAGTGACGGCGTGGGGGCTGTCCACCTCCCCGAGATGCTTGCTCCGACCGTACAGATCCTGCGCGTCTGCCGCGTCACTTTCCTTGTAAAGCCCTTGGCGGCCGCTGAACACGCAGTCGGTGCTGACGTGGACGAAACGGGCACCGGCCACCTCGCACAGCCGGGCGATTCGGTGTGGCAGCAGCGCATTGATGGGGATGGCCTGCAGGGGGTCATCGGCTTCGGCGAGCTGCTTGACCAAGCCGATGCAATTGATCACCACGTCGGGCCGAGCGCGGGCGAACAGGCTCATCAGGCTGTCGGTGTTCTCGACGTCCACGCCGCAGACCACGCTGGCGCGCAAGGCTTCGGGCAGGCGCTGCAGCACGGCAGCGGAGCGGGCCGAGCCCGTGACCTGGAAGCCCGGGCTCTCGGCGAAGAAGCGCAACACGGCGTTGCCCAGCATGCCGGAGGCGCCGAGCACCAGGACTTTGACCGCTTCAGCCGGCATCGTCGGTCGTGTCGTCACCTCGGCGGGCGGGCTCGCGGCTGTGCGGTCACTTTCGATCATCGAGCAGTTTCTCCAGGCGTGTGATCAGTTGCGCAGCCAGCTGGTCGGGCTGAAACTGGGCTTCGTAGCAGGCTCGGCTGTTCAGGCCCATGTGCTGCAGCTGTGCTTCGCCGGCAGCGTGCAATGCACTCACGGCGGCGGCGAGGGCCGGGGCGTCCTCGGCCGGACAGGCCAAGCCTGCCTGTGCTTCGGTCACGACGCGCGCACCTTCGCCGTCCAAGCTTGCAATTATCGGCTTCCCGGCCGCCAGGTAGGCCTGCACCTTGCTGGGGATGGTCTGGCTCATGATCGGGCTCCGGGCCAGGCTCACCAGGAGCACGGAAGCCTGGGCCAGGATGCCGGGCATGACTTCGGGCCGGAAACGCCCGGGCAACTGGATGTTGCGCAGGCCCAGCCGCTCGATCTCGCCTTGCACCCATTCGCTGCGGCTGCCGCTGCCTACCAGCACGAAACGGATGCCCGGCTGGTGCTGCAGCAGGCGGGCCGCTTCGACCACCGTTTCCAGGGCCTGGACGGTCCCCATATTTCCGGCGAAGACGATATTGAAGCCGGGGTCCAACGTCAGCGGGGCGGGCCCGGTGTTTGGTGCTTCGAAGGCCAGTTCGCCCGGGTTCGGGTGGTATTCAACCGGAGTCCGGCCCGCCATCCGCTGCACTTCCTCGATGAAGCCCCTGGACTGCACCAGCAGCAGATCGTTGCGGCGGTAGAGCCAGCGCACCGCCACCGCCACCGCGTCTAGCACGCGCCGGTTGGTGACGAAGCCCGTGACCTCCAGGCTTTGTGGCCATAGGTCCTGAACCCAGGTCACCAAGGGGGCGCGTTTCAGCCACTTCAGCACCACACCTGGCAGGATCTGCAGGATCGGCGACATGCCGAAGACGAAGATCAGGTCGAAACGCTGACCGCGCAACAGCCAGGGGCCGAGCAGCGAGCCGCTCACCAGGAAAGACAGGTAGTTGGCGGCCAGACGGAAGGCGCTGCGTTGTCCCCGGGGCACGATGGGCACGCGGTGGATGAGGTAGCCGGCGTGTTCCTGTGCACAAAGCGATGTGGCCTTGTAGCCCTCATAGACAGCGCCGCCAGGGTAGTTGGGTTGGCCTGTAAGGACCGTTACCTCGCACCCCTTTTTGCGCAGCACCTCGACGACTTCGTTAATGCGAAAGCTCTCGGGCCAGTAGTACTGGCTGACGACCAGGATTCTCATGTTCAAGGGACCCTCAGGTTGGCGAGGGCGGGGCCGTAGATGCGGCGTCGGGGTCTGCCATGGGCGGCGTGTTTGCCGTGCGCTTGTAGAGGGCCAGCATCTTTTTCGCGCAGAGGCGGCTGTCGAAGCGACCGAGAGCCAACTGCCGCGCGCGCGCGCCCATGCCGCGCGTGCGCTTGCGATCGGCTGCGAGTGATTGAATCGCGTCGGCGATGGCCTCGGGTGTGGGGTCGTCGATGCACAAGCCCGTTTCGCCCGGAACCACCACGTCGCCGGTGGGATGGCGCATTGCCACCACGGTGGGCAGCCCGTGCAGCGCGGCTTCGAACACGGGGCGTCCGGGCGCGTCCAGATGCGAGGGAAAGCAGACGGCGTCCAGGCGCTCGTAAACGGACTGGACATCCGACACGAAGCCCAGGAATTCGACCTCCGCTTGCAGCCGGTACCGTTCAACGGCGGCCTCGAGATCGCCGCGCACGTCACGCGCGAAGTCGAGCTTGCGCAGCAGCCACCCGCGCAGGCCGGTCAGCTTGTGGACATTGGCCCCGGCCACCAGGATGCGCACAGGGACGCCGCGGTCGCGCAGCAGCCGCGCTGCCTCGATCAGCTCGTAGACGCCCTTGGACCGGTGCAGCACGCCGATGATGCCCACGGTGAAGGGGGCGGCGGTGTCGATGGGGCGGTCGGGGCGTTCGTCGGGCAGCCGCATGCCGTTGTGGATGACTTCCACGGGCAGATCCGCGGGCAGGGTGCGCCGCACAGCCTCGTCGATGGCCACAACGGCGTTGGCTTGGCGGCGCAACAGCCGCAGCAGTGCCCGTGTGGTCCATCCGCCGGACGATCCTCGTTGCAAGGAGCGCACGTGCACCACCAAGGGCGCCTTCAGCAGACGCTTAGCGAGCACGCCGACGAACAGCGCGGTGATCTCGTTGCAGTGCACAAGGTCGAAAGGCCCGCGCGCCGCAGCGCGGCGCAGGGCGAGCAGGCTGCCGGGCCAGTAGGCCAGTTCACGCAGCAGGATGAGCCACCGTGCACCGCGGTAGTGGCCAAAGCGTGTGTCGTCCCACTGCGAGAGGCCGCGCACCGGCAGTATCTCGAGGCCCGCCTGGCGCAGCGATTGCGCTGCCGGGCCCGGGGGTGCCAGCGCCAGACCGCTCACCTCGCCCGCAGGAAAGGCCCGGACCAACTCGGCCAGGCTCTTGGTCGCGCCGCCATAGGCTGAAAAAGGGTGCAGGTACAGGACTTTGAGCATGGTTCAGGCGACCGCCGGCACGGCAGGGGGCAGCAAGCGAGCTCGGGTGCGTCGCCCGAGCATCTGCATGGCCTTGAAGGCGAACAGCGTGGCGAGCAGGGCCACCCAGGCCGAGATGTGGACGAGTTGCACCACCGCACCGCCGTTGAGCCAGGCGAAAATGTAGAAGCAGAAATAGCTCGCACCGAGGGCGGCACGCGCCTCGTGTCCGCGCCGCAGTGCGCGCTCGATGAATGCGTACATGCGGCCGACGAGCAGACCGCCCAGCAGCGCGAAGAAGGCGACACCGCCTACGCCGCCGGCCACCAGGCCCTCCGAGAAGGGCGTGGCCGTGATGCTGTGCCCGTCCGCGATCTGGTCCAGTGGCACGCCGGCGATGTACGTGATCATCAGGTCGTAGTGGAAGAGCATCCACTCATAGAAATCGCTGCGCGACAGGCCGAAGAGCGTAAGGACCTTGTCCCCGATCGCCGCGATCAGCGTGGGCGCGTAGGGGGGGAAAACCTCGTCGTTGATGTACTTGTCCCAGACCAGCCAGGACACGTCACCCTGGATCACCGTGATGCGGGTCAGCAGGAAGGTGTGCACCTCCGCGTAGGTCTCGACATCGACGTCGTACTGGTAGAAAAAGGCGACGATGGCGAGCACGAAGAGCAGAACCAGACGCAGCATCTGGAAGATCGTGACGCGCCAGTAGATCAGCAATATCGCCGGCAGCAGCACGACCATGGCGGTGGTCTTGAAGCCCCAAGATGCCCCGATCACGAAGAGCAGCGCGAAATTGGCGCCCAGCAGCCATCGCAGCCGGGTCGATTTCGATGATCGCCGGAACAGTGCGGCGGCATAAGCCATCAGTGCTGGCAAGATGAACTTAGCCATGAGGTTTGGGATGGCGCCGAACGAACCCAGTTCAGTCCGGAACTCGCCCTTGCCGACGGCGCCCGCCCACACCTGGATGGCACCGAAGCCGAACAAGAACACCACCAGGAAGGCCGCGTTGACGAAGAACAGGTTGGTGCCGAAGACCTGCAGCCGCGCATCCATCTTGCGCGTGTCAGTCTGCAGCGGCGGGCCTGCCCGGCTCGGGCGGCCACGGGCCAGCCAGGCCACCAGGACGACCGTCATCGCATAGCAACCGTAGGCGAACGTTGCCCCGTTGGGGTGCCCATACATGCCGATGGTCGCGCCGTACTCGCCGCCTTCCAGGAGAAAGACGCCTATCCAGGGCGTGGTCAGGACGATCGCGACGAGGTACTTGTACATGGCCTGGCGTGACGGGGCTCAGCGGCCTCGCAGAACGCGCATGGCCGTCTTCGCCTTCTCGATGCGCTGGAAACTGTTGGGGTAGTCGAGAAAGGTCTTCGTCGGTGCGGCCATGATGGCGTCGAACTCGCTCTCGCTCAGACCCAGCTTCTTGATGGCGTAGCTGCGATCGTCGGCCAAGCCCTGTTCATGGTAGACCGGCGCCTCCAGCGCACTCAGTGCGCCGTCTCTCGTCATCTGCCCTGAGAGCACCAGGTTGGCGTAATGGGCCCGCCGTTTGTCGATGTTGAATTTGCGCGGCAGGATGTACGACTGGTAGAAGCGCGTGTAGATCGACTCGTAGTGCTTACCGCCGTAGTAGATCCAACCCAGCTGTTCCTGGATGGTCTGCATCGCGCTTTCCTTCTGGTAGTCGATGTAGTCCAGGATCGGTACCAGCTGGATCTTGCGCAGGAACATGTAGCCGAAAAGCTGCGGAAGGCTGTAGTGCGGATATGTCTTCAGTGGCACTTTGCCGAACTGGCGATGCACGGCGCTGATGTAGCGGAAGTCGGTGTAGCCATAGCCCCACTTGCGCGGCATCACGGCTTCCGAGTTGACGTTCACGCCCAGCAGCACGTGCTTCAGCCCGTACTTCACCGCCATGCGGTAGAGCAGGGCCACGATTGCGTGGTCGGTGGGCACCTCGCCATCGGGTGTGCTGGCCTTCAGGAACGACAACTGCAGGTCGCGGAACTCCGGCCAGTTCACCACGCAGGTGAAGAGGTCGATGTTCAGCTTCTTCAGCGCCTTTTCGATATTGGCGACGGCCAGCTCCGAGTTCCAGCCGTTGTCGAAATGGATGGCTAGCGGGCGCAGACCCAGTTCATGCGTGAGGTAGGCCACGTAGGTGCTGTCGACGCCGCCAGAGACACCGATAACGCAGTCGTAGTCCTTGCCCTTGCCTTCCCGCTTAATCGTTTCCACCAGGGCCTGCAACCGGGCCGGCCGTTCGTCGGCCGGAATCAGTCGTTGCTTGGCGAGCGTGTCGTAGCGGGCGCAGTGGTTGCACGTCCCTGCGGCATCAAACTCGATGTCCGGGTCTGTCGTGTCCATGATGCAGCGGCAGCAGATGCGGTACGGCGAGGTCATGAGCTTTTGGGGGCCAGGTTGGAGAGCGCCGCATCGAGTTCGGCACGTGTCGGGTAGCTGATGAGCACTGCGCGGTGCTTGCCGTGGAAGACGAACATACTTCCTGCAGCGACTGCCGAGGCATGCCCTTCGGCCACTGCTTCGGCAAAGTGGGTCGGGTTGGCGGCGCCGCCGCAGGCGATGACCGGCACGCTGACGGCGGTGGACACGCTGCGCACCAGGGTCAAGTCGTAACCCGCTTGTGTGCCGTCGCGGTCGATCGAGTTCAGGAAAATCTCGCCTGCACCGAGTTCGACCATGCGCTGCGCGTGCGCTGCTGGTTTCAGGCCGGTCTTCTCGGTGCCGGCAGCGCCCATCACCTCGTAACCGCCCAGCAGTTTCTTCTTCGCATCGATGGACACCACGACCGCCTGCGAGCCGAACTCCCGCGCGATCTCCGAAACCAGCTCAGGCCGGCGCAGCGCCATGGTGTTGAGGATGATCTTCTCGATGCCCATCGAGAGCACTTGCCGTGCGTCTTCCAGCGAACGGATCCCACCGCCGTAGCCCACGGGCATGAAGCACTCGCTGGCGAAATCCCGGATGGCCTGGAAAGCCGGGCCCCGCCCGTCGCGAGAGGCGGTGATGTCAAGGAAGATCAGTTCGTCGACTTCCTTGTCGTTGAAGATGCGGATGGCATTGATCGGGTCGCCAACGTAAGTGGGGTCCTTGAAGCGCGTGGTCTTCACCAGGCCCTCGTCCAGCAGCAGCAGGCAGGGAATGACGCGGGTCTGCAGCATCAGCTCACCTTCTCGGCGAAGTTGCGCAGCAGGGCCATGCCGAACTTGTGGCTCTTCTCGGGGTGGAACTGCACGCCCGACACAGTGCCGTGCTGGAAAGCGGAATGGAACTCCTCGCCGTAGTGCGTGGTGAGCAGCACGTCTTCGGGCGTGTTGCACCGCACGTGGTACGAGTGCACGAAGTAGAAACGCGGTTCGTCAGGCAGACCGTCGGTCAGCGGTGACGGGCGAACGGGCCGCACCAGGTTCCAGCCCATGTGCGGCACCTTCAGCGTGGTGTCTGCGGGGCGGAAGCGCAGGGCCTCGGCATCGATCCAGCCCAATCCTTCCCGGTGCCCTTCGTCGCTGCGCCGCGTCATCAGTTGCATGCCCAGACAGATACCCAGCGTGGGCACGCCGGCCCCCAGCACACGTTCGTTCAGCACCGGCAGCAGACCGCTGCGCTCCAGGTTGTCCATGCCGGCGTCGAAGGCGCCGACGCCGGGCAGGATCAGCTTGCTGGCCGCGGCAATGTCCTGCGGGTCGGCGGTGATCTTGGAAGGCATGCCCAGCTTCTTCAGCATGTTGCTGATGGAGCCGAGGTTTCCCATTTGGTAATCGACGATGGTGATCATGCAGGGGCAGGTTCGGAATGCGGCTGACGCTGCGGCACGCGCTTGAAGAAGTCGTCGACGGCCGCTTGCAGCAGGTCACTTCGCACGACCAGCGGGCTGTCGTTTTGCGGGCGGTCGGCCATCTCACGTACAGCTTCGGCAATGGCCGCGGGTGTCGTGGCCTTCAGGGCCTGGCCTGCCTGCACCAGGCCGGCGTGGAACTCGGCTCCGTAGTCGCTGGTGACGACAGAAGGCACGCCCAGTTGCGCCGCTTCCTGGATCACGGTGGACGAGTGCGCGACGGTCACGTCGGCACTGCGCACCAGCGCATACAGCGGCAGGTCGGTGGCTGCGCCCACTTGGCTGCCGTCTAGACCCTGCTGCTGCAGCCGCGCGGCGAACGCAGCGCGCTTGCCGGATTCCACCGGGTGGAGCCTCCACCACCAGGCGACTTCAGGCCCGCAGAGGCGAGCGGCCTGTATGAGCTTCTCCGTCTCCTCGTCGGCGAGGCCCCACGACAGGCAGGCCAGGATCTGCCTGCTGCCTGGCCGGCGCAGGGCACCGGCTTGTGCCAGGCAGGCTGCGATGAGCGGGTCGCTGTCGTCGGCCCAGCGCTGCAGCCAGGGGTTGCCGGTGATGCGTGCGCGGTGGGTGCCCAGCCCCTCGTTCCAGCGGCCGATGGCCTGCGCCTCTGTATCACTCCAGACCCAGAACTCGTCAGGCAGCGTCGAGTAGCCCCCCGCCGGCACCTGCAGCCAGCGCGCATAGGCGGCGTGGTGTTCGCCCTGCATGCCGTGCTGCACGTCCACGGTGCTCATGCCCAGGCGGCGTGCAGCCTGCACGAAGGCCTGCCCTTCCAGGGAGTAGTAGGTGTTCACGAAGGCGCAACTGGCGCCTGCGACCTGCAGCCGGGCACCGAACCAGCGAGCCAGCGCGTCCAGCCGTGCCGCCTGCATCTGCAGCCATTCACGCGCGGGCACTTGGGCTCCGAAGGCCGCCTGGGCCGCCTGCTCGAAAGCCTCCCACTGCGGAGTTTCGAGCACGGGCCGCTGGCGAGAGGCCAGCAGCTTGATGCGGTCGATGGCAGGCTGAACGAAGCGGGAAGGGCGCTGGCGCGGCACGTGGGCCTCGGCCAGCGGTGTGAGCTTCAGGCTGTGCAGCCCGCGCCGGTCCAGCGCGTGTATCACAGGATCGACGATGCGGTCGAACCATTGGCCATTCAGGGGCGTGAAGGACACGCCATCGCTGAAGAACACGGCCTCTGCGTTGTGGCTCCAGGGCGCATTGGCGCGGCGGTCGCGCCAAGCCGCCAGCGGCACGCGCCACAGCGCTCGAGCTGCGCGGTCGGCCAGGCGGCCCAGTCGTCCCAAGGTTTGCGGCGGCGCCTGCGTTAGCAATAGGCGGTCGATGGCGTTCCCGTACAGCCGCAGGCGATAGCTGGGCCAAAGGTGTACATCGCCGCAGTGCCACTGGGCCACCGGGAACTGGCGCTCCAGTTTGTTGAGCGCGGCGATGATCTCCGAGGATGTTTTCATGGCTGGGTGCGGTGGGCGCCTGCAAACAGGGCCGCGGCCGCGGCCGGCTGGCGCGACAGCAACTGCATCAGGGCCTCGGCGAGTATCAACGGCCGCCCCCACAGCACTGCGCCCAGCAGCACGCTCAGCAGGACCAGCGCAGCCACGCGGGCCGCGATGTGGAGGCCCAGGCCCCCGAGCTCCAAACTGCCCATGCTGAGTGTGAGGGCCAGGCTGCCGCCAAAGGCCAGCGCATAACGGGCATGGTCCCAGCGCACCGGGTCGAAGCGGTTGCCGATGACGGCTATGAGCACCGTGGCCAGCACCTGCGCCAGCAAGGTGGCCCAGGCCGCGCCAAGCAGCCCGAAGCGGGGCACCAGCAGCAGCGCCAGCCCGACGTTCAGCCCTGCCGCCGTCAGCGTGCCCAAGGGCAGGTAGCGGATGGCGCTGCGGTCGAAGAAAAGTACGTTTACCAGCAGGTAGTAGATGGCACTGGCCACGCCGCCGAAAGCGAGCACAGGGACCACGGCAGCCGCCGGAGCGAAGGCGGGGCTGGCGAACAGCCACACCAGCTCATGCGCGAACAGGCCGATGCCAGCGCCCAGCAGGCAGAAGCCCGCGACCACGAGCGAACCGAGGGCACGAAGCTGTGCCAGCTCGGCCGGTGCGCCGCTTTTCAATGCCGCCATGCTGAGCGGCATGTAGGCGCGGTTCACACTCTGCGCCGCCACTTCGACCACCAGGGCCATCATGGCGCCCACGGCGTACACGCCTGCGGTGGCCGTGCCCACCTGGGCGTTCAGGATCAGCCGGTCGGTGGTGGCCGTGATCTGGCTGGCCGCGGCATGTGGCACCTGCGGCAAGCCATAGGCAAAGGCCGGGCGCAGGTGGCGCCAGCGCAGGCAGGGCGTGATGTCCTTGCGAAGCAGCCACAGCGACACGCCGAAGAACACCGCCGCCGCTGCCAGCGTCGCCTGCAGCGCCCCCAGAACGCCCTGGTGAAGCACCACGACCAGCACGATCGTGAGCAGGGTGGTCAGCGCGAAATGCGCCAGAGACACCAGCGCGTAGCGTGCCGCCTGATTGCGCGTCTGCAGCACCGACAGGAAGGTGGTGAAGAAGGGCTGGAAGAAGACGGCCATCACGCCCAGGGCGACATAGGGCCAGAAGGGCACCTCGCCGATGATCGGGCGCAGCAGCGTCTCGCCGAACATGAGCAGTGCACCGCCCACCGCGGTGGACAGCAGGAGCACGCAGACGAGGATGGAGCCCCAGAACTCGGCCAGCTGCGCCGGCTGGTCCTGGAACTCGAAGTAGAAGCGAGTGACGGCGCCGGTCAGCCCCAGCGTGAACACGATGCTCAGTAGTCCGTTGACCGCCGTGACGATGGCCAGCACGCCATAGGCTTGCGGGTCGAGATACAGCGTATACAGCGGCAGCAACAGGAAGGCCGAACCCTTCTGTAGCAAGCTGGTCCCGGCGTAGATGGCCGAGTTGGTGCCGAGCAGACGCAGCTTGCTCACAAGCTCACCAGGCGGTCCAGCCGCCGTCCACCGCCAGCACCTGGCCGGTGACGTAGCTCGAGGCGTCGGAGGCTAGGTACAGCAGGGCCGGCACCATCTCGTCGGCGCGCGCCATACGACCCATGGGCACGCGTTCCGAGTAGCGGTCCGAGAAGGTGCTGTTCTGCCCGCTGGACACACCGCCCGGCACCAGGCAGTTCACGCGGATGCCCTGCTGGGCCCAGTGTGTGGCGAGCCAGCGGGTGAGCCCGACCACTGCCGCTTTTGAAGCCGCATACACCGCGGGCGTGTTGATGGCGCCGCCCAGGTACTCGGAGCCTTCGTAGATGCGCGCGTCGGGGCCGACCAGGCCGTAGATGGAGGCCGTCTGGATGACGGCGCCCCCGCCGCTGCGAGCCACCATGTGGCGGCCGACGGCCTGCGCCATCAGGAACATGCCGTCGATGTTGACCGACATGACCTCGCGCCAGGTGTCGAGCGGATAGTCCTCAAAAGGCGTGAAGAAGGCGCGCACGTCGCGCGACTTGGTGGCCGCGTTGTTGTGCAGCACGTCGATGCGGCCGAAGCGCGCCAGCACGGCCTGCACACAGGCCTGCACCGAGGCGGGCTGGCTGACATCGCAGCCAAAACCGGCTGCCCCGGCGCCCAAGCGCGCGGCCACGGCCTCGGCAGCGGCGGCATCGACGTCCACCACCGCCACCTTCGCCCCGGCGTTCAGCAGGCCTTCGCAAAAGTGCTGGCCCAGGATGCCGGCGCCGCCGGTGACCAGCGCCACCTTGCCGCTGAGGTCGAACTTGGAGGGCACGGCCATGGTCAGTTGTGCGAGCGGAAGACGGGCCTGATGGCCGGGCCTTGCAGGAAGTTCTCGACGCCGCCGTCCAGGGCCTGTGCGTACACGCCCAGGGCGCCGTCCAGCGCCTCCAGCGTGAGCTGCAGTTCGGCCGGGCCGTGAGACTGGGAGATGGCCAGCCAAGGCATCATTACGCCGCGCTTGAGCAGTTCCTGAGAGAGCAGAGTGCGCATTGGAAGGGAAATCTGTCCTGCAGCGTCGTGCGTCAGGTAGTTCAACGAGACGGGCGGGCCGTCCATCTGGAAGTGCGCAGAGAGCCCGTGCCGGGCGGCCACCTGTGTCATGCCGTCGCGCAGCGATGCGCCGTAGCGCCAGAGATGGCCGACGACGTCTTCGTCCCGATAGATCTGCGCCGTGGCGATGAACGCGCCCAGGCCAGTCATTTCGGCGCCGTGCGTCGTCGAGAGCAGGAAGGTTCGCTCCATGCCGGGTCGGTTGATGGCGCCGACCTCCATCACCTCGCGCCGACCGCCCACCGCCGCCACCGAAAAGCCGTTGGCCATGCCCTTGCCGAAGGTGGTGATGTCGGGCTGCACGCCAAAGAAGGTCTGTGCGCCCTGCAGGTGCCAGCGAAAGCCGGTGATCATCTCATCCAGGATGAACAACGCGCCATCCTTGCGGCACAGCGCCTGCACCTGCTGCAGGAAGTTCTGGGCGTTGCAGTCGCAGCCGGCACAGGTGCCGGTGTCCGGCCAGCCGGCCGGCCGGGTGCAGGCCGGTGGGCAGGGGATCATCGTCGTGGCCGGCTCCAGCATCACCGCCGCAATCTCACCGGGGTGCGCGTCGAACAAAGCCTTCAGGGAGCCGATGTCGTTGTAGTCGAACACCAGCGTCGACGCCGTCTGCTCGGCCGGAATGCCGCGCTTGAGCGCCGTAGTCCCGATGAACCAGTCGTCGAACGAGAAGAAGGGTTGCTGCCGCGGCACGCAGATGTAGCGCCGGGCCGTGTAGGCGCGCGCGATCTTCACGGCTGCAGTGGTGACGTTCGAGCCGTTCTTGCCGAACTTCACCATCTCGACCGAGGGCACGAGGTCGATCAGTGCTTCGGCAGCGCGCAACTCGGTCATCGAGGCGCGCGTGAGATTCACGCCGTTTTCCATCTCGGCGGCGGCGGCGGCGTTCACGCGGGCATCGGCATAGCCCAGCGTGACGGCGCGCAGCGCCATGCCGTAATCGAGATAGCGCGTGCCGGCGCTGTCCCAGGCGTAGGCGCCTTTACCACGCACGAAGAGGGGCGGCGCGATGGCCGGGAACTGGTCGTCGCCGCGCGAGTAGGTGTGGGCACCGCCCGGGATAGCCCGGTGCAGGCGTGCGCGCAGTGCTTCGAAATCGGTGTCGGTATTGCTCATGTTCGCCAGATGGAAGGGTTGTGCTTACGCGGCTTGATCAGGGAATCGCGTGGGTTGCCGATGTAGACGCTGTTCGGCGGTAGTTCGCGGTCGAGCAGCAGCGACTCGGTGGCGATGCTGCAGTGGTCGCCCACCTTCGACCGGCCGAGCACTGCGCTGCCAGGGTGCAGCGTGAGATGGCGGCCCAGTGTCGGGTAGACATCGTGGTTGCTGCCGACGCCGACCCGCTGGTAGGCGATGAGGAAGTCTGCGTAGTGCCCGCGCCCGAGCACGGTGCCCAGCGGGTGAACCAGCAGGAACACCGAGGGCAGGGCCACCTCGTAGAAGATGTCGCACCCGTGCAGCGCCTTGTTCAACAGGAACAGCTTTTTGCACAGCGGCGCCGGCCCGGCGCGGCGGTGCAGTTCGTTGGCCAACAGGTAGAGCCAGATGGCGTACTGGTCGCCGTGCAGGTGGTCGAAAACGGCCAGCCGGCCATTGAAGAAGTACTTGTTGCCGATGTGGCTGAAGCAGTGCTCCAGCCGCGCCAGCGCGCCGGGCACGGCCACCGCCAAGTCGGCCGGCTGCACGGACTGGCCGTCCGGGATGAAGGCGTCGAGCTGCCGCGCGGCCAGCGCGGCCAGCGCGTCGGCTCCCAGACTGCTGTCGACCCGGGCGCTCAACTCTGGCTCCCTTTCTGGGCACGCACGCTGACGCCGTTGGTCGAGAGGTAGCTGCGCACCTTGATCGGGCTGTGGTCGGAGAACAAGAACATGCTGCTGATCGTGATGGCCGAGGCACCGGCCTCCAGCGCGTCACGGCAGTGCTGCAGCGTGCCGGCGCCGCTGGAGGCGATCAGCGGCACCTCCAGCCGGTCAGACGCCTGGGCGATCAAGTCGACGTCGTAGCCTTGCATGGTGCCGTCGCGGTCTATGGAGCAGAGCATGATCTCGCCGGCATGGGCGTCCTGCATGCGCTGCGCCCAGACCACGGGGTCGATCTCGGTGGGCTGCGTGCCGCAGCGCGAGACCACGCGCAGCGTGCCGTCAGGCTGGCGCTGGTAGTCGATGCCCACCACGATGCATTGGTCACCGAAGCGCGAGGCTGCCCGCGTCACGAAACCGGGGTCTTCGATGGCGGCGGTGGTGATGCACACCTTGTCGGCGCCACTGGCCAGCAGAACGGCGATCTGATCCAGTGTGCGGATGCCGCCGCCCACGGTGAAAGGCATGAACACTTCTTCCGAAACACGCTCGATGACGCTGCCCACTGCGGGTCGCCCTTGCGGCGTGGCATCGATGTCGACGAACAGCAACTCGTCGACGCCGTAGGCGTCGTACACCTTGGCAGTGGAGACGGGGTTGCCGGCCTCGCGGAAGTTCTCGTGAAAGCGCACGCCCTTGACCAGCCGGCCCTGGCGGATCAGGAACTTCGGGATGATTCGTTTCTTCAGCATCAGGGCTTCCAGGCCACCCAGTTCTCGGAACTGCGCCGCCACCAGGTTGCCGGCGCGCACCACGGCCGTGACCGGGCCGCCGTAGTCGGCGGTGGCCACCAGGTTGCCTGCGTCGTGGCACACCATGTGGTAGCTGTGCACGAAGTAGAAGTTCGCGTGGCCCGGGCGCAGGCCCTTGAACAGCCAGTCGTCGGGCGGGAAGTGCAGATCGTTCCAGCCCACGTGCGGCACCTTCAGCGGACGCTGCACCTCCAGCCGGCGGATGTCTGCGTCCAGCCAACCCAGGCCGGTGTGCTGGCCGTGTTCGCTGCTTGAGCGCGCAAAGAGCTGCATGCCCAGGCAGATGCCGAGCACGGGCTTCTTCACTTCCATCGCCTGCCTTGTCAGCGTGTCCTGCAGGCCGCGTTCACGGATGGCCGCCATGGCATCGCCGAAGGCGCCAACCCCGGGCAGCACGAGACGCTCGCAGGCTTCGAGCTCTTCGATGTCGGACGTGATGATCACGTCCGCCCCGAGGTACTCGAAGGCATTCTGCAGCGAGCGCACGTTGCCCATGCCGTAGTCGACGATGGCGATCATGATGTCGTCAGACGTACTTGGTGGTGCGGCCGTCTTCGTCCTTGGGCGGGCCCAGCGGCTTGTCGATGGCGGTCGTGTCCCACAGCGGCATGTCGGGCAGCGGCGCGCCGGTCTGCACCTGGTTGGGGTCGAACATCCACGGGTGCACCTGATGCTTCTCCAGGATCTCGTAGAACTCGGCTTCCGAAATCTGCAGGATCTTCAGGAACCAGTCGAGCGAGGCTGGCCGCTTGCCGTCGTACTGATCTTCGAGCGCCAGGGCCTCTTCACGCCCGAGTGCGCCGTTGCGGATGTCGATGGTGGCCAGGTGATTCGTGCGGCCGTAGCCGCGCTTGACGTACTTGGCGTAGTCGCGCATGCCCTGGAACGTGCATTCGATCTTCTCGTAGTCGTACTGCGGGGGCACGCCTTCCACAGCCTGGCCCTTCCAGCCCAGCTCGCGCTTGATGATCTCGACGTTGGCCTTGGTGTTCCACTCGATGTAGTTGCCCAGGCAGATCGACTCGACCTTCAGCTTGATGAGATCTTTGCGCTTGGGGTAATCGAACATCCACAGGTCACGTCGTTCAACGCGACCCTGTAGGAACTCGTACATGTCGTCAGCCGTCATGCCCTGGTTCATCAGCCGGTTGAAGCGCTTCTCGTCGACCTCCTCCATTTCCTCGAAGGTGTACCAGCTGTGGTACTCGGCGGTGGACTCGCCCCAGAAGATCAATGGCGTCTCAAAGCGCACTGCCATGTGCATCACGCCCGAGTAGATGCCGGTGTGGCAATGCCAGCAGAAGTCGCCGCGACGCTTCAGCGATTCGAGCATCAGCTCGCGCACGACGTGAAAGTTGGGCGTGAACTCGACCACGTCGACGCCCAATTGCTTGAACACCTTGGTATTGTTCTCTTCGACCAGCGGGCGGTAGCCCCAGTGGTTGAAGCGGATCACCAGCGGCTTGAGCTTCAGCTCCTTCACGATGTACCAGAGCTGGAACACACTGTCCTTGCCGCCGCTGTAGGGCACCACGCAGTCGTACAGACCCTTGCCTTTGTGGCGGGCGATCATCTCCTGCAATTGGCGTGCACGGTCGGCCCAGTCGATCTTCTCCTTCTTGAACTCGACTTGGCGGCAGACACTGCAAACACCGAACTCGTCGAAGGTGATGGTGTCGACCGTTTCCTTGGTCAGGCAGCGGGTGCAACGCTTCATGGGAAAGCTCCTGTACGGGGTGGCCTTGGCGATGGGCTCAGGCCTGAGAACTGATGATGAGCTCGCGGTGGGCGAGCACGGCTTCGATGCAGATGAAGTCGACGATGTCGTCAACTTCCAGAGATTTCCAGCGCGGCGTCACGTAGGGGAGCGTGCGCTGGTGGCAGAAGCCGCGCTCACGGAGCAGGGCTTCGGTTTTCGAGATGTAGAGGCTGCCGTCCAGGCTGTACAGCGGCTCGATGTCCTGCCGCCGTGGCAACTGGCCGAAGCTGGCCACTGCATAGGGCTCCATCAGGCCACTCGGGTTGAAGCGCACGGCGAAGGCCGGATGTTCCGTGACCAGGGCGCTCACCCCGACGATGGCATCGGCGGCGGCGCTCCTGGATTGCAGCGTTTCCAGGGCCGTGTCGACATCGCTGGCCTCGGTCAGCGGGGAGGTGGGCTCCAGCAGCACCAGGTAGTCATAGTGCTCATCCATGGCCGCCAGCGTCTCCAGCGCGTGGACCATGAAGTCTATGCTCGGCGACGTGTCGCTGGCCAACGCGAGGGGCCGCAGGAAGGGCACGTCGGCACCGGCCTGCCGTGCGATCTCGGCAAACTCCGGATCTTCGGTGGAGATGACCACGCGGTCGACATATCGCGACTGGCGGGCGGCTTCAATGGGCCAGGCCAGCAGCGGCTTGCCGCCCAATGGGCGGATGTTCTTCAGCGGAAGCCCCTTCGAGCCGCGTCGCGCGGGCACGAGGGCGAGTACTTTTTTGCCTTCGATCACCGAAACACCTCGTCGAACTCCAGGTTGGCCCGTTCGTAGTCGGGCAGCCGTCCGATATCCAGCCAGTAGCCCTCAATGCGCTGGCAGCGCGCCCGCAGGCCCTGTCGGGCGCTGGCCTCGAAGAGCGCCGGCATGTCGAACTGCGTATCGCGGGGTACCAGGTCGAGTACGTGCGGCGCCAGCACGTAGATGCCCGCGCTGACGGTGTACCGCTGCACGGGCTTTTCTTCGATGGCTTCGATGTAGCCGTCACGTTCGCGGACCACGCCGAAGGGGACCTGCATCTCGTAATCGCGAACGGCCATCGTGGCGTCGGCGCCTGATGCCAGATGTCCGTCGACCATGTCGCCGAAGTCTTCCTTGGTCAGCAGGTCTGCGTTGGTCACCACGATGGGATGGCTGGGCCGTTCGGGCAGCAGGCTCAGCGGCCCCGCGGTGCCCAGCCTTTGCTCTTCGTGCAGGTAGCGGATCTCAACACCGAAGCCACGGCCGTCTCCGAAGTGCTGCTCGATCTGCTCGGCCTTGTAGTTCACTGCAAAGTAGAAGCGCCGGAAGCCCTGCGCCGCATAGCCCATGACGATGGTTTCCAGGAGGGGGCGTGAGCCCACGCGGAGCATTGGCTTGGGTGTGTCGCGTGTCAGTTGTGCCAGGCGCGAGCCCAGGCCACCGGCCATGATGACGACCCAGTTCTCCCGCTCCCGAGTGGTCAGGAAGTCATCCACGACCTCCATGCCGACCACGATGCCGTCGTCATCGACCACCGGAATCTGGTGCAGCCCGCGCTGCCGCATCGTCGTGAGGATGGCATGGCGGCTTTCCCGCGCGCTCGCGACCGTCGGGTTCAGGTGCATGGCCGCGGAAACCTTGTCGGCGAGGCTCAAACCGCCCAGCAGCCCCCGCCGTGCGTCGCCGTCGCTCAATGTGCCCAGCAGGCGCCGCCTATCGTCGACCACCAGTGCCATCTGGCTGCCCGCCCGGTCGATGCACCCCATCGCCTCGCGAAGCGTCATGTCCGGCGTTACCAACGCACGTTCCCAGGTCTTCATGCTGTTCTCTTGTTCATCGGGCGCGCAGGGACGCCTGTCAGCGTGCCGCCGCCTTGGAAGTCACTCACCACCACGGCGCCGGCACCCACCACCGTGGCGTCGCCCAGGCGCACGCCTTGCCGGACCACAGCCGCCGCGCCGACATGGCTGTGTTCGCCAACACGCACCCCCCCGCACAGCGTGGCGTTGCAGGCCACATGCACGTAGGCACCCAACTGCACGTCGTGTTCAACCACGGCCGCTGAATTGACGATGCAGCCGGCGCCGAGGTTTGCGCCCGGCTGCACCACGCTGTGGGCCATCAGTTGTACGCCGGGGCCGAGCTTGGCGAAGGGGGACACCGTAGCACTGGGATGGCGCACCGTCACGAACTGCCAGCCGGCGGTTTCCAGTCGCCGCTGGACGGCGGCGCGCAGAGCTTCGCCTTTGGTGCCGCCGATGCCATTGGCCAGCGAGAACCGGGCAGGGTCGTGGCTGGCCAGCACGGCATCATCGCCCAACACGCGCAGTCCGCAGAGCTCCCGTCCATGCCGGGACGGGTCATTGTCGACGAAGCCCACCACGTGCTGCCCCGCAGCGAGCAGCGCGTCTGCAACGACGGCCGCATGGCCGCCGGCCCCGACGATGATCACCCCGGCGTGAGTCATCGCTCGATCAGTTCATCTGCGGCGAAGTCGCGCGCCGCGGGCCGGCCGAGCATGTCCCAGAACTCCATGGGCGTAAGGCCCAGACCGGGGCGTTTGCAGGCCAGCGCATCGGCCGTGATGGGCTCACCGCGGCGCAGGGGGCGGGCCGCGACCAGGCTGCGTCGTGCGACGGGGCGGTTGCCCGCTTCCGAAGCCGCTGGCGCCTTCAGGCTGGCCCCCAGTGCACTTTCGATGTTGCGGATGCCGAGCACGAGTTGCTTCAGTTCCGCAGGTTCCAGCGAGGCCGCATGGTCCGGCCCCGGCAGCTCGCGGTCGAGGGTGAAGTGCTTCTCGATGATGGTGGCGCCGCGTGCCACGGCGGCTAGCGAGATCTCGGTGCCCAGCGTGTGGTCGGAGTAGCCGACCGGCAGGCCGAAGCAGGCCGCCATGCTGTCCATGGCGCGCAGGTTCACCGAAGCAGGAGGCGCCGGGTACTGGGTTACGCAATGCAGCAGACTGACCTTCTGCACCAGGGCTTGCCGGCCCGCTTCGCTGCAGTAGGCCGCCAGGAAGTCGGCGCGACCTGTGGGCTCGCCGGACCTGGTGAGGCCGAAGGCGATGACGCCGAGGGCTTCTTCGATGTCCGCCAGGGTGGACATGCCTGTGGAGACGATCAGCGGCGCTTTCAGGCGAGCGGCCTGCAGCAGCAGCGGAGCGCAGGTGATGTCGCCGGAGGGCAGCTTGATGGCCGGCATGTCCAACGTCGCCAGGAAGGCCAGGCTTTCCGCATCGAAGGCGGTCGACATGAAGCGGATGCCCACATCGCGGCAATACGCGACGAGGCGGAGGTGATCCTGCTCGGAAAGCTCCAGGCGCTGCAGCATGCCCAGCTGCGTGCCGCCTTCCTTCATGTTGGCCACTTGGTACTCGGCCTTGGCCGCCGCCGCCGTCACCAACTTGGCCGCCTTAAAGGTCTGGAACTTGACGGCATCCGCGCCTGCGGCGGCGGCCACATCGACGAGTTGCAGCGCCAGGTCCAGCGAGCCGTTGTGGTTCACGCCGGCCTCGGCAATGACGAAGGTACGTTCAGCCATTGGCGTCTCCGGTCATGTGGAAGTGCTTCTTGATGAGCTCGGACCGCGGGGGCAGCTGCCGCAGTACCGTCACGATGCGGGTGGCGGCGTGGCCATCGCCGAAGGGGTTCACGACCGCGCTGCAGTCCATCGTCAGCGCACGCGTCAAGGCAGTGCTGATGGCGGCTCTCTCGGGGGCGCAATGCACCACCGAGGGCGGCGCCAACCTGCCACGTTGGCGGTCGCCGATGTTGATGGTGGGTATGCGGAAAGAGGGCGCCTCGTACAGGCCGCTGGAAGAGTTGCCGACCACCGCATCCACTTGTGCCATCAGGCTGAGGTAGCGCAGTTGCCCCAGAGAGGCGTGCACGTGTACTTGGCCGGCGCGCGGCGCGGCCCAAGCGTCCAGCACGGCCGACAGCGCCCGCCCACCGGTGTCGGCGTTGGGGCGCGTGAACCAGATCGCCGTTTCGGCGCCCAGCCCGTCCAGGGCGGCCAGCAACTCGCCGAACTGGCGTTCGCTCTCCCCCGGTTCCAGCGTCACGGGATGGAAGGTCACGAGCAGGTTGCGGGGCGCGAGCGGTGCCCCCAGCGCATCGCCCAGGGCCTGCCGGTCCAGCAAGGGCAGGCGCCGGAGGTGGTCAAGCCCCGGATTGCCCACGACGTGCACACGTTGAGGGTCTTCGCCCAGCTGGCGAACCCGACGCGCCGACTGTTCGTTGGTGACGAAGTGCAGGTGCGACATCTTCGTGATGGCGTGGCGGATCGCTTCGTCGAAGGCGCCTTCGGTGGTGTCGCCGCCAGCGATGTGGGCCACCGGAATGCCATGCACAAGGCAAGCCTGCACCGCCACCATGATCTCGAAGCGGTCTCCAAGCACCAGCAGCACATCCGGGCGCAGCCGCTCCAGCGCATCGGACATGCCGATGAGGCCGAGGGCCATCGACTTCGCGACACCGCCAGGCGTGTCGCTGGAGAGCAGGCATTCCACCCGTTGCGCGATATCGAACCCGTCGCGCTCGATCTCGGCGACGGTGTTCCCGAACTCCGGCGCCAGATGCATGCCGGTGACCAGAAGCTGCAGTTCGAGGTCGGGAGCATCGCGGAGCTCGCGCAACACCCAGTACAGCAGACCGTACTCGGCCCGGCTGCCCGTGACGACGGCGACCTTGCGGGGCATGCTCACGCAGGCTTTCGCAGCAGTTGAGGGCTGCTGGGCAGATTGACGATGCGCCGTGCCAGATCGGTGGCCACCGGCAGCGACATCGACACGCAATCGCGGTACATCGGCAGGCTGTTCAGCAGCTCCCAGACCGGGCGTGTCATCAGGCCCGCTTCGTTGGTGGCAGCCAGCACGGCGTCGCGCTCACCGGCCAGGCCGGGCTCAAGGATCAGCGTCTGCAGCCAGTAGTTCACCTGCGTGCCCGGGCGCTCCAGGAACAACCGGGCCTGCGGCAGGTCGGCGAAGGCGCTGGTATAGCGCTTCGTGAGCTCGCGCTTGGCCTGCAGGAAGTTCGGCAACTGCTCCAGTTGCGCGCAACCCAGCGCTGCATTCAGGTTGGGCATCCGGTAGTTGTAGGCCACCTCGTCGTGGACGAAGGCCCAGGGATGTGGCTGCTTGGCCGTGGTGGTGAGGTGCTTGGCCCGCCGCGCCAGTTGCGAGTCGTTGGTGATGAGCGCACCGCCGCCGCCGGTGGTGACGATCTTGTTGCCGTTGAAACTGAGCATGCCGCATACACCGAAGGTGCCGGTGTGGCGGCCGTCGATGAAGCTGCCCAGTGACTCAGCGGCGTCTTCCACCACCGCGATGCCGTGGCGCGCGGCCAGGGCCATCAGGGTCGGCATGTCCACAGGGTGGCCGAAGGTGTGCATGGGCACGATGGCGGCCACGCGCCGGCCGCTGTGCCGGTTGATGCTGACGCCGTCGCGCTGCTCGAGCACGGCGCCCAGGTGGTCGGCCAGTGCCGGCACCCCCAGGCCCAGGGTGGCGCTGTCGACATCTGCAAAATGGGGCCAGGCGCCGCAGTGCCGTACTGCATTGGCCGTGGCCACGAAGGACAGGGCAGGGATCACGACTTCGTCGCCCGGCATCACCCCAGCCAGTTGCAGCGCCACCTGCAGGCCGGAGGTGCCGTTGCTCACAACGACGGCGTGTGCGGCGCCGGTGTAGGCGGCCAGGTCGCGCTCAAAGCGGTCGACGTAGCTGCCCACCGAGGACACCCAGCCGGTATCCAGGCATTCCTTGACGTAGGCCCACTCGTTGCCCTGGAAGCTGGGCTCGTGCAGCGCCACACGCTGTGCGCCCACCACGGCGCGCACGCGTTCGGTGACGGCCTGGGCCAGTGAGGGAGAAGGGATCATGGCCGGCTTCAGATGTTGTACAGCCCGGCCTTGTAGCGGCGCAGGTTGTCGGGGTTGCCGAACCAAGCGATGGTTTCCTGCAGGCCACGGCGCAGCCCTTCGATGCCAGGGTATTGTGGCGTCCAGCCCGTGAGCTCGCGCACGAGGGCGTTGTCGGCCCACAGCCGCTCGACTTCGCTGCCCGCGGGGCGCATCCGTTGCTCGTCGCTGGTGAACTCGACCTCGCTGCCCATCAGCTCGGCGATCAGGCGGGCGGTATCGCCCACCGAGATTTCGTAGTTGCTGCCCACGTTCAGCACCTGGCCCACGGCGGAATCGCATTCGGCGACGGCCACGAAGCCGCGCACGGTGTCCTGCACGTAGTTGAAGTCGCGCGTGGGGTGGGTGGCGCCCAGCTTGAGCGAGCGTGCGCCCGATGCCACCTGCGTGATGATGGTGGGAATCACCGCGCGGGCCGACTGGCGCGGCCCGTAGGTGTTGAAGGGGCGGATGGTGGTCACCGGCGTGCCGAACGAGGCGAAGAAGCTCTGCGCCATCTGGTCGGCGCCGATCTTGCTGGCCGAGTAGGGCGACTGGCCCTGCAGCGGGTGCGCCTCGGTAATGGGGACAAAACGTGCCGTGCCGTACACCTCGCTGGTGGAGGTGTGCACTACGCGTTCGGTGCCCAGTTCACGTGCCGCCTGCACCACGTTCAGCGTGCCCTTGACGTTCGTGTCGACGTAGGTGTCGGGCGAGTGGTACGAATAAGGAATGGCGATCAACGCGGCGAGGTGCATGACGACGTCGCAGTCCTTCATGGCCGTGCGCACGCCGTGGGGGTCGCGGATGTCACCGGCGAAGACATCCAGCGATTGCTTGATGTCCTCGCCTGCTTCGTCCAGCCAGCCCCAGGAATTGAAGCTGTTGTAGTAGACGAAGGCTCGCACGTCTGCACCGAGGCGAACCAGGTGCTCGGTGAGGTGCGAACCGATGAAGCCGTCGGCCCCCGTGACGAGGACCTTCTTGCCTTTGAGGTTCATGGTGCAGTTCGGATGGAAGAGGGCGGGCTGGTGCGGGTGGGGTCAGGGCTGGCTGGCGGCGTGCGCGCCCACGGCCTGGGCCAGGGCCGCCACCACACGGTCCATCTGCGCGTCCGTCAGGTCCGGGCTCATCGGGAGACTCAGCACCTGCTCGCCGGCCTGCACGCTGTGCGGGCAGCAGTCAGGGCAGCAGTGCTCGGCATAGGCCACTTGGTGGTGCAGGGGCTTGGGATAGTGCACGGCCGTGGGGATGCCCAGCTGCTTCAGCGTCTCCTGCACCGCTGCGCGGTTCTGCACGAACACGGTGTACTGCGCCCAAACGCAGTCGCGGTCGGGCCGCTCGGCCAGCAGCCTCACGCCCGGCACCGCGGCCAGCAGTTCGCCATAGCGCGCGCCCAGCCGCCGGCGCTGCGCCAGTTCCCACTCGAAGCGGTCCAGCTTGCCCAGCACCACCGCGCACTGCAGCGTGTCCATGCGCCCGCCCACGCCCACGCGCGTGTGCGTGTAGCGCTGGCTCTGCCCGTGCACGCGGATCTCGCGGCAGGCCTTGGCCAGGGCGTCGTCGTTTGTGAAGATGGCCCCGCCGTCGCCATAGCACCCCAGCGGCTTGCTGGGAAAGAAGCTGGTGCAGCCCAGGGTGCTGAGGTTGCAGCTCTTGCCGCCCTGGTAGCTGGCGCCGAAGCTCTGGGCCGCATCTTCGATGACCGGCAGCCCGTGTCGTGCCGCTACCGCATTGATCTCAGCCATGTCGGCCACCTGCCCGTACAGGCTGACCGGCATGATCGCCCGCGTCCGCGGCGTGATCTTCGCTTCGATCAGGCTCGCGTCGATGTTGCAGCTGGCGGGTTCGATGTCCACGAACACCGGCTTGCCGCCAGCCAGCACGATCATCTCGGCCGTGGCGGCGAAGGTGAAGGGCGTGGTGATGACCTCCTCTCCCGGCTTGAGGTCGATGGCCATCAGCGAGATGAGCAGCGCCTCGGTGCCGCTGGAGACAGTGATGCAGTGCTTCGAGCCCGTGAAGGCCGCCAGCTTGGCCTCCAGTTCCTGCACCTCGGGGCCCATGATGTATTGGCCGTGGTCGAGCACGCGCTGGATGCGCGCGTTGATGTTCTCGCGCAGCGCGGCGTACTGGCTCTTCAGGTCGATGAAGTCCAGGGGCTGGGCCAGGGTCTTGGGCAATTCGGGGGCATTCATCTCGGGGCCTCTTGTTTCACTCTGGGGCAAGGTTGGTTCAGGCGGTCTGCAGGCTGAGTTGAGCGCCCTGCAGCACGTAGCGGTCGCCCGTGTGCGGGCAGGTGGCTTCAGCTTCGCCCTGCAGCGGCAGCGGCAGGCGTTCGCCATGGCGGCTCATCCAGCCGACCTGGCGCGCCGGCACGCCCACCATCAGCGCGAAGTCGGGCACGTCGCGGTTGATCACCGCGCCGGCGCCCACGAAGGCATAACGGCCTACCGTGGTGCCGCAAACGATGGTGCAGTTGGCCCCCAGCGTGGCACCCTGGCGCACGAGCGTGCGGCGGTACTCGTCCTTGCGCGTGACGGCCGAACGCGGGTTGTAGACGTTGGTGAACACCATGCTCGGGCCGCAGAACACGTCGTCTTCCAGCGTCACCGCGTCGTATACCGAGACGTTGTTCTGCACTTTCGCGTTGTTGCCGATGACGACGTCGTTGCCCACGTACACGTTCTGGCCGAACGAGCAGCGCGCACCGATCCGTGCTCCGGCGCTGATGTGGACGAAGTGCCACACGCGGCAGTTCTCGCCCAGCACCGCGCCTTCGTCGACGATGGCGCTGGGATGGATGGTCGTGGCCATGCTCAGTACGCCAGCGGCAGGTTCATGCGCTTGCCGTCCCGCGCCGACATGTACAGCGCGATCAACAACTCCAGGCTCTTCAGGCCCTCGCGACCATCGGTCTCGGGCTGCGCTTCGCCGCGCAGGGTGCTGATCACGTTGTCGTAGTAGCGAGGATGGCCGAAGCCGTAGACCGACGTGGTCTCGTAGCTGGCGCTCGCGATCTGTTCGTCCATCGGATCGGCGCTGGAGAACTGCCAGTTCTTAACCTCATTGACGGCAACGCCGCCGATGGTGGCCGAGCCGTTTTCGCCAAGGATGGTGATCGAGCCTTCGAGGTTCTTGGGGTAGGTCAGCATCGTCACGTTGATGGACCCCAGCGCACCGTTGCGCCACTTCAGCGCCGCCACCCCGGTGTCTTCCACCTCGATGTTGCGCGCCAGCGTGCCGGTGTAGGCCATCACGCTTTCCACGGGCCCGCAGATCCAGTCCAGCAGGTCCACATAGTGGCTGGCCTGGTTCATGAATGCACCGCCATCAAACTCCCAGGTGCCACGCCACTCGGCGCTGTCGTAGTAGCTTTGCGGGCGGCTCCAGAAGACGTTCACGTTGACCATGTAGATGCGGCCGAAGCGGCCCATCTCCACGGCGCGCTTGAGCAACTGCAGCGTCGGGTTGCGGCGGTTCTGCTTCACTACGAACAGGCGCACGCCGGCCTCATCGCAAGCACGCACCATGGCCAGCCCGTCGTGCCAGCGCGTGGCCATGGGCTTTTCGGTCATCACATCGACGCCGGCACGGGCCACCTCGATCGCCTGACGCGGGTGCAGGCCGCTCGGCGTCGTCAGCACCACGCAGTCCACCTGGGCCTTGGCCAGCAGTTCGGTCAGCGAGGCAAAGGGCTGAGCGCCGGTCTTCGCGTGTGCCGCAGCCAGCGCCGCAGGGTCGGTGTCGCACACCGCGACCAACTCTGCCCGCTCCGAGTGCTTCTTGATGGACTCGAAATGATTCTGGGCGATGCGGCCGCAGCCGATGACGGCAAAGCGAACCTTGCGATCGGTGATGGGTGGACGTGTCAGATGCATGGTGCTGGGCGGTTGTAGAAGCGGCTGATTTCAGTACTGGCGAAATCGACGAAAGCCTGGTGCGACATCCATTCGAAACTGCTGCTACCCGGCCCAGCACGGCCGAAGCCGAAGTGCGTGGCGTCTCAACCGTCGGGGGGGGCAGGCGGTCGATCAGGGTGCCTCGGGTCTCTCCGAAAGTTCTTGTTTGAGCTCGGCAATCTCTCGCTGGAGCCGTTCAAATTCAGCTTCTCTGCGCAACAGAAAGCTGCGTGTCAACTGAATCTTGGCTTTCAGCCCGGCTGGCGTCAGCAGGTAGGCATAGGCCAGTTTGTTCCCGCTGCGACGGAAGTTGTTGACCTTGACCCACCCCTTCTCCAGCAGTGCCTTCAGCAGGTAATGGGTTTTTCCCAGGCTGACATCGAGCACCGCGGCCAGCTCTCGTTGGGAGTACTCCGGATGACGTTCCAACAACCTCAGCAGCTCGAGGTGAGCGTCTGCACTGCTCCCGATGGAATCTTGCAGGTGTGACTTCTCGACAACCGATCCTTGTTCATTCATTGAACGCAGAGTGTCTCACGAGGGTGATACGCCGACAAGTAGGCGCTTCTAGCTCGCGGTCGCCCGGGGTTTCAGGCGCCACGCCTGCCGCAAGGCTGCCCAGGCGGTGCGGGCCTCAGGGTCTTGATCCTGATCCAGCAGGATGTAGCGGCGACCGATCACGAACAGCGTCGAACCCAACAATGCTGCCAAGGTCGCGCCCAGTACGATCCTGGCTCGTGAGGGTTTGGACTTGTAGTCTGGCGGCAACGCTGTGTCGATCTGTTGTAGGAGGGGACCCTCCTTGGCCTCGTCCAGTTTCGCCAGCTCGAACTGGCGAACCATGGCTTCCAACAGTGTTTCCTGAATCTTCAGTTCGCGCCGAGCCCGCAGGTTAGCGACGGCTGCCTCCGGCATCTTGCTCATGGTCATGTCCAGCGGGCCCGTTGCGGATCGGCTCTGGGAGGTCTCCATGCGCGCAAGTTCGGCTCGAAGTGCGTTGATCTCAGAGTTCAACCGGATGACCTCGGGGTTTTGATCGGTCGAACTGTTGCGAAGCACCTTCAATTGCACTTCACGTTCACCGATCAGACTGCGGACCTGCGCGGCTCCCGTCACTAGTGCCTCTGCCTGCTTGTCGAGAACGAACACGCCAGACTGCTTCTGCACGCGCTGCAATTCGGCTTCGGCCTTGACCAGGTTTTCCTTCGATTCCTTGAGCTGTTGCTCGAAGAAAACGCGGCGCTGCTGGGCCTCGCTGATGGCGAGTCTTGCAAGGACCTTGGAGAGTTCCCCAACGTGGGCATTCGCGAGCTCAGCCGCGAACTTCGCATCCTTATCGTCAACCTCCACGGTAATGACGCCGGTCTTCTTGTCTGAACCAACCCGAACGTACTGTGGCAGCACCCGGCGAAGGATCTCGTTGGTGGGCACCTCGTACCGGGCCTTCAGGCCGAATCGTTCGTCCAGTGCCCGCGTCACGCTTTCGCTCTTCAGCAGGGCGACATACAACTCGTCCGACGACTTTGGGCCCAGACCACCGGCCAAGCCACCCAGCGATCCGAGCGCTGCGATGGCAGCGGCCGAGCCACTGGACTGTTGCGACGCCGGGGGCAACAGGCTCGTTCGCGCCGAGAAGACGGGAGGCAACAGCAACGCATAAATCAGCGAAATGGCTGCGACGGCGGCCGTGACACCTGCGATCAGGATTTTGCCGTCACCGAGCCAGGTGAGGACGTCGACGAATCTCATCGACGTGCCTTCGTCGTCCTTGTCTTCGAGGGTCCGCTCCGCAGGCAGCGGATGTGAGGAAGTTGTCATTGCTTCTCTTGCAGGGGTCAACGGCGCAAGGTCTGGATGGCTGCGGCTCCAAGACCGAACTGCGAGAAGATCTGCGACCAGTCCTTGAGATTGCGAACGAGTGCGCGTCCCCAGGTTTCGAAATCCAGCTGGTTCGGAACCACCACCGCATCGCCCGGGTACAGCGGTTGTGACTGCAGCCCGCCACCGAAACCGAATATGCCGCGCTGGTCGTTCGTGTGATTGACCGTGCCGTCGGCGCGCAGGATGAACATGTTCGAGATCTCGGCGCCCTCATCAAGGCCAGCCAGCTTGATGTAATCGCCTGCGGTGCGGCCGGGCTTCCACAGGAAAGCGTTGTTGTTGACGACGGCGCCCGCCACGGTGACGAAACCCGGGCGAGACGGGATCACCACCCGATCGCCATGCTCCAGCGGCACCTCCGGCAGTTCGTCCAGTTTCTCCACGGAAGGAGCGAGTTCGAGGGCGATACGACCGTTGGGTTGGATGCGTGTCAGGCGAGAAATCTGGGCTTGCGTTGCCGCATTGCTGGCAGCCAGGTCGTTGGCGGCGCTGCTATCGTCTCTGCGGTTGGCCGACGCTCTGGCCGCCTGCGTCGCAGCCAGAGACTCCAGCCGGGCGAGCGCAGCTGTCAGGTTGTCCTTTTGCTGCTGGCGGGTCTGCTCCCGGCCGAGTTCCAGCCCGTAGATGTAGGCCTGCGGCGTGAAACCGCCGGTCCGCGTAATCAGCTCCTTGAGTGTTTCTCCGGGCAGGAGTTGGTAAACGCCAGGCGCTGCCACTTCGCCCTCCACCGAGACCAGCCGTGTCTGGCGGGCCAGCGGGACACGGATCTCCTTCTGGCTGTAGACGGTGACGACGTCTCCCGCCAGCAGTTCGATGTTCTGGGAGGCCTCCCGCTGCAGCACCGCAGCGCCCAGGTTGAAGGGGATCACCTGGGTCGTCAGGTCGCGCTGATTCAGCCGTTCGATGACGGCATAGCTCCAGTTCAACTCATCGAACAGCGCTGCAGGGGCCACCTTGGTCGAAGCCGAAGCATGGCCCTGCTCGACCTCAAGCACCTGCACCAGAAGGTTCTTGCGGCGGTAGAAATCCGGAGCGATGAGCGCGTCCTTGTCCGGGATCAGGTCCAAGATGCGCATGCCCGCCCGCCAGGGAAAACGCAAGGGCTGAGCCACGTGACCTTTGAGCGTGACCGCATTCGCGAATTCCGGCGAAATCGCCAGCAGGGAGAGTACGTCACCGTCGCGGAGTGGCTTCTGGAGCCCTTCTTCGTCCAGTTTGAACTCCTCGACGAAGCGCTTGGCGCGCTGTTGACGGGGATCGATTCTTTCTAGGTGCACGCGCTGAAGGTTCGCTAGGACCGAGGCCCCGCCCGAATAAGCTAGCACATCGCGAACGGTCTCCTGCGCGGCCTTGAGCTCGAAGATGGCCGCGCTGTCCGTCGCACCGGTGAGGGCCACACGCGGCCCCACCGGGTGGAAGACCACGACGTCGCCGGCCACTAGCTGCAGGTCTCGCGACTTGTCGCCATTCACCAGGAAGTCGTAGACGTCCAGCACCGTCACGATCCGGCCATCGCGCCGCAGACTGATCGTACGCATCGACCCCGTGCTGGAAGGCCCCCCGGCCGCCACAACGGCGGACAGCAAACTCGCCTGGCTGGGCAAGTTGTAGACGCCCGGCTTGACCGTCGGGCCTACGACGAAAACCTTTATGCCGCGCAACTGACCAAGCGTGACATTCAGATTGAAGTTCTTGAACAGCCGACCGATCTGCGCGCGCAGGTGGCTTTCAAGCGCCGAAGCCTTGATGCCGGCCACCGAGAAGCTGCCCACTCTGGGCAGGTTCAGCAGGCCGTTGCGGTCCACCGTGGCGCGATAGTCCAGCTCGATGGATCCCCAAGCCCTGATGACGATCTCGTCACCCGTCGAGACAACGTAGTCGGCGCTGACCGGCACGTTGTCCACGGGAGCGAAGGAATCGGCTGCTTCCGCGAAGAAGTTCGAACCAAAAATTGCCAGCTGCCGGCCGGTTGCGATTTCGACGAAACGCTGGAACTCGCTGCGCACGACGAGCTTCTGGGCCGATGGGCGTTGCGCTCGGTCTGCCTCCTGCGTAGTCGCCGTTCGCGCCGGGCTGGGCGGCTCGGGGCGCTCCGCGTCCGTGCGACGGGCCGTTGGTAGCGCAGCGCCCGGAGCTCCGGTTGTAGCGCCAGCCCTCGCCGCCGCTTCCCGAGTGCCGGGCACTACCAAGGTGCCAGAGTCGGCCTGGGCGGCCTGGGCGGCCTGGGCGGCCTGGGCCGCCTGGACGTTGGGCGACGACACCAGGGCCGCCAGCAGCACAAGCGCAAGAGGAACCGAGAACGGGCTGGGTGTGCGGCAGGGGGGAGAAGCTGTCATGTGGTGTCGGGCGCCAGCGTGCGAGCAATGATCACGAGCGCCGTCGTGGAAGCGCGTGCCCGTTGGAGTGCAACCCGTCATGGTAGCTGAAGCTGCTTGTCACCCCGCCAGCCAGTGACGGGCGGCGCGCCACCCACGCCAGCACGGGCGGCGGCAGCATTGATAATGCGGTTCATGACCATCCCTTCTGCATCGGTGGGCGACGGCGAGGCCGCCGGCCTGGCCGCGCCGGCGCTCTTCTCCACCCTCCCCCTAGACCCCAAGCTCCTGCGAGCCGTGGCCGAATCCGGCTACACCGCCATGACCCCCATCCAGGCCAAGGCCATCCCCTTGGTCCTCGAAGGCCGGGACATCATGGGCGCGGCGCAGACGGGCACGGGCAAGACGGCGGCCTTCACCATCCCGCTGCTGCAGAAGATGCTGCGGCATGAAAACGCCAGCATGTCGCCGGCACGCCACCCCGTGCGGGCGCTGGTGCTGGCGCCCACGCGTGAACTGGCCGACCAGGTCGCCAACAACGTCAAGAACTACGCCAAGCACACCCACCTGCGCTCGGCGGTGGTCTTCGGCGGCATCGACTTGAAGCCGCAGACGCTGCAGCTCAAGGCCGGCGTCGAGGTGCTGATCGCCACGCCCGGCCGCCTGCTCGACCACATCGAGGCCAAGAGCGCAGTGCTCAACCAGGTCGAGTACGTGGTGCTCGACGAAGCCGACCGCATGCTCGACATCGGCTTCCTGCCCGACCTGCAGCGCATCCTGTCCTACC
>LNFM01001935.1_pt1 | contig 45128 bp, 38 predicted proteins | sample 596031 | NCBI WGS metagenome assembly LNFM01 (sample SAMN04254537, study PRJNA301005) | activated carbon metagenome | isolation source: dual media filters at the Ann Arbor, Michigan drinking water treatment plant | place: USA: Ann Arbor
CAGGCGATACGTTCTGTCTCAGCCGTGCACGTTTCGGTGCCTATGGCAGATCCGTGCACCTCTTGCGCTCGTGAGCAGGATGGGAGTCACACCCTTTAGATGGCTATCGTCGCGCTCGCCCGTTGGTACGATGGGCCATGAGCATCGAGAAGGCGCGCTCGGCGTCGGAGACCGCGAGGAACACGGTCGTCGAGTCGAGCGACGACCGCGCGCGCGAGGTCCGGGTGCTGTACGTCCTCGGCGACGCCCCGCAGTCGATCGCGTTGCCCGAGGGCAGGACGCTCATCGTCGGACGATCGAACGCGAGCGACATCGTGGTCGACGCCCCGTCGGTGTCGCGCTCGCACGCCGCGCTGCACGTCGGCCGCACGATTCAGATCGAAGACCTCGGCAGCGCCAACAAGACCACGGTGAACGGCGTCGCGATCGAGAAAGGGCGTCACGTCGACGTCGCGGCGGGCGAGGAGTTTTCGATCGGAAGGGTGCCGTGCGTCATTCACGGTCGCTCGAAGAGCACGCCGCAGAGCGACACCCGGCGTTCGGCTCGGACGCACGAGTACTTCGAAGCGCGGATCGCCGACGAGTGCGAGCGCGCTGCGATCGATCGCTCGACGCGGTTCTCGATCGCGCGCGTTCGAATCGAGGCAGCGACGGACGTCAACGTCGAGGCGCTGATCGGGACCGCGCTCGGCGCGTCCGACGTGTTCGCGCGGTACGCTCCGCTCGAGTACGAGCTCTTGCTCTCGGCCAGCGGCGATCCGTCGGACGCGCTCGCGAAGGTCGACGCGTCGCTGGCGGCGGCCGGGGTCCGCGCGCGCGCTGCGTTCGCGGCGTATCCGCAGCACGGTCGGACGCCGGACGCGCTGATCGAGCACGTCAACACCGCGCTCTCGACGCGGCCATCGAAGCCCGCTCCCGAGCGTGACGCGACCGTCATCGTCGAGGACCCGTCGATGCGCGCCCTCTTCGCGTTGGTCGATCGCGTCGCCAGGACCGACGTCTCGGTGCTCTTGCTCGGCGAGATGGGGACGGGCAAGGAGGTCGTCGCCGCAGAGATTCACCGTCGATCCAAGCGCAACGGCAAGCCGTATTGCGCGGTCAACTGCGCGGCGTTCACCGAGACCCTCGTCGAGGCGGAGCTGTTCGGCTACGAGCGCGGCGCGTTCACCGGCGCGTCCGCGGCGCGCGCCGGGATCATCGAGTCTGCCGCGGGCGGAACGGTCTTCTTCGACGAGGTCGGCGAGCTCGCGCCCTCGGTGCAGGCCAAGCTCTTGCGCGTGCTCGAAGAGCGAAAGGTGCGGCGGGTGGGCTCGACTGAAGAGCGCCCGGTGGACGTGCGCTTCATCGCCGCGACCAACCGAGACCTGGACGCGGCCGTCTCGCGCGCGGACTTTCGCGGGGACCTCTTCTTTCGGCTCAACGGCTTTACGCTGCAGGTCCCGCCGCTGCGAGAGAGGCTGGGCGAGATCGCGCCGCTCGCCGAGCGGTTTCTCACAATGGCCGCGAGGGCGTCGGACCGCAAGCCGCCCGCGCTCTCGCCAGAGGCGCTCGCGGTGCTCGAGCGGCACCGATGGCGCGGAAACGTCCGCGAGCTGCGCAACGAGATGACCCGCGCGTTGATCCTCGCCGACGGCGACGTGATCTTGCCCGAGCACTTGTCGGTCGCGAAGCTCGTCGCCATGCCCGCTCCGCCGCGGCCGCCGACCGCTCCGCCGCCAGCGGACACGAAGGCTCCGAGCGCCGATGACGGGGCGGTGTTGCGCACGCTCACGGAGGTAAAGGCCGACGCCGAGCGCGACCACGTCCGACGCGTCCTCGAGCACTGCCAGCACAATCAGACGCGCGCCGCCGAGGTGCTGGGGATCTCGCGCAGTCAGATCGTCAACCTCATCGAGCGCTACGATCTGCCCCGCCCCCGCGGCCGAGGTTGATTTCTTGTGCGAGGGTGGCGGACGCCGTGCGCGCCCGAGGCCCTGTCGCTCAGTCGGTCACGCAGACGCCGAGGTTGGTCGAGCTTCCGTTGGGGACGAAGTCGCAGCGGGCGCCCGCGGGGCACGCGTGCGTGTCGTCGCACACGCGACGGCACACGGGGCTCGCGACCCACCAGCGGCAGCCGAGGTCGACTCCGCATTCGGTGCTGAAATTACAGGGCATTCCATCGGTGCGCGGACCGGCCGGGTCGCACACGGGGTCGACGTTTTGCCGATTGCCGGTACGCCAGCTGTCGTACGGGCGACAGGTCGTGCCGGTCTGACACGCGGTGCCGAGCAGCTCGCAGCGCGGAAGGCACACGCCGGTGCGGGGTCCTTGGCCGTTCCAACGACACACCTCGCCGGTGCCGCAGCCGGTGACCGACGAGCAGAGCCTGGTGCACACGCGGTTGGTCGCCGACATTTGTCCGACCGCGACGCAGCCGTGGTTTCCCTGGCACTGATCGGTCCCCGTGCGATCCATCGTTCGCGTGCACGCGGCGCCGGGCGCGATCGTCCCGTTGGGGACGCACGCGCTGGTCAAGAGCGCCGGGTTCGTGTGCGCTTGTACTTGCACGCATCGCTGACCAGCACCGCAGCTCGCGCGCGAGACGTCGCAGCAGTAGCTCGTCGCGCCCGGAAAGCTCCCGCGACGACCCATGAATCGGCAGGTCGCCCGCGTCGGGCGAGTGAGCTCGGTCACGCTCATGGCGGTGTCGCCGTTGAACGTGATCGTCTGCATTCCGTCGGTGCCGTCCAGGCTCATCGTCAATCGACGCGTGGCGACGTTGCCAGCGACCGACAGCTCCCAATCGCCGTTCTCCGAGATCGTGCAGCCGGTTTGCGTGAGGCACGTGTGCTCGTCCGGGCGATAGCCCGGCGCCGAGCAAGTGCCGACCCACTCCCACGACCCCGCGACGTTGACGCACGTGGTGGGAGCGTCGCCGAGCACACCAGAGTCCGTCGTCGCGTCCGGCGGGGCGACGTCTGCCGCGCTGTCGGGGAGCGACGCGTCGGGGGTCATCGCCGGCGCGCAGGCCGACAGCGCGATGACCAGCGCGGCGCCAAGGGTCGCAGCGCGAGGTCCGATACGAAGTGAGCCGAGTGCGAGCATCGAGGCAGTGGTCCTTTCGAGGCGCACTCCAGGTTTCTACCTCCGGATCGCGCGCGGGTCGTAGGTACCACTCAACGCGATCTCCCTGGAATCCTCGGCGCAGAAATACCAGGCTGCTCAGTGGTCTTTGCTGTCCGCTGAAGACGATCGCGCGGCCTTCGCGCGAAGCTCTTCGTCGATGCCCGCATGCAGCTTCGCGCTGGCTTCGTCGAACACCATCGCGACGTAGAGCACGCCGAGCACGCAGAGCACGGCGCTGAGCGCGAACATCGATCCGTACCCCAGCAGGCGCGCGATGACGCCCGAGAGCGCGCTGGCGGTTCCCGTCGCGACGACGACGGCGCACGCCTGAACGGTGTAGTCCGTGGCGCTTCGGCTCGGCCGACACACGTCCATCATCACGGTGAAGAGGGCGGCGGTGGCGCAGCCTCCCGCGAAGTGCTCGAACGCCGCGGCGACCGCGAGCGCGTTGACCGAAGGCCTCGCGAAGCCGATCCACGCGTACACCGCGACCGAGAGCGCCTGGAGCAGCCCGAACGCCACGAGCGCGCGCTTGCGCCCGAGGCGGTTGACGAGCGCGCCGCCCACGACGGCGCCGAGCAGGCCCATCGAGAACCCGAGGATCCCGAGCATCCAACCGATCTGCGAGAGCGACGCGCCCATGTCCACGGTGAAGGGTCGCACCATGCCCGACGCGAGCGAGTCGCCGGTCTTGTACGTGAGCAACATCAAGACCCAGGCGGCGATGCCGGGCCTGCGCCAGCCGAACGCCGTGACGGACTGGAGCATCCCGCGCGCCGCGCCCGAGAGCGTCACCGCTCGATATGGACCGCGATCGATCTGTGTTTTTGCAGGATCACTTGATTCTTTGTGCAGGATGATCGGGACGCTGGACAAGGCCATCACGACGGCCATGGCGACGAGGGTTCCGCTCCAATGGACGCGCTCGTAGAGGGGCAAGAGGAGGCCGCCGCCTACGATCATTCCCACGCGGTAGCCGGCGACTTGGATGGCGTTGCCGAGGCCGCGCTCGCGCTCGCGCAGGGTGTCGACCGCGAGTCCGTCGGTGGCGATGTCCTGCGTGGCTGCGAGAAAGTTGAATAGCAGCACCGAGGCGAACAGGACCTTCAGCGCCCCGCGCGGGTCGACGAAGGACAGCGAGAGCATCGCCACGACCGAGACGAGCTGAACGGGAACGATCCACGACCGCCGCCGACCGAAGCGCTCGGAGCCGTAGCGGTCCACCAGCGGAGCCCACAAGAACTTCAGCGACCAGGGGAGGGCCAGGAGATAGCTCGCGCCGATGGCCTGCAGCGAGACCCCCTGTTGTCTGAGCATGACCGGGAGAAACTGCGTAAAGAAGCCGAACGGCAGACCCTGCGCGAAGTAGAGCGAGGTCAGCAGGCCGAGGCGCGCGAAGCGTTCCATCGGCGGCTATTGTGACTCAGTCCTTCTGACACTGAAGCAGCGTGATGCTGGGAAGCGACGCGTCTTCTTCGCTCGTGGGGGCGTTGTTGGTGATCGTCCCGTTGGCGCCATAGCCGCTGGCGCAACAGCCGCTCGCCAGGGCGATTCCGTGCGGAGCCGTGGTGAGCGTCGCGTTGGTCGGGTGCGTGTGCCCCCGGGTCGTGCCCGACAGCACGGGGCCCACCGTCGCGACGTTTTCTCCTCCGGGAACAGTGCCGACCACCGCTCGGCCGACGCCAGGCATCGGCTGCGTGAAGCCGACGGGGCAGCGCGTTCCGACGACGTGAATCGTCATGCCCGATGGCAGAGGAGCGACGCGCACGACGGGGTCGGCCATCTTTCGACACATGAGCAGCTGGACGTACGGCAGTCCCGCAGACGTCGCCTCGGTGCGCCCCATGAGCGCGGGGGCCATGTTCGACGCGACGCCTGTGTTGCCGCCGCCGGACGCGCCGACGTAGCTCACCTCGCCGAGCGCGAACGTGGTCGCGAGCATATGCGTGTGCGCGCGGTCCTCGCTGTCGGCGAGGGGCATTCCTCGGACGGGCGCGGGGACGCTGGCGGTCTCTGCGCTGACGATCACGCGGCCCGCTCCCTCGGTGAACGGCATCCATCCCGTCGGGCAGCTCGAGCCCGTGAAGAACGTCACCGTGTCGCGCGGAAAGCTGTCGCCCGGGATTCCCGTGTCCACGCCCGTGTCCACGCCGGTGTCCACGCCGCTGTCCATCGCCCCCGAGTCGCTCTGGAGCACATCGCCGATGGCGTCGCGCGCGGCGTCGAGCGCGTCTCGAACGACGTCGAGCCGGGACATCACGTTCTCTTCGGTGGCGCAGCTCGCCGACAGCGCGGCGAAGAGCGCGAGCGTCGCGTTGCGTCGGGCGCTCATTGCTTCACGCACGCCCGGAGCTGCACGTAGCCGAGACCCGAGGCCGCAGCGGCGGTGGCGCCCATGATGTTGTATGCGCCCGAGCGCGCGCCCTGGTTGTTTCCTCCGTTGGACGCGGCGATGGCCCGCGCCGGGAGATTCACGGTCGCGTTGAATGTGTGGGTGTGCGTCCGGTTCTCGCGGTCCGTGAGCGCGTTGCCGACGGTGCGGCCGACGCCGGCGCTCTCGGTGACGCCCACGACGAAGCGACCTTGCGCGACGGTGGCGGGCGCCCAGCCCATCGGACAGGACGTTCCCGTGGCGAAGTACGCGAGCGCGCCGCGTGGAGCGCCGTCGTCTGGAGCTTCTTGCGCGGTCGCGCTTCGCGCGCGAACGAGAGAGAGTCCTGCGCCCGTGAGCGCCACTGCCGCGAGCGGGACGAGCCGCTTCGAGAGCGTTCGAGTTGCCATCGTACGAGACGGTCGCACCGCGCGATTCGCGCCGTCAACGTGGCCCATCGCGACCGATCACGATCCGCGCTCGCTGACGTTCGTCGACTCGTGTGCGTTCAACGCCGCGCGTGCGCGCGTCGTCGCGTCGCGAGGCCGAGGGCGAGGGGCGCGGTCGGGCTCTTTGATTTCGTGGGCGTCGTGCAGCCGCAGCCGCCGCGGGTCGCTGCGCTCGGGCCCGCGTCGCGACCAGCATCGTCGGCGCTCGGCGAGCGGACGTCGGGCTCGGGGACGCCGCTGTCGGTGGACCTGGTGTCTTCGACGACAACACTGCTGTCCGCGAGGGCGCCGGAGTCCGTCTCGAGCCCAGCGTCGGGCGAGGGGCTCGCGTCGGTCGTCGGGACGTCCGCGGGGAGGCCGGAGTCGCGCGGTTGAATTCCTGTGTCCATGACGCTGGCGTCCCGCGGCGCGCCCGAGTCCGCGACGCCTCCGTCCCTCACGACGGGGATGCGCGCGAGCCTCGCCGCCGTCGCCTTTGCCGAATTCGGTCAACTGCGGGCGTACCCCCTGCGGCTTGCTGGCCTCGGGGCGGGCTGTGATGCATCACGGACGCTCCTCGTCTCGCCTGCAGCTCCGAATAGAGGCCCTCGACCGATGACTGAAGATGACCTGCGAAAGCTCCTCAATCCGCAGCAGTTTCAAGCTGCGGTGAGCACCGAGGGTCCGCTGCTGGTCTTCGCCGGCGCGGGATCGGGCAAGACCCGCGTGATCACGTATCGCACCGCGCACCTCGTCAAGGGGCGAGGGGTCGCGCCCTGGCGCGTGATGTGCGTGACGTTTACCAACAAAGCCGCTGGTGAAATGCGCGAGCGCCTGACGAGCGTGCTCGGCGAGCGCTCGGCGCGAGACCTGTGGATCGCCACGTTTCATGCGACGGGCGCCAAGCTCTTGCGTCGCTATCACGAGCACGTCGGGCTCACGCAGTCGTTTACGATCTTCGACGACACCGACCAGCGCTCGGTGGTCAACCGCGTCCTCGAGGACCTCGGGCTCGATGACAAGAAGATCGCGCCCAAGGACGTCTTGTCTGCGATCGACCGCGCCAAACAAGACCTGCGCTCGCCGCTCGACCTCGCCGAGGCCGCCGAGACCGAGCACGAGGCGCGCATCGCCGAGGTGTACGCCAACTACGAGCACCGGATGCGCGCGGCGAACGCCGTTGATTTCGGCGACCTGCTCTACAAGCTCGCGGAGCTGCTCGAGACAGACGAGTTCGTTCGCACCGAGCTGCAGGCGCGCTTCGAGTACCTGATGGTCGACGAGTTTCAGGACACCAACGCCGCGCAGTATCGAATCGTCCGGAGGCTCGTCGGCGAGAAGAAGAACATCTGCGTCGTCGGCGACGACGACCAGGCCATCTATCGTTGGCGCGGCGCGGACTCGCGCAACATCGAGTATTTTACCAAGGATTTTCCTGACGCCAAGGTGGTCAAGCTCGAGCAGAACTACCGCTCGACGCGAAACATCCTCGAGGCCGCCAACGCCGTGATCGCGCGCCTCGGCCGCCGCGAGAAGAAGCAGCTCTTCACCACCAACGGCGACGGCGCCAAGATCGACCTGTTGGCCTGTCGCGACGAGCGCGAAGAGGCGCAGCGCATCGCCGACGGCGTGCGGCTCGCGGTGCGGCAGGGCGTCGCGCGCAAAGAGATCGCGGTGTTCTACCGGATCCACGCGCAGTCGAGGCCCATCGAAGAAGCCCTTCGCGCGGCCAACGTCCCCTACACGATCGTCGGCGGACAGCGGTTCTTCGAGCGAGCCGAGGTCAAAGACGTGTTGTCGTACATGCGCCTCGCGCAAAACCCCAACGACGACGTCTCGCTCTTGCGCGTGATCAACACGCCGACGCGAGGGTTGGGCAAGACGTCGGTCGACCGGCTCATCGGGCACGCGCGTGTTCGATCCTCGACGCTGTGGAAGCTCATCGCGTCCGGCGACTACCCAGAGGAGATCGCGGGCGCTGCGCGCAATCGATTCAAGGATTTCTGGGCGGTCGTGTGCGAGCTGCGCAAAGCATCGCTGGCGTCGCCCGCTTCTCCGGCGGACCTCGCCGTCGAGGTGCTCGAGCGCTCGGGCTACAAGGCCATGCTCCAGGCAGACAAGAGCCTCGAGGCGCAGGGCCGATGGGAGAACCTGCAAGAGCTCGTCGGCTCGATGCGCGACTACGAACGCGAAGCCGAGAACAGCTCGCTCTCGGACTACCTCGAGCGCGTGACGCTCGATCAAACCGAGAGCACCGAAGGCGAAGATCCAGCTTCTCGCGACGTCGTCTCGCTCATGTCCGTGCACAGCGCCAAGGGGCTCGAGTTCGAGCAGGTGTTCGTGTCCGGGATGGAGGACGGGATGTTTCCGTACAAGGGATTGAACGTCGGCGCGGACCCCGAAGAGATGGATGAAGAGCGCAGGCTGGCGTACGTCGCGATCACCCGCGCGCGAAAGAAGCTCACCATGAGCTACGCGACGTTTCGGCAGCTGTTCGGGCAGACCAAAGTGCAGCCCGCGTCGCGGTTCTTGCTCGAGCTGCCGGACGAGGTCGTGTCCGTTCCTGTGCGCAGGCCCAGGCTCTCTTCGCCGTCGATGGACGGTCCGCGGGGCCCGTTTGGCGCGAGCTCGACGCCGCGCGCGAGCACGGGACCCCGCGTCGTGTATGACCGCGAGTCGTCCTACGACCACCGCGACGAGCCTCACAGAGACGACGCGGAGTCCGGGCCGAGAGCCGCGAGCGGACACGACGACGCCGCAGGATTTCAACGCGGAATGCGCGTGAAGCACGCGAAGTTCGGCCTCGGTCGCGTCGAGCTCGTCGAGGCTGGCGGCGAGGTGAAGCTCACCGTGTATTTCCCTGCGCTCGGGCAGAGCAAGCGGGTGCTCGCGGACTTCGTGCAGCCCGTGTGAGCGGCTCACACAGATTCAAGGCCGGCAGAAGTTCGGCGCGCCAGAGACCGTCTGACACACCGCCGCGCCTGCGCACTCTGCAGAGCCACTGCCGTCGCGGCACGCGCAGCCGTCGTCGATGCACCTACGGAGCTCATACATGGGCGCTGTTCTCGGAGTATCCTGCGCAACACAGAGCTACGAATTGCGAATGCGCGTCCGCTCGATGCTCATGGCGATGATCGCGGCCCTCTCGCTCGCTCGCTGCGTGCGCCGAGCGCCGAGCGCGACGCGCGATCGTGCGGCGTCGAATCGACCTGTATATTCACAGACGATCGCGCCATCGCCGGTCGACGCTTCGGCGCCGATCGACCTCGTCATCGCACCGGACGCGTCGCGCGCGACGATCGAGCGGCAGCTCGAGGCCGAAGCGGTTCGCGCGGGGATCGCCCCGCTGTTCGCGCGCAAGGCCGGGCGGCTCGCGGCGGTGGATCCGCGAGGGTATTCGCGGCAGAGACGAGAGGACGGAGGCCATCGCCCCGCGCCCCTCTCGATGAGCGAGCTCGTCGCGCGCCCTTGGGTCTGGGCGCTCTCCCCGGGAGCGTTCGCATTGGGTGGGTCGTCGCTTCGCGGGCGTGACGGAGGCCAAGACGGGCCGCTGCCTGCAGCCGGGCGAGTTCAAAGGTCTCTTCGTGATGATGCGCGTCGACGACCTGCGCGAAAGCGACCGAGGGTGGCTCTATGCGACGGTCGATCCTCGCGGAGAGGTCACGGCGTCGGGGCCGATCGCGTCGTGCATTCGCTGTCACGAGCGCGCGCCGCACGGCAGGCTCTTCGGACTCGTCGACGCGGGGGTCATGTGGCGCTGAGCTCGCGCGTGACGATCTCGAAGAGCTCGTCGGGCGCGTCGACGTGCACCCAGTGACCTGCGTGCTCGATCACGTCGAGCGAGACGAGCGCGGGGTGAGCGCGGCTCGACGCCGCGATGCGATCGCGTTCTATCTGTGAAAAAGCAGGGCTTTGTCCGCCCACGATCATCGCGACGCGCGTGTCGGCCGGCCGCTCGACGAGCGACCAGTCGTCGCGAGCGAAGTAGTCTCCGAGCATCGCGCGGATGGCCGCCAGGTCCAGGCGAACGGCGAAGCCTCCGTCGACGGGGCGGAGGTTCATCATGAGCCAGGCGACGAGCCCGTCGGACAGGCCGCGCTCTCGCATGTGCGAGGCGAAGGCGTCGCGAGACACAACGACGGACGGCAGCGATTCGAGCGCAGAAATCACCGCGTGAATCTGCGCGCTGCCCGAAGCGTCCTCGCGAAGACCGGGGTTGCTGTCGACCGAGACGACCAGGTCGAGCGGCGTCCCGAGGGTCGCGCGGAGCGCGCTGTAGGCGAGGGCGACCTTGCCGCCAAACGAGTGGCCGATCACGGCGCGGATCGGCGCTGCCAGCGAGGGATGCAGCGCGAAGAGGTCTTCGGCGCACGCCGCGACGGTGTGTGGCGGGGGCATCGACTGGGAATTTCCGTGCATTCGCAGGTCGACGAGCGCCGCGCCCCACGAGGGGCAACGAGCGACGACCCGCTTCGCGAACGTGCGCCAGTTGGCGCCAGAGCCGAGGATCCCGTGGAGAAAAAACGCCCACTTCTCGGGCGCTCGAGCCGTCTCTCCGGGCTGTGTCTGGTGAACGACGATCGAATGAAAGAGCCGCTGCGTCACGAGGGCTGTTGATAGCATTCCTCGCGCGAGTCCATGCGCTATACCTGTCACGGGTAGTGAGCGCTCGAATCGTCGCGACCGTTGCTCTCTTCGCCGCGACGCTGGCGCTGCCGGACGCTCCATCCGCGCAGCAGCGCCCGATCGACCGATGGAGCAGCCCAGCGCCGGGCGTGCGCGCGCTCGAGCGCCGCGCTCGGTGGGCGGACGGCGCGTCGGTCTCGATCTTCGCGGCGCAGATCGACCTCTGCGATCCGCGCGCGGTCGTTCGTGTGTCGTCGCCGCGCGAGGGAGGCCGCACGGTGTCGAGCTTCGCGGCGCGCGCCCGCGCGCTCGTGGCGGTCAACGGCGACTACTTCGACCGCTCGACGCTTCGGCCGACGGGCCCCTCGCGGGCGAGCGGTCTTTTGTGGACCACCGCTGCGTGGACGCATCACGACAGCGTCCTGGCGATCGCGCGTGACGGGCAGGCTGTCATTCGAGACGTCTCTGCGCTCGGGACCGCCGCGCTCGCGACGGTGTTCAACGCGCCCGAGCTCGCGCGCACCGACACGATTTCTGCGCGCGAGCGGGTGCTCGTGGACGGTCGCGTGCGGCTCTCGCCGTGGGTCGAGCACGATGGACGGAGGCACCCTCGCACCGGCGTGGGTCTGTCTCGGGACCGACGAACGCTGTTGCTCGTCGTGATCGACGGGCGCTCGAGGCAGAGCGCGGGAGCCACGGTCGAAGAGCTCGCCGAGGCGCTGCGCAGCCTCGGAGCGAGCGACGGGCTCAAGCTCGACGGCGGCGGCTCGAGCGCGTTCTTTCTGCGCAATCGCGGCGTGATCAACCGTCCCAGCGACGGGCGCGAGCGGGTGGTGGCCAATCACATCGCCGTGGTGCGCGGCGACCCGCGCACCGCCCGCCCTTGGTGCTCGAGCATCACGCCTCGCTGAGACGGTGTTTCGCAGTCCGATCAGCAGCGCGGAGCGCACGTCGCGCCGCTCTGGCAGACGCCGAAGCAGCACGTTTGGCCGGCGCCGCAAGAGATTCCGCAGGCGCCGCAGTGGGTCGTGGAGGTGTTGAGGTCGGTCTCGTAGCCGTTGCCCGCGTTGCGATCGCAGTCGGCTCGGTTGGGCTGACCGTCGCAGATCCTGCCGTACTTGCAGAAGCCCGCGACGCACGCGCGCAGCTGTCCCGCAGGCGCCGCGGGGCATGCGTAGCCGCAGGCGCCGCAGTGCTCTGCGTTGCTGTTGCGATCGACGCACATCCCTCCGCACCGCACCTGCGAGCCGAGACAACCGGCCGCGCACGTGGCAGAGGAGCCGTCGCAGAAGGGCGTCGCGCCCGAGCAGACGCGCCCGCACATCCCGCAGTTTTGCGAGTCGCTTCGCAGGTCGACGCACGTCCCGCTGCACGTCGTGGACGAGGTCGGGCAAGCGCAAGAGCCCGCGACGCAGTTGTTGCCCGCCGAGCAAACGCGGCCGCACGCGCCGCAGTTGCCGTTGTCGTTGCGCGGGTCGATGCACGTGCCGCCGCAGTCGATCTGACCCGCGGGGCAGCCGCAGACGCCAGCGTTGCACGCTTGATCTGCGCGGCAACGGACGCCGCATCCGCCGCAGTTGTAGCGGTCGATCATCGTGGCGGCGCAGGCGTTGCCGCAGCGCGTCTGACCGGCGCCGCAGCCGGACACACACATTCGAGTGGAGGGGTCGCAGAAGGGCGTCCCGCCGGTGCACGCGGCGCCGCAGCGGCCGCAGTGCGCGGGGTTGGTGTTGATGTCTACGCAGGCGGTGCCGCAGAGCACGGTGCCCGTGGGGCAGCTGCACGAGCCTCCGACGCAGAGCTGGTCGGGCGCGCACCGAGTGCCGCACGCGCCGCAGTTTTCGGGGTCATTGGCGACGGGGGTGCATGTCCCGCCGCAGTCGACGTAGCCCGTGGGGCAGGCGCAGCGGCCGCCCTGGCAGGCCTGGTCGTAGCGGCAGCGGTTTCCGCAGGCGCCGCAGTGGCTGGTGGACGACGAGAGCGAGACGCAGCTCGCGCCGCAGCGGGTCTGTCCCATCGTGCATCCGGAGATGCACGTGCGCGTGGCGGCGCTGCAGAAGGGCGTCGCGCCCGAGCACACTGTTCCGCACGCGCCGCAGTTGCGCGAGTCCGAGCTCGTGTCGACGCAGAAGCCGCCGCAGTTCGTGGTGTTGGTGGGGCAGCCGCAGCGGCCCATCGTGCACGTATCGCCCGCGTTGCACACGCGTCCGCACGCGCCGCAGTTGGTCGGGTCCGACGTCAAGTCCAGGCACGTCCCCGAGCACTCGGTGCGACCGCCGGGGCAGCCGCAGGTGCCGTTGTTGCAGCTCTGATCGGCGCGGCAGCGCGTCCCGCACGCGCCGCAGTTGTTGCGGTCGCTGTTGGTGTCGGTGCAGGCCGTTCCGCAGCGGGTGAAGGGGGCGGCGCACCCGCTCGAGCAGCGGCGGGTGAAGGCGTCGCAGAAGGGCGTCGCTCCGGAGCACGCTGTTCCGCAGGCGCCGCAGTTCATCGGGTCCGACGCGAGGTCGACGCACGTGCTGCCGCAGAGCGTCGTGCCCGCGGGGCAGTCGCAGGAGCCGTTGGTGCAGTTGCGGCCGGCGGGGCAGGTGCGTCCACACGCACCACAATTCATCCGGTCCGTTCGTCCGTCGATGCACCGGCCGCCGCAGTCGATGAAGCCCGGCGGGCAGGCGCAGACGCCGGCGCTGCACGCCTGGTCCATTCGGCACGCGTTGCCGCAGGCACCGCAGTGCGACCGCGACGACGACAGGGGAACGCAGCTCCCCGCGCAGAGCGTGTTGGTCCCCGTGCACCCCGAGGTGCAGCCCATCGGGCTGCAGTACGGTCGGGTCGGCGGGCACGCGTTGAAGCAGGCGCCGCAGTGGTTGGCGTTGCTGAGGAGGCCGACGCACATGCCGCCGCAGTTGGTCTCGCCGCTCGGGCACGAGCACGCCCCGGCGACGCAGTTGCGGCCGGCGGGACAGGTGACTCCACACGCACCACAATTCATCGGGTCCGACTGGCCGTCGATGCACCGACCGCCGCAGTCGATGCGCGTCGGGGGACAGGAGCACCGTCCCGCCGCGCAGGATTGATCGGCGCGGCAAACGGTTCCGCAGGCGCCGCAGTTGCGAGGGTCGCCTTGGACGTCCGTGCAGCTCCCGCTGCAAAGAACGTGGGTCGGGACCACGCAGCCCGAGGTGCACCTGCCGTCGACGGCGCACATCGGCTGGCCCGCCGGACAGACGTTGCCGCATCGGCCGCAGTTGCTCGGGAGCGAGAGGTCCGCCTCGCAGCCGTTGCCGGGGTTGCCGTCGCAGTCCCCGCGACGAGCCGGGCACATCGTCGTCGAGTCCGGAACGACGATGTCCGGCGGCGGAGTCACGTCCATCCCGAGGCCCGTGTCCGTCTCGACGCCGCTGTCCATCGACGCGTCGTCGGGCAGGCCCGTGTCGATCACCGCTCCATCCGGCGAAACGCCGGTGTCCACGACGACGCCATCGGCGCGGTCTGGGGTCGCGTCGGACGGTCCGGGCGGAGCGGTGCACGCTCCGACGGTCAACAGCGCGACGATCGAGGCGAAGCGGGCAAGCGGAATTGATTTCATGGGCGCTTATTTCTGCGGTGCGGAGGGCTCGTCACGGCGCCTGACGACGTCAGCGCCTCGACGCGCAACAAACGATTGTGCCAGATGCGCCGCGGAGAATGGACTTCGACGCCGATCTCGCCCTCGATCTCTGCGCAGCGTCGTGGTGCGACCCGAAGCACGTCCACCGAGCACACCCTGCGCGGATGTAACCGCAGCGGGCGCTATTCGAGGGCGGTCTTGCGAGCGACGGCGAGGCACGCGCGCAGCTCGGGGCAGTGGATCTCTTGCCGGGTGATCGCTGCGGCATCGACGAACCGCGCGGTGCGATCGAGCTCGAAGCCGTCGGCTCTCTTGCCCCAGCGTCCCCAGAGCCAGTCGAGCGCGTCGAGCAGCCCCGAGCAGTTGGCGATCGACGGACCGAGCAGCAGCGTTTGCATCGAGCCGATCGTCGAGGCGCACGAGTCGACGAACGACCACAGCACTTGCCGCTCTGCAGAGAGCTCGAGGCGTCGATACCGCGCGTTGAACTCGGCTCGATACGTCGCTGCGAGGTCCGCCGCGCGTCGAAGCGGGCTCGCGTCGCGCTCGTCTTCGAGCCACGCGACGAGCTGCGCCGCGATCGCGTGAACGACCTCGGCCTCGTCGCTGTCGATGCGTCCGGCCAAGGCCACGAGCGATCGCGCGACGACGCGAGGGAGCTTCGGAGAGGTTCGCGCGCCGGGGTCGAGCGCGCCGACGAGCATGAGCATCTCTTTGGCCGACGGGGCGTTTGCCCACCAATGCGAGATGCTCACTTGCATCGCGTCGGCGACGGACTCGTCCGCGTCTCCCGCGGGATCCCACGCTTGGGCGAGCGCGTAGAGCCGCTCGAACGACGGCTGCGACAGCGCCGCGGCGGCGAGGTTCAGCACGGGATCCAGCGGCTCGCCGGGCGCGCGCTCTTCGCGCGCGTAGAGACGAAGGCTCTCGGCGGTCGTGTGCTCGCCGAGCTGCGCCTCGGGAATCCTCGGGGTCCTCGCGTTGAGCGCCGCGAGCAACGCCCGCGCGCCGCGCGTGTCCTTGCGATCTTTGCGAGAGAACTGATCGACCGCGCCGCGCCACGAGCGAACCGCGGGGTGCGTTGTTTTGTCGCTGACGGCGGACATGGGTGCGACGAGAGCGCTACGGTAGCGCAACGGCGGGCTGCTCTCCGCTCAGCCCTTCTTGGTCTCGAGCGCTTCCCATCGCTCCATCAGCGCGTCGAGCGCCGCTTGCGCGTCCTTCAGCGCGCGGTTCGCTCGCGCGATCCCCTCGGCGCCCTTGGTGTACAGCGCAGGGTCGTCGAGGACGCTCTGCGCCGCGGTGACCGCGGACTCTGCCTCGTCGATCTTCGCGGGCAGCGCGTCGAGCTCTTTTTGTTCGGCCCAGGTCAGCGCGGACTTGCCGCGCTTCTTGTCGGTGCTCTGCCCGCTCTGCGCTGCGCGCTGGGCGCGTTCGGCCGCCTCGCGCTCGGCCTTCGCGGTCTTTTCGCGCTCTTCTTCGAGCGCTCGCTGCGCGCGGTAGTCCTCGTAGCCGCCTGCGTAGCGCGTGACTCTCCCGCGGCCGTCGAAGGCGATCGTGTGCGTCGCGACGCGATCCAAAAAGGCGCGGTCGTGGGTGATCACCAGGATCGCTCCGTCGAAGTCGAGCAGCATCCGTTCGAGCACCGCCAACGTCGGGAGATCCAGGTCGTTGGTGGGCTCGTCGAGCACGAGGACGTTCGCTTCTCCGCGCAGCATTCGGGCGAGCGCGAGGCGCGCCCGCTCTCCGCCGGACAGCCCGCTCACCCGTTGCCTCAGCTTGTCGGCGCCGAACATGAAGCGATCGAGGTAGCTCTCGACGCGCATCCACTGATCGCCCAGGCGCACCTTGTCGGAGCCGTCGCCGACCGCGTCGATCACCAGCGAGTCTTCGTCGAGGTCCGAGCGGTTTTGATCGAGGTACTTGGTCACCGCGCTCGGCGCGAGCGTGACCTCGCCGCGATCGGGCGCGATCTGGCCGAGCAGGATCCGCGCGAGCGTGGTCTTTCCTGCGCCGTTGGGGCCGACGACGCCGATGCGCTCGCCCTTCTGAACGATCAGGTCGACCCCCGAGAACAGCTCGCGTTCGCCGAAGCTCTTGGCGACGCCGCGCGCTTCGAGGAGTCGCTTGCTCCCGCGCACGCTCCCCGCGTCGAACGTGGCCAGCCCCTCTCCACGTCGCAGGTTGTGCGCGGCGCGCGCCTCGCTCTCGAGCTCCATCGCGCGCTGGATTCGGGCTTTTTGCTTCGTCGTTCGCGCGGGTGCTTGCCGCGAGAGCCAGTCGCGCTCGATGCGCAAGATGTTTTGACGGTTGGCCTCTTCGCGGGCCTCTTGCGCGGCGCGCTCTTCGCGGATGGTCAGGTACTTCGCGTAGTTTCCCTCGAACGTCGTCGCGCGTCCCCGGTCGATCTCGACGATGCGCGTGACGACGCGGTCGAGCACGTACCGGTCGTGCGTCACCAACAAGATCGCTCCTGGAAAGCTGTCGACGAGGTAGTCCTCGAGCCACTCGACCGTGTCGGGGTCGAGGTGGTTGGTGGGCTCGTCGAGCACCGCGAGCTCCGGGTTTTCGGCGAGGATTCGCGCGAGCGCGACGCGCCTCCGCTCACCGCCGGACATGCGATCGACCGGCGCGTTGGTGTCCGTCACCCCGAGCCGCTCGAGAAAGTTTCTCACGCGGTGCGAAGGGTCCCACCCTCCCTGGCGCTCGACCTCTTCGGCCGCGTCGGACTGCTCCTTCGCGAGCGCCTCCGGTGATCCCTCGCCGCGCGCGACGCGCTCGGCGATCGCCTCGTACCGCGCCATCGCCGCGCGCCATCGCAACAGCGCCTGCTCGACCGCTTGATACGCGGTGACTCCCGGCGCGAAGCGCGGCTCTTGCTCGAGGTACGAGATGGTCAACCCGTGTCGCGTGGCGATCGTCCCGGTGTCCGGCGGTTCGATGCCCGCCAACATTTTGGCGAGCGTGCTCTTTCCTGAGCCGTTGGCGCCGAGCAAGCCCACGCGCTCTTTCGGCTCGATCGCGACGGAAACGCGGTCGAGAACCACGCGCGCGCCGTACGCGCGCGAGACCTCAGTGGCTGTGACGATGGGCATCGCGCGCGATCCGTAGCACGGCTCTCGCGCGGACACATCGACGCTCTCCGCGCGAGCGCGGAGCCGCTATGCAACGCGCGCGGCAGCGAGCGAAGCGACGGCCCCCTCGACTGCAGTTCGCTGCGCGCTGTTGCCCCCGGCGCTTCGACTCAGACGATCACTCGTCTTCCCAGTCGTTGGAGCGCCAATCTTCGTCCTCACCGCGACGACCGCGACCCGCGCCTCCGCGACCATCGCCGTCGTTGTCGCGACGACGACCGCGGTCGCCGGGCTTGCCTCGGCTGCGATCGCCACCAGGACCACCGCCGCCCGGAGCTCCGCCACCCGGCGCTCCGCCGCCGTAGCCACCGCCACCACCGCCGCTGAAGCCGCCGCCACCGCCGCCGGTGTTACGGAAGCCTCCGCCACCCGGAGGTCCGCCGCCAGCGTAGCCGCCGCCGCCGGATCGCTCGGGACGATCGCCGCCGCCCGCGGGCCGCTCGCCCTTGGGATGCGCGATGTTGATGACGAGTCGTCGGCTGCGCAGCTCTGCGCCGCGAAGCGCCTCGAGCGCCGCGTTGGCTGCCTCGGCGCTCGCCATCGTGACGAAGCCGAACCCGCGCTTGCGACCGTCTTGATCGACCGGCATGTACACGCGCGCTGGAGCTTCTGCGCCCACGCTCGAGAACAATCCCTCGATCTCTTCTTGCGCGGCGTCGTACGGCAGATTGCCGACGTACAACGTCCGATCCGGAGCGTCGCCGCCACGCGGCGGACCACCCATCCCACCGGAGGGTCGCGGTCCGCGATCGCCGAAGCCACCGGGGCGCTCGGGTCGATCTCCGCCGCCGAATCCGCCGCCGCCGCCAACGGGGGACGGTCCGCCACGATCGCCACCGTATCCGCCGCCGCCGTCCTCGCGACGCGGGCGCGGGCCGCGATCGCCGGCCTCCCGTCCGCCAGGAGGATCCGCGTGAAACGGCCGCACTGAGATCGGGCGTCCGTCGACGATTCGCCCGTCGAGTTCTTGCCGAGCGCGGTTGGCCTCGTCTTCGCTGCCGAGCCGAACGAACGCGAACCCGCGGGGTCGTCCCGTCGCGCGATCGCGCGGGAGCGACACTTCGGTGACGGTGGCGCCCGTCTCCGAGAACAGGTTGCGCAGCGCGTCTTCTGTGACGCTCTCGGGCAACCCCGCCATGAACAACTTACGCGAGTCTTCCGTCGCCATTGTGTCTCCGAAACCTTTGAACGAACCAGTGAACGAGAGTGGGAGTGTTGGGAGTGGGTGATGATTGCGGCGCCGGAATCGCTGCGACGCTCGCCAACATGGGCGCGAGCGTCGCCTGCGGTCACCCGCGCGAGGTGAAATCTACCAGGGATTCAGGGAGCACAATGCATACGAATGACGATCGTTCGTCGAGTTCTGCTTTGTGTGTGTTGCCCTTCGGCCGCATGACGTGCGCGTAGGTTGCTTCGAGGGATCGCGCATCGGTGCGCACGATCCGCGAGGATACCGGCGCTAAAATCGGCGTCAACGGCCCTCGTTGCGGTTCATGGCCGGTCGGGCTCAGGTGTCGATCCCTCAAAGGAGCGCCGTAATTCGGGCGCCGAACGCCGGCGGAAGGGCCCGGAGCGCCTCGGTGATCTCGCTCCGAGAATACCGGGTCGACCAGTGTTTCAACACGATTTGTGACCGGCCGAAGCGCTCGGGCGCCCGTCGAAACAGCGCCGCCAGCTCGTTCAGGTGGGTGTGCCCGTACTTTTCGCTGACGGCAGGGTCCGTCGCCCCGACGTGCGTCGCCTCGAGAAACAGCACGTCGCAGTCCAGGACGCTCGGGTCCACGCGCTCGAGCGTCTCGATCGTGCTGTCGCCGATGTACGTGATGGTCCTCTGATCGGTGTAGTCGTAGAGCTCCTCGCCCCGCCTTCGGGCCTCGGCGAGCTCGACCCCGGGCCGCCCCACGAACGGGGCCTTGAGCGCGCGCCGACGCTCGATCGCGCTGTATCCCCGTGACGGCGCTTTGTGAACGACGTCGAACGCCTCGACGCGACAGCGCTTGGACAGCTCGAAGGTCTCACCCGCGCGGACGCCAGTGACGTCGCGCTCGAGCGTGTCTTCTCGACCGCGTCCCTCCATCGCGTCCACCGCGCGAAGGACCGCCAGCAACGCCGCGCGTGACTCTTCGGGGACGAACACCCGAGACGGCGAATCGCCCCACATTTGTCGGATCGCGCGGTGCCTGATCACGCCGAGCGCGTGATCTTGATGGCAGTGCGTGAGCAGGACGTTGCGAAGGCGCGCTCCCTCGACGGGGCAGTGGCCCATGTCGAAGCACGCGTCGAGGCTCGGTGCGAGCACATACGTGCTCACGCCGCTGATCGAAAACGCGACGAGCTCGTGTCCGCGAATCGAGAGCGCCTGGGCGACGCCCGGGTTGTGCAGGGGATTGAGAGGGTCTCGAGCCATGAGCGCTGAATCGATCGCAGCGTCGCTTCGGTGCTATCCCGAGCGCTCGTTGTCGAGGGGGTCTTCGTATTCGGCGGCGAGCTTTTCGCACGCGGCGCGGAGGGGGGCGTGCGCCAGGAGCTTTCGCGTCAGGCGCCAGAACTCCGGGTCGGCCAGCGACTGCATCGGCGTCTTGGCCTTGCGCGAACGCTTGGGGGGAGGGTGCTCGCGGAGCTTCTCCATCGCCTCGCAGTGCGCCTTGGTCGCGAACTGCTCGCCCGACTCCCAATCGCGCACGATGGCGACCTCGATCGCGAGCGCCTCGGCGAGCTCGCGCTGAGACAACCCCAGAGATTTTCGCAACGATTGGATGGCGTCGGCGTTCACGAAGCGAGACCTGCGGAAGGACCGTACGCTCTCGGGCGTCGGTCGTGCTAGCGTCTCCGATCAACTATCGATGCGTTGGCGCACGCAGCTCGCCGTCGTCGGAGCCATCGCGACCGTCTACCTCGCCGGTAACGTCGCCTTTGTTCGCCCTGTCATGGACCCTCGCTCGGTCCAGCGGCTGTCGCTCGCCTCGCTCGAGGAGCTGGTGGCGCGCGAGCCCGAAAACGCGATCGCCCTCCGAACGCTCACCCAGCGCTACCTCGACCTTCACATGCCGCCCAGGCTCGTGGTCGACGTGGTCTCGAGGGCGCCCGCTCACGTCCAACGGGACGGTCGGGTGTCTTTGCACACCGCGCGGGCGCACGAGGCGCTCGGGTCGGTGCGCGCGGCCGGGGCGTTGGCGAACGGCGCGCTGAATCGTTGCGCGTCGCTCCCCGCGGAGCTCACCAGCGGGGCGGGCTGCGATGTGCGGGTGCAGACCGAACTGGCGCTGCTCGCCGCGGCGCTCGATCGCATGATCCAGTGGAACATCTCGCCCCTCACGGATCCCACGCGCGCCGCGCTCGCGCACGAGATCGCGAGCCACCCGATTCGGATCGGCCCGCGCCCCGCCGCCGCTCCATGACCGCTCGCCGTGATCGCTGCTGCGTCGGGTGACCGCTAACACGCCGGAGGATCGATTGCTCTCAGTACTCAGAGGGGTGCGCGTGCTCGACTTGACGCGGATGGTGGCCGGACCGTACGGCGCGATGCTGCTCGGGGACCTCGGCGCGGACATCGTCAAGGTCGAGCGGCCCGGAGGCGACGAGGTGCGCGCGATGGGGCCCACCTTCGTGGGCGAAGGCGAGCACAAGCTCAGCGTGTATTTCGCTGCGTTTCATCGGTCCAAACGCTCGATCGTGCTCGACCTCGAGCGGCCCGAAGGGCGCGAGGTGCTCTGGGCGCTCGCGAGAGAGAGCGACGTCGTCATCGAGAATTTTCGCGTCGGCGTCGCAGAGAAGCTCGGCTGCGATCACCAAACGTTGCACCGAATCAACCCGCGCTTGATCGTCTGCGGCATGAGCGGCTTCGGCCGCACTGGACCCGATCGAGACAACGCCGCCTTCGACCTCACCCTCCAAGCCCGCGGCGCAACGATGTCCATCACCGGCGAGCCCGGTCGCCCCGCCGTTCGAATGGGCCCGCCGCTCGGCGATCTCGCGGGCGGAATGTTCGCTGCCCTCGCCATCGCAAGCGCCCTGTTCGACCGCGAGCGGACCGGTCGCGGCCGGGCGATCGACCTTTCGCTGCTCGACTGTCAGGTGGCGCTCCTCGCGTATGCAGCGACGTACGCGCTCAACGGCGGCCCTGTGCTCGGCCCGCAAGGCAGCGCCCACGCGTACGCGTGGCCCTATCAGTCCTTCGAGGCGAAGGACGGCGCGGTCGTCGTCGCGGTCTTCACCGACCGGTTCTGGCCGTGCTTCTGCCGGGCGTTGAGCTTGAATTCATGGGTCGATGACCCGAGCCTCGCGACCCACGCCCAACGCCGCGCGCGCAGCGGCGAGCTGCTCGCGGCGATCGAGCCCAAGCTCCGAGAGAAGAGCGCCCGCGAGTGGTGCGAGGCGTTCGAGCGAGAGGGCGTTCCGTCGGCGCCGGTTCAGCGCGTAGACCAGGTGTTCGATGATCCGCAGGTGCGGGCGCGAGAGATGATCGCCACGCTCGATCAGGGGCCCGCGGGCGCCGTGCGCGCTGCGGGCAACCCGATCAAGTTCGAGGGCGAATGGCAGGGAGAAACGCACGGCCCCGTCCCTCGTCTCGGCGAGCACACCGACGAAGTCCTGCGCGAACGCGCCGGGTACGACGCAGAGACCATCGCGCGACTGCGCGCGTCGGGCGTGGTGCGCTGAGCGTCGGGGCGCCACGAAGCGTCGCTCGGCGTTCGCTGTGGACTCGACGAGCGCCGGCGATCGACCGTAGGGTGCGCGCCGATCGCTCGTGACAACTGGAGCTCTCGCTTCTGCTGCGGACCCGCGCGCGTCCGCGCCGCGCCGCGCCCTCTCTGCGCTCGGCGGCTCGCTGCTCGGCACCCTCGTCGCCGCCGCCCTCGCGGGCGCCCTTCGAACGCCCGTCGACCGCGGGGGCGCCGCGCTGCGCGAAGCGGCCCTTCAGGCGCCGTCGTCCGCGGTGATCGCGCTCGTGCTCGTTCCGCTGGCGGTGCTCGTCTCTGCGCGTCGCGTCGCGCGCGTCGCCGACTGGCACGACGCCACGATCGAGCGCGCTCGGACGTTGCGCGCGCTCGCCCTGTGCGCGCCTGCGTTCGCCGCGCTCTGGGTGGGGCTCGCTGCGCGGGCGGGGGCCTTCTTCATGACCGCGTTTCATCACGTGGGGCTCGCGGCGTTCGCTCAGTCCGCCGCGCTCTTCGCGCTGACCGTCGCGCTCTGTGTCGCGCTGCTCGTCGCGATGCGCCTCGCGGGACGCGCGCTCTCTGCGGACCCGCGCGAGGGAGCGCTCGGCTCGATCGCTCGACCGTGGGCGATCGGCGCGATCGCCGCTGTGATTCTGCTCTCGGTGGGGGTCGCGACCGGAGACATCCACGGACGCGGCGGCGTCCTCGGCGCCTACGGCGTGCTGAAGAAACCCGAGCTGGATCTGTCCCCCGTCCTCACGTTGGCGGGCGCGCTTTCTCTAGGCGCTTTGATTTCATGGGCGTGTTCTCGGCGCTGGTCGCTCGCCGTCGTGACCGCGCTCTCGAGCCTCGCGATCGCCGGCGCCGCGCTGCGCGAGACGGCCCTTCGCTTCGAGCGCTCGCCCTCGGCGACGGTGATCGAGTCGCGCTCGGGCGTCGCCCGCGTCGTGCTGCGGGCGCTCCGAAGGCGCACCGACCGCGACCGCGACGGCGCGAGCGCCCTCTTCGGCGGTGGCGACTGTGACGACCGAGACGCCAGGAGATTTCCTGACGCGAGAGACATCGCGGGAAACGGCGTCGACGAGGACTGCTCGGGCGCCGACGCGCCCGTGATCGTGCGCGCCGCGCCGCCGCCGCCACCGCCCTCGTTGGCAGAGCGCATCGCGCGAACGCTGCCCCGCGACGCAAACCTCGTGTTCATCACCGTCGACACGCTGCGCTGGGACCTTCACTACGCGGGCAACCCCAGAGAGCTGTCGCCCAACCTCGATCGGCTCGCCGCGCGATCGGTGGTCTTCGATCGCGCCTACGCGATGAGCTCGTACACAGGTCGATCGATCGGTCCCTTGATGACCGGTCGCTATCCGACCGAGTGCGTCCGCGACGACAATCACTTCGTCCGCTATCCCGATCGAGGCAACGTGTTTCTCGCCGAGCGCGCGCGAAGCGCGGGATTTCGCACGGCGTCGGTGGCCTCGCACTTCTATTTCAACCCGCGGTTCGGGCTCTTTCAGGGCGTCGAGCGCATCGACGTGAGCGCCACGCCTGGAGGCGAGGCCGGCGAGAGCGTGAGCACCGACGCGCGCGTCGCGGACAAGGCCCTCGCGTTGCTCGACGACGCTCAGTTCACCGCCGGGCGGTTCATGCTCTGGGCGCACTTCTTCGACCCGCACAAGCAGTACGTACTTCACCCGGAAATCCCGCCGTTTTCTCGGACCGAGCGCGGAAAGTACGACGCAGAAGTGGCCTTCACCGACCGGCAGATCGGTCGAATCCTCGATCGCCTCGCGCAGAGGCCATACGCCGATCGCACCGTCGTGGTGATCACGGCGGACCACGGAGAGGCGTTCGGAGAGCACGGAATGTCCTGGCACGGCGTCGAGCTGTGGGAGGAGCTTGTGCGTGTTCCGTGGATGATTCACGTTCCGGGCGTCGCGGCGAGGCACATCGAGACGCCGCGAGGGCACATCGATTTGCTGCCGACCGTGCTCGAGCTGCTTCGTCTGCCGGTCCCTGCGCCGACCGCAGAAGACTTCGTCACGGGCCAGAGCCTCGTCGCAGAGATGTTCGGCGCCGAAGCCACGCCGCGACCTGTCTACTGCGAGCTGCCCGAAGGCCCCTACAACGGAACGCGCCGAGCCATGATCCGCTGGCCCTACAAGCTCCTCGTCCGCAACCCTCGACGCCCCGAGCTCTTCGACCTCTCGTCCGATCCGCTCGAACGCACGGACTTGTCCTCGTCGAGGCCCGACGTCCTGGCGCGCGAGCGGGCGCAATTCGAGCAAATTCGCGCGTCGTTGCGCGAGGTTCGACAGATCGAGACGCAAGGGGGCGGTTCGTGACACCCTCCCGCCCGCAGGCACACCGATGACACTCCTCGACCGCGATACGCTCCGCGCCGCAGCGGACTCGCTCGCTCGAAAAACACGCGCTGACGTTCGCGCTGCCTCGAGGGTCGTGGGTGAGGTCCTCCTCGCACAGGCCGAGGCGCGCACCGGCGCCGTTTCACACCAACAAGTCGAAGCTCGCTGCGGAGCCGTCGGAGCCACCGACGCGACCGGCGAGGTCGACGGCATCCGGCCCATCGAAGTGCTGCGCCGCGGACCCAAGAGCGCGCTCGAGCGCGCCGTCGTGAGCGTCCTGCTCGCGCGGCACGTCGGCGAGATCCTCGACGGAGAGGGAGGTCCTGCGAAGGTTCGCGCCCGCCTCGCCGACCTCGATTGGCTGGAGTTTACCGGCCCGTACGCGCCCTACGAAGCCGCGCGCGACTCGCTCGAGTCCGACACGGCGCAGCGGTTTCAGAAGCTGTTGACCGAGTCCTCGATCGACGCAGGCTCGCTGCGGGCGACGGAAGCTGTTCGCGCGCTGCGAGGGCTCGTCGTTGACGACGGCGATGAAGCGCCGGCCTCGCGCGGCGACGGCGATCCTTCGATCGTGAGCGTCGCGGTCGACGTCGAAGGGTACGCGCGAGGGTTTTGGGCGCGGCTCGCGGGATCGCTCATCGGGTGGGGCGCGCTTCGCGGCCTCACGCGCACCGTCGGAGGGTGGGTCTTTTCGTTTCGGCGACCCGCGACCCTGTCGCTCGAGGGCGAAGCGCTCAGGCTCGTCGGGCACAGCGAGGTCCTCGGTCGGACGTTGCAGACGTGGGACGTTCGCATGCCCGTGCGTGAGCTGGTCGAGCTGCGCAAAGAGGTTCGCTTTCCTTCGGCGCCCGCGGCGCTGTCGATCGCCGGGCTCTTGATCGGCACGCTTTTGGGCGCAAAACGCGTCTTCGAAGGCGTGGGAGCGAAATGGTTCGCCGTCGTGGCGATCGGGATCGGAATGATCTTGCTCGGCGTCGGGCTCGAGCTTGTCCTTCGCGCAGTGTGGCCGGGGGTCACCGGCAAGACGCGGCTGCTCGTGCGCACCAAGGACTCGCGCTCGCTCGAGCTGGTGGGCGTCGCCAGCGAAGAAGCTGATCGTCTGCTCGACGCCGTCGACGCGCTGCTCGGCGCGCCGCGAGGCACTCGCCCGGTGTCCAAGTCTGCGTCGAGCGCTGTCGATCGAGCGCCCAAGGGCGACGCGGCCAAGAGCTGGGATGTGTCGCTCGAAGATCGCACCGTCGAAGATCCGGTGAAGGTGGACGAGCCTGGTGGAGCGCCGACGCTGCTCGCGGGGACGGACGTTCCGAAGAAGAAAAAGCGGTAGAACGACGGAGTGAGGATCACCGTGCTGCGTCCGCGCGGCGTCCTCCGTCCGCGGAGTCCTCTGCGAGAGCCGCTGGGCCGTCGGGGGCGTCCGCCGCGCTCGCGAGCGCGAGGCGAAGCGCGGCGACGACCGACGCGACGTCGCTCGCAGACAGCTCCGCGCGAAGCCGAACGCTCGTGGCGAGTCGGTCGACGCGGAGCTCGCCGAGGATGCGCTGAAGATTCGGCAGAGCGACCTGCGCCCGCGCCTCGTCTCGCTGGAGCACGAGCGTGTCTGCGAGCGTCCGCGGCGTGTCGAAGTTGTTGCTCACGAAGTGCGCCTCGACGCGAAGACGATCGCGGGCGTAGAGCCCGACCGCGAAGCCCTCGACGTTGGCGAACAGCGAGCCGAGCCTGCCGGTCGTGGGTCGCGCGAGCGACAACAGCGCGACCGTATAGCCGCGGTCGAGCCGGTCGTGCAGGGCGCTCAGCGGCGGCCCGAGCGCGGAGGCCGCGTCGGAGGGCGCGGGGTCCAACGCGCGGTCGATGATCGCGGCGACGGCGCTCGAGGGGCCCGCGATCAAGAGCCCGCCGGGCAGCGCGGCGACGTCGCTCGTGTCCTGCGTAGGCAGCAGCTCCCTCGGTCGCTGAGAGCCCGCGCGAGACAGCTCGATCCCGCGGTAGCGAACGGTCGTGCGGTCGAGGTTCGATCGACCGTCGCGGAGGCACTGCGCGAGCTCGTCGCGCTGCGCCGAGGTCTCGAAGACGAAGGCGCTCTCGTCGAGCGTCGCGTCTCTCGCAAAGACGAACATTCGCTGCACGCGCGGCGCGATCCGCCCGCGGCAATCGTCGCCGACAAACGACGAGAACAGCTCCGCTGTCGACGGAGCGCTGCGCGCGCGGTGGATATCCACCGCGAGCACGAAGCGCGTTCCGTGAGGAACGATCGTCGCAGGGTCGATCGACGCGCGCTGAGCCTGAGAAGCGCTCGCGCCCTCGCGCCCTCGCGCGCGCCGCCCGAGCGCGTACCCGCCGAGCGCCGTGGCGATCAGCGCCACAACGATCAACGCGCGAGCAGTGCTCGGGAGCGCCGGGCTCGGTGGGGAGGTTTGCATCCGATGGGTGACGCTCGAAAAGTACCCCGCTCGTCGCGAGCGGTGTTATCCCGACGTGGACAGGTCAGCGACGATGGCGTGGCGAAAGATGCGATTGAGGGACAGCGAGGTGTGGGCTCGCGTCGACGATGAAGGCAACCCGATCGCAGCCGCGGGCCGCGTCGAGATCCGCTACAACGCGAAGGTCCCGAAGGCCTACCACGCGGCGGTGAAGAACCTCGAGCCGATCGACGGCTCCAAAGTGATGCCCGACGATCACTGCGCGGTGGTCGAAGACGGGGCCGGGCCGAGCAAGGGCGGGACGCGCACGACGAAGGCGGCGGCCCTCGCGAAGGGCGGGGTCGACGGACCCAAGATCGCCGACGGCGCGATCATCGTGTACGCCGACGGCGCTTGCAGCGGAAATCCCGGGCCCGCAGGGCTTGGAATGGTGCTCATCGACGGCCGCTCGCGCCTCGAGCGCAGCGAGTACCTCGGGACAGGGACGAACAACATCGCCGAGCTCACGGCGGTGTTGCGCGCGCTCGAAGCGGCGCCGGACGACACGCGGCCGCTCGCGATTCACACCGACTCGCAGTATTCGATCGGCGTTCTCTCCAAGGGCTGGAAGGCGAAGGCCAACACCGAGCTGGTGCTCGCCATCCGCGCGAAGCTCGCTGGGCGGCGCAACGTGACGCTGCACTACGTTCCTGGGCACTCGGGCGTGCTGCTCAACGAGCGCGCCGACGAGCTCGCGCGCGAGGCGGTCACCAGCCGATCGACCATCGAGAAGCGCTACGATCGGTGATTGTCGACGGCGAGACGGTGTACCATCGCTGCCGCAGATGGAGCTTCGCCGCACTGCCCGAAGAGCACGATGGCTGCCTGCGATCCTCGCGTTGAGCGCGCTCGTCGCGACCACGAGCGTCGCGCGAGACGCGCACGCACAGGACGTTCGGGCCGCAGAAGAGGCCTTTCGCCGCGCGGGTGAGCGCTACTTGCGCCGCGATTTCAACGCCGCGGCGAACTTCTACGAAGCGTCGTATCGAAGCGCTCCGTCGTGGCAAGCGTTGCTCGGCGCGATCCGATCGCATCGCCAGAGCGAGGGCGCGTATCACATGACTCGCGCCGCGACGCTGGCCCTCGAGATGCTCGAGCGCTATCCCACGCAGCGCGCCGCGTCGCGCATCGCGCAGCAGTCGTTGACCGAGCTCACACCGCAGCTGTTTCGCGCGGTGATCGCCTGCGACGCTGAGTGCGAGGTCGAGGTCGACGGCGTGCTCCAGACGCGACGAGACTTCTTTCTCGAGCCCGGTTCGCGCACGCTCACCGCGCATTTCGGCGAGACGCTCGCGCAGCGTCGAACGATCGAAGCGCGCGCGGGCGCGACGGGCGAAGTCGCCTTCAGCCGTCCGCCGCCGCCGCCCCCACCGCCGCGCCGTGATACGGCGCCGGTGGTTCCTCCGCCGCCGCCTGCGTTTCGGTTTCATCCAGCGGTTCCGATCGCGACCGGAGTCGTCGGCCTCGGGCTGCTGACGGGCGCGACGATCGCGTGGGTCGCCGATGCGTTGCCGCGCGGACGGCGCCTCATCGAGAACGCGAATATGGGAATTTTTATCCCCGAGCAGGAGCGCGCCGTGTACGCGGCGGAGGATCGAACGACGGGATTGTTGGTCGCCGGCTCCGTCGTGACCGCCGCTGCTGTGGGCTTCGCGGTCTTCACGCGGTGGTCGTTTGCGCCGGCTCGTCCCGCGGCGAGCGAGCAGCCCCCGGCTTCGCAATCGACAACGATTTCTCTGTTGCCGACGCTTGGCGGTGCTGCGGTCGTCGGTCAATTCTGATTGCGTACAGTGTACGCGCGTGTGATGCACTGCGCCGTGCGATCGCGTGACGCAGCGCCGCGTCGTCGACGAAATCCGATCGGCGTGGCGGCAAGCGTGCTCGGGACGTGACAACGCCTCGGCAACGGGGCACGCTTTCGGGGCAGTGACCGTAGAGGCGGGCACCGAAACAGCGTTGGCAGCCAACACCGATGGCATTCGCCTCGGTCGCTACGAGCTGTTGGGTGAAATCGCCTCGGGCGGAATGGCGACGGTGTTTCTCGGTCGCGCGGTCGGAGCCCGAGGTTTTTCTCGGCTGGTCGCGATCAAGCGAATGCACCCGCACCTCGAGCGAGACGAGGAGTTCGTCTCGGCGTTCATCGAAGAGGCGCGGCTCGCAGCGAGGATTCGCCATCCAAACGTGGTCGCGACGCTCGACGTCGAGGATGGTGATGCGCCCTTCTTGGTGATGGAGTACGTCGAGGGCGATCGGCTCTCGGGGCTCGTCAAAGAGCACGTCACGCGCCAACGCGAGGGGCTTCCGCTGCCGATCGCGATGCGCTGCGCGATCGACGCGCTCGAAGGGCTGCACGCGGCGCACGACCTGAGGGACGACGACGGAGCGCCGCTCGACCTGATCCATCGCGACATCTCGCCGCAGAACGTGCTCGTCGGGATCGACGGCGTCGCGCGGGTGACGGACTTCGGGATCGCCAAGGCCGCGGGCCGGGCGAGCCACACGAGAGAGGGAGAGCTCAAGGGCAAGATCGCGTACATGGCGCCCGAGCAGCTCACCAACCCCACCGGCATCGACCGTCGCGTCGATGTGTTCGCGATGGGCGTCGTGTGCTGGGAGATGCTCTCGGGTCGACGCTTGTTTCGCGCGGCGACGGACATGGAGACGATCGGCGTGATCCTGCATCACGAGGTCACGCCGTTGAGCGCCGTGGCCCCGTCGATCCCCGCTGAGGTCGAGGCCGTGGTGATGCGAGCGCTCGAGCGCGACCCCGCTCGTCGGTGGAACAGCGCGCAGGACTTCGCGCGAGCGCTCGAGGCGCTCGGGTTCGCGGCGCCGACGCACGTCGTCGCGGATTTCGTGAAGCTCACCGTCGGTGACAAGCTCGCGCGCGAGCGAGCGCGGCTTCGAAGCGGGTGGTCGACGCAGACGCCGACGCCGATGAGCGCGTCCCAGAAGCGGACAGGTGAGTTCGTGGTCTCGGAGGTGCGTCGCACGGGTACGACGACCAACCCGAGCACGTCGATCGCTCAGCCAGGCGTGAGTGGCAAGAGCAAGCTGATCGCGATCGCCGTGGTCAGCTCGGTCGCGATCGTCGCTCTGGGCGTCACGGCGATCGTGGCGATGACCAGAAAGCCTGACGTTCAGACGCGAGTGGTCGAGCGGGTGGTGAGCGTTCCTGTTGTGCCTTTGGGCACAGCGGGGCCGTCGACGGGCGAGCAAGTCGGGGCAGCGGGCGCTGGGCAACAAGCGGCCGATCAGGACGCGGGCGTTGCGGCGACCGAGCCCTCGGCAACTCCGGGACGGCGCACGAACTCGCCCGGTCGCCGGACCAACACCCGTCGCCCTCGTGGTCAAGAGGACGTCGACGGGCTGATCCTGGGACAGCCCACCTTCGACCGATCACGCTGACGGGATCGTCCCTGGTGATCGCTCAGCTCGTCGCCTGGTCCTTGGGAGGAATCACCGCGTGGAAGTCGCGCTGGATTCGAGGAACGTAGTTCTCGATGAGCTGCTCGACTCGCGCCGGGTCTGCCGAGCGAACGACGAGGCCGAGGTGCCACGGCTTGTCGTTCATGCGCCACACGATTTCGGGATCGTTGAAGGGCGCGCTGTCGGGGTGCTCGAAGCGGGTGAGCGACACGATGATGCCTGCGTAGTCGTTGCGCGCCGCGGGCGGAGTGTAGGGCGTTTCTCCCTGTGAGATCTCGATCTTCGCCCACTCTTCCCAGAGGTTGACCCCGGTGGCGGCCTCGACGAGGTCCGAGATCCCCGCGCCGCCGACGCGCGCAGCGGTCTCGAGAAAGTAGAAGCGACCGTCGTTGGCGCTGCGGATGAACTCAGTGTGCGCGACGCCGCGCACGTGACCGAACTCGCGGATCACGTCGGCGTTGATCGCGCGCAGCGCGGTGGCCTCGTCGCCGTCTCTCGGCAGCGAGCGCGACGCGAAGATCCCGCCCTCGTGCGAGACCTCGAGCATCGGACGCCGATACTTGCTCGCCTCGGCGAACACGACGCTCTTCTCCCAGATGACCGAGTCGACATGATAACAGTCACCAGGAATCATCTTCTCGAGGAGGTAGTAGCTCTGCTGGTCGCCGAGCTGCTCGAGGATCGGCCAGAGCTCCTCGGGCTTGCGGATCTTCTTGATGCCTACGCTCGAGGCCTCGCTGCGGGGCTTGAGCACCCAAGGGCCCTCGACGTTGGCGAGGTACTGGCGCACCTCGTCGTGGTTGAGCGCGTGGACGAAGTCGGGCACGAGGATCCCGCGGTCCTTGGCGCGGGCGCGCATCGCGAGCTTGTCGCGGAAGTACCTCGCGGTGGTGTCTCCCATGCCTGGGATGCGCAGGTGCTCGCGGAGGTGCGCCACGAGCTCGACGTCGAAGTCATCGAGCGGCGCGATGCGGTCGAACTTGCGGGTCCGCGCGAGAAACGCCACCGCGTTGATGACCGCTCGCCGGTCGGTGAAGTTGGGCATCGCGAACACTTCATCGAGCGCGTGGCGCGACCACGGCTCTTTGAGAATGCTCTCGACGGTCAAGAGCACCGTCTTCCATCCGAGCTTCTTGGCCTGCTCGATGAAGCGATTGCCCTTGAAGAAGCTCGAAACGCACAGAATGGTCTTGGGGCGGCTCGTCTCACTCACGGCGCGGCAATGTATCGCAAACCGCGCGCGAGTACGCTCTTTACAACGCTCTGGCTGTCCGGGCATCGCACCGAAGACACCGATGGCACCACGCACAGGCTTGCTCGTCTCCGCGCACGGAACAGTCCAATCGCTCGAAGAGCTCCCCGCTTTTTTGACGGTGATTCGCCGGGGCCGCCCTGCCTCGCCAGCGCTGATCACCGAGGTGACGCACCGATACCGCGCGATCGGCGGGCGCTCGCCGTTGACCGAGCTCACCGAAGGCCAGGCGCGCGGTGCCGCAGCGAAGCTCGGGGCGCTCGGGTACGTTGGAATGCGCCTCTGGGGGCCGTCGATCCGCGACGCCGTGTCGCGCGCGGTTTCGGATGGCGTCGAGCGGCTCGTCTCGCTGCCTGCGGCGCCGTTTTCGACGGGCATCTACCACGAGCCCGTGGCCCAGGCGCTCGCTGAGCTCGACCCCGAGAAGCGCGTTTCGCTCATCAAGGTCGGGCCGTGGGGCTCGCACCCGTCGCTGGTCCGCGTCTTTGCGCAGCGCGCGCGCGCCGCAGGAGCGCTCGAAGAAGGCACGAGGGTCCTGTTTACCGCGCACAGCCTTCCCACGATGGTGGTCGAGCGCGGAGATCCCTACCCCACGCTCGTCTCGCACGCGTGCGAGGAGGTCGCCAAGGAGCTCGGCCTCTCGCGCGATCGGTGGTCGCTCGCCTATCAGTCGCAAGGGGCCAGCGAAGGCCCCTGGCTCGGGCCCGACCTCGTCGCGAGCTTCGACGCGCTCGCCAGCGAAAAGGCAGCTCGAGTGGTCATCGTCGCCATCGGGTTTCTCTCGGATCACGTCGAGGTGCTCTACGACCTGGACATCGAAGCGAAGGCGTGGGCGTCCGACCGCGGAATCGAGCTCGTTCGCGCCGAGTGTCCCAACGACCAGGACGACCTCGCCGAGGCGATGGCGCAGGTGGCTCGCGAGGCCATGCAACGCTAGTCGCTGCCTCGCGTCCGGCACTGCGTGATACCCTCGCTGGCTCCAATATCCCATGCGAGACGCGATCGTTTTGTTCGTCAACGGCGTGCGCCGCGAGGTTCGCGGCGACGCCGCGTTTCTCACAGTCACCGACTGGCTCCGCTACGAAGAGCGCCTGACAGGCACCAAGGTCGTGTGCGCCGAAGGAGACTGCGGCGCGTGCACCGTCCTCGTCGGCCGGCCGGGCGGAGATCGACCGTGGCGATTCGACCCGGTCAACGCGTGCATCCTGACGATGGCGCAGCTCGACGGCGCGCACGTCCTCACGATCGAGTCGGTCGCGCGGGACGGAGCCTTGCACGAAGTGCAGCGCGCGATGTGCGACAAGCACGGCTCGCAGTGCGGGTTTTGTACGCCCGGCTTCGTGATGGCGATGCTCGGCCACTTCGAGCACCACCCCGACGAAAAGGCGTCGCCGAAGGCGGTGGCCAATCACCTGACGGGCAACCTCTGTCGTTGCACTGGATACCTCCCGATCCTCGAGGCCGCCGCGGACGTGCGTCCCGAGAAGTACGAGTCCGTGGTCGCGAGGCATCACTCGGCGGACATCGCGTCGTCGCTGGGCGCCGCCACGAAGGACTCGCTGCGCATCGAGGACAGCGCGCGAGGGACGATCGACGCTCCAGCGACGCTCGATGAGCTCTTCGCCCTTCGCGCCGCGCACCCCGACGCGCGAATCATCGCAGGCAACACCGACCTCGGCGTCCTGGTCAACAAGCAGAAGCTCTGGCCCGCGGGGACGTCGCGCCGCGCCATCAGCCTCCATCTTTTGCACGAGCTCGACGGCGCGACGCTCGAAGACGGCGTCTTGACCATCGGGGCGCGAGCCACGCTCGGCGAAGTCGAGCGCGCCGCGGCGACGGCGGCGCCCGATTTCTCGAGGCTGCTGCGGGTATTTGCGTCACCACAAATCAAGAACATCGGGACGCTCGCGGGCAACGTCGCGACTGGCTCGCCGATCGGCGACACGATCCCCGCGCTGTTTGCGCTCGGGGCAGAGGTCGAGCTGTCGAGCGCGCGGGGCGTGCGTCGCGTGCCGATCGACGAGTTCTACCGGGGCTATCGCGAGACCGTGATGGCGCCGGACGAGCTCGTGACGCGCGTTCGCTTCGCGGCGCTCGGCGACGGCGCGACGTTTCGGGTCTACAAGGTCTGTCAGCGCAGGGACCTGGACATCAGCTTCGTCGGCGCGGCGTTTTTTCTCGCGCACGACGGCGCGACGATCCGCGAGGCGCGCGTCGCGTACGGGGGCGTCGGGCCTACGGTGCTGCGCTTGCGCGAGGTCGAGGCGCTGCTCGTGGGCTGCCCGCTGCGAGACGAGGCCGCGTGGGAGCGCGTCGCCGCCGCGGTCGAAGCGGCGATCTCGCCCCGGTCCGACCTGCGCGGCAGCGAGCAGGGACGCCGAGTCCTCGCGGGCAACCTCGCCCGCAAATTCGGCCACGAGCTGCGCGGGGAGGTGTTCGCGTGATCAAGATCATCGACCCCGTCGCTGACCCCTCGCACGACTCGGCGCGCGGCCACGTCCGCGGCGCGAGCGAGTTCATCGACGATCGCCCCGCGGTCGCCGGAGAGCTGCACGTCGGCGTCGTCTTCTCGACGGAGCCGCACGCCAGGATCGTCGCCATCCACAGCGCCGAGGCGCTGGCCGTTGCTGGCGTCGTCGGCGTGTACACCGCGAAGGACGTGCACCACAACCTATGGGGCACCATTATTCAAGATCAGCCCTTGATCGCGGACGACGTCGTTCGCTTCGTGGGCGAGCCCGTGGCGATCGTCGCCGGCGAGACGCGCGAGGCGATGGAGCAAGGGCGCAGGCTCGTTCGGGTCGACTACGAGCCGCTCGAGGCGATTCTGTCGGTGCGCGCCGCGATCGCCGCGAAGTCCTTCATCGGCAGCGAGCGGTACATCGTCCGCGGAGACGTCGACGCGGCCCTCGCGCGGGCGCCTCACCGCGCCAGCGGGACCGTGAAGATCCAGGGGCAGGATCACTTCTACCTCGAGTCGCAGTGCTCGATCGCCTACCCCCGCGAGGACGGTCAGGTCGAGATCCACTCCTCGTCGCAGCACCCCACGGAGGTGCAGCACGTCGTCGCTCACGGCATGGGCCTTCCTGCGCACGCCGTCGTCTGCGTGGTCAAGCGCATGGGCGGCGGCTTCGGCGGAAAAGAATCCCAAGGCGCTCCCTTCGCCTTCTTCGCCGCCCTCGTCGCCGCGCGCACGGGCCGCGCCGCGCGCTGCGTGATCACCAAGGACGACGACATGGTGATGACGGGCAAGCGCAACCCGTTCGAGATCGACTACACCGTCGGCTACGAGGACGACGGCACCATCGTCGGGCTCGACGTCCGGCTCTACTCCGACGGCGGCGCGTACGCGGACCTCTCGACGTCGATCATGGAGCGCGCGATGCTCCACTCGGACAACGCGTACTTCCTCGCCAACGCGAAGGTCACCGGCCAGGTGTGCAGGACGCACGTCCATCCGCACACCGCGTTTCGCGGCTTCGGTGGGCCCAAAGGCGTGGCGATGATCGAGAACGTCCTCGAGGACATCGCGCACCGGCTCGGCATCGACCCGCTCGATGTGCGCAAGCGCAACGTCTATCGCGGGCCCGACCGCGACGTCACTCACTACGGCCAGAAGCTCGCGAACAACCTCTTGCCCGAGCTCTTCGACGCCATCGAGTCGCGCTGCGACTACCGAGCGCGGCGCGAGGAGCTCCGCGCGTTCAACGCCCGGTCCAAGACCCAGATCAAGGGCCTGTCGATCACCGCGGTGAAGTTTGGAATCTCGTTTACGACGAGGTTTCTCAACCAGGGCAACGCGCTCGTCAACGTTCACCAGGACGGGACGATTCAGCTCTCGACCGGCGCGACCGAGATGGGGCAGGGCGTCAACACGCGGATCGCCATGGTCGTCGCGGAGGCGTTCGGCGTCGCGCTCTCGAGCGTCCGCGTGATGCCCACCTCCACCGAGAAGAACCACAACACCTCGCCCACGGCCGCCTCGGCGGGCACCGACCTCAACGCGAGCGCCGCCCTCGTGGCCGCCGAGCGCATCCGCGGTCGACTCGCCAAGGTCGCCGCACAACTATTCGAGTTGCCCGAAGATCGCTGGCCCTCGCGCACCGCAGGACTCGGCACCATGCCCGAGATCGAGCTCGAACGCGCGACGGACGACATCGTCTTCGCCGACGGCTTCGTCGCTCGCCGAGCCAACCCCGACCAGAGGATCGCCTTCGCGAAGGTGTGCCGAGAGGCGTACCTCTCGCGCGTGCAGCTCGGCGACTACGGCTACTTCAAGACGCCAGGGATCTACTTCGACAAGCTCTCGGGCCAGGGCGATCCGTTCTTCTACTTTACGCAGGGGGTCGCCTGCTCGGAGGTGCTCATCGATCGCCTCACGGGCGAGCTCGAGGTGCGCCGCGTCGAGCTGCTGATGGACCTCGGCCGCCCGATCAACGCGTCGCTCGACATCGGGCAGATCACCGGCGCTTTCGTGCAGGGGATGGGCTGGTGCACGACCGAGAACCTCGTGTACGACCCCAAGGGCCTCTTGCTCTCGCACTCGCCGAGCACCTACAAGATCCCCAGTATTCAAGACACGCCGCGCGTCTTCGACGTCAAGCTCGTCGAGAACCTCGGCAACAGCAAGAACGTCCGCTCGACCAAGGCCGTCGGAGAGCCGCCCTTGTTGTTGGCGATCTCCGTCTGGACGGCGATCAAGGACGCCCTCCACAGCCTCGCGCCGCGGGATCGAACGCTCGCCCTTTCGTTGCCCATGACGCACGAGCGCATCCTGCTGGCGGCCGAGCAGCTCCGCGCGTCCCGAGCCTGATCGCGCGTGGTGCTCGCTGGTCGCATCGGGCATCCTTGCCAGACGATGACCGACGACGGCAAGCGACCAGCGGATGCGGCTCCGAAGAGCGGCGCGTGGACCGAGCAGTACAAGGCTCGCTCGGTGGACGGACCCGAGAGCCCGCCGAAGCTCATGGACTGCGAGCTGCGCTTCGCGCGCGGAAAGGTGACGGGCGCGGGCGCCTTCGACGACGTGCGCTTCGAGATCGAGGGCACCTACGACCACGCGACCGGCGTCCTTCGCTTTCACAAGAAGTACCTGGGCGGCGAGCAGTACATCTACGTCGGAAAGCTCGACGGCCAGGGCTTCAAAGGTCGATGGAGGCTCTTCAACGGGTCGCTGTTCGGGGCGTTCGAGCTCGCTCCGGGGCCGATGACGGACTTCGACGCGAGCGCGCGCGGGGCGCAGTCGCTGTTTCGCCGGCGCGCCAAGGCCTGGCAGAAGGTGTGCGACATCGACCTCGAGCTCGTGCGGTTCGACGGCGAGAAGAAGATGCTCGCGCAGCTGCTCGAAGACGAGGACTACCTCCGCGCGCTGCAGTCATTTCACGCTGAGAAAGACGCGACCGACGCCGACACCCTGCAGCGCGGCGAGCTCGCCGCGGGGCGCACCCGGCTCACGCGACGGATGATGCCCGGGCTCTTCGCGGTGCTCGAGCGGTGCCGGGCGGCGATCGGCCTTCGCGCGCCGATAGAGCTCTTTTGCATCAACGACGCGTCGCTCAACGCGCTGGTCACCACCACGACCGACGGTCACATCGTGATCGACGTCACCTCGGGGACGATCGACGCGCTCGACGACGACGAGCTCGCGTACGTCCTCGGTCACGAGCTCGGTCACGCGCTGCTCGGCCACCTGGAGACGTTTCGCGTGATGTCCGGCGAGACCCGCGGGATCACCAGCCTGCGCAGCTTCGCGCTCAAGCGCTATCAAGAGCTCTCTGCGGATCGAATGGGGCTTCTTTGTTGCCCCGACCTCGAGGTGGCGCTCAGGGCCGAAATGATGTTCACGACCGGCGTGCGCAAGCGCAAGGCGCTCGGCGAGCCGCGGGCTTTTCTCGAGCACGCGAGGCAGAGCGCAGAGCGCGTCGCGCCGCCGTCGGAGGCGGCCGAAGGGCTCGACACGCACCCGTACGGCGAGCTGCGCGCGGTCGCGATCGATTTGTTTCATCGGTCGCACACGTTCGCCAGGCTCAGAGGCAAGACCGGCGGAGCGCTCAGCGAAGCGCAGCTCGAAGCGCAGGTCGAGCGGCTGGTGAAGCGAATGAACCCCTCGGTGCTCGACGCGCAAATCGACCGCGCTGACGTCGCGGAGTTCGTGCTGCTCGGCGCGATCGCGGTCGCCGAAGCCACCGGCGGAACGAGCCGCTCGGAGGCGCGCGTGATCGCGCAGCTCGCCGAGGGGTATCGTCGAATGCACGCGAAGCTCGTCGCGTTGCCAATGGAAGATCAGCAAGTGCGGCTCGTCGAGCTCGCCGAGGCGTTGGCGCTGGCGCTCTCGTACTCGGAGCGCGAGAAGATCCTGGAGGACCTGGTGCTCGTCGCGCGCGCCGACGGAAGGGTGTCCAAGCGCGAGCGGGACGCGCTCGAGGGCGTCGCTGGCCTGCTCGCGCTCAACGAGACAGCGGTCGACGACGTGCTCGCGCAGTTCGTCAGCAAGCTCGATTGAGGGCCGCGCAGCCGCGCGGGCGGGGGGCACCTCGTCGCGACGGCGGCCTGCGCGAGCTACACGTCGAGCTCGACGCTGATCGGGCAGTGATCGCTCGAGAGCACCTTGGTGTGGTGGACGACGTCGATCACCGAGGGGTCGAGCTCGCGCGACACGAGCGCGAGGTCGAGCCTCCACCCGACGTTGCGCTCGCGGGAAGAAGCGCGGGTGCTCCACCAGGTGTACTGCCCGACTTTGCCGGGATTTCGCTCGCGAAACGCGTCTACGACCCCCGCGGCGAGATACCCGCGAAAGTCCTCGCGCTCTTCGTCGGTGAAGCCAGGGGAGCGTCGGTTGGCGTCGGGCCGCGCGATGTCGATCTCTTCGGGCGCCACGTTGAGGTCGCCGATCACGATCACGCGCTCGCCGTTCGAGTGCCTTCGCTCGATCTCGCTTCGGATCCAGCGAGAGAACGATCGCTTGTAGTCCATCCGCGAGAGCCCCTCGCTCGCGTTGGGAAAATAGCCGCCGATCAACGTAAACGCCGGGTGCGTCGACACGATCAGCCTCCCTTCTTCGTCGAACGCTTCGACGCCCACGCCCGCCTGGTGCTCGAACCGCATGCCCTTCTTCACGAGCGTCGCGGTCCCCGCGTAGCCGCGCTTCTTGGTCGAAGGAAACCAGCAAACCTCGTGGTTTTGCTTGAGCAGCGCGCGGTCTTCGTCGTCGAGCTCACCCCAGTCCGCGCGGATCTCTTGCAGGCACAGGACGTCGGGCTGGGTTCGAGTGAACCACTCGCGAAATCCCTTGCGAGTGGCGCTTCGATAACCGTTGAGGTTGTAGCTGTAGATCTTCAAGACGGCGCTTGCACTACCGCGTTTCGCTCGGCGGCGCAGCAGATCGCCGCCCGGGCCGGGCGTACTCCGTCACTCGTGGCGCTGCGCGACTTCGAGCGCTCCGCGTCCCCAGGTCTGCTCGATGTACGCGTCGCGACCAGAGCCGCGCCGGTAGGACATGTACTGCTCGGGGTGCGTGTGGTGGTAGTCCTGGTGGTAGTCCTCGGCGGGCCAGAACGCAGCCGCGTCGCTGATCTCCGTCACGATTCGCTGCGAATACGTCCTGGCGGTCTCGAGCGCGCGCTTGCTCGCCTCGGCTTGCGCGCGCTGCTCGGCGTTGTGCACGTAGATCGCCGAGCGGTACTGACGCCCCTGATCGTAGAAGCTGCGATCGGGCGTCGTCGGGTCGTGGATGCGCCAGAAGACCGCGAGCAGCTGAGGGTAGGTGACGACGGATGGATCGTAGATGACCCGCACCGCCTCGGCGTGGCCCGTCGCGTGATCGCAGACCTGCTCGTACGTGGGGCGCTGCTCGGGGCCGCCAGTGTATCCCGAAAACACCGCTCGGACTCCCCGGACGCCCTCGAACGACGACTCGACGCACCAGAAGCAACCCGCAGCGAAGGTCGCCTCGGCGAGCCCGTGGGTCGGCGACGTCATCGCGACGCCGAAGGTCACTGCGGGAATTCCCTGCTGATTGTCTGCGGCTCGCGCGCTCGGCTGCGTGTCCTGATGCGCCCCGACGGGGGCCCGAACGGACGCCGTCGACACCGTCGGCGAGCTCGGCGCCATGGGGGCGGGCGGCGTCGAGGAGCGATGGCAGCCCGCCACGACGAGCAGGGCAAACGCTAGCGACGACAGAGGCTTCATGACTGTCACCCTCCATTGTACGCGGCGCGGGCGCGTTGGTTACTCACCGCCGCGGCGACGTCGCTTCGCGCGGCGCCCTGGTCGCTCGCGTCCGTGGCTCAGTGTGACACTGTGCTCGGGGCGTCCATCCCGACTTTTCCTTGCAAAACACCGCGCGATCGCGGGGCGTCCCTTGTGGGCACGGTCGTTGCTGGGCAAGCTGGCGCCGTCAATGAAGTCGCGCGCTGACACCGCTGCTCTCGGTTTTCGCCTTCGATCGAGCGCGCTCGCCGTTTCGTTGGGGCTCTCGCTCGTGCGCTGCGGCCCGCCCGCGTCGACGTTCGACGATCACACGGTCTCGCGCATCGAGAGCGAAGCGCAGTTCATGCAGCTCGCGTCGGCCGGGCGGATGCCCGCGCTCAAGCTCGTGATCAACTCGTTCAGCGGCGGTGTCGATCCGAGCGAGGTTCGCTTCTACGACACCCGCTTCTACACCCTGCACGACGAGTGGTACTGGTTTCGGCTGCTCAACGGTCAGCGCGTCCCCGGCGACGACGTGATGCCAGTCCCAGGACTGTCGCTGCCGACCATCGCCGACGCCTACGCCTGGGCCCGCATGCAGCCGACGCTGCCGCTCGACCTGCAGATCGCCGATGGAAGGCTCTACTCCTGGCGCTTCTACGAGCGGTCCTTCGGCCCGACGCGGAGCTTCGGGGTCGCGACGGTGCTCCGCGTTCCGCCGCGCAACGAGAGCGAGGGCGCGCGGTGGGCGTTCGAGCTCGAGTTCAGCGACAACCTCGAGCACGCGCAGCTCGTTCGGTTCTTTCAGCGCATCGAGCCGGGGATGCCCGCATCGGTGGCACCACAAATCAAGTGGCTCGTCCGGTCCTCGGAGCAAGAGACGCTGGCGCAACGCATGGAGAGCGAGCGTCTGCCGTACTGGGATCGCATCTTGCGCTACTCGGACGTGGTCGTGCCGGGCACGCGCGAGGTGTACAGCGACGGGATCACCGCGGGCTTTCTACGCCTGGTGCGGGCGAGCGAGGGGATGCCCAACACCAACGCCAACGAGGTGCTGGTCTTCGAGCGCGTGCCGGACTTTCTTCCGGCGGCCGCGGGGGTGGTCACGGCCGTTCCGCAGACGCCGCTCGCGCACATCAATCTTCTGGCGCGCAACCGTGGGATCCCCAACGCGCACGTCGCTGGCGCGCTCGAAGACCCCGCGCTCGCACAGTTGATTCGAGGCTACTCGCCGGTGGTCTACTTCGCGCAGTCGCCCGACGTCGTTCGCATCGAGCCGCTCACGGGCGAGCAGTACAACCGCTACGTCATGCTGTCGTCGCGCCCAGTGCGCTCGGTCACGACGCCGGCGCCGGACTCGATTTCGTACCTCATCGACCTCGCCACGCGAGCCCCGCGCGAGATCCCCGCGCTCTTGTCCACCATCGGCGGAAAGTCCTCGGGCTTCATCGAGCTGCTCTCGCACGGGACGCTCGCGTTGCCCGATCGCCCGCACGCGCTCACGGTCCGGGCGTACACAGAGCACCTCGCGCCGCTGCGCGAGCGCATCGCCGCCGTCCTCGCGTTGCCCGACTTCGTCCGCGACGTCCGCGTGCGCGAGCTCTTGCTCGAAGGCCAGACGGTCTACCTCCAGCGTCATCCCACGAACAACGATCGCGCCTGGGTCTCTGCCTTCAACGTGCAAAACCCCGCGGGAACGACGACCGGCAACCTCTCGCGAGGACTCGGCATCCGCGGGCTCGTTCAGGACACGCCCATCAACCCCGCCACCCTCACGCGCATCCGCGGAGAGCTCGCGACGATCTTCGCAGACTACGCGCCCACACAGGGCATTCGCTTTCGATCGTCGTCCAACGTCGAAGACATCGAGGGCTTCAACGGAGCGGGGCTCTACGAGTCGTTTACGGGCTTTCTCGAGCCGCAGCTGCAGCCGCGCACGAGCGATCGAGCCAAGACCGTCGAGCGCGCGATTCAGCAAGTGTGGGGCTCGTTCTGGGGCTTCGAGGCGTTCGAAGAGCGCAAGCAAGAGAACATCGACCACCTCTCGGCGGCGATGGGCGTCACGATTCACCCGCGCTTCGACGACCCGCTCGAGCGCGCAACGGGCGTGTGCACGCTCACGATTACTCCCCCCAACGACAACGACAGCGTTCGGCTCGAGGTCAACGTCCAGCGAGGCGCCGAGAGCGTCGCCAACCCCAACCCGATGATCTTGCCCGAGGTCGATCGCGTGATCCGTCGCCGCAGCGACGGCGCGATTCGCATCGAGCGCGTGCGACGAAGCACGCTCTCGCCCGAGGCGCTTCTGCTCGACGACGCCGCGCTGCGAAAGCTCTTCGACGACACCTTCGCGGTCACCGATCGTTGGATGACCCGGGAGAACACGCCGCGCTCCCCCGCGCAGCGCAGCCGCACCCTCACGATCGACTTCGAGTTTCACGACATGCTCGCGGGCTGGCCCGCGATGCGCGACGGAAGCGCTCGCCCCGCGCGGCTCGTGCTCAAGCAAGCTCGAACGCTCGAGCCCGGCCCGCGCACGACCATGCCGGCGGCGCAGCTCTGGCCCGTTCCGCGGGACATTTTGCACCGCGCTCGGCGCGTGTTCGTCGATCGCTGCCAGGCGACGATCGGCTCGACCACGGTCATCATCGAGGCCCTTCGCGTGCAGACCGATCGATCGATCGTGCCCGATGTGGGCTACGCCGAGACGGCCTTCGACGCGAGCGTGCTCGTCAGCACGCGGGGCGCGGCGCTCTCTGCGCTCGGCTGGGCCACGGACGCGTCCTTCGGCGTCGATCACAGCGAGATGACGGCGCGTCGGGACGCGATGGGCCTCGTCGTCGAACCAGCGCCGACGTCGATGGCGCGCATGGGCTTCGATCGGCTCACGCTCTCGCCCTCTGGCGAGATCACCATCGCTCGGGGCGCGATGACCGCGCGCGCCGCGGCGTCGTGCGCGTCCGACACGCTGTTCTCGTCGCCGAGGGACTATTTGCTGTCGATCCTCGGCCGAGCGATGTAGCGCAGAAACCCACGGACGGAGTATCGTCGCGGCGATGTCAGATTCGCCGCTCGTTCCCTGTGTGCACTGCGGGCGCTTCGTCCGCTCGTGCGAGTCAACCTGCCACTTCTGCGCGCGGTCGCTCGCGCCTCGCGCCTCGGTCCATCGCGCCTCGACCGAGGGGCTCTCGCGCTCGGCGATCGTCGCGCTCGGCGTGGCGCTCGCAGCCGCGGCGTGCGACGGCCCGCAGCCCTCGGCGCAATCCACGACGGGCGCCGCGACGAGCGGCACCACGAGCGGCGGAAGCGGCTCGACGACGGACGGCACGACCACCCCGACGACCGACACGACTGCATCTGCGGCGGACGCCGGCCCCGCGACGACGCCGACGCCCGGCGATGGAACGATGATGCAGACGCGCTACGGCGCTCCGCCGTTCGTGTCGTTCGACGTGTGATCGTCCGCTGAGACAGCGGGGTGGGGCGAAATTCTCGGCAAGTTAACGTCCCGTTAACGTCGAGAATTGTACGAGAGCCCAGCCGTTGGGCTCTGATTCGCGCCGCGTTGACGGCGATGCGGACGGAGTCCGTCGCAGAGCGCGCAGCGCACGAAGGACGAGAGCCGTGAAGCGGGTCGAAGCGATCATCAAGCCGTTCAAGCTAGACGAAGTGAAGGACGCCCTGGCCGAGGTGGGGATCCAGGGGATGACCGTCACCGAGGTGAAGGGCTTCGGCCGGACGGGCGGCAAGAAAGAAGTCTATCGCGGCAGCGCGTACGTCGTGGATTTCGTTCCGAAGGTGAAGATCGAGATCGTCGTGCACGACAACCAGGTCGCGGCGGTCATCGACGCCATCGAGCGCACCGCGAAGACCGGTCGCATCGGGGACGGAAAGATCTTCGTCATCCCGATCGAAGAGGCGGTCCGTATTCGCACCGGCGAGCGCGGCGGCGACGCGATCTAGTCACGTTTGGGACACCGATCGAGCGGCGCGCTCGACGAGGCCCAACTCTATGTTCTCAGTGACGTAACACACAAAAACAAGCGAAGGACTCTCATGCAATCGAAGGACGCGATCGAGCTCGGACGCAAGCACAACGTCGTGATGGTGGACCTCAAGTTCTGTGACTTGTTGGGTCAGTGGCAGCACACGAGCGTGCCGTTTCATCGCCTGACGGAGGACGCGTTCGAGGATGGCTTCGGCTTCGACGGAAGCTCCATCCGCGGGTGGAAGGCCATCAACGAGTCGGACATGTTGCTCTTGCCCGAGGCGCCCACGGCCCGGATCGACCCCTTCATGGCGCAGCCGACGCTGTCGCTCATCTGCAACATCGTCGATCCGATCACGCGCCAGCCGTACGGCCGCGATCCGCGCTACATCGCGCGCAAGGCCGAGGCGTACCTGAAGAGCACGAACATCGCGGACACGATCTACTGTGGTCCCGAGGCGGAGTTCTTCGTGTTCGACGACGTGCGCTACGAAGTGAAGCCGCACGCGCAGTTCTTCTCGGTCGACTCCGAAGAGGCCACGTGGAACTCGGGCAGCGGCGAGAAGAACCTCGGCTACACGATCCGCCACAAGCAGGGCTACTTCCCCGTCGCGCCCCACGATCGCCTGATGGATCTGCGCACGGAGATGTGCCAGTGCCTCGAGGCCGTCGGCATCGAGGTCGAGACGTCGCACCACGAGGTCGCCACCGCCGGTCAGTGCGAGATCGACATGAAGTTCGACTCGCTCGTGACGATGGCGGACAAGCTGTTGTGGTTCAAATACGTCGTGAAGAACGTCGCGTTTCGCAACGGGCGCAGCGCGACGTTCATGCCCAAGCCGCTCTACGGCGACAACGGCTCGGGCATGCACGTGCACCAGTCCTTGTGGAAGGGCGGCAAGCCCCTCTTCGCGGGCGACGGTTATGCAGGCATGAGCGAGATGGCGATGCACTACATCGCGGGAATCCTGAAGCACGCCAAGGCCCTCAACGCGATCACCAACCCGACGGTGAACAGCTATCGCAGGCTCGTTCCGGGCTACGAAGCGCCGGTCAACCTCGCGTACAGCTCGCGCAACCGCTCGGCGTCGATCCGCATCCCGATGTTCTCGTCGAGCCCGAAGGCCAAGCGAATCGAAGTGCGCTTCCCCGACCCGTCGTGCAACGGCTACCTCGCGTTTGCCGCCATGATGATGGCGGGGCTCGACGGCGTGATGAACCGCCTGTCCCCTGGCGACGCGCTGGACAAGGACATCTACTCGCTCTCGCCCGAAGAGGCCAAGAGCGTCCCGCAGGTGTGCGGCTCGCTCGGCGAGTCCCTCGACGCGCTCGAAGCGGACCACGAGTTCTTGCTCAAGGGCGACGTGTTCACCAAGGACCTGCTCGAGACCTGGATCGAGTACAAGCGCTCGAACGAGCACGACCCGGTGCGCCTGCGCCCGACGCCGATGGAGTACTTCCTGTACTACGACGTGTGAGCGCGAGGGCGTGACGCGGGGGGACGGCGATGATGCTGAGCATCAA
>LNFM01002053.1_pt1 | contig 45117 bp, 39 predicted proteins | sample 596031 | NCBI WGS metagenome assembly LNFM01 (sample SAMN04254537, study PRJNA301005) | activated carbon metagenome | isolation source: dual media filters at the Ann Arbor, Michigan drinking water treatment plant | place: USA: Ann Arbor
GCGCACGCTGCAGGGCCTCGGCGTGCTCGCCGTTCGCCAGCGCGACCTCGGCGTGGACGACCTGTCCGGCGTCGAAGTCGAGCTGCTCGATCTTGGTGGCGAGGGCCCGCGCATCCTCGATCCGACCGAGCTGGCGCTGGAGCTTGGCGACGATGGCGAGGGCCTCGGCGTCACTGCGCTCGTCGTCGAGGAGCGTCAAGAGATCGATGGCGGCGACGCGATCGTCGGCCTCGCACAGCACCCAGAACAGCTCCTCGGCGATGTCCATCGCCTGGCCACTGCGGTCGAAGGCACTTCGCGTCTGCAACACGGCCCCGGCCATGTCCCCGGCGAGGCGCAACGCGCGCGCGAGGTCCAGACGGGCATCGAGGTGATCCGGATCGCGCTCCAGCACGGTGCGCATCGCGGCGATCGCCGGCGGATAGTCCTTGGCGAGAGCCAGCGCGACCCCGAGGCGGTAGTAGCCCTCGATGCCATCGGGGACGTGCTTCACGAGCGTGCGCAGCGTGGCGAGCTGCTCCGCTCCGTCCTGCACCCGGGCCAGGCCGAGGTAGCCCTTCTCCTCGTCGGGCGCGAGCTCCACGGCGCGCTCGTAGGCGGCGACGGCCCCCTCGTCCGCGGCGTCCTCGAGCAGCTCGCCGGACGCCTGCCACACGGCGGCGTGATCCGGCCACTGCGCGCGCGCCTTTCGCAGCGTCGCGCGTGCCTCCACGGCGCGCTTGCCCTTCGCTTGCGCGTGGGCGAGGGCCACCGCGATCATCGGCTGATCGGGGGCGAGCTTCGCCGCCGCCGCGAAGGCCCGCTCGGCATCGGCCCAGCTCTCGCCGTGCTCGAGGAGCTTGCCCTCCAGATAGTGCGCATACGCCGCCGGCGGCAACGGGGGCAGGGGCCCACGCGGTGCCTTGCTGCCGCATGCGGCGGACAGCAGCAGCGCGGCGATCCATCTCACAGCGGAATGTTGCCGTGCTTGCGAGGCAGGTTCGACTGGCGCTTGTTCGCGAGCGTCCGCAACGAGCGGATGATGGTCCACCGCGTATCGCGCGGCCGGATGATCTCGTCGATGTAGCCGAGCGATGCTGCCTTGTACGGATTCGCGAAGCGCTCCTTGTACTCGGCGGTGAACCGCGCCTTGGCCTCGGCGCGCGCGGCGTCATCTTTGATCTTGTCGAGCTCGCCGCGGAAGATGATGTTCACCGCCCCATCGGGCCCCATCACCGCGATCTCGGCGGCCGGGTACGAGATGTTGACGTCGGCGCGGATGTGCTTGCTCGCCATGACGTCGTAGGCGCCACCGTACGCCTTGCGCGTGATGACAGTGATCTTCGGCACCGTGGCCTCGGCGAACGCGTAGAGCAGCTTTGCTCCGTGCTTGATGATGCCGCCGTACTCCTGGTTCGTCCCCGGCAGGAAGCCCGGCACGTCGACGAACGTCACCAGCGGGATGTTGAAGCAGTCGCAGAAGCGCACGAACCGCGCCGCCTTCGTCGACGCATCGATATCCAGGCACCCGGCGAGGTGATTCGGCTGATTCGCGACGATGCCGACGGGGCGCCCTTCGAACCGGGCGAAGCCGCACACGATGTTCTTCGCGTAGTCCTTGTGGACCTCGACGAAGTGCCCGTCATCCACGACGTGCGTGATGATCTTCTTGATGTCGTAGGGCTTGTTGGACTCGAGCGGGACGATCGTGTCGAGGGCGTCCTCGGCGCGATCCGCGGGGTCCGTGGCCGCCTTGCGCGGCGGATCCTCGCTGTTGTTGCCCGGCATGAAGGACAACAGCTCGCGCAGGCGGGCGATGCACGACAGCTCATCGAGCTCCGTGAAGTGCGACACGCCGGAGCGGCTCGCATGCGTCTGGGCGCCGCCGAGCTGCTCCTTCGTCACCTCCTCGTGGGTCACCGTCTTGATGACCTCGGGGCCGGTGATGAACATGTAGCTCGTGCGATCGACCATCAGGATGAAGTCGGTGATGGCCGGCGAGTACACCGCTCCGCCCGCGCATGGACCCATGATCGCGGACAGCTGAGGCACCACGCCGCTCGTCAGCACGTTGCGCAGGAAGATGTCGGCGTAGCCGGCGAGGGATTCGACGCCTTCCTGGATGCGCGCGCCTCCCGAGTCGTTGAGTCCGATCACCGGACAGCCGATCTTCGTGGCGAGGTCCATCACCTTGCAGATCTTCTGGGCGTAGGCGCCCGAGAGCGATCCGCCGAACACGGTGAAGTCCTGGGCGAACACGCAAACGGGACGGCCATCGACCGTCCCGTGTCCGGTGACCACGCCGTCACCGAGGATCTTCTGCTCCTGCATCCCGAAGTCCGCACACCGATGCGTGACGAACTTGTCGAGCTCCACGAAGCTGCCGGGGTCCAGCAGGGCTTCGATGCGCTCGCGCGCTGTCAACTTGCCGGCTTCGTGCTGCTTCGCGATGCGGGCCTCGCCGCCGGCGAGCAGCGCCTTGGCTTCCATCTCTTCGAGGCGCTGGATCGGGTCCGTACTCACGGCCCGATTTATAACCCCTCCGCGAGCTAGCGCATGACGCGCTCGAGACGGAACTGCATCCCGATGTTCACGCGGGCGACGACGGTGCGCGTCCCGCTCATCTCGAAGGGAATCGACTTCTTCGCGCCGATGGCCGTGATCTCGACCGTGCCGCGGGTCATGCGACCACCGTCCTTGCGCGTCACCTCGACGAGGTAGTTGCCCTTCTTCAGCGTGCGCAGGCCGAGCTTCTCGGTCGAGGAGCTGGTGACGTCGCTCGCGGTGGCGTCGGCGCGGCCGCCCATCCAGGAGATGCGCGAGCCATCCGGCGCGACGAGCGTGATGTCGAGGTCCTCGCCGCCCGACCACGTGCCGGTGATGGAGAGGTCCCGGGACGCGGCGGCGGCCGGGGCTGGCGAGGTCGCGGCCTTCTCGGCAGCGGAGCGCGCCGCGGCATCGGGGAGGGCGCTCAGCACGAGCTCGCTATCGGCCTGACGACCCAGGCTGCGGAGGCAGCGGACGGCCTGGCCCGCGGCCTTCGGATCCTTCGTCTGGATGGAGGCGAGCGCGATGCGGTGGCTACACGCCTGCGCGAGGCGACCGGCCTGCTCGTAGGCGCGAACCATGCGCTCGTGCATCGGGACGCCGTCGGCGTTCAGGTCGATGAGACCGGACAGCACGCGGAGGGCGGTCTCGCGGTCGCCGGTGCGACCGATGAGGTCGGCCTGGTAGCCGAGGGCCTGCGGGTCGAGGCGGTCGCGCTCGAGCCACTGGGCCGCGACGGTCTGGGCGCGCTCGATCTCACCGGCGTAGGAGAGCGCCTGGACGAGGGCGCGGTGCTTCTCGCGGCTGTCCGGTTGGGCGGCGAGGGCCGCCTCGGCGGTGGCGATCGCCTTCGTGATGTTCGGGCTCGTACCGTCGAAGGTCGAGATCGACGGGACCTTGTACCAGACCTTGCGCATCGCGATCATGCCGGCGCGGCCTCCACGGCCACGGCTTCCACCCCACTCGTCGTCCATGGCGATGTCGCCGCGACGGTCCGCGCGCTCGGCCTTCGCACTCTCCTTGTCCTTCGGTTCCGGCGCGGGCGCCTTCTTGGGGGCGCGCGAGGCGACGGTCGCAGGCGCGGGCGGACCCGCAGCCGAGTCACTCGCCGGTGCGTCGGCATCGCCGAGCAGACCACCGGCCATCGCGGGATCCTGCGAGATCGTGCCGCTCGCGGTGACCTCGTCGATCGACTCCTCGCCCGTCCAGAGATCCGACGCCTCGCGGCGGTCGACACCGAACGCCTCGAACATCTCGGCCGACTCGAGCACGAGCAGGGAGGTCTCGCGCGACATCACGCCGTAGCCCTGCGAGAGGGCGACGATGCGGGCGCGGTCCCCATTGGTACCGGCGCGCTCGAGCTGCTCGATGGCGAGCGAGGCCCAGAGGCGCGGCACGAAGCCGTTGCCCGGCGCCGACGACACGGCGAGCGCGAGCGGATAGCGCTGCTCGAAGGGCTGACCCGCGACGCTGCCGCGGACGACGATGTCGCCCTTCACCTCGCCGGTGACGCGCGCCGCGACGAGGACCTCTTCGCCGCCCCGGATGGTGGGGAGGATCGTGGGCGCGACATCAGCGAGGCCCGGGGGCAGCTCGACGGTGGCATCGCGGAGCGCGCTGCCGAGGGTCGACGCGATGGCGACCTGGGCCGCCGTCGAGATCGACTCGCCCGGGCGATACGGGATGAAGCTGCCGCCACCACCGCGGGCCACGGCCGCGAGGACGGTGCTGTCGGCGTCGCCGCCGATGCCGATGGTCGCGACGCGCACGCCGTCCGTCGAGGCCGCGATCGCCTTCTCCACGTCGGCCTGGCGACGGAAGCCCGTCGTGGTGAAGCCGTCACCGATGTAGATGACCCAGCGCTCGCGCTGCGCATCGGTCTTCATCTCGGCCGCCGCCGAGCGCACCGAGGAGACGATGTCGCTGGCGCCGGCCGCGGTCTGCGATGCGAGCCACGACGCGGTGTCCTTCAGGTTCGCGGCCGTCGGGGCCTCGAGGGCCCCCGCGCTGCGGCACTCGGTGTCACACGCGAGGACCGTGAAGCGATCGCGGCGATCGAGCTGACCGACGAGCGAGTCGACGAGCTTGCCGGCGCGGGTCGCGCGCTCGCCCGTCATCGACTGGCTGGTGTCGACGGCGATCACGTAGTCGCGCGGCTTCGACGCATCCCACTTCGGGAGCTTCGGCTTGAGCGCGATGACGGCGGTGGGCCGAACATCCGCCGCCGCCGCGCGCTGCGCGACGAGCACTGCCTCCTCGTTGCCCACGTTCTTGCGGGCCGCGAGCTTCTCGTCGGGCGCCATGGCGTGGCCGCCGGCGAACGTCCACGCGCGCATCTCCGCGTCGCCCTCGGCGGCGCGGTAGTCGACCACGAGGTCGCCGCGCGGCACGAAGCCCTTCGCATGGAACGTGTGCGCCTCGACATCGGCGCGCTTCGGATCCGCGACGAGGTCATACGTCGGCGCGCGGAAGCCGCCCTTCTCGGCGCCGCGCACCTCGACGTCGATGTTCATCTCGTCGGCGACAGTCGAGCCGTCGGCGGAGTGCGGCAGCGGGTACGTGTACTGACGCCACGGACCGCGCGGCGTGACGACCTGCGTGTACGAGATCTTGATCGTGCGCGAGCCCTTCGCCGGGATCGGGAAGATCTTGAGCTCGAAGCGGCCTCCGCGCTTCCAGTCGAGCAGCGCGGGGTCGCGCCACGGGCCCTGCACCCAGATGATGTCCTCGGAGGGACGGCGCTTCATCTTCGGCGTTGCCTTCTCGATGACGCCGCGCCAGATCTTGGCCGCGCGCTCCTTGTCGACGAACGCGCCCGTCTCGAAGCCGTCCTTGACGTCGAGCTGGAGGCCGTCGATCTGCGCATCGGCGGGCAGCGGGAACTGATAGACACCCTCGAGAACGGCATCGCTGTCGTTGCGGAACGTCTCCGTGATCTCGGTGCGCGCGATCGGGCCGACGATGCGGACCTTCACGTCGTGCTTCGCGAGGGCGAGGTTCCAGTCGCGGTCGCGCTTCTCGCCCGGCTTGTACGCGCGGAGCGCGCCGAGGCCCGACGTCACTTCGTCCGACTGCGCGACCGGCTTCGTTCCGAGCTCCGACCACTCGACGTCGCGCGCCGCCCCGGGCGCCGCGTTCACCGCAAGCACGCCCTTGTCGATCGTGCCCTCTTCACCGGCGCGCACTTCCTGCTTCGCGCCCGCGGTCGTGTTCAGGATGATGGCGCCGCGCACGACCTGCACCGAGGTCAGCGTGTCGGCGGCGGCCACGGCGAACCGCGTGCCGACGACATCGATCCGCCCGTTCGGCGTCGTGATCGAAGCGGGGCGCTGCTCGACATGCGCGACATCGGCGACGAGGCGCCCCGTCGTCATCGTGATCTGCCGCGGCTCCTTCGCTCCGAGCTTGATGCTCGTGCTGTGGTCGAGGGTGATCTTCGTGCCATCGGCGAACGCGAGGGACACGCGGGTGCGGTCGTCGGTGCGCAGCTCGGCGCCGGCCGGAATCGGCTCGTTCACCTTCAGCGGCTTGGTGCCGGCGGCGGTGACGACGCTGACGCCATCCACCTTGTCGGCGGCGGCGCGCTCGACGTGCGCGACGGTCCCGACCGGCGCCGCCGGGTCGATCGCGACCGGACTGGATTCGCCGGTGGTCTGCGTCGCCTGCGACCCCGACTTCTTCAGGGCGACATAGCCGACGGTGCCGGCCGCGAGGGCCGCCGCACCAGCGGCGATCCACACGATCCGCTTCGGCGCCGTCTTCCGTGACGTGATCGGCGTCGGGGCGTCGACCCGCTTCTTGTCTGCCGGCGTGGCCGCCGGCTTCGCGAGCTCGCGCGTGGCCTTCTCGATCGCGAGCGTCGACGCTTTCAGCGTCTCCGCGGTCGGATCGACCTGCGGGGTGGGCTGCTTCTCGAGCGTCGCGAGGATCTTCGCGGCCAGATCGCCCGTCGGCACGTAGTCGTGGCCCGCTACCGCGAGCGACTTCGCGAGCTGCGCCGCTTCATGGCGCGCATCGCGGCAGTCGTCACACGACGCGAGGTGATCGGCGTGACGCGCGATCGCTTCGGCCTCGCCGTCGACGAGCGCGGCGAGATCATCTTGAACTTGAGAGCACTGCTGTTCGGTCATACGGCCTCCACATCGGGCATCGAGGTACGGAGGCGACCGAGCGCACGGCTGATGCGCTTGCGAGCGGTGGCCTCGTCGAGATTGAGAGCAGTCGCGATCTCGCGGTGGCTGAGATCGGCGACGAAGCGCAAGACGAGGGCCTCGCGCTCGCTGGGTTTCAAGGTGGCGAGGGCATCGCGCACCGCGCGCGCCCGGCGGCGCATGGCGAACGCATCGACCGCTTCACCGGACGTCGGGACGATCTCGAGGAGCTCGCGGCCCTTGCGACGCGTTTCGAGCGCGTGTGCGCAGACGTGACGAGCAATTCCGCAGAGCCAGGCCTTCACCGAGCCCTCGCCGCGGTACGACGCCATCGCTCGGTGCGCTCGCAAGAGCGTCTCCTGCGTGGCCTCGTCCGCGTCGGCCTGCGAGCCCAGGAGGGCCATGCACAGCCGTCCGAGGATCGTTCCATAGGTCGTCGCGCAGGCGCTCACCGCATCGCGGTGGGCCCCTTCGGCGATGAGCTTCGCGATCGGGTCCTGTATGGGTTCATCCACGGTCGCCAAAGCGTGCGCCTGCATTCCGGGCTTCATGTGCGGAGGAACGGCCAGTTCGTGACCGGCGATCTAGAGAATCTTTCAACCGGCTGATTTCGCTCGTGGTACCCAGGGCTCATGCGGACTGCACTCTGGCTGATGGCCCTGGCGGCATGTGGTGGTGACGACTCCATGCAGCTGCCGATCGATGCTCCGCCCGGCTCCTTCGATGGCCCGCCTGACGGGATGTCCGACGGCAGCGGCGCGGCGGAGTGGCAGTCCGAGCCCGCGGTGGTCGGCGGTGCGATCCAGGAGACAGCCGTCGTGGCCGTCGGCGAGCAAGTCTTCGTGATGGGCGGCTTCAACGCGCAGATCGGCGTCGTGCCCGACGTGCGTATCTTCGACGCAGCTTCGGACGCCTGGTCGAACGGGATCGCGCTCCCGCGCTCGATGCATCACCTGAACGCCGCGGTCGTCGACGGCACGATCTACATCGTCGGTGGCATGACGGGCACCAACTTCGCGCCGCAGGGCGACGCGTTGTCGTGGGATCCCTCGACCGATATCGGCAGCTGGACGCCACGCACCGCGATGCCCGCGAATCTGCGCGGCGCGGCCGTCACGGGTGCGATCGGCACGACGATCTATGTCGCGGGTGGGCTCGCGTCCGGCGGCGCCGCTTCGTCTGTCCTCAGCGCGTACGACACGCTGACCGATACCTGGAACACGGCGCTGCCCCCTCTGCCGACCGCCGTCGACCACGGGTGCGGCGGCGTCATCGATGGCAAGCTCTACGTGATCGGCGGTCGCGCCGGCGGTATCGGCACGATCAAGACGACCGTCTACGAGTACACACCGGGCGGCGCGTGGGTCGAGAAGACCCCGCTACCGACGGGCCGCGGCGGTACCGCCTGCGCCGTACACGAAGGCACGATCGTCGTCATCGGCGGCGAGGGCAACGCAGCTGCGGCCTCGGGCGTGTTCCCGAATGTCGAGCAGTATGACGCCGCCACCGACACCTGGCGCACCTTGCCGCCGATGCGCACGCCGCGTCACGGCACCGGCGCGGCCGTCGTGAATGGCGTCCTCTACGTGCCGGGCGGCGCGACGACGCAGGCCTTCGGCGCCGTCGACACGCACGAGTCGCTCGCGCTCTGATTTCAGAGGAGCCAGCGATTGCACAGGCGATGCGGATCGAGCGCCGACTTGAGCGCGCGAAAGCGGGGGAGCGCGGCCCCGAACTGTCTCTCGAGCAGGTCGGCGCGGTCGACGTGGATGCCCATCAGATAGAGCTTCGCGCCGCGATCGAGGGCGAGGTCGGCGAGGGTGCGCAGCACCGGCAACCAGCGGAGGGCATCGCCGCGCGTCGGAAGCTGCGGCCGGATCGCGATGAACATGCAGCAGTCGCCTTCGCTCGGTAGCGGCGTCGGTGCGAGCGGCAGGTTCGGCATGATGCGCGTGGGCGCGATGGCCATGCCGTCGGGCAGGGTGGCGACGAGGCCGGAGGCCACGATCTCGCGCTCGAGGGCGCGCAGGGTCGCGAGGCCGGGCTCGTCGAAGGGCAGGGCGAGCTCGAGCGCGGGGCAGACGTAGTTCCAGGTGCGCGGCTCGGCGGCGACGAGGTGGCGATCACTGCCGGGGATCGGATCCGCCGTCGTCGGCGCGAGCGCGGTGAGCCGCGTGTCGCCGAGCGGCGGCATCACGCCCTCGTGCGTCGTGAAGCTCGCGAGGACCGCCCGCACCGCGAGCGAACCATCCGCGCGCCACACCAGCGTCGAGCGCACGAGCTCGAAGGTTCGTTCGCGCCGGAGCTCGCGGATCGCGGCGACGTACTGCTCCAGGGAGCTCCACGCCACGACGTGACCGGCGAGCAGATGCGGACGATCGAGCGTCGCCAGGGTCACGCTCGCGAACGCGCCGAGCTGTCCGCGTCCGGCGAGCAGATAGCCGAGCTCCTCGTCGTCACGCGTGATCGTCCGCCGTGTGCCGTCGGGGGCGATCCAGTCGGCGCCGAGCACGCTCGCGATCTGTAGTCCCTCGTGCAGCGCGAGGTCTCCGACGCCACCGACGGAGAGAGTGCCGCCGACGGTCGTGACGAGGTTGTCGGTGAGCGACACGGGGCGGCGCGACTTGCGCAGCGTCTCCGCGACCGTCAGCCACGTGGTGCCACCGAGCACGGTGATCGACGCTGCGTCTTGCGTGACCACGCCGGTCAGCTGCCTCATGTCGATCACCACGTCATCGGTGAGCACCTGTCCGCCGGAGCTATGCGCGGCGCCGCGGAGCACGTACGGGGCACCACGTTCGAAGCAGATCCGCATCGTCTGCGCGAGCTCGGCAGGGTCGCGAGGCATGGCGACCATCAGCGGTTGCCGCAGGATGTAGCGGCCGAAATCGGTAGCGTAGGCGCGGAGCTGTCGCGAGATGGGTATCCCACCTCCCCGAATCGCCTCCAAGATCCCGTAGCTACTCATGGTTTTCTAAGTCACAAGCAGGAAGAAACGTCTTCCGAGAGCGTACTACGATGACCCCATGCCGTTCGACGACCTCAGCCGCGACGTTGCCGGCCGGCACGCGCACAAGGCAGACCCCCGCAATGGCGGCAAGCCCATGGTCAATGGACCGTTCGGCTATGTCGAGTCGACGCGCAGCCCGAATGGCGACCTGCGGGGCGTCGGGGGTGGCTTCGGCCTGCTCTCGGGCAACATGGGCCAGGGCGCGAGGGGCGACGTCATGCAGGCGCAGGGTCACTTCGGTGGCTGGAGCGATGCCGACGGCAGGACCCAGTACGGCGCCGAGCTCGACGCCGCCGTCGTGCGCACCGGCATCGAGCGGGGCGGTGCTCTCGGTCCCGTCGGCTTCAACGTCTCGGCGCTCGATGCGAACGCCAACGCGAGGGTCAGCAACGAGACAGCGTCGATCGGCGCGCAGGCCAACCTCATCGGTGGCTCCATCTCGGGCGGCACCGACGAGCACAACTTCACGCTCGGTGGTTCGATCGGTGTCGGCGCGGGCGGCCGCGCCCACTACGGCGATGCCGATGGTGACGGCGTGCGCGAGTATGGGTTCGGCTTCGATGCTGGCCCCGTCTCGTTCGACATGAAGTCCGAGCTCCTCGGGCACGCGGCGAACGGCATCAGCAATGCCTGGAACGGCGCGACGAACATGGCCAGCAACGCCTGGAACTCGATCACCAGCTGGTAGCCGTGTTCTGGGCTACCGTCGCCGCATGGCTGACCGCCCGCCCGCAATCATTGGTGCTGCGCCGATTCTCGTCGGTGCGGTCCTGATCATCGTCGGACTCATGCGTCCCGCGGTGTTCTGGGGCACGGGCAAGGTCGAGACGGGACGATCGTGGTTCGGCGAGAACGGCATGGCTCTCGGCTTCATCGGCTTTGGTGTGCTCCTCGCCATCGTCGGCATCGCAACCATCATGCGTATCGGGAGCAGCAAGTGACCACCTCGCCGCTCCCGCCGCTGTACGCGCGCTGGATCGAGGAAGCGCTCGCCGCGCCGATCCCGAACGAGTCGCGAGCCACATGCAACACGTGCGCGATGATTCCCGGCCCCGTCGAGCGCGCTGACGATCCGCCGCCGGTGGCGTTCCGACCCGACACGAAGTGCTGCACGTACCAGCCCGAGCTCTACAACTTCCTCGTCGGCGCGATCCTCGACGATCCGGATCGCGGGACCTCGTGGGCGAAGGAAGTGCTGTCGATGCGCTTCCGCCAGCGCACGGGGGTGACGCCGTTTGGCGTGCGGCCCGAGGCGTTCGGATCCCTGCTGTACGAGCGCGTCGTCGAGCCATCGCATGGCGGAGCGTTCGGCCGGATGAAGGAAGTGCGCTGCCCGTACTTCATCCAGCAGGGCGGGATGTGCGGTGTGTGGAAGCACCGCAATGCGATCTGCTCGACGTGGTTCTGCAAGTATGAGCGCGGCAACACCGGCCTGACCTTCTGGAAGACGCTGCTCGGCACCCTGCGCTCGATCGAGAGCGCGCTGTCGATGTGGTGCATCCACGAGCTCGACCCAGGCCCTGCGGCAAAGGCGGCACTGCTCGCGCTCGCGCAGCGACCCGACGGCGTCACGCGCGATCACATCGAGGGCTGGGGCGACGCGACGTACCGCACCCTGTGGGGCACGTGGCACGGCCGCGAGAAAGAGTTCTTTCGCGCGTGCACCGCACGCGTCGAAGCGCTGGCCTGGGCCGATGTTCGTCGCATCGCGGGCCCCGAGCTCGGTATGTTCGAGAGCATCCTGCGCTCGCAGTTCGAGTCTCTGCGCTCGACGGAGTTCCCCGCGCAGGTCACGCCAAACCCCGACGTGCTCGTCCAGATCCATCCGCGGAAGCCACGCATGATGCGCACGCTCTCCGCCCGGCTCGGTTACGACCCGCTCGATGTGCCGGCCGAGTTGTTCGCCGTGTTGCCAGAGCTCGCGGGCCGCGATCCGCGCGTGGCCCTCGACGAATTGCATGCCAGTGGGCGCGTTCCGGCGATCGACGACGCGATGCTGCGTCGCCTCCTGGACTATGGCGTGCTGGTGCCGACGTGAAGCTGCTCTACGAGCCGCCCGAGCTCCCCGAGGGTGCGTGGACCCGCGTCCTGGAGCCAGCCGCCGCCGTCGACATCGGGCCGTGGCTGGCGGCGCAGCTCGGTCCGCGTCCGAAGCAGCGTTCGAAGAAGGTCACGCAGACCGCGCGCGGCTGGGACGTGACCTTCCACTCCTACGATGTCGACGGCGGGATGGTCGTCATCGCCATCTACCAGTGCTTCGATCTGACCGGTGCGATCGCGATCGGTGGCGTCGACTACGACTGGCTCGCCGCGCACGATCTCGAGGTGGCGGCCACCCTGCGCGCGGTGGAGCCCGACTGGATCAGCGACGAACCGCTCGCGGTGCGTGACCTATGGACCGAGCCCCTCGGGTGACCTGGCGCCTCTCGCCGCGGAGAGCAGGTGTCGCAGGGGTCCGACCCCTTTTGTCCGGGAGGTGTCGCAGGGGGGGGGGCCTGCGGCTGCTAGAGCCACTCTTCCGAGATGCCGGCAGAGCGCAACGCGGCTCCGGGCAGCGGCTCGATCGTGGCCAGTAGCTCGTCGAAGATCGGGCGCCCGGCGACGATCAGCTCGAACGGCGCATCCATGTACACCGTGTAGAGATAACGCTCGTCGCGCAGGATCGCCGCCCGGCGCACCATCGGGCGCTGCTTCTCGTCGCGGATCTCGAGCTCCCACAGATTGCCGGTGAGCGGTCCGAGCTGAACGGGGGTCCGCTCCAGCAGCTCGCCGATCACGTCGGCGGAGGCGGGTGGCCCGATCGGTAGGAGCGCGAAGCCATCGAGGTCGTCGACGCCGATCGGCGCGGGCACGGCGGGATAGACGGTGATGGACGTGGAGTCGCGCGGAAACTCTGGTGGAAACCACGTCGTGTACTGCGGGAGGCGCGAGTAGCCGTACCAGCCGGACGGGGCCGTGTAGACGAAGCGGCGCCGCCGCGTGCCTAGCAGGAGCTTTTCGTCGCGGAGCACCGTCCGCACCATGCCCGCGATCGGATCGAACAGATCGGGACGAAACGCGATGCCCGCGACCTCGCTGTACCAGTCGTCGGCGAACACCCAACCGATGGTGCGATGCACGGGACCGAGCGACGAGCCGTCGGGCGCGGTCTGCTCGCCACGGATGTCGACGAGCGCCCCGTACTCTCCCTCGTGCGTCAGAAAGCGCTCGAGCGGGGCGTGCGAGACCATGCGGAAGCTGGGGTCCTCACCCTTCGCGCGCAGGATCGCGGCCACCGACAGGAGCGGCCGCAAGCGTTCCCGGTAGCGCAGCGCCGCGCCCCCCGTCGATGGGAGCAGCGTGACGCCGCCGCCGTGTGGCTCCCAGCTCCATCCCGGGATGCGTGCGATCACGACGTGGGCGCAGCCGGAATCAGCTCGCGCAGACGCGCGGCCTCGTGGGCGAGATAGGTGAGGGACCGCTCGAAGTAGCGCAGGTCGATCGTCTCGAGCGGCGTGACCGCCTTCATCACGTACCAGCCGTCGCTCGCCGCGATCGAGCCGACCGCGAGCGTCATGTTGTGCACGAGCATCGCATCGGGGCGGGCACGGGCGACCTCGACGATGTCACACAGGATCATCAGGTGGGGTTCGCCGATGGCTTGGACGAGCTCGATCCGCTGGCGCTGCAGCACGTCCATGCCCGTCTGTTCTGACTTGAAGGTCCAGCCAAGGCCGATCCAGCTCGCCTCTTCGACCGCGATCGTGAGCTTCTTGCGCAGGTGCTCGCGGACGTCGTCCCAGGTAGCCATGGCCGAATGCTAGCTCTGTTCAGCGTACATGGTGATGTCGTTCGCGGCGATCTCGGCGAGCTTGTTCGCGGTGTTCCAGTCCGGATGTCGGACGATGAGAAACCCGTCGGAGAGGAGCGTGTGCTTCCAGTTGCGGCGCTGGGTGCCGACGGGGAGCAGGCGCGACTCGACCACATGCTCGCCGTAGTCGCGAATGAACTCGGTCAGGCCCACGATCTTCGTGATCCGCCCCTGGCCCTTCGCGCGCTTGAAGACGATCGAGACGTTCCACTTCCGCTTCGTGGGCGCATCGAAGCGCCCCCAGCACACGGCGCGTGCCCACTCGCGGAACAGATCGATGTCGCACGTGTAGTTCATCTGGTCGACGAGGTGGGCCCCGCCGGGCCGGCATCCGATCTCGCCGAACACGACCTCGCCGTCGGGCTTGCGGAACCACTCCATGTGCGTGAAGCCCTCGCCCATCCCGAGCGCCTGCAGCACGCCCCGGCCTAGCTTGACGCCCGCGCGGATCGCCGGCTGATCCATGTCGCGCACCGTCGTGATGATCGGCGAGATCGACTCCACCGAGCGCGCGATCAGCGGCTTGGGGAGGTACTGGGCGACGTTCTCGAAGGCCGGCACGCCGTTGATGCAGACCGTGTCGTACGTGAACTCGTCACCCTCGATGAACTCCTCGAGGCTCGCCTCCGAGACGTGGTTCATGCGGGCGAGCGCCTGATCGAGCTCCTGCGGCGAGTCGACCCGATAGGTATCCGCGCTGCCGGCACCCGAGATGGGCTTGATGACGAGCGGGAAGCCGAGGACCGCGGCCGCCTCGCGCGTCTCTGTCGTGGTGCGTACGCGGACGGCCTTCGGCACGCGCAGCCCCGCGGCCGCCACGCGCTCCTTCATGAGCTGCTTGTCGCGGAACCCACGCACCGCGTCGACCGACATGCCATGCACGCCGAAGCGCTCGCGGAGCCGGGCCGCCGTCAGCACCATGACCTCCCAGTTCGCGAGCACGCGGTCGACCTCGCGCCCGCGCATCCACGCGTGGACGCGATTCACGACGTCGTCCTCGTCGAGGAGCTTTGGCACCCGGAGGTAGTCCGCGAGGTACCGCTTCAGCGACGCCGGAAGTTGCGACGGATGGGTGTCACCGACGCCATAGACGGTCGCGCCAACCTCGGCGAGGCCGCGCGTGTACTGCTGCATCTCGGGTGGGTACACCGGAGCGAGGAAGACGACCTTCAAGGGGACAAATGGTACAACGCGCGCCATGCGAAACGTGGTGTTCGTCGCGCCGTTCCCACTCGAGACGACCATGCGCTTCGCGCGCGCCGCGGCCCGACTGCAGGGCGTCCGCTTCCTCGGAATCGCCCAGGAGCCGCCGGGTGGCGCCGACCGCCAGGTGTTCGCCGATCTGGTGCGGGTCGGCGACGCGCTCGACACCAAGCAGCTCATCGGGGCCGCGAAGGAGCTCGAGCGTCGCTACGGTCCGATCCACCGCGTGCTCGGCATCCTCGAGCCCCTGCAGGTCCAGCTCGGCCAGATGCGCGACGCGCTCGGCATTCCGGGCACCTCGGCGAAGACGGCCGACCTCTTCCGCGACAAGGCTCGCATGAAGGACGAGCTGCGCCGCCATGGCCTGCCGTGCGCGCGCCACAAGCTCATCCGCCAGTGGTCCGACGCCGAGGCCTTCGCTCGCGAGGTGGGCTTCCCGATGGTGGTGAAGCCGCCCGCCGGCATGGGCAGCAAGGCGACGTGGCGCATCCACAACGTGGAGGAGCTCCGGGCCGCGTGCAACGCCCTGTCGGCGAGCCCGTCCAACCCGTGCCTCGCCGAGGAGTTCCTCCGCGCTCGCGAGCACAGCTTCGAGACGATCACGATCGGTGGCCAGATCCGGTTCGAGTCCGCGACCCGCTACTACCCGACGCCGCTCGAAGTGATGCAGACCCCGTGGATCCAGTGGGTCGTGGTCCTGCCCCGCGTGATCGACGGCGACGACTACGCGGATGCCCGCGCCGTCGGCCGCAAGGTGGTCTCCGCGCTCGGCCTCGACACGGGCATGACGCACATGGAGTGGTTCCGCCGCGACGACGGCTCCCTCGCCATCGGGGAGATCGCCGCGCGTCCGCCCGGTGCGCACATCGTCCTCGGCAACAGCTACGCCTACGATACGGACATGTACCGCGCGTGGGCCCGCGCCACCGTCGACGGCGAGTTCGACGGCCCGTGGGAGCGCAAGTACGCCGTCGGCATCGCGTACCTCCGCGGGCCGGGCAGCGGCCGGGTCACCCACATCCGCGGCGTCGAAGAGGCGAATCGTCAGGTCGGTCACCTCGTCTGTCACTCGAAGCTCCCCACGGTCGGCACGCCGAAGTCGGATAGCTACGAGGGCGACGGGTTCGTGATCGTCCGCCACCCGGACACCGAAGTCGTGAAGAAGGCGATGACGGTTGTCATCGAGACGATCAAGATCGACTACGCGTGAGGTTCTACCAGACGCTGTATTTTCGCGTCCTCGTCGCGATCACCCTCGGCGTGATCCTCGGCGTCGTCGAGCCCGATCTCGCGATCCAGCTGAAGCCACTCGGTGAAGGCTTCATCAAGCTCGTCAAGATGACGATCGGGCCGCTGATCTTCTGCACGATCGTCGTCGGCATCGGCGGCATGAAGAACATGCGCGCCGTCGGGCGATCCGGCGGCCTCGCGCTCCTCTACTTCATCGCCATGAGCACGCTGGCCCTGGTCGTGGGGCTCGTCGTCGTCAACGTGCTGAAGCCCGGCGAGGGGATGAACATCGATCCGACGAAGCTCGATACGTCGGGGATCGCAAAGTACACCGGGCACACGCTCACGCTGACGTCGTTCCTGCTCGACATCATCCCCGACACGTTTGTCGGCGCCTTCGTGCACGGCGAGATCCTGCCCGTGCTGCTGCTCGCGATCCTCTTCGGCTTCGCGGTGCAGGCGATCGGCGACAAGGGCGAGCCCGTGCGCGACATGATCGAGCGGATCGGGGCCGTCATCTTCTCGATCATCGGCATCATCATGAAGCTCGCGCCTCTCGGGGCCTTCGGCGCGATGGCCTACACCGTCGGCGCCTACGGCCTCGGCACTCTGCGCTCGCTGGGCTACCTGATGGCGTGCTTCTACGGCACCTGCATCGTGTTCATCTTCGGGGTGCTCGGCGTGGTGGCGCGCCTGCACGGCTTCCGCATCACGCGCTTCATACGCTTCATCCGCGACGAGCTGTTCATCGTCCTCGGCACGTCGTCGTCCGAGTCTGCGCTGCCGCGCCTCATGACCAAGCTCGAGAGCCTCGGCGCCTCCAAGCCGACGGTGGGGCTCGTGGTGCCGGCGGGCTACTCGTTCAACCTCGACGGCACGGCGATCTATCTGACGATGGCAGCCGTCTTCGTGGCGCAGGCGACCAACACGCCGCTGGGGCTCGCCGAGCAGGCGCAGCTCCTCGCCGTCCTGCTGCTCTCGTCGAAGGGAGCGGCCGGCGTCACGGGGAGTGGCTTCATCGTGCTCGCGGCGACGCTGCAGACGGTCGGGCATGTCCCCGTGGCCGGCCTCGCCGTGATCCTCGGCATCGATCGCTTCATGTCCGAGGCGCGCGCTCTCACCAACGTCATCGGCAACGGGGTGGCGACACTGGTCGTCTCCAAGTGGTGTGGGGAGCTCGATCAGGAGCGTTTACAGTCCATGCTCGACGACCAGTAGCGGTAGGCTCGAGGGGTGGTGCGTCGTGCAGTCATGATCGCCATCCTGCTCGCGGGATGCGGGCGACTTGGCTTCGACGCGACGGGAGACGAGGTCGCCGACGATCAGCCGGACGACATGGCAGATGACCTGCCCGGCGACGATGGGCCCGGCGATGACGGCGGACCGATGTTCGACGCAGCGATCGGCTGCGGAAGTGGACACGACGAGGACGGCGACGAGTTCGCCGACGACTGCGATCGCTGCCCGCATGTCTCGACGCTCCTCAACGCCGACCGGGACAACGATGGCGTCGGCGACGACTGCGATCCCCAGCCCGATGTGGCCGCCCAGTCGATCGCACGCTTCGACGCGTTCGCGTCACTGCCCGCGGACTGGGCCCAGTCCGGCACCGTGGTCAAGCTCGACGACGCCATCCGCCTGTCGGGCGGGGCCAGCTCGATCTCGCGCCCCTGGGCGAACGGTACGAGCCTGTTCATGATCGGCTTCACGGTGAGCGCGATCGCCAGCGACGAGGCGCTGCTCGCCCTCATCGTCGGCGAGGGGGGCACGCCGCGCATCTACTACTGCGAGCTCTACGATGACGCGACGAGCATGTTGCTGCAGCTCACGTACACCCTGAACGGAGCCGACTACATCCATCCCGGCTTGCAGAGCACGGCGGAGCGGCTCTCGGACCTCTCCGGGACGCTCGCGATGAGCACGGACACGTCCAAGAGCTGCCGCGCCGTGCTCCCGAGCGGCGCCGTGGGAGCGGAGGGCACCGTCGGCGGTATCACCCCCGACTTCTTTACCCTCTACGCGCAGAACGCCATGGCGACGATCGATTGGATGATCGAGATCCGCACCGACCCCTGAACGTGTTACGCCCGGGCGCGATGCGACGCTGCGCGGTCCTGACGGTCATCCTCCTCGCTGCGTGCCCTGCCAAGCAGGGCCCGGTCTCCGTGGTGCCGGCGCCGAAGCCGGCCCCCGCCGAGGTCATCGTCATCGACGAGACGGAAGAGGCAGCGCCGCCGCCGACCGCCGACGTCTTCGCGGTCGCGCCCGAGACGATCGAGAGCGCCATCACCGCGACGGTCGCCAAGCATGGTGAGCCGAATCGCGCCGAGATCACGCGCGGAGTGAAGCAGGTGGCGGCGCTGTGGCGCAGCACCGACGGCGACCTGACCGAGCTCTGCGTGGCCCAGTACGTACCGCCGGGCCCCGCGCGCGAGAAGCTGTTCGAGCGCCTGCAGACGCTCACCGAGCAGATCAAGGGCCATGTCCTCGAGCTCGGCCGCACCACACGCTGGAACGTCGAGGTCGACACCGGGGCGATGGAGCCCGTCGATGCGCTCTTCGCCCAGTACGACACCGGAGCGCACGTCACCGATGATCTCTTCGCGTCGAAGATCGCCTTCGCCGCGCTCCTGAACTTTCCGCTGACGACGCTGGAGGATCGGATCCGCGACGGCGCGAGCTGGACCCGCCGCCAGTGGGCCGAAGCGCGCCTCACGGGGATGTTCGACACGCGCGTCCCCGCCGAGCTCGCCGCCAAGGCCACGCAGGCCGAGGTCGCCGGTGATGCCTACGTTGCCGGCTACAACCTGTGGATGCATCACGTGCTCGGTACGGGCGGCGAGCGGCGCTTCCCGTCGGGCAAGCGCCTCATCAGCCACTGGAACCTTCGCGACGAGCTGAAGGCGAACTACGCCGACGCCGATGGCCTCGCCAAGCAGCGCACGATCGCGGCCGTGATGGACCGCATCGTCACGCAGACCATCCCGCAGGCGGTCATCGACAACCCGTGGCTCGACTGGAATCCGGTCTCGAACCAGGTGACCGTGGCCCCACCGGCCGAGCTCGAGAAGGATGCGCCGGCCGATCGCACGAAGACGGCCGCAGACACCCGCGAGCCCGATCTTCGCTTCGCCCGCGTCCTCGCGCACTTCACCGCTGCGCGCGAGATCGACAAGGTCTCGCCTGTCGCGCCGTCGTACATCGCCCGGTCGTTCGATCGCGCCGAGATGCCCGAGGAGCGGGTCCGCGCGATGCTCGTCGAGATCCTCGAGTCACCGCTCTCCGCCCAGGCCGCCGCCGAGATGGTCAAGAAGCTCGGCCGCCCCGCCGAGCCACACGACCTCTGGTACGAGTTCGGCGCGCCGTCCAAGCCCGAAACGGAGCTCGACGCCGTCACGCGCAAGAAGTACCCGACGGCCGCCGCCTTCGGCAAAGACATGGTGCGCATCTTCAAGGATCTCGGCTTCACCGCGGCGCGCGCGAAGTACCTGGCCGAGAAGATCACCGTCGATCCATCGCGCGGTGCTGGTCATGCGATGGGCGCGGAACGCCGGGGCGACAAGGCCCACCTCCGCACGCGCGTCGAAGCCGGCGGCATGGACTACAAGGGCTACAACATCGCGGTCCACGAGCTCGGCCACAACGTCGAGCAGACCTTCTCGCTCTACGACGTCGACTACACGCTCCTTGCCGGGGTCCCGAACACGGCCTTCACCGAGGCCCTCGCGTTCCTCTTCCAGGCGCGTGACCTGGATCTCCTCGGCCGCGGTGGCTCGAAGAAGGGCGCGGCGGCCACCGAAGCGGCGCGGCTGCGCGTCCTCGACAACTACTGGAACACGCGCGAGATCTCCGGCTCCGCTCTCGTCGAGCTCGACGTCTGGCGCTGGCTCTACGCGAACCCCAACGCGACGGCCACGGAGCTACGCGACGCGACCGTGCGCATCGCGCGGGAGACGTGGGCCAAGTACTACCAGCCCGTCCTCGGCGGCGAGAACGTGACGCTGCTCGGCATCTACAGCCACACGATCGGTGGCCCGCTCTACCTCTACAACTATGTCCTCGGTCACCTGATCGCCTTCCAGATGGAAGAGTTCACCGCCGGCAAGGACAAGGCGACCTTCGCCAAGGAGTTCGAACGGGTCTCGCGTCAGGGCAACATCCTCCCTGACCTGTGGATGACCCAGGCGACGGGCAAGCCCGTCAGCACGGCCCCACTCCTCGACGCGACGGCCCGCGCGCTCTCGGCCAAGTAGATGCTGACCGGGGGAGTGATCGGGCTGATCGTGGGCGTGGTGATGGTGATCGCCACCGCCGTGAAGCAGAAGCAGGGCGGCAAGGCGGTCGTGGCCGCGCTCGCCCACGGCCCCGACGCCGCGCGGCGCGAGCTGGACACGTACGTGAAGCCGCCCGTGGCCGGCAAGAAGACGGAGCTCACCCGCCTGCAACAGCTCCTCGAGCGCTTCGCCTGGCTCGGCATCCTCGGGGCCTACGACGACCTCGAGCGCGAGGCCGAGCTCGTCAACGGCGCGACCTCACTCGTCGCCCAGCTCCGCGCGCAGGCGGCCACGTCACTGCTCGCTCACCGCACGGAAGCCCGCGACCTCCAGCTGCTGCTGCGCACGAACGAGCTCATCCACACGGAGGGGGGCGCGCTCCTCAAGCTCGTGAAGAACGCCATTGCCGATGTCACGACCATGGCCGGGGTCCTCGACGGCAAGCCGTTCGATATCACCGTGGCCCGTCGCATCTACGAACGGGCGGACAAGTCGGGCCCCGCGATGAAGATCGCGCAGCTCCGCTTCCTGGCGCGCATGGCCGAGGTGGCCAACGTCTCGAGCTCGAACTTCCGCGCGAAGGCCGACGAGGCCTACGGAAAGCTCGCGCCTCGGTAATGCCGCCCGGCTCGGCTCGCGTTCCCGACGGGTTTCCTGCGAATACTCGGCTCACGATGTCAGTCTCGACGTGGGCAACCTGCTGCAGCGTAGCGGCCATGCTGGCGCGGCCCGGCGCGGCCCGCGCGGAGGGACCGGAGCCCGCCGAGGAGCCCGCGGCCGCGAACCACCAGGCCCCCGCGCCCGTTGCCCCCGACGGGATCGAGTTTCGGCCCGGGACCGGACTTCACGTCGAGAGCCGTGACGGACGCTTCTCCCTCGGCCTTCGGGCACGCATGCAGATCCTCTACGTGCTGCAGGACCAGATCGACGCGGATCCCGAGCAGACGATGAGCATCCGGCGGCTCCGGCTCGTCCTCGCCGGCAAGGCGTACTTCGAGCATGTCCGGTACTACCTGCAGTTCGGATTCGCGACCCGCGACATGCTGATCGAAGGCGACTCGCGGCGGACCCCGATTCGTGACGTTCGTATCGACCTGACACCCTGGCGCGATCTGAGCTTCCGGATCGGAGAGACCAAGGTCCCCTTCAGCCGCGAGCGCCTGACGTCGTCGGGGGATCTCCAGTTCGTCGATCGGTCGGTGGCCAACGAGGAGTTCAACCTCGATCGCGACGTGGGGGTGCAGCTGTTCTCGAAGGACCTCGGAGGCCGCGGCTGGTTGGGATACGCGGGCGGGGTGTTTCTCGGCGAAGGGCGCGGCGCCTTCCAGCCGACAGGGATCGATCTGCTCTACGCGGCGCGCGTCGAGGTCTTCCCCTTCGGGCCGTTCGAGCACGAGGCCATGGCCGACCTCGATCGCACGGGCCTGCGGGCCGCGCTCGGACTGGCCTACGCGTACCTGCAGGCGGGCAAGCGCGATCGCGGCCTGCTCGGCGACATTCCCGACGACGGCGGCACGACCGACTCGCACAACGCCGTCGCCGATCTCGTGGTCAAGGCGCGTGGCCTCTCGAGCCTCGTCGCCGTTCACTACCGGGATGGGACGCGGAACTCCGGCGGCGCCGTCGACGGGATGGGGATGCCGATTCCCGTGGAGCTCCCGCGCTCGGGGTGGGGCCTGCTCGCGCAGGCCGGGTACATGATCCCTTGCTCGCGCGTCGAGCTATCGGGGCGCTACACGCGGATCCGTGGGGTCGGCGCGACGTCGCTGCCGGATCGCGACGAGGCCACCGCCGGGTTCAGCTGGTACGTCGCCGACCACATGCTCAAGTTCCAGCTCGACTACGCCCATACGTGGCTGGAGGGGGCGAGCCAGGAGCACCGGCTGCGCCTTCAGACTCAGCTCTCGCTCTAGACCCGGTCGGAGGGACTAGGTCTCAGCACGAGGCGCTCGATTCGGGAAGAGCAGGGGGGCGGCCCACCACACGAAGGCGCTCGCGCCCGCGACAACCACCGCTACCAAGACCCCGATGAGCTCGTTGACGATCTCGGACACCGCGAGCTGGGTCGCCAGGGTCACTCCGAGCCACAGCGGCACGGTCCCGAGCACCATCATGCGCGACACGTAGTTCTTGAACTGGATGCGATTCTTCAGCGGCCGTTGCAACCGATGGTGAATGGCTGGGGCGGAGAACAGGATCAAGCTCGTCAGCGTCGAGAGCATGGCCGCGAGGAACATGCCCTTCTCGAAGCGAGAGATGCCCGAGAACCGCTCGCTGAACGGCAGCACGATGAGAAAGCCGGTCAGGAGCTGGGCGCCTTGCAGCACGATCCGGAGCTCCTGCAGGAGCTCCGACATGCTGTTCGGATCGTCGGTAGCGGCAACGACGGAGGGATCATTCGCGCGCGGATCAAACATCCCCCCGTGTTTACCTGAACCGGGTCGAGGTGCCGCTGGGGCCCGACTCCTTTGGTGCTACCTTGCCTCACGAAGGTGAGTGTCGGGCCAGTCGATATCGCTACGGTGTTCGCGCAGCTGCCGAACGCGTTCATGATCCTCGACCGCGACCTGCGGTACGTGGCCGCGAACGCCGCGTACCTCGACGTCACCGGGTCGCGGCGCGAGAACTTGCTCGGCCGCTACATCTTCGATGTCTTCCCCGACGACGACAATGCACGGGCCCTGAAGGCGTCCTTCGAGCGGGTCCTCGCCACCGGGCGTGGCGACGAGCTGGCCGCGTTGAAGTATCACGTGCCGAACGCGCCGGGCGAAGCCCCACAGGAGCGCGTGTGGAGCGCACGGCACACGCCGCTGCTCGACGATCAGGGATACGTGACTCACGTCGTCCAGGAGACGATGGAGATCACGCACCTCGCGGAGTCGACGGTGGAGAGCCCACTCGAGGCGAACGTGGCCGCCCGCGCGCTCCGCGTACAGTCACGGGTCACGCTGCAGGACTCCTACCTTGCCAGCCTCCGTCAGATGTTCGCGCAGGCGCCTGGCTTCATGTGCTTCCTGTCCGGACCGGAGCACGTGTTCGCGATCGTGAATGACGCGTACATGCAGCTCGTCGGCCACCGCGACGTCGTCGGGATGCGCGTGCGCGACGCATTGCCCGAGGTCGTAGAGCAGGGCTTCATCGGCCTCCTCGACGGCGTGTATTCGACCGGGACCCCGTTCATCGGCAAGGGGCTCCCCGTGCTGCTCCAGCGCACACCCGGCGCGGCGCGGGAGCAGTCGGTGGTCGACTTCATCTATCAACCCATCCGCGACACCGACGGCTCGGTGATCGGCATCTTCGTGCAGGGGCAAGATGTCACCGCGCAGCATCACGCGGAGGCCGAGCAGCGACTCGCGGAAGCTCGTCGTGAGTTCCTGATCGAGGTCGTGCCGAACCAGGTGTGGACGGCCAAGCCCGATGGGCAACTCGACTTCGTCAGCAGCCGCGTGGTGGCCTACTTCCGTCGGCCCGCGGAACAGATCCTGGGTGAAGGCTGGCTGGCGGTGCTGCACCCCGACGACGTGGAGACGACGGTGGAGCGCTGGACTCGGTCCCTCGCGACCGGTGAGCCCTACGAGGTCGAGTTCCGCCTGCGCAATGCGGATGGCGAGTATCGCTGGCACCTGGGGCGCGCGAACGCCGAGCGCGACGTACGTGGTGCGATCATGAAGTGGATCGGGACGAACACCGACATCCACGAGGCCAAGGTCGCGCTCTCGGAGCTCACGCAGCGCTCGCAGTACGAGCAGCGCCTCATCGGTATCGTCAGTCACGATCTCCGGACGCCCTTCGGCGCCATCGCCCTCGGGGCCGACGCCCTCGCTGACTTCGAGCTCCCGCCGGCGGCGCAGCGGATCCTGAGCCGGATCTCGCGCTCCGCCGAGCGGGCGGCGCGCCTCGTAAACGATCTGCTCGACTTCGCGAAGGCGCGGATCGGCGCCTCCATCCCGATCAACCCCAAGCCGACGAACCTGCGCGAGATCGTCGAGCAGGTCGTCGACGAGTGTCAGGCCTCGGCGCCTGGCCGCGTGATCCGGATCGGCCACGAGGGCGACGAGCTCGGCACCTGGGATGCCGACCGCATCGCGCAGGTGATCACGAACCTCGTGGGCAACGCGCTCCAGCACGGCACGCCCGGCGCCCCGATCATCGTCGAGTCTCGGATCTCGGGAACCGACGCCGTGCTGACGGTCGCGAACGAAGGACCGGGCATCGCCTCCGACGAGCTCGCCCGCCTGTTCGAGCCGTATCACCAGGGCTCGAACGCGACCCCGCGCCCCGGCAGCATGGGGCTCGGACTCTTCATCGCCCGCGAGGTGATCGCGGCCCACGGTGGCTCCATCGAGGTCGAGTCACAGCTACACGCGACGACGCGCTTCACCGTCCGCCTGCCACGCGTGGCCACCATCAGCAGCGCCGGCTCCTGACGGCGTGCTCGTGGTCAATGAGGGCCGCCCCCGAGCGCATCGAGCGCCTGGCGGTCGGGCCGCCGGAAGGTCGCGGGCTCCCCGAACGCTTCGGAGGCGCGCTTCTCGGCGGTGATGTCCAGCATGATCCCGCGCAACGAACGCGCGAGGCCGCGGGGGCCGACGATGACGGTGACGAAGTCGCGGAGCCACACGATCTCGCCGTTGGCGTGACGGGCGCGGTACTCGAACACGTGGTCGGCGCGCTTCGTGGTGGCGAGGGCGCAGTACGCCACCGCGTCATCGCGGTCAGCGGGCACGATCACCAGATCCGACCAGAACGTCGGCTCGTCGGTCCACCGCCGCACGGGGTACCCGAGCAGCCGTTCCGCCGACGGCGAGACGTACGAGAACTGGAAGGTCTGGGCATAGCCTTCCCACACGATGGCCCGGTCCACGAGCTCCTTCGGCGTCCGGTTCTCGACCGCCTCGATCGGCTCGTCGCTCGCGCCCAACCACGCCTCGACCCACCGCTCGAGCGTCGCGCTCACGGGGCCAGCATGCGCGATCATGCCCCGCCTGACCACGGCGCTACCGTGAGATTCCCGGTGGGCGGCGTAACCGATGGCTAGCCACAGGTGCAATCGACGCAGCCGTGGGTGGCGCATGTCCCGCAAGCACGAGCGACCTGCTTGCGCAGCGCCTCACGGGCTCGATGCACCCGGACGCCGGCGTTGTTCGCGGTCACCCCCGCTTCGACGGCGTAGTCCTTGACCGTGACGCCATCGACATCCACCCGGGCGAGCGCCTCGCTGTACTCCGGCTTGAGGGTCTTCGCGAGCGAGGACACGCAGCGGCACACCACGGCGCTGAGCTCGCGGTCGTCCGGCTGAGCATCCATCTCGGCCGCGAGCGCCTCGAGTCGAGACGCCTGGACCTTGGCGCGTCGCGCACGATCGATGATCGCGTTGCGCAGCACGCGGTAAAACCAACCGACCGCGGATTCGCGGATCTCGCCTTCACGCTCGAGGCTCTTCACCAGCGCGTCCTGGACGATCTCTTCCGCGAGCCCGCGGTCATGGACCCGGCGCTCGACGAACGCGAGGAAGTCGCGGTGATTCGCGACGAGGACCTCGGCGAGGCTGTCGGGGGTCGGGTCCGTCATCGCCCTACTCGAGCTCGTCTTCCTGCTCGAGGGCGCGCTTCTGGCACGCACGACAGTCGCAGGTCTTCGGGTCACAGGTGCAGGGGTTGCACTTGCACGGGGAGGGCTTCTGGTTCGCTTCGTTCGTCATGGTCACTGTCCTTTCGCCCATACGACGCAGCCCCCGCCCGGGCATTACAGATCCATGTCGGAGGGACAGCGTAGCGTGGGGTGTGCCCATCGAGGAGGACTGGCTGTTCGGCTGGGACCCGACGCCGGGCATCGTCGCGGTCTGGGCAGAGGGCGATGGGGTCGTGCACGTGTGGCGGCGCGTGGCGGGCACCCTGGTGTACGAGGTGGAGCGGTCGCGGTCGTGGGTGCTGGTGGACAGCATCGAAGGATTGCGCGGGCTTGCCGGCAAGGCGACCTACCGGGAGCTCGCGGGGGAGGGCGCCCTGCGCTTCGTGGTGCGCGCCGATGACATGCGGACGCTCGCGGGGGCGATTCCGCGCGATGACCACGCGCTGTACCTGCCGCCCGAGGAGCAGTACCTGGTCGCGACCGGCCGCACGTACTTCAAGGACCTCACGTTCGCCGAGCTGCGGCGCATGCAGTTCGATCTGGAGACGACGGGCCTCGATGCCGAGGTCGACCGGATCTTCCTGATCGCCACGCGGCTGCCCGATGGCACCGTCCAGCTTCTCGATGATGCCGACGAGCGGGCGCTGATCACGCGGTTCGTCGAGCTCGTCCGCGCCACGGACCCCGACGTCATCGAGAACCACAACCTGCACGGCTTCGATCTGCCGTTCCTCGAGCGCCGGGCGCGCATCCTGAACGTCCCCCTCGCGCTCGGGCGCATCGGCCCGCCGGGCTTGCGGCAGCGAGGGGCGAGGCGAGGGGCGGTGGCGCCGCGGCAGCAGGACTCCGAGGTGACGCGGCGCATCCGGTTCGTGATCCCCGGCCGCGAGCTGATCGACACGATGGATGCAGTGATGCGCCACGACTTCGCCGCGCGGGACCTGCCGGGGCATGGTCTCAAGGCGGTGGCGAAGCACCTCGGCGTGGCGGGCCCCGATCGCGAGCACATCCCCGGCTCGCAGATTCACGCCGTGTGGCAGACGGACCCGGATCGCGTGCGCCGGTACGCGGCTGCCGATGTCGAGGAGGTCGATGGCCTCGCGCGGCTCCTCGGCGGACCGGCGTTCGCGCTGGCCCGGATGGCGCCGCGTCGCTACGAGCGGCTCGCCGATGCCGGCCCGGCGACGGGTGTGATCGATCCACTGCTGGTGCGCGCGTACCTGCGATCCGGGCAGGCGCTGCCGGCGCACCGGCCCGGTGACGGTACGCAGCACACCGGCGCGGCCCTGCATCTGTTCGCCGCCGGCGTCGCGCACCGCGTGGTGAAGGCCGACGTCGCGTCGCTCTATCCGTCGCTCATGCGCGAGTACAAGATCTCGCCGACGCGCGATCGGCTCGGCGCGCTCCTCGCGGTGGTCGATCAGCTCGTGGTGCGCCGCCTCGAGGCGAAGGCCGCGGCGAAGCTCGCACCGGTCGGCTCACCCGAGCGCGCCAGTCACGAGGCGATGTCGGCCGCGATGAAGCTCGTCGTGAACAGCGCCTACGGCTACCTCGGCGCTGGCTCGCTCACTCGCTTCGCGGACGTGCATGCCGCCAACGAGGTCACGCGGCGAGGCCGCGAGGTCCTCGATCTCATGTGCACCGAGCTGGCCGCGCGGGGCGTCACCCTGCTCGAGGCCGATACCGACGGCGTGTACTTCACGGTCCCCACGTCCTGGACCGAGGCCGACGAGCGCCGCGTGGTCGCCGAGGTCGCGGCCCTCCTACCCGACCTCGTCCGCCTCGAGTACGACGGCCGCTACGCCGCGATGCTGAGCCACGAGCCCAAGAACTACGCGCTCCTCGGTTACGACGGCAAGCTCACCCTCCGCGGCGTCGCCTTTCGCTCGAGTCGAGCCGAACCCTTCGGCGAGGCCTTCCTCCGCCGCGCCATCGGGTGCCTGCTTCGCGACGATGTGCCGGGCGTGCGGGCCGCCTACCTCGCCACCGTCACCGCGCTCCGCGGCCGCGAGCTCCCCACACACGAGGTCTCGTCGCTGGTCCGCCTCACCAAGACGCCCGACGAGTACCTCGCCGTCCGCGAGCAGCGCCACGAGCTCTCGTACGAGGCCGTCCTCGCGGCCGGTCGCACCACCTGGCGCGCCGGCGAGCGGTATCGGGTCTACCGCACGCGCTCCGGCGGCGGCGCGCTCAGCGTCGAGGACAGCGATCCGCGCGACTACGACGCCGACCACTACGTGCGGCTCCTGCGCGACACGTACGCCTCGCGCCTCGTCCGCGCCTTCGCCCCCGAGGACTTCGCCGCCGTCTTCGCGGATCCCGATCAGCTCTCCCTGTTCACCCGCTCGCTCGCCACGATCGTGCCCGTACTCACCCCGATCGTCGCCGACCCGCCGCCGGCCTATAGCGACTTCCACTGATACGGCCCCTGCCCCTCGGCGGCCGCCAGCAGCAGCTGTCCCTGGGGATTCAGCGCGATCACGCGCTCGTCCGGCAGCTTGCCGAAGTTGCCGATGACCTTGCCCTGCTCGAGGTCGATCAGGTTCCAGTCGCTGTCGAGCACGAACTTCCCGGCGGCGCGCCGCGAATCCGTGGTCTCGAGCTTTGTCCGCTTGCCGGACGCTATGTCGATGACCTCGAACTTGCGCGAGCTCGTCGTCGCGTGCACGACGTAGATCCAGTTGCCGAACACGTAGGTCGCCACGCCCCCCTGCAGATCGATGCGCTCGTTCGTCTGCACGTTGATGCAGAACAGCCCTGCATCGCACACCACGCCCGTTCCGGCCTCGAGCATGCTCGTGTGGTCCGAGTAGAAGCCGTCGCCCTTCACCGTCTCCAGCTCCGTCGCGAGCTCGCGGCCGAACAGCCAGATCTTGCGCCGCTTGCCTTCGGTGCACTGGGCGACGACGCGGGCCGGATTCTCCAGCACCGCCATGATCATCGCCCGGCACGTACGGGGCGCGATCGGGTCGCTATCGATGAAGATGCCGCCGCTCGCCGGCGTGTGAACGAGCTCGTCGCCGATGGCGATCGCGGTGTCGGACGACGTCGTCTCCGTCCCCGTCGTCAGATCGACGAAGCGTTGCGTCGGTACCGGCCCGCTCTGCCCGTACGTGCCGTACGACATCGGCTGCCCGAGACACTCGCCGCGCGCCAGCGTCGTGTGCAGCGAGGGGAACTCGTCGCCCAGCCCCACCGTGTACACCGCGAGGCGCCGCGCGCTCTCCGGGGCCATCCGCCACGCCCGCCCCGTGACCGGCAGCTCCTTCTCCTTCTGCGTCGCGAGGTCGAGCACCACCAATCGATCGTTGGCCTTGTCCGCAGTCCGGACAAACACGAGCTGGTTCCCCGCGAACACCGCCGCGCGATGCCGCATGCCCGGGCGTCCATCCGCCTTCAGATCTGCGCCCGCCATCACGGAGTAGCCGCCCGTCGTCGTGTCGACCAGCTGGAGCTCTCCGCCGCGGATGACGGCCACCCACCGCCCGTCCTCCGACTGCGCGACGAGGTAATCGATGGGCGTGCCCTCACCGCCGCCGAGCACGAGGAACTGCTCCATGGCGTCGCCGAAGAAGTCGCCGTGGTGGCCGAAGTAGATCTCGACCTTCCCGTCGCCATCGGTGTCCTTGCGGGCCTGACACAAGGCCATCCAGCGCCCCTGCTCGTCCAGGCCGCGCAGGAGCGTCGGGCCCGGTGTGCCGAAGTCGCCCTTGCCGATCGGCAGCCCATTCGCGACCGGGGCAAGGGGAGGGGGCGTGGTGGTCGTCACCGGCCTCGCCGCCACGGTTGGCGATCCCGCAGGCGCAGCGACGGCGGGTCCGGCCGGGGGCGCCGCGCCGCATCCAGCGATCGCGAAGAGCAGCATCGACGTCGCAGCAACTCGAGTCATGAATCTCCTAACGTCCGGCCGGCGCACCCTATTGTGTCCATCCCCCGACGGCAGGTTCCGCGCGATTCGTGGCCGGCTGCAAGCCCTCGTCATGCCAGCGCTTTGGCGCGGGATCGCGACGTCTACGCCACTACCAGTAGAGGTACACGATCGCGCAGATCGGGATCGCGAGGCCGCCGGCGACGAAGTACTTGCCGCGACCCATGAGGCCCCGGTCGCCCTTGTTCATGAACAGGCCGGTGATCGCGAGGGCGATCAGCGCAAACGCGAAGATGTCCGCGATCCAGGTCCACGCGCCCTTCAGGTTGTTCAGGTGCAGCGCGTTGACCTGGAAGAAGACCGCGCGCTCCTTCACGAACGTGTGCGTGCCGACACCGGTCGCCATGTCGAGGCGCACCTCACTGCCCCCGACCAGGAACACGCGCAGCTCGCGGTCGTTCTCCTGGATGTGGCCGCGGACGCTACGCGGATCGATCTGCAGGGACGCGACGACGTGCGCGGCCTTCTCGGCGAGGGTCGCCTCGGTCAGCGGACCCACGCTGACGGACTCCGTCGCGTAGGAGTACGACGGGTTCCAGTCCTCGATGTGATTGACCGCGATGCCGGAGAGGCCGTACGCGATCGTGAGTGCTACGGCGGCGTAGCCTACGTCCCGGTGGACGGCGCGGAACGCCTTCCGCCACTTCACGTTACTGGAGGATCGCGCCGGTGCCGTCGAGCCGAACGATCGTGCGCGGCTGGGTGATCGACGCCTCGTCGTACGGCTTGCCGTACTCCTCGGCCTCGTACTTCGCGAACTCCTTCGTCTCCTCGAGCGTGAGCTCGCGGACCGCGACCACGCCCTGGGCGATCGCCGTCTTGCCCTTCGCGTCGGCGGGGAAGGTCATGACGCCGTCGGTGACCTTGAACTTGAGCTTCTCGCCCGGCTTCGAGCTCGCGAGCTCCATCCAGCACCCACGCTTCGGGCAGACATCCGTGACCATGCCCTCCACGCGGACGGTCTTGCCGGCGTAGGCCTTGCCGTCGGCGAGGATCGCGTCGATCGACGTCACCTCGGTGACCGAGATCGCCTCGCCGAACTTCTGGCCTTCGGCCTTGGGGGCTTCGGCCTTGGGGGCCTCGGCCTTGGGGGCCTCGGCCGTCTTCGCCGTCGCGGCGGGCGCCGACTCGGCCTTCACGGGCGGACCCTTGTCGCAGGCACCGACGACGAGAGCGAGGGCGAGGAGGCTGCCAAGCTTGGACATCGCGCGAGTTGTGCCGCGCATACCCCCTCGTGTCAACGTCGGAGATTCACTTGGCGTCGGCGAGAATATTCAAGCATTCCGCGACCCACGGGTCCTTCGAGAGGGTGTCGCGCCACCGGGCGGCACGATCGAGGGGCTTCTTCGGGTCCGCGGCGGTAGGCGCCTTCTTGTCGACGGGCTGCTTGTCGGCCGCCGGCTCGTCGAGGCCGATCACCGTGAAGGCCGCGGGCTGCTTGTCGAGCTCGGGCGACGCGGCATCGAGGGCGGCCCGCTGGTCGGCGCGGCGCTTCTCCCACGCCGTGCGCTGGAGCGGGACGCGGGTATCGGCCTGGCGCGCCTTCAGGAGCTCGGTGGTCGTGGCGACCTTGGCGAGGACGGGCTGCTTGGCGATGCGGGCCGCGCTCTTCTTCGCGAGGGCCTCGCTCGTCCACTTGTCGCTCGACTTCGCGTACTGCTCGGGCTGGATCGAGGACCAGGCGAGCGCGTGATCGAGCGTCTTCTCGCCTGACTCGATGTAGCCCGCGGGGTCGGGGAGCATCACGTCGGGAATGACGCCCTGGACCTGGGTCGAGGAGCCCGTGACCCGGAAGAACTGCTGGATGGTCAGCTTCAGCTCGCCGAGCTCGACCTTGCCACCGGTCAGCCGATCCAGATCCACGAGCGTCTGCACCGTGCCCTTGCCGTGCGTCGAAGGGCCCGCGCCCACGATGATCGCGCGGTGGTAGTCCTGCAGCGCGCCGGCGACGATCTCCGAGGCGGAGGCGCTGAAGCGATCGACGAGGACGAGGAGGGGACCGTCGTACGTCACGCCCCCGGTCTCGTCGGAGAGCGTCTTGTGCTCGCCGTCGTTGTCCTTCACCTGCACCACGGGACCGCGGTCGATGAACGAGCCCGTCATCGTGACGGCCTCGTCGAGCAAGCCGCCCCCGTTCGAGCGCAGATCGAGGATCACGCCCGCGATCTTCTTGCCCTTGAGCTTGGTGAGCAGGGCATCGACGTCGGCGCCGGCGGCGCGCGTGCCGTTGCCGCGCTTGCCGTAGAAGCCGGGGACGTGGATATAGCCGTAGGACGGCTTGCCCTTGCGCTCGAGCACCGCGCCCCGCGCGTACGTGTCCTCGATGACGACGATGTCACGCGTGATGGAGATCGTCTTCTCGACGTTCGCCGGCTTCTGCACCCGCAGCTTGACGACGGTGCCCTTCTTGCCGCGGATCATCTTCACGACCTCGTCGATGCGACGGTCGAAGGTGTCCACCGGCTCGGCGCCCTCCTGCTGCACGGAGAGGATCAGGTCGCCCGCCTCGAGCTCGCCCTGGCGCGAGCTGGCGCCACCCGGGACGATCTCGCTCACCTCGATGTAGTGGTCCTTCTCGCGTAGCACCGCGCCGATCCCCTCGAGGGACCCGCTCATGCTGATGTCGAAGTTGGCGCTCTCCGCCGGCGGCAGGTACTCGGTGTGCGGGTCGAGCGCAGCGGCGACGGCGTTCACGACATCGGCGGCCGCATCGAGCGCGCCCGGGGCCCGCAGGCGGGCGAACCGACCGCTGTACTGCTTGGCCAGATCCTCGCGGGCCTTGGCCTCGCGCAGCTCCGGAGTCGCGGGGATGGCCGACACGGGCGAGCGATCCTCGTCGGGGTCCGCCGCATCGGTCTTCTTGGGATCCTTCGGCTTGAGCCGGTCTTCCATGCCGGCCACCCGCTCCATCACCTCGAGCTCGAGGCGACGGCGCCAGCGGTCTGCCAGCTCCTCCTCCGTGGTCGCCGGCTGCACCTTCTTCGAGTCGAGCTCGATGAACTCCTCGTTGGAGAAGTCCATGGGGGCGGTGAGGATGGACGCGACCATCTTCTCCACCACGGCGACGCGGGCCGCGAAGACATCGGCGCCGTCGTGGGCGAGGTCGATCTTCCCGGCGCGCAGCTGGTCATCGATCTTCATGGCGTGGTGCGCCAGGCCGTCCCGGTCGGCCTTGAGGAGGAACATCTTCCCGGCGTCGATCCGGTCCATGTAGACGTTGAAGGCCTCCTGCGAGACCTTGTCGTCGAGCTTGGGGTGGATGAGGTGCTGCTCTTCGAGGAGCTGGACCGTCGCCTCCGCAAGCAGGCTTTCGCGCGGGTCGGCCGGCGGCGGGGGCGTGGGGACCCCGGTCCCGACCTGCTGGGCCGTCTGCTGCTCGGTCAGGCCCGCCGCCGCGTCCCACCCCGTCTTGGGGGCCTCGCCCGCCGGTGGGGCCTTCGCGGACGAGCAGGCGCCAAGGAAGAGGATCAGGGCCAGGGCGCGAATACGCTGCACAGCCCAATGCTAGCGCGGGTCAAGGTCACCGCACCCGACTACTGCGCTAGCCGGGGTCGAAAGACGCGGTCCGTTCGACAAGAAAGTCCTCGTTCGCACGGGAATAAATCCCTGGCACACGGGCTGCTCTAGGGGCAGGGCATGAAGACCATCCTCGCCGCCGTCGCCCTCACCCTCGCCTCGTCGTCGGCGTTCGCCGAGGGCGTCCACACCCGCGAGCAAATCGTCCCCGACGACGAGGAGGAGACGCCCGTCGTCGTCGAGAAGACCGGCCGCGGGCTCACCGCCCAGCAGGTCGATGACACCATCGAGACCGAGTACGCTGACGAGCTCGAGTACTGCTGGCTCCGCGTCCCGCCCGAGCTCCGCACGGCGACCATCGCCAATCTCCACCTCTCGATCGAGACCGATGGCGCCGTGTCCGGCCTGAAGCTCACCGGCGAGCTTCCCGACACCGTCGGCGCGTGCATCACGGACGTCGGCTCGCGCTGGACGTTCCCGGCGGCGACCGCGAAGTCCGAGATCGACCACGCGCTGCACCTCACCTCGATCTAGTAAGCAGACGCGGCGGTTCGCGACTCGTTACGAGAACGGAACTTCTAGTCGATCCCGTCAGGGCACCCCATCAGGGCACACCCGCCATCTTCTTGAAGATGGCGACAGGGGCGGCGACGTAGAGCTGCATCGCGCGATTCTTGAACCCGACGGAGACGAGGATGTCCGAGCCCGCCGGCAGCGGGATCGGGACCGACGAGCCAAGGGTCGCGCCGAGATCGAGCGTCATCGCCAGGCTGTCCTGCCGCGCGGTGGCCAGGTCGAACAGGGCCTGCTGCGTCGCCGAGACCTTGAGGGACGTGCCCTTGTTCCGCGCCGCATCGATGGTGCGCGGGGCATCGCCGTCCGTGACGAACGCGATGTAGTTGTCGACCACGGCAAAGTGCGTGCGTTGCACGGCCGGACCGACGGCAGGTGTGGTGGTCGTCTCGTACGCGCGGATCGTGACGCCGTCGTGGGAGGTCAAGCCAGGGACGGCGACCGTCGTCGTGGACACGCCGCCGATGTTGGCCGTCGAGGCTTGCGCCATCGCGGCGTGGATCTCCTTCGTCGCGGTTTCGGCGGCCTTCGGGTCGAGCAGGCCATAGAGGCCACGTGCCTGCACGCCTGTCGTCGCCGAACCGCTCGCGGCCAGCATCGCCTCGCCCGTCATCGCCCCGAGCAGGGCATCGTAGGACACCACGGTTCCCGCCGAGCCGGATGTGATCAGTTGCTGCGCGAGAGAGAGCAGGCCGGTGCGATACGGACCGGCGGTGATCCGCGCACCGAGCAGGTACGCCGCCGGTCCGTCGGCGAGGCGCTTGAACTGGGTGAAGTCGGCCGGCTTCTGAGCGCGCACGAGCTCGGCGAGCTTCGTCTTCGCCTTGGGTGTGACCGTCGTGACGAGCCCGAGGCGGTCCGCCGACGCGTCGATCCGGATCGTGACCGAGAGCGTGTCGGTCGCGACGCCGACGATCCCATCGAACAGCTGGCCGAGCGACGCGCCCGACCCGCCCGCGAGGCCGACCACCTGCGTCCGCAGCGCCGGGAGATCGAGCGACGTGATCATCGAATCGGGATAGACGGTGGCCACGAGCTCCGCCGGGACCTTGCCCGTCAGCGCCGAGAACGCCCACTTCGAGACGAGCGTCGTCAGCTCCGGGTCGCCGAGTAACGCCCACTTCTTCTTCACGACCGCGCTGGCGGGGAGGGCGCCTGTATCACCGACCTTGCCGAACGCGACGAAGCCCGCGCTCGTCGCGCCGTTGACGTACAGCACGTGCAGCGGGCCGGTCGCGTCGAGGCCGCTCGTCGCGACGCCGAGGGCCCCGGTGATCATGCTGCCGGTCAGCATGCCGCCCGCGCCGGGGGCGACGGCGTTCGCGGCCTGGCGGATTCCGTCGAGCCCACTGTCGGCACCGAGGGTGATCTTGGCGAACACCGCCTTCGGCCGGGCGACACCTGCGGCTACCGCGTCCCCCTGAATTCCGACGACAACCAGCAGCGCGATGAGCAGCCGAGTCATCGCAAAACGCTAGCACCGATCGGGTAGAGTCCGGCCCCTATGTCGCGTTTCGGCTCCGTGCTCCTCGGTCTGCTCCTCACCGGTAGTTGCTGTCCGCCCAAGAAGTCGGCCACCACGACACCGACGCCCGTCGAGCCCGTGGTCGACGTGGCGCCCCCGCCGGTCAAGGATCCGGCGCTGGTGGCGTACGAGGCGGCGCAGGCCGAGGTTGTGCGTCTGCGGGCGCTGGCCGACCAGGATCCGCTCCTCGCGAAGTGGACCGGGCCCTACGACGGCGTGCCGCCGTGGGACAAGGCGAAGCCGGCCCTCGTCGGTCCGGCGTTCACCCTCGGGCTGCAGCTCCTGATGGCGGAGATCGACGTCATCGTGAAGAACCCGGCGCCGGCGACGTTCCAGACGGTGTTCGTGCCCCTCCAGGACGCCGGTCGCCACGAGGACCGCGCCGAGACCATCTTCTCGGTGTTGACGAGCAGCCTGAACGGCCCGGAGGTCCAGGCCGTCGATCAGGAATGGTCGCCCAAGCTCGCCGAGGCCTACGACCGGATCACGTTCAACTCGGGGCTCTTCGCGAAGATCAGCGCCGTGTACGAGGCCCGCATGTCGGCGGGTCTCACGCCCCAGGAGCAGCGCCTCGTGGAGCTGACGTACGCGCGCTACGTGCAGAGCGGCGCCAAGCTCGACGCGCAGGGCAAAGCCCAGCTCGGCGCGATCAACCAGCAGCTCGCGGGCCTCTTCACCGAGTTCTCGCAGAAGGTGCTGAAGGACGAGGAGACGTGGATCGTCCTCGAGACCCAGAAGGACCTCGCGGGGCTCTCGCCCGGTCTCATCGCCTCGATGAAGGCCGCCGCCGACGAGCGCAACCTCGCGGGCAAGTGGGTCGTCGTGAACACGCGCTCGAGCGTCGATCCGTTCCTCACGAGCTCGTCGCGACGCGACCTGCGCGAGAAGGTGTGGAAGGCGTTCAAGGGCCGCGGTGACAACGGTGGCGCGACCGACACCAACGCGATCATCAGCAAGATTGTCGCGCTCCGCACCGAGCGCGCGCAGCTCCTCGGCTACGCGACGCATGCGCACTGGCGCATGTACGACTCGATGGCGAAGGACCCGGCCAAGGCGCAGGACCTGATGATGCGGGTGTGGCCGGCGGCGACGGCCCGCGTGAAGCAGGAGGTCTCCGACATGGCGGCGATCGCCAAGAAGGACAAGGTCAAGGCGATCGAGGGCTGGGACTACCTCTACTACGCGGAGAAGGTCCGCAAGAAGAAGTACGACCTCGACCAGGAGCAGCTGAAGCCGTACTTCGAGCTGAACAACATGATCGCCGCCTCGATGTACATGGCGGAGCAGCTCTACGGCCTGACGTTCAAGGAGATCACGGGCACGGTCCCGGTGTTCCACCCCGACGTGCGCGTCTGGGAAGTGAACGGCAAGGACGGCAAGTACGTTGGCCTCTTCTACGGTGACTACTTCGCGCGCGGGGGCAAGCGCTCGGGCGCGTGGGCGTCGGGCTATCGCGGCCACGAGACGTTCACGGGCAAGGAGGTCACCGCGATCACGTCGAACAACAACAACTTCGTGAAGGGGGCGCCCGGCGAGCCGGTGCTCATCTCTCTCGATGACGCACAGACGCTCTTCCACGAGTTCGGCCACGGCCTCCACGGCCTGCTCTCCGAGGTGAACTTCCCGGGGCTGTCGAACACCCCGCGCGACTTCGTCGAGTACCCGTCGCAGGTGCACGAGATGTGGGTGCTGACGCGCCCCATCCTCGACAAGTACGGCCTGCACTACCAGACGAAGGCGAAGATGCCGCAGAAGCTCCTCGACAAGGTCGAGGCGAGCAAGCAGTTCAACCAGGGGTACGCGACGGTCGAGTACCTGTCGTCGGCCCTCGTCGACATGGCCCTGCACACGTTGCCGGCGGGCACGACCGTCGACGCCGACGCCTTCGAGCGCGACACGCTCACGAAGCTCGGCATGCCGAAGGAGGTCGCGATGCGGCACCGCCTACCGCAGTTTCTCCACCTGTTCTCGAGCGACTCGTACTCGGCGGGTTACTACAGCTACCTCTGGAGCGAAGTGATGGACGCCGATACGCGCCAGGCCTTCAAGGAGGCCGGCAACGTGTTCGACCCGACGGTGGCCGGCAAGATGAAGCAGTTCATCCTCGCGCCGGGCAACACGACGGACCGGGCCGAGGCGTACCGGCAGTTCCGAGGTCGTGACCCCGAGGTGAAGGCGCTCCTCGAGAAGCGCGGCTTCCCGACGACCAACTGATCGGCGGTCGCTACCGCGGCGCTACCCCGCGTTTCACAAACGTTGCACATCAAGCGCTGGACTCGGCGCAACCGTCTCGCCGATTGTGACGCTCTCTATCCCCGGGGAGACTCCGTCACATGTCGAAGAACGTGCTGCTGCGCTTTGCTCTCTGTGCGCTGATCGCTGCTTGCGGCGACAACCTTCCAGAGCCCGAGGACTCGATCGGCTTCCCCGACGACACCACGGGCGAGCAGGGGCCCCCGGGGGAGCAGGGCCCGGCCGGTCCGGCGGGTGAAACGGGTCCGGCGGGTGCCGACGGAGCGAACGGCGCCAACGGTGCCGACGGACTGAACGGCATCAGCTGCTGGGATCGCGACGAAGATCGCGTGTGCGACGCCGAGGAAGACACCTCTGGCGACGGCTCGTGCTCGGTCGTGGACTGCGCTTCGACGGCGGGTCCGCAGGGTCCACAGGGCGAGCAGGGTCCGCAGGGCGTCGCGGGTCCGATGGGCCTCATGGGGCCGATGGGCCCGGCGGGTCCGCAGGGGCCGATCGGTCCGGTGGGTCCGGCGGGGCAGACCGGTCCGGTGGGTCCGGCGGGTCCGGTCGGGGCGACCGGCGTGGCGGGCCCAGTGGGTCCGGCGGGACCGGCGGGGCTGACTGGCGGCGTGGGCCCGGCAGGTCCGCAGGGTGTGGCGGGACCGGCGGGACCGGTGGGTCCGACGGGCAGCGTGGGCCCGGCGGGTCCGCAGGGTGTGGCGGGACCGGTAGGTCCAGTTGGACCGGCGGGTCCGGTCGGCGCGACCGGCGTGGCGGGTCCGGTGGGACCGGCGGGTCCGACGGGTCAGACCGGTCCGGCGGGGCAGATCGGACCGGCGGGTCCGCAGGGCGTCGCGGGTCCGCAGGGGCCTGTGGGGCCATCGGGCTCGGCGGGGCAGTTCGCCGAGACGGCGCTCGGCACGGGCGGCGCGTTCATCTTCCTCGACACGTTCACGAACCTCCCCGGGCTCTCGATGCCGATCATCAACAGCGGCACCGATGCCGCGACGTACGTGATCAGCACGAGCGGCCCGATCGACTCGCTCGTGTTCTCGAGCATGGAGGTCGCGATCTTCGTCGACAACAAGCAGGAGCCGGGCGGCACGCGTCGCGTCTCCGTTCACGGCGGCACGCCGGGCACGACGAGCATCTGGTCGCAGTCGCTCGCCGTGCACCTCGCGCCGGGCATGCACACGGTGCAGATCCGCGCGCGCCTCGCGTTCGGCGCGCCGGGCACCGTCGGTACCAACGCTCCCTTCCAGCAGGGCACATTGACCGTCATGGGCATCAACGACTGAGCGCGACTACAGCAGGTCGACCCAGACCTCGCTGCCGACGAGCGTGATCTTGTAGCGGCGCAGGTTCAGGGCCGGCATGTGCTCGCACGTGCCGGTCGCGAGATCGAACCGGTAGCCGTGCACCCGGCACCGGACCTCGCCGCCCTCGATGACCCCGAAGTCCTCGAGCGGCACGTCCTCGTGCGGACACACGCCGGGGAACGCGACGAGCTCACCGCCGATGCGCGTGACGATCACGGGCCACGTCACGCCCTCGACCGCGAACGCGGTGACGGCGTCGTCGACGACATCCAGCTGGTCGCAGACGCGCACGCGCAGGGGCACCGCACGAGGATAGCGTGAGACCGCCCGCGTGAGCGGTGGGCGCGGCCCGCGCGGGCCCACATGTACACGTCGGCTTGTTCGCACGATCGCCCCGGTGCGTTGATCGCAGCGCGCGCGACCGATACTCTTCGGAGGTGACGAAGAAAGCGGGCGGACGCGACGCGCGTCAGGATCCCGAGGGCGACGACGACACGGCCAGCAACTACCGCGTAGATCGCGTGTACCCGGCTAGCGGTCTCACGCCTCGGACTGTGACGCAATCTCCCGCTGCTGCCGTCGCCGCTGGCGCCGGTCAGCGCCGGTCACGTACGCCCACCGCCGGGGGAGCCGGGGGAATCGCGCCCGACGCCGAGATCGCTCTCCGGCGCCAGCTCTCCACGCTCCAGCGCCAGCTCGCCGAGGCGCAGCGCACCATCGCCGACAAGGACGAGGAGGTCGCGTCCGAGGTCGAGAAGCGCCTCGCTGTCTCCACCGCGTACGACAACCTCGTCGACGAGCAGACGCAGCAGCAGCAGCGCATCGACGACCTGATCGCCTACCAGACCCGCACGCTCGGCGTCGAGCAGCGGCTCCTCGACACGGTCACCACCGCCGAGGAGCACGCCCGCGCACGTGACCGCGAGAAGGAGCTGCGGGCGCAAGCCGAGGCCCGCGTCGCCGAGCTCACGGCCCAGCTCGAAGATGCCCATCGGACCTGGACCCAGGAGCGTGCGCAGCTCGAGGACCAGCACCGCAGCGAGATCACGAAGCTCGAGACGCAGAAGCGCATGGCCAGTGACGCGGCCGGGGCCGCTCTGCTCGCCACCACCACGCGGATGCGCGAGTCGCACGAAGAGGAGCTCGCTCAGCTCCGCGACTCCAACGAGAAGTCCCTCGCGATGCTCCGCGGTGAGCTGGAGCCGAAGGCGCTCGCGGCCCTCTCGCTCGCCGAGGAGCGGCAGCGGCTCGAGGACGAGCTGGCCGCGCTGCGGACCGAGACCACTCGCGCCGCGGCCGAGCGCGAGGAGACCTTCCAGCGCGAGCACGCGCAGCTGGTCGAACAGCACACCCTCGAGCTCGCACAACATCAGCGCACCGCCGCCGCCGAGCTGCAGAAGGTCTCGGACGAGCGCGACGCCACGACCATCACGCTGCAGCAGACCACGCGTCACGCCGAGCTCCGCGAGCAGCACTTCGACAAGGCCACCGCCGCCGCCGAGGAGACCCGCGCGCGCCTCGAGCGCGAGCTGGCCGAGCTGAAGCTGAGCCACGAGCGCGTCACCGCCGAGAAGGCCAACCTCGACGAGCGGATGACCACGGCGTCGGCCGCCATCGAGCAGCTCACCGAGCAGAAGCGCTCCCTCCGTGAACGCCTCGAGCTCGCGGAAGGCGAAGCCCGCCGCAACGCGCTCGATCGCAAGCACTTCATCGCCTACCTGGAAGAAGGCCTCGCGCAGCTCCGCGACGCCGAGGACCCCGACGTGACGATCTCGGGCGGCGACGAAGATCCGAGCTCCGACGAGACCACCGGATCGGGGCCCGCGCCGAAGAGCGACACGTTCATCGGCCCAAACCCAACTCTCGCCGGCTCGGCCGAGCAAGGCGACTCGCGCGTGATCGGCAGCGACCACGGCGACGGCGGTCCCACGGTGCGCTTCACGAAGGCGGGCGAGTCGGCACCTCTCGCCCGGGACTCCGGCATCCCGGCCGTGGATGTCGATGATGCGATGATCGAAGTCTCGACCCCCAGCGACGGGGATTCATCGAACTGAGCGGGGCCTCGCGCTTGGCCGGTGTCTCCACATCCGTCGAGCGAGCCTCAGGTCGGGCGGCCGAGCCGACCGGCGGAAAGTGCCGTCCACGCGCGGGGCATGGCAGACTTCGCCTCGGTCATGCCCTACCTCGCCATCGCACTGCTCGTCATCGTGGCCGGCTGGTGGTTCCTCTCGCGCGTCCGCGTCTCGCCGGCCCCCGTCGCGATGATGCCGACCCGCATCGCCTTCCCGTCGCTCCGCATCGCCAACCTCGAAGCATCGCTGGCCGCCCTGGACCGGCCCGAGGACGTCGTCATTCCGTTCGAGCACGCCATCCTCGTGATCGACTACCCGCTGTCGAAGCCAGCCACCGTCGAGATCTCCGCGCCTCTCACCCAGGGGTTCACGCGGGCTGCACTCGTGCGCGCCATCATCGACGAGTACGACAACATCTACGAGGCCGAAGAGGGCACCGCCCAGACCAAGACCGTCCCACGCGACGAGCGCAATGGCCTCGCCAATCGCAATCGCACCGACGGCGCCTACGGGATCTATGGCCACGATCTCGAAGATCTCGTGCTCACGGCCGCACGCTGGACGCGCGGGACCGACGGCTCCGTGCGCATCGAGCTCTCCGTCGAGAGCTAAGCGCCCCAGTGGACCATCGCCGGGTAGGCGGCGAGCCAGGTCCACAGGAAGCGGTTGAGGCCAAAGGCGACGGCATTCGCGAGGTGGAACGCGGCGCCGATGCCGAGATAGATCCAGCACGCGGTGGGATGGAGGAAGGCGAGTGGAAACGTGCACTCGAAGGCGAGCATGACGAAGGCCGCGCCGCGACCGAGCGGGCTCGCGAGCACGCGTGCGATCGGACGCGGGACCGCGTACTGCGGGAGATCCACGAGGGTCGCGAGGGCGGTGCCCGAGCGCCAGGCCGGATCGCCGAGCTTCGCGATGCCGGCGAGGACGTAGGAGAGCGTCAGCTGGCCGGCGGCGAGGGCGAGCCCGTAGCGCGCGGGGAGCGCCAGGGCGACGAGGACGTAGAGCAGCATCGAGTCGCTGCCACCGTTGAAGGTGCCGCGGAAGCGGACGGCGACCGCGAGCACGCAGACGGCTCCGAGGGCGGCGACCGGTGGCGGCGCCCCGACCAGGAGCGCGACGCCGGTGGCGACCAGGAGCGAACAGATGGCGATCGTGGCGTGCGCGCCGAAGAGCGGACGCATGACGGCGGGGAGGTCGGCCCCGACGATCGAGACATGGAACGGGCGGGTGAAGGCCCGTCGCACGACGAGCAACTCGAGCCCCGCGACCACGGCCGCGACCCCAGCAAGGCGGGCCATCCAGTCGATCATGCGGCTCGCTCCGGGGCCGTCACGAAGTCGACGGACGCATCGCCGTCGGGGGCGACGATCTTCCACTGGTAGCGCGCGGCCCCGTGGGCGTGCTCGCGCGCGATCGCGTCGACGAGGCGGTACGGGATCGACGTGATGATGGCGGGGGCGTCGTCGGCGATATCGTCGTCGGTGGCCTCCAGCTCCTCGATGTGGGCGACGAGATGTTCGACGGCGCTCTGCTCGGCGAGGGCCAGGTTGTGCGCCGGTGCGAAGGCCCAGCGCCATGGCGTGGGAGCGGGCGCGGCGACTTCCTGCCACGGCCCGTCGTCGCGCCGGAGCCACAAGCGCGGCGCGCGGACCGCGCGATCGAAGAAGCGCCAGCTCGGCAGCAGCACGCGCAGGCGGGCGAGCACGCTCATGGACCGAGTGTATGGTCGGGGGCATGCCCGACGCGATCACGCGCGTGACACTGTTCGTTCCCGGCGGCGCGCTCCTGCGTGCGGTGAATGTCGACTGCCCGACCGACTGGATCGAGAACGACGGTCACTTCGGTCAGGCGTTCTCGTTCGGGACCGTCGAGCCGGCGACGGTCGCGAAGATCGACCAGGCTCTCGGCGCGCTCGTGATGATGTGGCCGGTCGACCTCAAGACCGGGCGCAAGCAGATCGTGGCCGCGGTGAAGCAGCTCCGCGAGGCCGGCGCTCTCGCGGTGCGCATCGAGGAGTCCAAGCTCGGCTGGGACATCGCCACGTGGATCGAGATCTTCGAGTCCGATGACCCGTGGGCCTGGCACCGCGGCGCGGTCGCGTTTCTCGGCTCCGACAACGCGCTCCAGTCGATCGGCATGCACGTGTTCTCGCTGCCCGACGTGCGCATCCCCCTCGAGGGCGATCGGCGCGAGCTGCAGGCCTTCGCGACCGTGCTCGACATCTATCAGCTCGCCGAGGATCCGCTGCTGCAGTCCGGCCAGACCTTCGCACCCGACGCCGAAACTCCGCGCCGTGTCGTCGAGCGCTGGCCGGCCGTCGAGTACCCGCGCGATCATCCGTGCCACAACCCGTACGGCACCTGGCGGGTCGGTCCTCCCGGCGGGAAGGCACGACCGACCCGCGACCCCGCCGCTCCTCGCGCTCCTCGCGGCGGCCGAAGAGCGAGCGGGGGCCCCGCTCACGCAGGAGCAGGTCGAGATGATCCGCGATCAAGCGGTGTGCATCTCGCTCCAGGTCGCCGACGTGCAGAAGCTCGAGCGCGGCCGTGGTTATGCGGATCTCGATCCCGAGCTCGCATGGCCGCAGTGGCAACTCGTCCGCTCGGCGGACAGCTAGTCAGTGCCCATACTCAGCGACGGTGATCACGACCGCATGCGTCATGCGTCATCGCGTGGCACATGCTTCGCAACTTCGTGGCGATATGCACGTAGTCACCGCCCCGAGCGCCTCCAACTCGCGAATTCCGTCGATCCTCCCCCACTGCACGCAGTGCGGTGAGAAGTTGGTTGCGCGGCAGGAGGGCACGGCGCTACCGATTCCGCGCACCGGGACACAATTGTGCGGCGACTGCGACGTCTACGATCTGCCTCATACCGACTAGGCTGACCAAGTCCAGACAGGGTGAGATCGGTGAAAGGGGCCAATGTAGGTCCAGTAGAATGTGGCGCGCAGACCTTTGCGCCAGGGCCCTACATGCGTAGAAGGATAAGCCGTGCGCAACATCTCTATCCTCTCCACGACCGTGTTCTCTCTTCTCGTCGCAGTGGGCTGCGGCAGCAAAGGCGGCGCCGAAGCGACCAAGAAGATGAAGCAGTTTGCCGACGACGCCTGCAAGTGCACCACGCAGGAGTGCATCACCAAGCTCAGCGACGACATGACGAAGTGGATGACGGAGAACGCCAAGGCCACGGCGACGGCCGACGAGGCGAAGGCCATCACCGCCGAGGCCACGCGCTTTGGTGAGTGCGTCCAGAAGGCGATGGCGGCTGCGTCCAAGACGCCCCCGGCTGCTGATCCGGCCCCGGCTGCTGACCCGGCCCCGGCCGCCCCCGCTGGCTCGGGCGACACGGCCGCCGCGGCCCCCGGTGGCGCGGACACGTCGAACTACCCGCAGGCCTGCAAGGACTACATGGCGGCGTTCGAGAGCCTCGCCAAGTGCGACAAGCTCGGCCCGGCCAAGGACTCCATGAAGCAGGGCTACGACGCCACGGTCGACGCGTGGAAGAACTTCGCCTCGGCCACGGACGACGCCACCAAGAAGGCGTGGTCGGACGGCTGCACGGCGGGCCTCGACGGTCTCAAGCAGACCGCCGGCGCGATGGGCTGCACGCTCTAAGCAGCGTCTCCCTGACCTGATTCGACGCTCTCACTGGCGCGGCCGACGTCTGGGCGCGCTGCCAGTGTTCCGCGAGCGCCCGCCAGGCGCGCTCTCCGTCGTCGATCTCCCGACGATGACGGATGGTCGCCGCACGAATAGCGGGCGGCCTCACCAATCTGACGGTCGGAGTAATTCGACTCGTCAGTGGACGACAAGGCCACGCGGCAGCGAGAGGTCGTGGCGCACCTCGCGCTCGGGGAGCGTCAGCTTGACGATCGAGGCGAACGCGTCGTCGTCGACGGGCGTGCCCTTCTCGGGGACGTTGATCGACGAGCCCGCGAGCTCCGGGACGAAGAGGAGCGCCTTGCCCGCGCCGTTGTAGCCGAGCTGGATCAGCATCTCGGGCTCGAACGTCACGCACTTCTTCGAGCAGCACACGAACTTCTTCGCGACGCGATAGAAGCCCTCGGCC